>Ga0105245_10005807_pt1 | contig 10829 bp, 9 predicted proteins | sample KBSM54metaG_FD_81523 | JGI IMG/M metagenome (GOLD analysis project Ga0105245, IMG submission 81523) | Miscanthus rhizosphere microbial communities from Kellogg Biological Station, Michigan, USA - KBS M5-4 metaG | ecosystem: Host-associated > Plants > Roots > Rhizosphere > Soil | place: Michigan...
GACCGCCGCGGTGCTGGCGGTGCGCGCCGGGTTGTCAGTGGAGAGCGCGATCACGTTCGTGACCGATCCGCGCCTCTCGCCGCTCGTGACCAGCTCGACGTGGATCGCGGTCTCGATTTTGGTCAACGAGCTCGCCCTCGCGTTCACGCTCGTGATTTGGATGCGTCGCTTTCGGCCGCACCTCGGGCACGTGTTTCCGATTGGGCAGCCCACGCTGCGCACGGTGTTCGCGGCGCTGCTCATCGTGTTTGGCTTTGCGCCGCTCGCGGAGTTCGCCGGTGAGCTCGTGTACCGCGCGCTGCCGCGTGAGCTGACGGCGGAACACTTGGTGGTCGCGGTGGCGCGCAACGCGACGAGCTCGGGCCTGGTGCTGGTGCTGTTTGCGACCGCTATTCTGCCTGCGATCGTCGAAGAATGCATGTTCCGCGGGCTCGTTACGCGCGCCTTCGAAAAACGTTCGCACGCCGAGATGGTGATCGTGCCGAGCCTGTTGTTCGGGCTCTTCCACTTGGAGCCGACGCAAGTGGCGGGCACGATCGTGCTGGGCGTTGCGTTTGGGCTCGCGCGTTTGTACAGCGGCTCGCTCGTGCCCTCGATGGTGGCGCACGCGGCCTACAACGCGGCGGTGATTTTGGACGTGCGCTTCGCCGGGCGCATCGGTGATCACGCGTTTCATTCCGGGCGCGTGGGCGCGGGGCTCGGCGTTGCGGCGCTCGGCACGCTGCTCATGGTGAGCTCACCCGCGCAGCTGATCCCCACCTTGCGGCATCGCGGCTAAACCATGCTGACGCGGCGCACCTGGCTCACACTCGGCGCGCTCGGCGTGAGTGGCCTCGCGCACGCAGAAGATTTGCCACTGCTCGAGCAACGCGAGCTGCCGGTGCCCGAGGCCTGGCCCTTTGGTAAGCGCTGCTTGCTACTCCGTCCGCGGCGAGTGCCCGCGTCGAAGGCGCTCCCGCTGCTCGTGCTCTTGCACGGCTTGGGCGAGACGGATGACGAGTCGCGAGGCATTCACGCCTGGGCGAATCTCTATGGGCTGCTAGACGCGTATGAGCGGCTGCCGCTCGCCGTGTCGGATCTCGCCATCGTCTGCCCGTTCACGCCGAACCCCTTCAAGCGTGAACACAGCGGCGGCTTGCTCGACGGCTACGCCGACTACCTCGAGCGGAAGTTGCTGCCCGCCGTGCGCGCCGCGACACCGATTCGGGACGGCGCAGCTTCGCTAGGCATCGATGGCGTCTCGCTCGGGGGCTACGTTTCGATCGAGCTTTTTCTGCGGAAACCCGAACTTTTCGGGGTCGTCGGTAGTTTGCAGGGCGCGTTCGGTGTCACCCTCGCGGAGTACTACGCGAAGCGCGTGGCGGAGGCGGTGTCTAAGGTGGGGCCGCGTTCGATTCACGTGGCGACTTCGACGAATGATCCGTTTCGAGCGGCCGCGGAGCGCCTCGCCGCACGGCTCGCCGAGCGTGCGGTGCCGGCGACGTTGAGTGTCTTGCCGGGGCCGCACGACCAGGTTTTTTTGCGGGAATTCGGCGCGTTTTCGACGCTCTGTTACCAGGCGACGGCGCTTCGCAACCCTGGTTGATACCGACGTTCAGCGCTATCTTTCCAAAGATCGAGGTCGGCCTCCTCGCCAATCGCTGATAGAACGAAAGTGAGTTCGAGGGAAAAAGCGTGCTGAAGCGGGTGGCTCGACGAGTGTTGGGAAGTGCGGCGGCTGCGGTCGATCGCGCAGCTACGCTCGCCGTTCAGGCGCGCAACGCACAGCGCACGGCTTCGGTGCCGCCGCTCGGTCTCCATCAACGGGTCGAAAAGCTGAGCGCCATTGCCGAGCTTTACCCGAAAACCCTGGGTGATGATTTTTTCCTCCCGCTGCGCGCGATCGCGCCGATGGCACGCGAAGCTCAAAATGAGTTCAGTGCGGCGCGCGTGGTGGATGTGTCTTGGCCGAGCGCCTACGAACCGTTTCTGAGCGACGTCGGCGAACGCTATGCGCGAACGGCGGAAAATCACGCCGCTGCGGCGCGCTTGTTCTTGGGCAATGAGCCGCGCCCCGTCGCGGTCGTCATTCATGGCTACATGGCGGGGCAATTCAACGTCGAGCAGCGGCTCTGGCCGATCGAGCGTTTTTTGCGGAGCGGCTATGACGTGGCGCTGTTCGTACTGCCGTTTCACGGCGTGCGCGCTGACCCCGCTCGGCGTGGCGCGCCGGAATTTCCCGGCGCCGATCCGCGAGTCACCAACGAAGGCTTTCGTCAGGCCATCGCCGATCTCAGAAATTTCGTTCAGTGGTTGAAGCAGAGCGGCCACCCGCAAGTGGGCGTGCTCGGCATGAGCTTGGGTGGTTACACCGCGGCACTGCTCGCCACCATCGAGACCGAGCTCGCGTTTTGCGTGCCCGTGATCCCGCTGGCCTCATTGGCTGATTTTGCGCGAGAACAGGGGGAATTGAACCCGGCCCCCGCCACCGAAGCGCAGGAACACGCGCTGCTCGAGCAAATTTATCGGGTGGTGAGCCCGCTCGATCGGGCTTCGCGCATCGCGCCGAACCGCACGCTAGTAGTGGGCGCCAAGGCCGATCGCATCACGCCCGTCGTGCATGCGCGCAGGCTGGCCGTGCACTTTGGTTCGCCGCTGATTTCGTGGCATGGCGGCCACCTATTGCAGCTCGGGCGCGATGCCTGTTTTCGGCGCGTCGAAACCCTGCTTCGTGAGCTCCGCGCGACCCCGCTCCACGTGTGAGCGACGTTACGGCGTGGCTGCGGCGCGCGCGCAGTGCGGGCTCTCGAGCACGATCGTGACGCCTTGGTTGCTCGGCACGAGCCCATTCCACAACGCGGTTGTTTCGTGATGCCCGGTGAAGATGTCGACGTGCTCACCTTTGACGCGCACGCCGCGATCTTGAGCCAGGAAGCAGCCGTCGTGCAGCGAGTTCTTGCTGGCATCGCGCGGCACGCCGTCGAACTCCGGGATGTAGATGGGCGTGTCGAGCGGGACGAGATCCGTGTCGACTGCGACCGTGAGCAAGGGCGTGATGGGTTTGCCGGTCGCACCACGCCCCCAGGGGTAGGCTTTGGCATCCAGTTCGTCGAAGCAGATGTGCTGATCGGTGCGCGGGCAGAGCGCGGCGCAGTCGCAATCGCGCTTGGCGAAGCTGACCGTGCTGCCTCCGGCGAGTGTGCCGCTGCCTTGCACGCAAACCGCTTCGTAGAAGGAGCGCGCGACCTGTTTGATCGTTTTGCAGTGCCCGTTTTTCAGCGCGATGGTCTCGCCGCTGAAGTCATTTTCACTGGGAAAATCGTAATAGGTGTTGCGAAAAGTGCCGAGGACGCGTCCCCCTTCACGCAAGCTCTGTGACTTCGCTCCGCCGCCTCCGCCTGCTGGCGTGATGGGTTGCAATGTATCGGGCGGCGCGGTCGCATCCTTGAGTTTGCGCGAGGTGACGCTCTGGCCCGGAGGCGCGTGCTCGTCCTCATCCGAGGCGGGTGCCGGTTCCGGCGGCGGGGGATCTCCTTTCCACGCCTCGGTCGAGAGGGGCTGGGCCATCCACGTGGAGCCGGAGGTGGCGCAGCCGAAGGTGCAAGCAGCGGCGAGCAACAAGAGTGTGCGATTCATTTGGGCACCGGGATGCTTCGTGGGTTTGCGGGGTCGCAATCGTCGAGGGCGCTGGCGGTCACTTGTGGGCGCAGCGCGAGCGTGTGATTGAGCCAATATTCGGCAATTTCGGCCGGGACCTGAAACTCAGCCAGCGTCTCTTTCAAGATTTGGAAGCGACGCATGAAGTGCCCGCCGGTGATGTGATGAGGGCGGTGCGCATCGGGCAAGGTTTTGCCGGTGTAGGCCGTGCCGGCACCTAAATGGCGCGCGGCAAACTCGTACTCTTTGGCTTTGACGCGTTCACGACTGGCCGCAGAAAACAGATAGCCGATCATGACGTCGTCGAAGATGCGGTCGACGAAGCGATCGATGATCGGGCGCACGCCGGCCTCGGCACCGAGCGCTTCGAAGCGGGACGCCTCAGTCATGATAGCCAAGGTGTACCGCGATTCGCGGCTTCGGTCACCTTGGCTTCAGAGCGTGTGGTGCAAATGCGCGATACGTTTTTGGGCTAGGAAATTGCTCGGGTCGAGCTGGAGTGCTTCGCGCCACTCGACCTCGGCGGCGCCCGCATCGCCCTTCTGAAACAAAATGTCGCCCAAGATCACGCGTGCCGCCGGATCGCGGGGCCCGACCGAGAGGGCGCGGTTCGCCCAGCGCAGGGCGGACTCCGTGTCTCCTAGTTTGAGCAAGGCACTCGCCAGGCCGTTGCTGGCCGCGCCGCTATCTGCGTCGAGCACTACCGCGCGGCGAAAGTAGCGCTCGGCGCGAGCGAAGTCTTTGTGACCAATGGAGGCTTGTGCTTCGCGCACCGCGGCGAAGGACAAACTCTTCAGTTGAGCCTCATCGGCTTTGCTCATGCGTTGGGCCGCGAGCCAGGCGCGCTTGGCGCCCTCGTAATCGCCGACTCGCGCGAGCCCATCACCCAAGATGGCTTGTCCGCGCAAATTCCCCGGATCCATGGCGAGGCCCTTGTTGGCCCAGTCGACCGCGCTCGCGCCGTCGCGCCGGAGCAGCATGAGTTGCGCGAGTTCCAGCGGAATCGCCGGATTTTGCGTATCCCAGACGGCGGCCTTGCACAGCGAGCGTTGCGCCGAATCGACGTCGCCTTGGACGAGCGCGCGGTTTGCGTTGCGGAACTCGGCATAGGCCGAGCCCGGATATTGGCCTTCGCTCACGTGCACCGAGGCCAGCAGCGCTTCACAAGTCGGCGCGCGCACGCCGGTCTCGTCGAGCGGCATGTCTTTCGGTGCGGCGTTGGCGGGTGCCGCAGCGTGCGCCGGGCCTGGCGTCGCTGTGGGCACTGCGGGCGGCTGCGCGGCGACGGCGTCAGCGGGCTTTTCTGCGACTGGAGTTGGCGCGGCGCGGGGCGCGAGCGGAGCCGGTGCGGCGTTCGCCGCCGAGCTCGGGGCAGCGCTCGTAGCCGTCACTTCGCTCGCGCGCTTGCCATGGATCATGGCGCTCAAAGCGGCGACCACGATCAGGCCCTGCAGGGCCGCCAGTGCCACGAGGAACAACGCGGCGGGCCAGCTCACGCCCGTGCGCACGACGGGTCGTGACGAGCGTCGCGGCGGTGGATCGGCGGGTTTTTCCGGCACTACGCTGCTCGTCGCAGGCGGCTCCTCCGGTGGCGGGCGCACGCTCGGCGTCAAAGCGATCGGAATCGAAGGAGCGATCGGTGAGGGTTCGGAGTCCGCCATGTTGAGCGCGACATCGACGGTGGCCATCACGTTCGTGGTCTCGGGTTGATTGACGGGCGCGATGTGGATGCGCCCCGAGCTCAACACCATGAACGCGGCCAGCGCCACCGCGCCGTCCCAATGCTCTTTGGGTTCGTGCCGCGATTCGGCGGCGGCACCGACGACCAGCCCATCGGAAATGTCGATGCGGATCGTGATGCGCGGATTGTTGACCGTGACGCGCAGCGGCCGCGGGCTCGCGATCAGCGCGCGCAAGCAGCGCGCGGGCCCGGTGATTTCGAGCCGGGCGTCGAACGCCTCGCCGGTCTTCGCCCAGGCTTGCAGCGTGCGATCCGCCTCGGACAGCGCGGCGAGCGCGGTCTCCAAACGGTCGAGCGCCGGCACGGAGAGCGCGTCCGACCAAATCTCTTCCCAACGCACGACGAGCAGCGAAGCCCAACGCAGCCGCGTATCCCGACGCATCCGTCGGAGCAGCTCGTAGCCCTTGCCCTTGATGTGCGACTCGCCGATGAGCAAAATCTCGGGGTCGACTTGCCGGAGCTTCGCGAAGCGCAGATCCGTCGGCGCGAGATCAGTGACGACGACCGAGACGCCGCGCGAACGCAGCTCCTGAGCGACGCTGTCTGCGCGGCCCGTGTCGTCGTCGGCGAGCGCGACCCGCACCCCTTCGACACTGACGAATTCTTCGTCTTCCGCGGGAGTTTCCGGGTCGAGGAGCGCGACCGTACCGCTCGGGTGTTCGGTGAATTCGTAGCGTAGGGGCTCGGCGTGCACCACGTGCGCCTTCACCTGACGCACGAAGTCGTCGATGAACGCGGCCAGTGGCCGGCCCCCGCCGAGCACTAGCCGCACGGCTTCGTCATCGCCGCCTTTGCCGGTGTGCACCGATAGGATCCCCGAGCGCAGTTCCTTGCTGAGCGCGCCGACGAATTCACTCAGCGTGGCTTCGCCGACGACACCCAGTGAGGCGCCTTCGCGAGTCGGGATCTCGCGCGCAAGTTTGCTGATTTGCTCGGCAATGGCGTCGACACTGGCCGAGCGCGGGATGACCGCCGCAGCCCCGTGGCGAAACGCGCGCAGGCGAATGTCGAGCGCCGTGTTGTCGTCCAAGATGGCGACCGGAATCACCGAACACACGGGTGAGCTCATCAATATTTCGAGCACGCCGCTGCCACCATCGCGGGCCGCGTCGCCAACGAGCAACACGAGGTCCGGCGCGGCCGCGATCACCGTCTCCGCGACCGCTTCGGGGGTCGTGGTCTCGACGTACACGCGATGACGCGCGAGCGCCGTGCGCAGTGCCGGTTCGAAGCTCTCGTCCGCGCCGACCAGCATGATGGTCGGTTCGAGTGAACCGCTCGGCTGAGCGGAACGCCGAGCAACGGGACGCGCGCTCGGACGCACACTCGCGCGTACCGGCTTCTTCGGTGGCATAGGCCGGGGCACGTCTGCCAAGGCGGCATCCGGTCGCGCCGACGAGCGATCGTCCATTCCCCGACATCATCACCCAGCGGCTCGAGAACGACTAGCCACGCGCGCAAAACTAGGGCTGGGGCGGCATTTTTTCGGACGCTTTTCCGGCCGATTGCCGTCCGTCGGGCGCGTGACCCGGGGCCCGGCAGTGCGCGAACGGACGAGAAGGTGCGACTTGCGACGTGACGGGAGCCGAGATACGCGTGTGGCGAGATTGCCGCCGGGATCGGTGGCGAGCCCAACATGCCCGAACTTCCCTCGATCGAAACCGAACCCGCGCTCACCCCTTTGGCCAAAAGTGAGGTTGCGGCCCGCGAGACACGGCGCTTTCTCAAGTTCCTCGTCGTCGGCGGGTTCGGCTTCTTGGTCGACACCGGCACGCTCAGCGCGTGCGTGTTCGTGTTCTCGATGAACCGCGTGCTGGCCAAGGGTGTCGCGTTTTCGCTGGCCGTGATCAGCAACTTCATCTGGAACCGCTTGTGGACTTACCCCGAGTCGCGTTCCAAGCACGTGGTCACGCAAATCGTGCAATTTTTCGTGGTGAGCGGGGTCGGGCTCGGCATCAACTTGGTCGTGTTCCACCTGGCCGACAAGTTCGCGACGGCGCATCAATGGGGCTCCACCTACGCGCTCTACTTCGCGCAATGCGCGGCCGTCGGCGTGGCGCTGTTTTGGAACTACGCCGCGAACCGGCTGATCACGTACAACGACATCAGCCTCGGCGGCTGAGCGCCGCCCGCGCGGCTCACTTCAGCAGCGCGAGCAGCTCGTCGTGGACGCGCCCGTTCGATGCCAGCACGTGACCGATGGCGAGGTCGGGCGGGCCTCCGTGCAACGCGCTCAGGCGTCCGCCGCCTGCGAGCACGATCGCGGAGCCGGCCATCACGTCCCAGGAGTTGAGCCGGCGCTCCCAATACGCGTCGTAGGTGCCATCGGCCACCAAGCACAGGTCGAGAGCTGCCGAGCCGCAGCGCCGGATGCCACGCACTCGCGGCTTGATGCGCAGAAACGATTCGAAATTGTTGTCGGGTGAGGTGACGCGATCGCTCGGAGGGAACCCGGTCGCGATCAGCGCGTGCTCGAGTTTTTCCGTTTCGCTCACGCTGCACGGCACGGCATTGCGCTCCGCGCGCCCGCCACGAAAACCCATCCAATGCGTGGCGAGCGCCGGTGCCACCACCGCGCCCGCTATCGGCACACCGGCTTCACCGACGCCGATGCTCACCGCAAAAAACGGATGCCCGTGCACGAAATTGGTCGTGCCGTCGAGCGGATCGCAAAACCAGGTTTGCCCAGGGCCGACCGTGCCCCCTTGCTCCTCGGCAACGATCGACATTTCCGGGGTGGCTTGGGCGAGCAACCGACGGATCAGCTGCTCACTCGCCAGATCGTATTCAGTGACCAGATCGGCGCGGCCCTTTTCCGTCGGTGCCGGCCGCTTGCGATAGCCGGAGCTGAGCAGCTCGGCCGCCTGTTTGGCGACCGAGAGCGCGATGCGCGCCAAGTCTTCGGGAGGGCGCGCCATGGTCTACCCGAGCTCGCTCACGCTTCGACGCCGTGGCACTTCTTGTATTTCTTGCCGCTGCCGCACGGGCACGGATCGTTGCGACCCACGCGCGGCTCGGTGCGACGCACGGGCGGGCCTTTGACCTCGACGCCGTCCACGAAGTACCAGCGATTGTTCTCTTTTTTGAAGGTGGCGCGTTCGCGGTGGTCGAGCTTCACCTTCTGAATCTTGTAGCGCGCGATGAACTCGACGACGCCATCGGTGTCGGCCGCGGTGCCGCGCTCGGTGCCCACGATTTCGAGGCCGAGCCACTCGGAGTTCTTCGACCAGGCCTCGGTGTTGCCGCGGTCGACTTCACTCGCCGTGGCCGGGTCGTGACTCGAGATGATGAAGTCGATGTTTTGAGTCGCGTACGCGGTGTAGCGCGCGCGCATCAACAGCTCGGCCGTCTCCGGCGATTTCTCGCCGCTCAAGTACGGGCCACAACAGACTTCGATCGATTCGCCTTTTCCGCACGGACAGCTCACGTTTGCCTCTTTTTCAAGTCTTTGGAGCGCCGGCGTGTAGCACTCTTCCGCCCGGCTGCCAAAAGCGTTCGCGCCCTGGGCCGGAAGTCGGCGGTGCTGTAGCTGTCATGCGTCCAAGCGGCGCAAGAGTTTGTCGTGAATGCCGCCGAACGCGCCGTTCGAGAGCAGGGCGACCACGCTCCCTTCGGCGGCGCTCTGGGCGAGGTGGTCGATGATGGCGTCGACGTGGGGCAGGGCGACTGCAGGCGTTCCAAGCGCCGTGAGATCGCGGGCCAGGAGCGCGACGTCGAGCGCTTCTTCGGGGGGCAGATTCGAGCGACCGAGCGGCGCCAGCACGACTTCGTCCGCGGCGCCGAAGGCGCTCACGTATTCGGCTTGATGCATGCGCCGGCAAGCGGTGGCGCTCCGTGGCTCGAAGACCGCAATCAACCGACTTTGGGGGTGACGGCTGCGCAGCGCCGCGAGCGTCTCGCGCACGGCCGTGGGGTGGTGCGCGAAGTCGTCGTACACGAACGTACCGCGCGGCGTGCCCAGTAGATCTTGGCGCCGCCGCACGCCCTGGAATTTCGCCAAAGCGGGCGCGATATCGTTGATGCGCGCGCCGAAACCCTGGGCTGCTGCGCCGAGCGCGGCGAGCGCGTTCTTCAAATTGTGACGCCCCGGTACCGTCAGCGCGAAGCGCCCGCAAGCGACGCCGCCAGCATACAGATCGAAGGTAGTGCCTTCCGCGGTTTGCTCGGCGGGGGCAGCCAGCCAATGCGGCGGCTTGCCGTGTGTGTCTTCGCCTTCGAGCGCGAACCACGCCACTTCGGCGCGCGCGTGAGCATCGACGATCTCGACCACTGCCGCGTCCGCGGCGTTGGCCACGATGAGCCCGTTTTCCGGCAGCAACGCGACGAACTTTCGGAACGCCTCGAGGTAGCTCTCGAGCGACGGATACACGTCGACGTGATCGTGCTCGATCGAGGTCAGGATCGCGACTTCGGGCCGATAGTGCAGGAACTTGGCGCTTTTTTCGAAAAACGCGGTGTCGTACTCGTCCCCCTCGATCACGAAGGGCGGTTTGCGGCTTGGCTTGTCACCCGTGGCGAGCCGCGGCTTTTTGGCGGGCGGCGCGCGGAAGCTGTGCGGAAAATTCTTCGGCAAGCCACCAATCAAAAACCCAGGCGCAAAACCACAGGCCTCGAGTAGCCACGCGGCCATCGCGGTGGTGGTAGTTTTGCCGTGCGTGCCGGCGACGACCAACGGCGAGGCAGCGCTCAGCACGAACTCGGCGAGCGCTCCGGCGATATGGGTGTAGCGCATGCCCTGCGCGATCGCATACACGACCTCGGGGTTGTCTTTGCGACACACGTTGCCGACGATCACGAGGTCCGGCGCCGGTTCCAAGTTGCGGGCGTCGAAGCCGGGTAGACAGCGCACGCCCCAGCTCTCGAGCGCTGGGCCCATCGGGGGGTCGAACGCCACGTCGCTTCCCGACACTTGGTGACCGAGCTCGATCAGGAGCCCAGCCAAGGCGCCCATGCCGGTACCCGCAACCGCAACGATGTGAATGTGCATGGCTGAAGCTCGTCTCATCAATTCTGTTTGGGGCCGGGGCCCGAAACTCCGGGGTGGGGCCCCGCTGAATTCACTTCAGCGGGCGCGGGGGTGACGCGCTTCGCGATCCAGGAAGGTGGGAAACCCCCGATGGAACGAAGCTGTGTCCTTGGCATGGCCACCGGAGCGCTGCTAGCGTGCCGGCCCCGCTCTCGGGTGACCTCACTTTATGAAGATTAAAGACCGGCTGCAGGCAAACAAAACGGCATTTTCTTTCGAGTTTTTTCCGCCGAAGGATCAAGCCGGGGTCGATCGCCTGTTCGAAACCGTCGCTAAATTGCAGGTTTACGAGCCCGCGTATGTCTCCGTGACGTACGGGGCCGGCGGTAGCACTCGCCGGCTCACGGTGGACTTGGTGTGCCGCATCAAACGCGAGGTGGGGCTCGAGGCCATGGCGCACCTCACTTGCGTTGGGGGCAGCCAGGC
>Ga0105245_10005810_pt1 | contig 10827 bp, 12 predicted proteins | sample KBSM54metaG_FD_81523 | JGI IMG/M metagenome (GOLD analysis project Ga0105245, IMG submission 81523) | Miscanthus rhizosphere microbial communities from Kellogg Biological Station, Michigan, USA - KBS M5-4 metaG | ecosystem: Host-associated > Plants > Roots > Rhizosphere > Soil | place...
AGAAGTTCTCAGCTTCGATCTGACTGAGGCGTTTTTGTTTCATGCCGACGATGCGGAAGCCCGCCTTTTGGATGATGGCGAGGATCCGGCCGGATTGGTTGGCGCCGACGGCGTCGGGTTTGATGATGGCGAATGTGCGTTCCATTTTAGGTTTCCTTATAAAACAAAAATGCGGGACGGAGCCTGATTTTTGGGCTCGCAAGGCATGGCAGGTAAACGAGTTAACGTCATAAAAATCAGGCTCCGTCCCTCTTTTAGAGGGCTGATTTTACTTTCTCGCCGATGTCGGCGGGAGTGGGGCAGACGATGATGCCGGCGGCGGTCATCGCGGCCATTTTGTCTTCGGCTTTGCCACTGCCTCCGGAGATGATGGCTCCGGCATGGCCCATGCGGCGGCCGGGAGGCGCGGTTTGTCCGGCGATGAAGCCGATCACGGGTTTCTTCACGTGTTGCTTGATGTAGGCTGCCGCTTGCTCTTCGGCATTGCCGCCGATTTCGCCGATCATGACGATGGCGTGCGTGTCGGGGTCTTCGTTAAAGAGCTTGATGGCGTCGGTGTGGGTGGTACCGATGATGGGGTCGCCGCCAATGCCGATGCAGGTGGATTGGCCGATGTTCAGATTCGTGAGTTGGCCTACGGCTTCATAGGTGAGTGTCCCGGAGCGCGAGACTACGCCTACGTGGCCCGCGAGATGAATGTGCGCGGGCATGATACCGATCTTGCATTGGCCGGGGGTGATGATCCCGGGGCAGTTGGGGCCGATCAGGCGGGTTTTGGGATGCGACTTTAGATATTCCCAGGCTTTCACCATGTCGTTCGCGGGGATGCCTTCGGTGATGCAGACGACTAAGGCGATGCCGGCGTCGGCGGCTTCCATGATGGCGTCGGCGGCGAAGGGCGGGGGAACGAAGATGACGGTCGCATTAGCGCCGGTGACTTTCACGGCGTCAGCAACGGTGTCGAACACAGGACGGTCCAGATGTTTTTGGCCGCCTTTGCCTGGGGTGATGCCGCCGACTACATTGGTCCCGTAGGCAATGGCTTGCTGGGCGTGGAAGGTGCCTTCTTTCCCCGTGAATCCCTGGACCAATAAGCGAGTGTTGCTGTTAACTAGGACGCTCATGCGGCCAACCCTACGACTTTCTTGGCGCCGTCGAGCATGCCTTCGGCGATGGTGAAGTTCAGGCCGGAGTCCTTCAGAATCTGGCGCCCGAGTTCCACGTTAGTGCCTTCCATGCGGACCACAATCGGATGCCTTACGTTAAGTTCGCGGGCTGCGGCTACCACGCCCGTGGCTAAGGTGTCACATCGTAAAATACCGCCGAAGATATTGATAAAGACTGCTTTGACTGCCTTGTCAGACAAAAGTATACGGAAGGCGTTGCGGATCTGATCGGCGTTGGCGCCGCCGCCGACATCCAGGAAGTTCGCGGGGCTGCCGCCAGCGTACTTGATGATATCCATGGTTGCCATGGCGAGTCCGGCGCCGTTGACCATGCAGGCTACCGTACCGTCCAGCTTGATGTAGTTCAGGCCGAATTTCGACGCTTCCACTTCCAATGGATCTTCCTCATTGAGGTCGCGGAGTTCCAGGAGATCTTTGTGGCGGAAGAGGGCGTTGTCGTCGATGGTCACCTTGGCGTCCAGTGCGTAGACTTTGCCATCCTTGGTCAGGATGAAGGGGTTGATTTCGGCTAGCGAGGCGTCGAGCGATTCGGCGGCGCGGGCGAGCGCCATCATGGCATTGGCGGCGGCGTTGGCCATGGGGCCGGGGATGCCGATGCCGAAGGCTAGTTTGCGGGCTTGGAAGGGCTGGAGTCCGATGCCGGGCTCGATGGTTTCTTTGAGGATGCGCTCGGGGGTTTTGGCGGCTACCTCTTCGATTTCGACGCCGCCGTCGGCTGAGGCCATGAACGTGTTTTTGCCGGTGGCGCGGTCGAGGACGATGCCCAGGTAGAGTTCGCGCTCGATGGGGAGTCCTTCCTCGATCAAGAGGCGCTGGACAATTCTTCCCTCAGGGCCGGTCTGGTGGGTGACTAGCGTCATGCCCAGGATTTTTTCGGCGGCAGCGCGGGCTTCTTCGAAGTTCTTGACGACCTTAACGCCCCCACCTTTGCCGCGTCCGCCGGCGTGGATTTGGGCTTTGACGACGACGGTGCCGCCGAGCTTATGGGCGGCAGCTTCGGCTTCGACTACGGTGTGGGCCACTTCGCCGCGGGGCACGGGCACGCCGTAGCGCGCAAGCAGGGCTTTGGCCTGGTATTCATGAATCTTCATGTGGATGATGGAAACGGGAACTTCTAATATAGCGCAGCTGGGTGGAAAATGAGAGGGATGCGGCGAGTGCGGTTGTTTCATTGGAAGTCGAAAGAAACGGAAGCACTGATCGGGAGGCTGCGGGCGGCGGGGTTTGAGGCCGTACACAACCCGGAGACGCAATCGCCTTCGGTGCGGGAGTTGAAAGAGTCGGGGGCGGTGGCGGTGGTGATTGATTTGTCGCGGCTGCCTTCGCATGGGAAGTATGTGGGCGCTTGGGTGCGGGGAGCGAAGAGCACGCGGCACATTCCGCTGGTGTTTGTGGGCGGCGAGGCGGAGAAGGTGGCCGCGATCAAAAAGCAGATGCCGGATGCGGTGTATTCGTCGATCGCGGGCGTGGGCGCGGCGTTGAAGAAGGCGATCGCGCGACCGCTCAGTGATCCGGTGGTGCCCAGACAAATGATGGAGACTGCGCCGGGGCGGACGGCGGCGCAGAAGATGGGGATTCGCGAAGGATCGACGGTGGGGCTGATTGATCCGCCGGCGGATTATTTGAAGGTGTTGGGAGTGTTGCCGGAGGGCGTGGCGCTGGAGGAAGACTCGCGGCGTGTGTGTCCGGTGACGGTGTGGTTTGTGCACGATCCTGGCGAGTATAAAGCGGCGCTGCCGACGCGGCGATTGTTGGCTGCTCGCAGCCGGTTGTGGATCGTATGGCAGAAAGGTCGGCGGGATGGACTGAATGGGAATTTCGTGCGCGAGGCGGCGCTGGCGATGGGGCTGGTGGATTACAAGATCTGTTCGCTGGACGGGGTGTGGACGGGGATGGTGTTTGCGGTGAAGAAAGTCCGAGAATAGCATGGTACCGCCCGTGATACCATAGGTCTGGATTGGGGGAACGCAACGAAGATCCTCGCTGGGATGCGGCGTCATCCCCAGGATTGGCGGATTGAAGACTTGAAAGCCGTCGCCAAACATTTCGGAATTGCTCACCGGCAGCAGGGAACGAGCCATGTTACGTTTCGCTATCCGGGCGTGGTGCTGGTAGTGGTTCCAGCCAGGCGGCCGATCAAGCCTATTTATATCCGCCAGTTTCTTCGTCTGATTGATTCCGTGACAGATTTCAGTGGAGGGGGCGCATGAGCCGGGATAAATTTGACTTGGAGGCTTACCCTTTCCAGATCCGTATTCTCTCCAAGGAAGACGGTGGGGGATTCCTGATCGAATATCTGGACGTTCCAGGTTGTCTGTCGGATGGCGAGACTCCGGAGGAGGCGATTAAGAATGGGCGGGACGCTCTGCGATCCTGCTTGCGAACGATGCGCGAGTTCGGCGATCCGATTCCAATGCCGGGTTCGTTCGGCTCTTCGAGCGGGCAGTGGCGGCAGCGGGTTCCGAAGAGTCTTCATGCTCGACTGGTGGCGCGTGCGGCGCGGGAGGGTGTCAGCCTGAATACTCTGGTTACGACGCTCTTGGCCGAGGGGTTGGCGGGGCGGCAATCTCGCGCGAGTTAGCTTTCAACTAGCGGCGTTCTTCCAGGTGGCGTAGGCGGGCGTCGATGACTTCTTCGACACGGCGGAGTTCGGCGCGCCAGAGGTCGCGCATATCGTCGAAGCGGCGGTCGATGGCGTCGAAGCGGGCGTTCAGATGCGCGGTAAACATGGCCGCCACAATGCCGAGCATAGCGGCGTTGAATAGCATCGGCACGCCAATCGCGAGATAGAGCTGTTGGTTGGTCACCACTATTAGTGCGCTCCGCCTGGGCTTATTCTCCCACGAATGAGAGTGCGCGATGATAGAAGATCCGATGCCACTTGCTCCTTTTCTGCACCGCGTCGCTGCGGGGGCGGACCTCACTTCACAAGAAGCTCACTCAGCCATGACGCTGCTGCTCGAAGGCGGGCGTGGCGATGCTGTCGTCGGCGCGTTCCTGGTGGCGCTGCATGTGAAGGGTGAGACGGCTGCCGAACTCGCGGGGTTCGCGCGGGCCATGCGTGAGCACATGGTGGTGGTCCACGCCGGCACCGACGTGATCGACATCGTCGGTACGGGCGGCGATGGGGCGGGGACGTTTAACATCTCGACCGTGGCGGCGATGGTGTTGGCGGGGGCGGGCGCTCGCGTCGCCAAGCATGGGAATCGGGCGATTTCGGGGAAAGTGGGTAGCGCCGACGTGCTCGAAGCATTGGGCGTTCGTATCGCCATGGCTCCGGAAGAAGCGGCGGACGCGGTGCGTGACATTGGGCTGGGATTCTTGTTCGCTCCGCATTTGCATCCGGCCATGAAGAACGTGCAGGGTGTGCGGCGCGAATTGAAGATGCGCACGGTGTTTAATTTGCTGGGGCCGTTGGCGAATCCGGCACGGGCACAGACGCAAGTGATCGGAGCGCCGTCGACAGAGTTCGCGCGCGTCATCGCTGAAGCGCTGGCGGAATTGGGCACGGGGCATTCCTATGTGGTTCACGGCGGCGGATTGGACGAGGTGAGTACTGTTGGTTCTACTGACGTCTATGAAGTGTGGACGGGGCGGGTGGATAAAAGCGTGTGGATGCCGGAGGATTTTGGCGTGCCGCGGGCTTCGCTGGACGCGCTGGCGGGAGGGGACGCCGCCGACAATGCACGGATCACGCGGGAGATTCTGGGTGGGATGATGGGTCCGCGGCGGGACATCGTGGTGGTCAACGCAGCGGTGGGGCTGCTGGCTGCGGGGCTGGCTGGGACGCCGCGCGAAGCAGTGGCCAAAGCCAGCGAAGCCATTGATTCTGGACGGGCTCTGGCCGTGCTCGACAAATTGCAAAAAAAGTTTGCCAAATAGTGATCCGGTTCTGGGTCCGAACGCGCGGATTGGAATAACCGATGTTCGGAGGAACAGGTGGCAAGAACGCCTGGTGGGCCAGCCGGGAACCCAGAACCCGGCTGGCTCCGTCGGAATCTAGTTGGCGAGCTGGCGGGTGAGTTCGGCGACTGCTGGATTGGGTTGGGCGGCACTCAACTGCTGATAAAGTTTCAGCGCCTTCCGTAGTTTCTCGGTGCCAGCATCCTTGGCGCCACTCCGGATCAAAAGTTCACCGACGCGGCGGTTGGCTACGGCCACTTCATCGAGAGTAGCCGACGTTACCTGCGAACCTTCGAGTGCCGCCAGACCTTCGGTGATTTGCAAGGCGCGGGTGTAGCTAGCCGTCGCGCCAGGCACATCGCCCAGCTTCAACTGTTCGGCGCCAAGCGCGTTCGCGGCCACCATCACATCACGTTGGGCGCCGGCGTCGCGAGAATTGGTAAGGGCCAGCGCTTCGTATTGCGTGAGGGCCTCGCGATAGAGCTGAACGGCTTCCCGACTGTTGCCACCCGCGTCCAATGCTTCGGCTCGAGCGCGCGAGGCTTCCGCTAAATCCATGCGGGCGAGCGGGGTTCCAGGGCTGGACCGGTATTCGAGCTGAGCAGTGGCGTAAGCGTCCTTGCTGTCCCCGGCACGCGAATAAGCGGCGATTAATTCATGGCGAGTCTGCTGCAGGGTGCGCTCCGTGGTCTGCCGGGCGGCAGCGGCCAGGCGCGCGGAATGCTGCGAAATCACGGCGACGGAAATCAGGGTGGCTGAGGTCAGGACGACGGCGGCGACTCCTTCGGGATGGCGGCGGACAAATTTAGCGATCCGGTAACCCGGTGTGTCCAGACGCGCCATGACGGGATGGCCTTCGAGATAACGCCGAATGTCTTCGGAGAATTGTCCTACCGAAAGATAGCGGCGGTGCGGCTCCTTACGCAACGCCATCAAGATGATGTTGTCGAGATCGCCGGAGAGTTTCTTGCGTAGGCGCTTGCGGGCTTTATCGCGGGTTTCGCTGACCGCCTCCAGTTTCTGGGTAGCCTCGGGAACGGAGGTCGATTCGTCGCTCAGGATTTGCGAACTGGGGCGGAGGGGCTCGTTTTCGCGGATGGCGTTCTGCATGGCGGCTTGCGAGCGGATCTTTGGGCCGTAGGGCATTTTGCCGGTCAGCAAACGATAGAGAAGAACGCCCAGCGAATAGACGTCGGTGGCGGTGGTGATGGTCTCACCGCGGACTTGTTCGGGACTCGCGTAGTCGAGCGTCATGGGACGCATCTCGGGACGGGTTTGCGCCAAGTCGAGCGTCGAGCCTTCGGGGCCGAGCAGTTTGGCGATCCCGAAATCGAGCAGTTTGGGGATGCCGTCGGGTGTGACCAGAATGTTGCCGGTCTTGATGTCGCGATGCACGACGAGATTCTGATGCGCGTAGTGAACGGCGGAACAGACGTCGCGGAAAAGCTGCAGGCGCTCGGAGATCGTGCATTTCCAGTGGTCACAATACTGATCGATGGGCGTACCTTCGACGTACTCCATCACCAAGTAAGGAAGGCCGTCGGGGGTGGAGCCGCCGTCGATCAGGCGGGCGATGTTGGGATGGTCGAGGTTCGCGAGCACCTGGCGCTCGGTGCGGAAGCGGCGCAAAATTTCCTGCGAGTTCATGCCGCGTTTCACCATCTTGATGGCGACCTGCTTCTTGTATTCTTTGTCGAAGCGAGTGGCGAGCCACACGGCTCCCATACCGCCACGGCCGATGCGGCGGTCGAATTCGTAGGGTCCAATGCGGTAACCGTGCGGGTAGTCGCTGATGTCCTCTTGGGATTGGGAAACGATCTGGCTCAGTTGAGCGGCGGGAGTTTCCAGGAATTCGTCAGACTGCTCGTGGCTGCGCAGCAGGCTTTCGACTTCATGGCGCAGTTCTTCATCGCGGGCGCAGAGGACGCGGAGGTAGGCGGCGCGGTCCTTGGCCGGGCGTTCGAGCGCTCCGTCAAAAACCTGCCGGATTTGCGCCCAACGCTGAGGCGTCAAGAGAACCTCCGGAGATTTCGCGGTGCAGGAAAGCGCGCGCGGAACTCCAGCTGCGCTTGATAGTGGCGGGCGAGACGCCCATGACTTCCGCGGTTTCTTCGACCGAGAGGCCGGCGAAGAAGCGCAGCTCGACTAGCTTGGCTTGCTTGCTGTCGAGGATATTCAGTTTTTCGAGCGCCGAATCGAGCAGAATCATGTCGACGGGGCGTTGCTCACAGATGGCCATGGTGTCTTCGAGCAAGACTTTTTGATCATCGCCTCCGCGGCGGGCGGCGTGGTGTTTACGGGCGTAGTCGAGCAGGACGCGGCGCATCTGGGTGGCGGCGACGGCCATGAAATGCCCGCGGCTTTCAAGGGGGGCGCGCTGGTCGACTAAACGGATGTAGGCTTCGTGAACCAGGGCGGTGGGCTGCATGGTGTGCTCGCCGCGTTCGCGCCGGAAATAGGAGCGCGCGAGGCGGTGCAGTTCGTCATAGACAAGGGGGAGCAGGTTGTTGACTGCATCCTGTTGTCCACGTCCGATCTCTCCGAGTAGGCGAGTGACCTCGCCGTTGTCGCCCAAGGCGCCTTCTTCCATAGGCTTTCAATGAATTATATCGCGATGGAGGCCTCAGCGGAACGGATAGCGTGTAGTGGCTATTTTGAGGGATCCGGGTGCCTTAAATACTGTCGATACGCGGAATCGAAGGCTCGTCTGGTTTCCTCAGGGATTTCAGGGACGCTCTTGGTTGAGAGTCTCCAGCCATTTTCGTCGCAATAACGCGGAAAACATTCATTGCAGACCCAAGAATACTGCATCGCGACGGGGAACCCCGTGTAGTGAACCTCGTGCACAGTCACGTATCCTTCAATTTCCGCTTCCGCGTGTTCGGGTCCCGCGATCGTTTTCCAACAGGCGATGCAGTGAAAGTGGTCGTCTCCGAAGCGACGTTCGTCAAAGGACGCGAAATGGAACACGTGATCCCGGAAGGGACTTAGGGCAGCCTCTTGTCTGGATTCAGGTTGCATTAGTTTCCTCGCCGAGCGCATCGGGCCCGAGGATGTGCGAGCCGCGGCTGCCGCTCCAGCCGAGGGACGACAGGCGCTGGGGATTCGCGGACAACACGATTTGCAGGGGGCTGGATTGGTCGGCTTCGGGGGTTCGCGCGCCCAGGCGTCGGGAGACTACAGCCAGGTATTTGAGGATGTCGTAGACGTCACCTTCGGCGGGCGCGGCGAGGTCGAATTCCTGGGTACGGAGGCGCACGCGATGTCCAGTGTCGGCGAGGCGGTAGGCTACGAAGGCGGCGCATTCGACGGCGGTTTCGAACCAGGCTTCTTGATCGGCGGTGGCGTCGAGGTCGAGGTAGATGACGATCATCTGATCCTCGTCGCGTGCGAATTCGCGGACTTGCAGGGAGCGCGTGTGGGCGGTGGCTTTCCAGTCGACGTGGCGGGCGCTTTCGAGAGCTTCATAGGGGCGGATGCGGTAGAAATCGTGGCCGGGGCCGCGGCGCCAGGCTTCCAGTTCTCCGGCTAGTGCGTCGGCGAGGGCTTGGAAACGCGGGCGCGGTTCCAGGCATGGATAAACGATGACGTCGTGGCGCAGCGTGACGCGTTCGCGGCGTTCGGCGAAACCGAAGGGGAAACGGGTAGTGAGCTGGAAGGTGCGCTCGCTGTAACGGCCGCGGGTGGGGAAGCGGAGATCTATTGGCTCTTCGAGTGCGACACCGCCGGGGACGGCGGGGAAAAAGAGCGCGCCGTCGTAACCGCTGGGATGCTTGCCGTCGGGAGCGCCGGTGACGTGGATGCTGAAGGAGGGCATCCAGTGTTTTAGATTCTTGAGGCGGACGGTGGCGCGGAATTTTCGGCGCGCGGAAATGTGCGGAGGGAGCAGGAGATCGATTTCGAGTCCGGCGAGGGTGAGTTTGCTGACGAAGCCGGAAACGGCCAGGATGGAGAGCATCGCAGCGAGGATCAGGAACAGGAGATTGTTGGCGGAGAGGACGGCGGCTAGGGCTACGATGACGATGGCTCCGCTGTAGGCGAGGCCGGTGCGGGTGACTTGCTGGCGGAGCGCGCCGGGCCAGAGGGTGCGGAGGTTTTGCCACCAATGCATGGGTTAGTGGCAGTCGGATCGGTTGAAAGTAATGGTTACGGCGGTTCTGCGGCCGTTACCTTGAGGTTCGGCGATGTTGACATCTTCGTACTCAACGGACGCCATGGAGATCCGGTTCGCGCTTGTGGCCGGGAGGGACAGTATCCTCTGTCCCCGAAGTGCAGGGGACAGAGGATACTGTCCCTCCCGCTTCGGTTTGGCAGTCATGAATTTCATGATACTGATTCGGGTTTGACGGCGGACTGGGCGACGCGGGCGATGGCGTTTACTATTTTGCGGTAGGGGAATTTCGTGGGCCATTCGATGTCGATCCATTCGCCGTCGCGCCAACTGGAGGTGTACCAGCGGGTGAGGATCGCCAGGTGCTCGAGGTTGGGTGCGCCTTGGGGTTCGAGGGTGGCGACGATGTCGCGCAGGCGGCGGTCCATGGACTGGCCGGCTCCAGCGATTTCGGTGAGCATCAGGCGACGCGGGGATTGCCAGTGGGCGCCGATCAGGAACCACAGGTCAATGGCGTCGGGGATGGCGGAGGGGAGGACTGCGACTCCGGCCAGGCGGTCGAGCGTGCGCGGGAGTTCGCCGGCGGCGGCTTGCACTTCGGCGATGCGGGCGGTGCGTTGGTGGAGGCGCTCGGCTTCTTCGAAATGCATTTCGGCGCTGGCGCGGTCGCGGGCTTGCTCGGAGGGCTCTTTCAAAGACGCGCCGCCGGTGCGCAGGAATTGTTCTACGCGGGTGGCTTCGGCGCCGTACTCTTCTATCGACACGACGGTTTGGCAGGGGCGCAGGCAGCGGTTCATCTCGCCGTAGATGCAACCGGGGTGCGCGGGCGAGGGCTGCAGGTTTTCTTCGCAGCGGCGGATTTGGAACAGGTCGAGGAGTTCGTTGTTGAAGTGCTCGGCCGCGGTGCGGGTGGCGAAGGGTCCGTAGTAGAGGCCGCGGCCCAGGCGCGTAGTCACCATGGTGCGCGGGAATTGGTTGTCGAGCGTCAGGCGCAGGAAAGCGGGCGGGCGGAGGCGGACGATGCGCTGCCAGTCTTCGGGGAAATGTTCTTGCGCGAGTTCGAGGTGCGTGAGGGATGATTCGAGTTGCGAGCCGGTGGGCCAGTATTCGATGCGCTCGACTACGCCACGGAGGTTGAGGACGCGCGAGGTGCGGTCCTTTTCAGAAAGCAGGCGGCGGAGGCGGCGGCGTAAGAGGGCTGTGCGGGCGAGGTAGGGCGCGCCTTCGCTGGCCCACAGCAGGAAGACGGCGGGGCGGTCGGGAACGGAATCGAGATCGGTTGGGCTCGCGGTGCGTGGGTCCCGCATGAATTCATTGTCGCCAAGCGGCGCGTGTGAAAGCTACAATCAAACCGTAAATGGAGAATCGAGCGATCGCGCGCATGTTGTCGGAGACGGCCGACTTGATGGAGATTTCGGCGGAGGATTCGTTTCGCATCCGCAGTTATCGGACGGCGGCGGCGGCGATTGAGGGGCATCCGGAACAGTTGTCGGCCATGCTCAAGGATCCGGCGAAGAAGCTTACCGAGATTCCGGGGATCGGCAAGGGCATCGCGGCGGTGGTGGCGGAGATCGAGGAGCGGGGGAGTTTTGAGCGGCGCGATGAAATGCTGGGCAAGTATCCGGC
>Ga0105245_10005814_pt1 | contig 10825 bp, 9 predicted proteins | sample KBSM54metaG_FD_81523 | JGI IMG/M metagenome (GOLD analysis project Ga0105245, IMG submission 81523) | Miscanthus rhizosphere microbial communities from Kellogg Biological Station, Michigan, USA - KBS M5-4 metaG | ecosystem: Host-associated > Plants > Roots > Rhizosphere > Soil | place: Michigan...
GAGCCGGCCGGGCGGACCGAGACGTTCGCATCGACGCGGAGCGTGCCCTTCTCCATCTCCGCGTCCGAGATGCCGAGCTCGACGATGGTCTGGCGGAGCAGCTGCAGGAAGCTCCGCGCCTCCTCGGCCGAGTGGAGGTCGGGCGCGGTGACGATCTCGACGAGCGGCGTCCCGCCGCGGTTGTAGTCGACGAGGGTGTAGTCCGCACCGCCGATCCGGCCCGACCGGCCGCCGACGTGGACGTTCTTCGCCGCGTCCTCCTCGAGGTGCGCACGGACGATGCCTACCTCATGTTCACCTTCTTGCAAAGGCACTATCATTTTCCCATTTGTGCAAGAGGGTAGATCGTACTGGGAGATCTGATAGCCCTTCGGCAGGTCGGGGTAGAAGTAGTTCTTGCGCGCGAACACGGCCCGCGGCGCGATCTCGCACCCGAGGGCGAGCCCGAGCTTCACGACCCACTCGATCGCGGTGCGGTTCGGGACGGGGAGCGCGCCGGGAAAGCCGAGGCAGACCGGGCACGTCTGCGTGTTCTCGCCCGCCCCGAAGCCGACGGGGCAGCGACAGAACATCTTCGTCCGCGTCTTCAGCTGGACGTGGATCTCGAGCCCGATCACCGGCTCCCAGGACGTCGCGCTCATCGGAGGCGCTCCGGGACGAGGTCCAGCCCGAGCGACCGTTCGAGCGCGTGACCCGCGCGGAAGAGCCTGTTCTCGGAGAGCTGGGGCCCGATCAGCTGGATCCCGACCGGGAGCCCCTCCGAGAAGCCGCATGGCACGCTGAGCCCGGGCAGGCCGGCGAGGCACGACGGGATCGTGAGGAGGTCGCAGGCGTACATCGCGAGCGGATCCGCCGCCTTGTCGCCGACCGGGAACGCGACGGTGGGCGACGTCGGGGTCGCGAGGAGGTCGAACTGCTCGAACGCGGCCGCGTGCTCCCGCATGATCAGCGTTCTCACCTTCTGCGCCTGCCCGTAGTAGGCGTCGTAGTAGCCGGCCGAGAGCGCGTACGTGCCGAGCATGATCCGACGCTTCGGCTCGTCGCCGAACCCCTCGTCGCGGGTCCGCTCGACCATCTTCCGGTACGTGGCGTCGTCGCTGCGCGGCCCGTAGCGAACGCCGTCGTACCGGGCGAGATTCGAGGACGCCTCCGCCGGCGCGATGAGGTAGTAGCAGGCGATCCCGTAGTCGAACGCGCGCGGGAGCTCGCACTCCCCCACCTCCGCGCCGAGCTCCTCGAGCCGGGCGAGCGCAGCCTCGAACGCGGCACGCACGCCGGGCTCGATCGCGTCGAGCGCCGTCGCCTGGCGGGGGACGCCGATCCTGAGCCCGGCGAGCCGCTCCTCGTCGGGCAGCACGACCGACTCCGCGAGCTCGACCGTCGTCGAGTCGGCCGGATCGCGGCCCGCGATGACCGAGTAGAGCAGCGCGACGTCGCGTACGGTCTTCGCGACGGGGCCGACCTGGTCGAGGCTCGAGGCGAAAGCGACGACCCCGAACCGCGAGACGGTGCCGTAGGTCGGCCGCAGGCCCACGTTTCCGCAGAGCGCGGACGGCTGCTTGATCGAGCCGCCCGTGTCCGAGCCGAGCCCCCAGGGTGCGAGGCCCGCGGTCACGGCGGCAGACGTGCCCCCACCCGAGCCGCCCGGCACGAGCGTGGGATCCCACGGGTTCCGGGACGGGCCGAAGGCGGAATTCTCCGTCGACGAGCCCATCGCGAACTCGTCGGTGTTCGTCTTGCCGAGGAGCGTGAGGCCCGCGGCCCGGCAGCGGGCGGCGACCGTCGCGTCGAAGACCGGGACGTAGCCGGAGAGGATCTTCGAGCCCGCGGTCGTCTCGACGCCCTTGGTCGAGATGACGTCCTTGAGCGCGACCGGGATGCTCGTTCCCTCCGCCTCGTCGACGGTGCGCAGGTAGGCGTGGAGCTCGCCGTCCCGCTCGGCGATGGCCTCGCGGTACGCGGCGTGGAGCTCCGCCGGCGAGACCTCCTTCCGCTCGACGAGCCCGATCGCGTCCTCTGCGGTCAGGCGCAGCGTGTCGACGAGCGCGGTCATGCCGTGGGAGGCACCCGGAACAGGTCGCCCTCGCGCGCGGGCGCGTTGGCGAAGACGTCCTCGAGGGACAGCGACTCGTGGGGGACGTCCTCCGCCCATGCGTTCACGAGCGCGAGCGGATGCGACGTCGGCGGGACGTCGTCGAGGTCGAGCTCCGACACCTTGGAGACGGCGTCGAGGATCGCGCCCAGCTCCGCGGTCAGCCGCTCGACCTCCTCGTCGGAGAGGTCGAGGTGCGCGAGCCGGGCGACGTGGAGCACCTGATCGCGTGAGATCGACACTGAGTTCCATCCTTCCAGAACGACGGCGGGCCCTCGTCGGGGCCCGCCGAGAGTCGTATCCGCCCCGAGCTACACGGCGGCGGTGACGTTCGCGGCCTGGGCGCCCTTGGGCCCCTGCACGACCTCGAACTGCACCTTCTGGCCCTCTGTCAGGGACTTGTAGCCGTCCATCGTGATCGCCGAGTAGTGGACGAAGACGTCGTCGCCGCTCTCACGTGCGATGAACCCGAATCCCTTTTCGTTCGAGAACCACTTGACGGTACCCGTCTCTACCTCAGACAACGACGTCCTCCTAAAAACAGCGTCGAACCCGTCCGACGCAGGTACACGAACGCCGGACAACGTATCGTCAGAGAGACGGGTATGCAAGGAGCCCGCGGCGAAACCGCGCGGCCTTCACGGCGCTGCGGAGGAGCAGCGCGATCGTCATCGGGCCGGTGCCTCCGGGCATCGGTGTGAGGTGGCCCGCGACGTCGGCCACCTCTGCGGCGACGTCACCCCGGATCCCCTCGTCCGTGCGCGTCAGCCCGACGTCCAATACGGCCGCGCCCGGCTTGACCATGTCCGCCGTGACGATCCCCGGCACGCCGACCGCGGCGACGACGATGTCGGCGCGCCGCACCTCCGCCGCGAGGTCGGCGGTCTTCGAGTGGCACATCGTCACGGTCGCGTTCGCCTGGAGGAGCAGCATCGCGGCCGGGCGCCCCACGATCTCGCTCCGTCCGAGGACGACAGCGTGCTTGCCCGTAGGGTCGACGCCGTAGGCCGTGAGCAGCTCCATGCAGCCGGCCGGCGTGGCCGGGACGTGCAGCGGCGCGCCGAGATAGAGATAGCCGGCGTTCACGGGGTGGATGCCGTCGACGTCCTTGGCCGGCGCCACGGCGCCAGTCACCCGTGCCTCGCCGATCTGGCCCGGGAGCGGCAGCTGCACGAGGATCCCGTCCACCTGGTCGTCGTGGTTCAGCTCCTCGACGAGGGCCAGCACCTCGTCCTCGGTGGAGCCCTCGGAGAGACGGACGTCGCGTGCGTCGATCCCCGCCTCCCCGGCCGCCTTCTGCTTGAGCGAGATGTAGACCTGCGATGCGGGGTCGTCACCGACGAGCACGGTCGCGAGCCCGACGTGCCCGAGCTCCGCGACCTCCCGCGCGACGTCCCCGCGGATCTCGGCCGCGAGCGCCTTCCCGTCCATCACGGTCGCCGGCACGCGCGCGATGGTACTCACGTCTCCGTCCGGAAGAGCGCGCGCGGGCCGCAAGTTACAACTTGCAACTTGCTCTCCTCGCCCCCCGCATGAGCCGCCGCTCGTCGTTCCAGACGGGCTTGCGCCTCGCCGCGCTCGTCCTGGTGCTCGCGTGGCTGTTCGTCGACGCGCTCCAGGAGTGGGTGCCGTTCTGGCTGCCGTTCGTGGTGCTCCTCGCAACGGAGGCCGAGTTCGTGCTGCGCGGGCGGAGCGAGCCTCGGCAGACGCAGCGCCGGCGGCCGCCGCCGGGCCCGGAGGACGCCGATCTCGGGTTCGGTGAGCTCGTCGAGGACGAGGACGGCGTCCACTGGGTGCCGCCCCCGGCGAGGCCCGAGCCGCCGCGGGCTCGCTGGCTCGTCCGGGCGCTCGGTGTCGCGGCCGTCGTCGTCCTTTTCCTGCTCGCCGCCCGCACGGACCGCGCGGCGACGTGGCAGGCGCTCCCCCGAGAGGAGCGGACCGCCGCCGTGAAACGGTTCACGTCCGAGGCAGCGGCGATCGCCGATCGGCCGGTCACCCTTCGTTGCGACGAGCAATACGACTTCACCGGCGCCGGGAGCGACACGTTGGGCATCGCCTTTCCCGCCGCGGGCATCGCCTACCTCGACCCGAGCATCTGCCGGGCGCTCCACGACCTCCTCTCCGACGGCAAGGCTGGGGAGCGCCAGGCGGAGGCGCTCGTGGTGCTCGCCCACGAGGCCGTCCACCTCGGCGGCGAGCGTCGCGAGGGAGTCACGGAGTGCCTTGCGCTCCAGGCGGCGGTGCCGCTCGGCGTCCGCTTCGGGCTGAGCGAGTCCAAGGCGCGCTCGCTGATCCACGCTCAGTACGAGGACCGCCTGGCCGAGCGGACCGTGATCCGCGCCGCCTACGCCCTCCCGCTCTCGTGCCGCGACGGCGGCGCGCTCGACCGCAGCCCCGGAGACGGGCAGTTTCCTTAGACGTCTTCTTCGAGACGCCGACGGAGGAGCGTGACGCTCGACGCCCCGAGCGGCTCGCCCAACGCCCCGGAGGCGAGCACGTTCGCCTCGGTGACGATCCGCTCGCGCTCCCCCTCGAGCGCGGCGCGGGCGACGAGCACCCGAGAGCGGACGAGGAGGCCCCACTCCACGAGCTCTCCGAGGCTGCTGCCCAGCTCGAGGATTCCCTCGGGGGGAATCCGCGGGGATCGTGCGAGCTCGGCCGCGATCCGCTCTGCGTCGTGGACGAGGGTTGCTTCCTCCCGTCGCAGGCCGGGCTCGGCCGCACGCAGCCGAGCGAGCTGGTCGCGGAGCCGCGACACGTCGGACTCGGAGTCGGCGACCAGCTGCCGTGCGGTCGCCGCCTCCCGCTCGGCCCGGTCGAGCTCGTCCTGCTTGCGGCGGCGCGCCCGCGTGAGGGCGACGACGCGTTCGTCGGCCTCGGCGAGCGCTGCACGCGCCGCAGCCGCCTGGGCGCCCGCCGCCTCGACCCGCCCGCCCATCTCTTCGACCTCGTCCGGCAGTCGCTCCAGCAGGGAGAGGACCTCCTCCGCCCGGCTCCGCACGTTCCCGGCGCGCTCGGCGACGTCCGCGAGGGAATTGAGCTCGCGCGCGAGCGTCGCGTCCCGACGTTCGAGCTCGGCCGCGACCGAGACGAGCTCTGCGTGGGTGCCTGCCACCATCCCATTCTGCAGATGCGGACCCCCCGGTGACCGGCTTCGTACACTCGGGCGATGAAGACGTGCGCGGCCTGCGGCACCGAGAACCCGGACATCGCGCGCTTCTGCCTCGCGTGCGGCTCGCAGCTCGCCGAGGCTGCGCCGCCGCAGGAGACGCGCAAGGTCGTGACGATCGTCTTCTCCGACCTGAAGGGCTCCACGAGCCTCGGCGAGGCGCTCGACTCGGAGGCGCTGCGCGAGGTGATGACGCGCTACTTCGACGCGATGCGCGCCGAGCTCGAGCGTCACGGGGGCGTGATCGAGAAGTTCATCGGCGACGCGGTCATGGCCGTGTTCGGCCTTCCCCGCCTCCACGAGGACGACGCACTCCGGGCGGTTCGCGCCGCCGCCGGGATGCAGGCCGCGCTCGAGCGGATCAACGTCGACCTCCAACGGCATTACGGCGTGCAGCTTGCGAACCGCACGGGGGTCAACACCGGGGAGGTCGTCGCCGGCGATCCGTCGACCGGCCAACGGCTCGTCACCGGCGACGCGGTCAACGTCGCCGCGCGACTCGAGCAGGCGGCGGGCGAGCGCGAGGTACTGCTCGGCGAGCTGACGTACCGCCTGGTCAGGCACAACGTCGATGTCGAGGAGGTCGAGCCACTCGAACTGAAGGGGAAAGCCGAGCGGGTGCCTGCGTTTCGGCTGGTCGGGGTGCGCCAGGCTGCCGTCGCCCCCGCCCCCCGCCAGTCGGAGGTCGTGGGGCGTGAGGTCGAGCTCGCTCGCCTCGTCGAGATCTTCCAAGAGGCGCGCGCGGCGAGCGCGTGTCGGCTCGTCACGATCGTCGCGGACGCCGGCGTCGGCAAGACGCGCCTCACGCAGGAGTTCGCCCGGCGGCTCGGCGACGACGCCCTCACGCTCGAAGGCCGCTGCCTGCCCTACGGCGACGGGATCACTTTCTGGCCGCTCGCCGAGGCGCTCAAGAACGATGCGGGGATCCTGGACGACGACACGCTCGACGAGGCGAACGCAAAGCTCCGCTCCGCCGTCGGCGAGGCGGGGGATGACGTCGCGGAGCGGGTCGCCGCCATGGTCGGGCTCGGCGACGAGCCGTTCCCGGTCGAGGAGCTCTTCTGGGGGGTTCGCCGGTTGATCACGACGCGCGCTCGCGAGCGGCCGGTGGTCCTCATCGTGCAGGACATCCACCTCGCCGAGCCGACGTTGCTCGAGCTCCTGCGACACCTCGCTGCGATCGACGACGCCCCCGTGTTGGTCGCGTGCACGGCGCGACCCGATCTCGCAGACCGCGACCCGGAATGGGGCGCGACGGAGGGCAACACCATGGTCGATCTGCCCGCGCTCGACGGCGATGCGAGCAAGGCGATGGTGGAGAGCCTCCTGGGAGGCGGCACGCTCCACGCAGAAACGCTCGAGCGCATCATCGGCGCAGCGGAAGGCAATCCGCTCTACGCAGAGCAGCTTCTCACAATGCTGACCGACGAGGGCTTGCTCGCGCAGCGCAACGGCGAATGGGTTCCCACCGGCGAGATCTCGGAGCTCCACGTCCCGCCGACGGTTCAGGCCCTGATCGCCTCACGTCTCGACGCCCTGAGCAACACTCAGCGATCGGTGATCGAGCCCGCCTCCGTCGTCGGGTACCTCTTCGTCGAGGGCGCCGTCACGGCCCTCGCCCCGCCTGACATCGGCCCGCACGTTCCCACGGAGCTGACGACGCTCGTCCAGAAGCACCTCGTTCAACGGATCGAGGACGGCGACGACGGCGCCCATCGCTTCGAGCACATCATGGTCCGGGATACCGCGTACGACGGGATCCTCAAGCGCGCCCGGGCCGAGTTGCACGAGCGCTTCGTCAGGTGGGCCGACGGGGTCAACCGCGACCGGAGCGTCGAGTTCGAGGAGATCCTCGGCTACCACCTCGAACAGGCATGGACCTACCTGTCGGAGCTCGGGCCGCTGGACGAACGGGGCATCGCGATCGGGGCGGACGGCGCTCGTCGACTCGCGTCTGCCGGCCGACGGGCGTTCGTGCGCGGGGACATACCCGGTGCAGCCGCGCTGCTCGGCAGGGCGGCAGCCCTGCTGCCGGACGACGCGCCGGAGAGGATCCGTCTGCTTCCGGATCACGGCGAGGCACTCCTGATGACCGGCCGCTACGACGAGGCCACCGCCGTCCTCGACGATGCGATCGGTCGGTCGGTGGAGGCGCCGGCGGCCGCGGCCCGAGCCTCGCTCGTGCGCCTGCTCGTCCGTCTGCGGACGGGTGAGGCAGCGGAGTGGCGGCCGGAGCGCGTCGACGAGGAGATCAACCGCGCGATCGGCGTGTTCGAGGCCGAAGGAGACGACGGCGGCCTCGCGATGGCCTGGCGCCTGCTCGGTTGGTCGGCGGGCACCGCGTGTCGCTTCGGGGACTGCGTCGCCGCGGAGGAGCGGGCGATCGACTACGCCCGGCGTGCCGGCGACGTCCGTCAGGAGCGCCGGGCGACGACGGCGTATGCCGGGGCCACGTCGCTCGGCCCGACCAACGTCGACGATGCGATCAGGCGCTGCGAGGAATGCCTCGCGGCAACCGCGGGCGACCGCCAGTCCGAGGGGAACCTTCTCGCGGTGCTCGGTGGTCTCTACGCGATGCAGGGGGAGTTCGATCACGCGCGCCAGCTCATCTCCCGTGCCCGCGCCCTGCTCGACGAGCTCGGCCTGGGCACGGAGGCGGCGTGGGTCGGAATCGAGGCGTGGCGGACCGAGATGCTCGCCGGGGACGTCGCCGCGGCGGAGCGCGAGCTCCGCCGCTCGTACGACGCGTTGGAGGCGTACGGCGAGCGGTACACGCTGTCGACCGTCGCAGGCCATCTCGCCCAGACGCTGTTGGAGGAGGCTGCTCCCCTCGAGGAGGCCGAGGCGATGGCCGCGAAGAGCAGAGAGCTCGCGAGCGACGGGGACATCTCGACCCAGGCGCTCTGGCGCTCCGCGAGCGGCCGGATCCATGCGAGGCGCGGCAAGCTCGAGAAGGCCGAAAGGCTGGTTCGCGAGGGAATCGCGCTCCTCGACGCGACGGACTTCACGATCCTGCGTGTCGACGCGTACCTCGATCTCGCCGAAGTTCTGGTCGCTGGGAGTCGGTTCGAGGAGGCGCGCGACGCCTACAAGGCGGCGCGCAGGCTAGCGGAGAGCAAGGGCAGCGTCGTGCTCCTGGCGAACGTCATCCTGCGCATCGAAGCGCTCGACGCCGCCCTTGCGTAGTTCCCGCGTCGTCGCTACATCACCAGTTGAAGTGCCCGTTGGTCTTCGACCTGACGACGAGCGTCCAGAACCCGTTCTTGTTCTGCGGCGCGTCGATTCGGTCGACGCAGAACGACCCGCTCGCGTCGCACGAGCCCTTCGCGACCGGGGGGCCGTCGTCGTGCGAGACCCCGGTGATGACGTACTTGTTGGGCAGGGCGGCCGCGGAGACCGTGAACGTGATCGTCAGGAAGTCCGGGCTGAAGCTCTGCGAGAGGTAGTTCGGGTTGTCGCAGTCCTGGCCGGGCTGCGCGACGCACACGTCGGAGCGGTGCGCGTAGTTGGCCTGGTCCGTCTTCGGCGGCTCCGTGATCGCGGACTGGAGTCCGCTGCCAACCGACGCGACGAACGAGGACGGGAGACAGAAGGACGTGGCGACCGGGTTGTTCGAGGCATCGAGGGCCTGATCGGTGGCGAGGCTCGAGGCGTTCGGCGCGGTGCAGCCCGTGAGCTGATATCCGCCTGCCTTCTGGCGCGCGCTCAGATTCGCGTTCGTGGACGTGCCGAGGAGCGACGCCTTCTCGGTGACGTTGAAGGTCTCGTTACCGTTGGTCGACTTGCCTTCCTTGATGAGCCATGTGCCGTTCGCGACGAGGCCGTCGGCGCGGCCGGGCTGCGAAGTGTCGCCCGGCGTCTTCCAGACCACCTTGAACGCGATTGCGGGATCCTCAGGCCGGAGCTGCCCGAAGTCGCACGAGAGCGAGCCCGACGTGTCGACCGCACAGGCGCTCGTGGAGGTGCGCGGGTTGCTGGCCTTGAGCGTCGTTCCATCGACCGTCGGCGCCGGCATCTGGAAGACGACGTGCGTGAACACGGAGTTCCCGTCGTTCTTGAACGACAGGTCGTAGACGATGTCCTGGCCGTAGGACACCGACGACGTGGCCTGCAGGACTGCTGTTGCGTCGCGGTTACCCGCGCTTCCCCCGGCGATCGCGATCGCGCTCCCCAGGACAACCAGGCATGCCACGACGAGACGCCCGCGCGTACGAACCATGCTCACCCTCCCATTCGATCACCGCAGCGACGCCTCACGCGCCGAAGCCGTATCGTGTCAGACGCGCGCCGGTATTTGCAAGCGGAAGCGTCGTCCCGTCCGCTCGACCGCCCAGGGCTACGATGCCTCGGCCGGGCGACGTGGCCGAGTGGTTAGGCAGAGGCCTGCAAAGCCTCGTACAGCGGTTCGAATCCGCTCGTCGCCTTCTCCCCGCAACCATGGTGACTAGGGTCGCTCCCCTTCTCTTGCAACGCTCGGCCGAGGTGGGAGGTCAAATCGAGGCGGATCGCGCTGCAGGGCCGCCTTCGGCGGCCAGAGCCGTCCAAGGGGCTACTTCGTCACCCAGCTGTAGAGCAACGTCAGCGCAGTCGTCGAGGCGAATACGAATGCTGCCCAGGGCGACACGGAGGACGCGAGCCGCCACGTAACCAACGTAACGGTCTCGACCAAGACCACTGCGAACAGCATCCGTCCCCTTCCCCCGTAGTTCTCTTGTTGCCTGGGTAGTAATGCCCGCGCTGGGCTCGCTGCTTAATGACGCCAAAGGGGGATTCGGTGTCCTCAAACGAGGGTTTCGTTGGGCGTCATGTCACGCCGGTTCCCACCGCCCACCTTGTTTTGGACTCCGCGACACGAGGCATACACGCTCCGCATCGAGGGGTTCGCGCCTGGAGTGCGCGCGGATAGCGCCGGGGACGCTCTCCAGACGAGAGGGGTCTCATCCGAGTGGGGACTCGAACTCTGGGCGCGGATCCTCGGTGCAACAGGCTGGGCCGCCCGACAAACGCCTGCAAACGGCCGGCGTCGCCCTCCGGTAGACGAGTGCCCCAGAAGCTCCTTCACGAAGACAGTCCTGCATCACTTGCTCCGAGACAGCAAGACGGCTCCCGTAGGAGCCGCCTGCTTGTCCGACACGTCCCCGCGGAGGGACGGCGGGTTCTCAGCCTTTAGAGCGTCTCGGGCTGCGAGTTACTCGCCCGGCTTACTCGTGGGTTCCTTTTCAACGCGCAACCAGCGGAGAAACCTCGCGACCAGATTGCTCATTGCGGCTCCTCACTCTTCGTACAGGACGAAAGCTCGAACGAACTCCCGCTGCGACGGGCCATGGAACAGCTGAAGAGGGAGTGCTAGGTCCTCGGCGGCTACGACGCTCGACCGGACGCCGACGGAGCATAGCAGGGCTGAAACTCACGTTCTGCGGGCGGAAACGGGTAGCCTGCTGGCAACAACAGCTTCGCCCGTCGCCGTGACCGCACCTGTGCCATAGCGCCCGGACGGGGCGGAAGGGGACGAGGCGATGTCTTTCGATTGGCTTCCCAGCGCGGCGGCGTGAGCCGCAACAAGC
>Ga0105245_10005815_pt1 | contig 10824 bp, 12 predicted proteins | sample KBSM54metaG_FD_81523 | JGI IMG/M metagenome (GOLD analysis project Ga0105245, IMG submission 81523) | Miscanthus rhizosphere microbial communities from Kellogg Biological Station, Michigan, USA - KBS M5-4 metaG | ecosystem: Host-associated > Plants > Roots > Rhizosphere > Soil | place...
CGAAGTCACTGCCCTGTCGGTCTGGGTAGATAACGACACCCTCCCGCGCACGGGCCATCTGCTCCCGCTGCTGCACGATTGGGGACCAGCGGTGGTCCGCGGAGCGATCGCTTTTGCCGCAGTGTTCCTGACCTTTGCTTTTCTGAAATGCCGCGCGGCACTCGAACGAGTGGCCTTGCCTCCCATTCAGCCCCGGTGGCTGGCGGCGCATGTTTTGCTCGCTCTCGGATTCGTTTGGACCTCAAAGCAACTTTATTCCGGCCGCCTGCCTGACTTCAATCCGGACCTCCTGGTAGCGGCTTGGGCCTTGACTGGTATCGTCACGGTGGCGCTAGCTGCGCTCGCATTCCTGACACTGAAGACCTGGCGGCAGATTGTGGCCGTTACGGGTTCGCTGTGGGCCGTGGCGCTTTCTACCGCATTGGTAGCCTCCTTCTTTACCCGGCCCGCGCGCGCCCTGTGGGAACCCGCCACAAGGCTCACCTTCACGATGGTCAAGTTCATGCTGTCCTGGCTCCTGCCGGAAGCCACCACGGTTGCCGAAAGAGCCGTCATTCGTGCTCCCCACTTCTCGGTGATTATTGCCCCTGAATGCTCGGGACTGGAGGGTGCTGCCCTCATTCTGGTCTTCACGATCGTGTGGTTGTGGCTGTTCCGTCAGGAGTCCCGCTTCCCCTGGGCGTTAGTGCTGCTTCCTGCCGGCGTGGTGGTGCTCTTCATCCTCAATGCCGTTCGATTGACGGCCTTGGTTTGGATCGGAAATGCGGGCGCGCAAAGAATTGCGGCAGGGGGATTCCATTCCCAAGCGGGCTGGATCTCGTTTAACGCGGTGGCCTTCGGACTATCCATCGTGGCCCGCCGTTCCCCGTGGTTTTCCACTCGTGCCCAATCCGTCGAGCCCAGCCGCACGGCAGAAGATGCCACCGGCGCCTTCTTGATTCCGTTCCTGGCGATCCTCGGCGTTGGCATGCTGGCGCGCGCGGCGTCTGCGGGATTCGAGTCGTTATACCCCCTGCGCCTGGTAGCCGCCGCTGCGGCCCTGTGGATTTTTCGGCGCAGCTATAAGAATTGCGATTGGCGCTTTGACTGGGCCGCGCCGGTCGCCGGAATCGCGGTATTCGTTCTCTGGCTAGGACTCGACCGGGTTTTCGGAACCGCGTCGTCTTCCAGCGCGATCCCTTCGGCTCTCAACGCCATGAGCACGCCGGGTCGAATCTTCTGGTTGACCGCGCGCGTATTGGCTGCTTCCATCACCGTGCCGATCGCGGAGGAGTTGGCCTTCCGCGGCTACCTGATGCGCCGTCTGGTGTCAGCAGATTTCGAGCGAGTGGACCCTCGCCGGTACACCTGGTTCTCGCTCGCGGTGTCATCAATTGTTTTCGGCGCAATGCATGGAAGCAGTTGGCTGGCAGGCTCCGCGGCCGGATTGGTGTATGGTTGGCTGTACACTCGAAATGGTCGCATCGGCGACCCAGTCGTCGCGCACGCCACCACCAATATGCTGCTAGCAGTGTGCGTGCTTACACTCCGCCAGTGGCAACTCTGGTAGGGTTTGGCATATAGCCCGCCCAGTACTCACAAATGTGGCCTTCCGTCTTGTAGCCCATGTTCATCTGTAGTAAAACTACTCGTAGCCCGTTACGGGCTTACTCGGAGGAGACTACCCATAATGAAAGTTCTTGGTTTGTGCCTGCTATTGGCGGGCGCGGCCAGTTCTGCTTTTGCCAGCTAGCGCCGGTCGCCGCACCAGAGATCGATGGCGGCTCGGCAGTATCGGCTCTGTTCCTGCTTTCGGGCGGTTTGTTAGCTCTGCGGAGTCGTCGCAAGAAATAAGCGTAGCCTGGAATACGGTCGCTGCGTCTTCCATGGAGGAGAAAATCATGTCGAATTTTTTTGGTTTCAGTCTTTTGCTGGTGGGCGCAGCGAATTTTGCATTCGCCGGTGGTGTCAGCACACCGGAAATAGACGGGGCTTCCGCGGTGTCCGCAGTGGCCCTGCTTTCGGGCGGGTTGCTGGTTCTGCGAGCCCGTCGCAAGAAATAATCGCAGCTGCTAGTATAGGTGCTGCGACTTCGTTCGGAGGAGAGAGTATGTCCAAACTTATCGGGTTCACTTTGTTATTGATTGGAGCAGCGAGTTTCGCCTTCGCAGGGAATGTGATTGCTCCTGAAATCGATGGCGCTTCGGCGGCATCGGCAGTGGTCCTGCTTTCAGGTGGACTGTTGATTTTGCGGGCCCGTCAAAAAAAATAATCGCAGCCGGCATAGATGCCGCGACTGCGTTCGGAGGATAGAGCTATGTCGAAATTGATCGGTTTCAGTTTGTTATTGATTGGTGCAGCAAGTTTCGCCTTAGCGGGCACTACCGCTGCGCCGGAAATCGATGGCGCTTCGGCGGCATCTGCAATCGTCCTGCTTTCGGGTGGGTTGCTGGTTTTGCGGGCTCGTCGCAAAAAATAATCGCTGGCGGCAATATAGATGCTGCGACATCAGTCGGAGGAGAGAGCTATGTCGAAATTTATCGGTTTCGGTTTGTTATTGATTGGTGCAGCAAGTTTCGCATTCGCAGGCGCCACTGCTGCGCCCGAAATTGACGGCGCTTCGGCCGCATCTGCAATCGTCCTGCTTTCCGGAGGATTGCTGGTCTTGCGCGCTCGCCGCAAGCGCTAAACTTACTGTTCCCTCGGGGCCTTAAACGGCGTTGCCAGCATGAAGGCTAGGCGAAGGCTGCCCGCATTCTTAGCCCCTTTGAGCCCGGTCGGAAACTGCTCATTTCCCGTCGCTGTCGACGGCGAGTAGGTTCCGAACAATCGATCCCACCATGGGAACGTCTCTCCCAAGTTACGCCGCTGGTCCGCCTCCTCCATCGAATGATGGATGCGGTGCAAGTCGGGTGTCACTAGCCACGGCCGCAGTGCGCGCTCCAGCGCCGGCGGCAGCGACGCATTGGCGTGCTGAAAGAAACTCTGCGCGCAAGCCATCAGTTCAGCCGCTAACACGGCCGCCGGTGGAAGCCGAAGTGCCAGGATCACGAGCAGCGCGGACCCTTGCGTCAGGATGGTTTCAATCGGATGCGCGCGAAGTCCCGTCGAAACCTCAAAGTCCGGGTCGGAATGGTGCACCTGATGCACCCGCCACAGGACGCCGGTCGAGTGCAGCAGCTGGTGGGTTGCATACTTGACGAAGTCCAGAAGCAGGAGAGTGATCACGAAACTCGCGAACGGCGGAACATGTGCTAACCAGGTCAGACCGTACTTACCGTGCTGGACGGCCAGCGCGGCCAATACCGGAGTGCTGCGCAACAGCACCATCGAGCACAATGAAGCCACCACCAGGAGCAGCCCATGATTCCGCCAGCGGCGTGCGGCGGGAACGGAGAGCGTCCCTCTAGGCCGAACCGATTCCCACACCGACACCGCCAGAAACGCCACCGTGAACGTGGTCCAGTATGCGTAGCTTTCAGCCTGTCCCCAGTTCGTAATCATGTGGTTTCAGTCATGGCGTCGCAGTCGTGCCTTTTTCCAGGTTGTGGCACGAGACCGTGCATGTCAATAGGCACTATCCAAAGCCCCCGCCGCGGACGCCAATTCCGATAGAATATATTTGCCGACAAAGGAGCGTATGCCAAAAAAAATCGATCCCCTCAATAAGAAAGCTTACGGCGCAGTGAGTACCATGCTCACCGTGAGCGACATCAAAGCAGCCGTCAACTTCTATCAAAAGGCGCTGGGATTCGCCAAACGCGGAATCATGAATGGACCCGGCGGGCAGCCGATACACGCCGAACTGACGCTGCGCGGCACCACGCTGATGCTGGGTCCCGAGATAGAACAGATGGGCGCCCGTAGCGCCAAGACCATCGGAGCCTCGCCGGTGACGCTCTTCCTCCTGACCGAGGACGCGGACAAGATGGTTGCCAAAGCGGTAAAGCTCGGAGCCACGCAGAAGGGTCCGGTCATGGATATGTTCTGGGGCGACCGCTGTGGGACCATCGTCGACCTGGACGGCAACACCTGGATGATCGCGACTCATAAGGCCGAGCCGACGCCTCAGGAAATGAAGAAGAAGATGATGGAAGAAATGCGCGCGCGGAAAGCTGCCGCGGGCAGCGAATTGTAAGCAATCGCAGAACTGCAGGCACTGCGCAGCTACTTGCGTTCGGGGACGATCCAGAGAAAGAGACGGTGGCTGCCGAAATAGTAGTCGTCGTCAGGGTCGTCCTTGACGACGATTTCCCGCACCGGTTTCCAGTCGCCGATCTCAAACGTGTTGGAAACGATGCGCGTCCCCGGCTTCAATGCCTCCAACTGCGTCATCAGCCCCTTGTTCCCAACGGGCAGGAGGAACAAGGTAACCACAGTCGCCTCGCGGAAGTTCGACTGGAACAGGTCCTGTTCGCGAAATTCGACGCGCCGTTCTACACCTGCCTGGCGCGCGTTTTTCTTGGCCTCGCGAACCAGCGCCGGATCGATATCGATTCCCACGCCGCGCGCACCGTAGCGCTTGGCCGCGGCAATTACGATTCGGCCGTCCCCGCAGCCTAGATCGTAAACGATATCGGAACGCTTCACTTCCGCTAGCTCCAGCATCGCCTTCACAGCGGTTTCCGTCGTCGGGATATAGGGAACGTCGGGTTTGCGGGATAGACCGGCCTTCTGAGCAAGCGCGAGCGACGCGCTTAGGAAGACTGCGAGGAGAAAACCAATGAACCTTTGCATGACCTGAGCCACCGAGGCCTTAAGCGATGATAACTGAGATGCCCGGTCGCAAAACATACTATCCTGGTTTTCTACTGGGGGCCGCAATGTCACGTGCAAGCCGGACGAGATTTGTTCTTCTAACCAGCGTGGTTGTTATCGCGATGTTCGGGGCCAGGGCGCAGTCCCAGCAGACTAGGTATCCCAAACCGACCGAACTCCCCAATCCATATCGGCTGGTCGAGGGCTGGCCGGCGATTCCCAAGAGCATGAACGGCGGCCACTGGGGAGAAGTCATCCGCGTGCACGTCCACAGTGACGGCAACATTTGGGTCTTTCATCGATGCTTCAACACGGTGCCTCCCGGCCATGCCACCTGCATCGGGCGCGGAGCGGCCAATCCGCCTATTTTGGAATTCGATCCGTCGGGCAAGCTGCTGAAGAGTTTCGGCGCCGGGCTGTTCGCTTATCCTCACGCCTTCACCGTCGATGAGCAGGGCAACCTATGGACTAGCGACGTCAACGACGAGGCTACCGTGCTCGGCATGCCGGCCAAGAACGCGGACGGTGTCGTCATGGGCCAGGAGGTGCTCAAATTGAGTCCGGCCGGCAAAGTCCTGTTGATGCTTGGTAAGGAGGGCGTCTCCGGCAATGGTCCCGACACCTTCGATCGGCCGACCGGCGTCGCGATTGCGCCCAATGGCGACATCTTTGTGACCGATGGCCATGCGCCCAACCAGCACAACTCCGGACGCGTCGTCAAATTTTCCAAGGACGGCAAGTTTATCAAGGCCTGGGGGCATTTGGGCGCGGCGCCCGGCGATTTCGACGAGCCTCACGACATCTTCATCGGTGGCTCGCAAAGCCGTGTGTATGTCGCCGACCGTAAGAACAATCGCATACAAGTCTTCGATCAGGACGGCAAATTCATCGCTGCGTGGAAACAATTCGGTCAGCCGAGCTCAGTGTTTGTGAGCAAGGACGACACTATTTACGTGGGCGCCTCGTTCCCCGATCCGGGAGCCAAGAAAGGCCAGTTGCGTGGCATCGTGGTGGGCAACGCCAAAGACGGCTCACTGAAGGCGTTCATCCCAGACCCCGCGGACCCTGAAAAGCTGGACGTCGGGACAACCGCATCAGGTATCGCCGCCGATGACGCTGGCTCCATCTACGCGGCGGATGTGGCCGCACACAATCTGAGGAAGTACGCCAAGATCAAGTGAGGCACGAAAAATGACATCTGCTAGCCAACCCGCCAACCCCTCGCGGCGTAGTTTCTTGGCGACAGCATCGGCCGCAGGGCTCAGCGGATTCGCGCGCGCGCGTGCCGCGGTCGTACAAACCGATTTCTCGAAACTTCCGCCTTACGGTAACGGCACGCTCCCGACCGGCATCCGCTCGCGCCAAATCGCCAACGTGAACGGCATGACCGTGCACATCTTGGAAGCGGGATACGAAACCCCGGGCCGTCCAGTAGTCTTGCTGTTGCACGGCTTCCCGGAGCTCGCTTATAGCTGGCGCAAAGTGATGCCGTCGCTCGCGGCCGCAGGCTATCACGTGATCGCTCCGGATCAGCGCGGCTACGGCCGCACCATTGGCTGGGACGACTCCTACGACGCCGATCCAGATCCGTTCCGCATTCTCAATATGACCCGCGATGCCATCGGCCTCGTCTATGCGTTGGGCCACCGCTCTATAGCGATGGTAGTCGGGCACGACGCGGGGGCACCGGTCGCATCCTGGGCGGCGCTTGTCCGTCCCGATATTTTCCGTTCTGTCACCATCATGAGTTCGCCATTCGAGGGCGCACCCTCGTTGCCGTTCGACACAGCGAATGGGGCGCCCCTGCCGCGCCCGGCAGCTACCGACGACGAACTGGATCGCGAGCTCGCGAAGCTCAACCCGCCTCGCAAGTACTATCAAAACTATCAGCGCACTCGCGGCGCCAACGACGACATGCTGCATGCGCCGCAAGGCCTGCATGCTTTCTTCCGCGCGTACTACTTTTGCAAGAGCGCCGACTACAAGGGGAACCATCCCCATCCGCTGAAAGCGCGCACCGCCGAAGAAATGGCCCAAATTCCGAACTATTACGTGATGGAAAAAGACAAGGGCATGGCGGCAAACGTCGCACCGTACATGCCGACCGCGGACTACATCGCAAATTGCACGTGGCTCACCGAACGCGAGGTCGAAGTCTACGCGACCGAATACGGCCGGACCGGTTTCACCGGCGCGCTGCAAGGCTATCGCGTGCGCCGCGGATCCGACCCGAAGAGTATTGCCGAAATGCACACTTTTTCGGGCCGAACCATCGACGTTCCCTCGCAATACATCGCGGGAAAAAGCGATTGGGGCGTCTATCAAACGCCGGGTGCGGTCGACAAGATGCGCACCAGCGCCTGCACACATATGGTGGGATTCCACCTTGTAGACGGCGCCGGACATTGGGTACAGCAGGAGCAGCCGGAACAGGTGAGTAAGTTGCTGGTTGAATTCCTGCGTGACTACGTGAAGTCCTGAGCAACCAGAAGCGCGAGCGCTGCTTGCAGCCGTCCGGCAAGCGTTTCATCCGCGAATCGAATCTCGCTGAGCAGCGCGCCCATCGCGACCCTGAAAGCCCGCAAAAGCTCGGCGGCGTCGAGCTGCCGCACCAGGGAGCCTTCGAATTGGGCAACCACTTCCTTGGGCAACACATCTCTGCCACGCCCATGGTCGGCAGGAAGTCCGTGGCGAACGCAAGCTAGCACCAGAGCGTTGTCGCGCATACCGCTAATCATGTATTCCGCTTGCCAAAGCTTTCCTCTTGCGATGCAGCTGCGGACGTGGAGTGCATACAGCCAACCCATGCCGATGATGGTTGTCACGGGCGGTGGCTGAAGGTGCTGCGGCTCCTTCGCCTCGCCGGACATCAGCCGGAAGGTCGGCGCCAATGCTCGGAACTCCGCCGCCGGAACGAAGGCGAGATCGACCTGCAAGGTATTGGGAAGCAGGAATACACGATAAATCCACGCCCCGGCATGAACGTCCAGATGATGCAGCGCCAAATGCTGCTGGTACATAAGTGCAGTCCAATCGGACAGGACATTCGACAGCTCGCCGGCATCCCGCACACCAAAGGCGAGGTCGATATCCGACCACCGATCTTCGCGTGACGCTGCCCCCGAGCCTGTGATCGCGGCCCCACTGATGCGTCGATCCTTGGCGGCACGGTCCAGGAGCTCGGAGCGCAGACTCTCACGTTCTTCCGGAGTGAACATACTAGTCATGTCGTAAGGCCACTTTTAGTGGAGAATAGCATCATGCAGAGACGCACATTTCTCGCTACCCTTGGTACCGTGGCGGCAACCAAGTCTACGCAGGCGAAGGTGGGAACCATCGAATTCGGCGGGTGCGCGAGCGCGGATCACTTCGATACCGCCGTTCGTCTGGGCTTCGACTACTTTGAGATGGAAGTTACCGAAATCTCGCAGATGGACGACGCGAGATTCGCGGCGGTAAAGGCTCAAGTCCTGGCTTCGCCAATCCGCTGCCGCGCCTTTCGCAGTCTCATTCGGAAATACCAGGTGGTTGGCGAGAACGCCAGCGCGCAGCAGGGCGACGTGAAGGCTTATCTCGAGCAAACCCTCGATCGCTGCCGCCAGCTTGGTGGGCGAGTTGTGGTGTGGGGCAGCAGCCAGTCGCGGAATGTTCCCGCCGGATTCTCGCGCGACACGGCATGGCGGCAGATTCAGGAATTTCTCCACATCCTGGGAGACATCGCGGCACGGAATAATCTCATGATCGGAATCGAGCCGCTGCGCAAACAGGAGTGCAACATCATTAATACGGCCGCCGAGGCGATGAAACTGGCGCACGAAGTGAACCACCCGAACATAAAGATCATCGTCGACTTCTACCACCTCCGCCAGGAAAACGAGGACCCGGATATTATCCGCATCGCGCAGAAAGACATCGTCCACCTGCATTTCGCCAACCCTACCGGCCGCCGCTGGCCCCGCAACGCCACGGAGGACCTTCAGTATCCGCGCTTCTTTTCGCTGGTGAAAGAGATTGGATACCAGGGTGGGCTTTCCATTGAGGGCAATGGAACTTTTGAAGACGACGGCGCCGACAGTCTGCAATTCTTCAGGGAGATGCTGGCTCCGTAGTGTGACAACCAGTCAGCGCTCTACGGCTTCTTGTATTCCAACTTGAGGGTTCCCTCGCGGTAATCAATGGTCACGGCGAGGCGGCTGAGCACAGGCATGCCTAAAATGCCGCCGAAGCCGACGCCCATCGAATCGCCTAACTTTTCCAGGCTGATGGATGTAAGATCCGGATTCTCCTGCCGGAAACCCGCGAAAATAAGTGTCACTTGCGCGGCCCGAGAAACCTTTTCAACTCTGCCTTGGATACCTGTTACCGTTATCCGCGAGTCTTCGCTCACGCTGGTGGATTCCCGCGCTGTTTCCGTGTCGATGAGATTGCTTGATCCTCCGGAGTCCAACAGAAACAGTGCCGAATGTCCTCCACGACGGCCCCCTTCGATGGTAGTGGGTATTCCAAGGTGGTCCCCGAATCTATAAACGCGAAAGAAACCCGGCGCTGGGCTGCCCGCGTCCACTGGCCCAGTCTCGTTATCGGCTTCTGCGTTCACCGCCCGTGGCTCAAGCGATATTTCGAATCGAGGAAAGTCGAGCTTTACCAGAAAGCGAGCAAATACGTCGGCGCCAATGAGTCCGTCGAAATTCGATGATTGAGCGTTCCGGAATACCGAGACCGGATAATCTGCAAAAATGACATCGCCGATTTGCAACTGCGAAGCCAGATAGGACACGGCTGCTGTCGGCTTTCGGTCACCGATCCCCTTGGCCTCCGAAGTTTCACCGCTGATCACCTGGAGGCCTGCCTTCTCGGCGAACTTTGGGGACACAGAAATACCGGAGGCCCCGGTGTCGAGCATCAACTTGACACTTTCGGTTTGATTCAATATCACCTTCACAGCCACGCCCCGCAGCCTCTGTGGCCCGCTGAGAAGTTGGAAAAGTTTGATCCGGGTGCTTTGATACGGACTCACCAGCCTTCGCAGTTTTCGATCCCCGACCGCCCGGTCGTTAGCGATGTGGACCTTCAAATTTCGCGCTTGTTCCGTGGTTGGGTCAATCCTGAGCAGCGCCGCTTCCAGCGCTGCTATGTGCTCCGGACCCCTCAGAGTGTTCGCATACGCCACCATCAATTCCGGATCATCCGGTGACTGGCGATAAGCGAGAAGGCGAAAATCGCGAGCGGTCTTGGGCCTTGAAACAGCGGAATAGAGGGATGCTAGCCCCCTCAACGCTCCCGGATAATTGGGATTGATCGCAAGCGCAGCTCGGAAATGCGCCTCCGCCTTGGTGAGATCCCCCTTCCGGTACAGACCCAGTCCCGCCGCTGTCTCCGCTCCCGCTGACTGAGGAGCCTTGGCTAGAGCCTGCTCGGCTGCCGCATACGCCTTGGCCGAGTGATGAGCCTCCAACTCGGCCCTGACCAGCCCGTACCACGCATCCGCTTCCCCTGGCCGCTCTTCGAGGAGTTTTGAATACAGAGACGACGCGTTGTCATACCGGCCTGCAAACAGTTCCGTCTGAGCTTCGGCGAGTCGTTCGACTGTGGAGCCCTCGAACGCGTTTGCGGAACAAGCGAAAGCAAGGCAGGCAAAACCGGCAACCGTCGCGAGACCGCAGTCAGCAAGAGGTAGCTTAAGACGTTTTAGGCACATATCTCCCCAGCTTGAATTTGCGACGTCAACCGCCGTGGTCCGCAAATGATTTCGATGCGCATTATGGACCATCCGGCTCTACTCGGTTTCCATGCCCGCCTTCTTGAGCAGCTTCCGGAGGTCCCCGAATCCCTTATCGCCTTCCACCGCGGCGGCAAAGGAGCCATCCTGGTTGATTACGATATACGTGGGGAAAACGCCGACCTGATACGGCCGCGGCATTTCGTTCTCTGTCGTCAGCACGACCGGAAAGGCGTGCGGAAATTCCTTCAGAAATTTCTCCACAATCGCACGTTCCTCGCTAACTGAGATCCCCACGATCGTGAGTTCTTTCTCACCGTACTTCTGGTGTAACTTGTCGAGTACCGGCGCATCAGCGCGGCACGGCG
>Ga0105245_10005816_pt1 | contig 10824 bp, 12 predicted proteins | sample KBSM54metaG_FD_81523 | JGI IMG/M metagenome (GOLD analysis project Ga0105245, IMG submission 81523) | Miscanthus rhizosphere microbial communities from Kellogg Biological Station, Michigan, USA - KBS M5-4 metaG | ecosystem: Host-associated > Plants > Roots > Rhizosphere > Soil | place...
GCGAGGGCGTGATCGTCGACCAGCCGATCACGCGCAAGGACTACCGCAGCCTCATGCCTGCGATCCTCGTCGTGGATCCGCAGATCGGCGAGCGGGTCGACAACCCCGTCTTCGTCCAGGGCAGCGCGAACGTCTTCGAGGCGAACGTGACTGTCGAGATCGTCGACGCGAGCGGCAAGGTCCTCCGAAGCGCCTATACGACCGCAACATGCGGAACCGGGTGCCGCGGAACCTTCTCCATCGAGCTCACGTATGACGTTCCGTCGGATACACATGGTTTGATCGTCGTCAGCGACGACGACGCGGCCGGAACCGGCACGTCCCCGCACGAGGTCAGGATCCCAGTCGTCCTGACGCCGTCTTCGTGATATGACCGAGAAAATGGTCTACCGGAAGTACCGCGCGCACCGGCCCTGGTTACGGGCCGGCGCGCCGCTCGTTCTCGTCCTCGTCGGGCTCGTCGCGGCGGTTGCCGTCGCCCGTGCCGGGGACCCCCTCGCGCGAGGCGAGGCGAAGAACGGCCAACCGCTGATCGCCGACGGCGTCGCGATCGCCGGCATCCCCGTCGGCGGCTACACCGCGCGCCAGGCCGCCTCCGCTACCGAGGATGCGTTCGCCAAGCGCCTCGTGCTCACGACCGACCGCCGCATAAGGGTCGTGGCGCCGGAGCGGCTCGGTGCCCACCCCCTCGTGGCCGACGCGGTCGCCGGCGCGCTCCGCGCCAGGCCCGGCGAGAATGTCGAGCTGGCCGTCGACGTCGACCAGCCCAGGCTGCGGCGCTACGTCGCCTCGCTGAACGCGCGGTACGCGCGTTCGGCCCGAGACGCGAAGGTCGTTCTCGTCAAGCTTCGCCCTGTGGTCAAGAAGCAGCAGGAGGGCCTGTCGGTGCGGCAGCGCAACCTCTTCTCCGAGCTCGACACCGCGCTCACAGCAGGCGATCGCACGCCGATCAGAATCCCGTTCAAGCACACGAAGCCGGCGGTCGCAGCATCCGACTTCAGGTCCGTGATCGTGATCGAGCGGAGCTCGAACCGCCTCGTCGTCTGGGACGGAAAGCGGCGCTGGGGCACCTTCGGCGTCGCCACCGGGCAAGCGATCTACCCGACCCCCCTCGGCCACTTCGAGATCTTGACGAAGCAGATGAACCCATGGTGGTACCCGCCCGACTCTCCCTGGGCTGCCGGTCTCAGCCCGGTCCCGCCGGGCCCGGGTAATCCGCTCGGCACGCGCTGGATGGGCCTCTCCGCCCCGGGAGTCGGGATCCACGGGACCCCTGACGCCGCGTCCATCGGCTACTCGGCGTCCCACGGCTGCATCCGCATGCGCATTCCCGACGCCGAGACCGTCTTTGCCCACGTCTCGGTCGGTACGCCGGTCTTCATCGTCGCCGCGTGACCTGGGAAGGGATCGCGCCTCGACTCGAGGGCGCAGTCGTCGTCGTCGAGCCGCTCGCACCCGCGCACGAGGACGGCCTCTGGGAGGCCGCCTCCGACTCGAGGATCTGGCGCTGGATGCCGGTGAACGCGATCGAGTCGCGGGAGACGTTCGCGGCCTGGTTCGCGGAAGCGGTCAAGCGAACCGCGGCCGGGGTCGACCAGGCGTTTGTGGTTCTCGATGCCGGCAACGGAGCGCCGCTCGGCAGCACGCGGTACCTCGCTCTTCGCCCCGAGCATCGCGGGCTCGAGATCGGCTGGACGTGGCTTTCGGCCGATGCGTGGGGGACCGGCGCGAACGTCGAGGCCAAGCTCCTCCTCATGGGGCACGCGTTCGACGAGCTCGGCTGCATACGCGTCGAGTTCAAAACGGACGCGTTGAACGAACGCTCGCGCGCCGCGCTCGAAGCCCTTCCGGCCAGGTTCGAGGGGATTTTCCGCAAGCACATGGTCGTCCGCGACGGGGCCCTGCGCGACTCTGCGTGGTACTCCGTGACGGACGAGGAGTGGCCAGCGGTGCGCCAGAACCTCCTCGACCGGCTCAGCCGCGCGCGCTGAGGCGACGGTACAGCTCGGCGCAGAGCTCCGACGTCGCGGCCGCGACCACCCGGGAGTGAGGGCTGACGTCGAGCGGCGCCTCGGCGAACGGCGGTCGGTCGGGAAGGTCGATGGCCAGCCCGCGCTCGGCGACGAGGAGCTGCGCGGCCGCGATGTCGACGCTTCGAGCCGGTTTCAGCGAGCACACGGCGTCGACGCGCCCGGCGGCGAGGTGGCAAAGCGTCAGCGCGAGCGAGCCCATCACCCGCGTGCGCGGAGCGAAGCCGACCATGTCGCCGATCTGCGCCGCCACCGAGTCGGTCTTCGTCGCCTCGAAGGAGAGGATCTCAGGCTCCGCCTTGGGGCCGGGGCCGGTGAGAAGCGCGTCGTTGAGGTACGCGCCCTCGCCGCGGCGCCCGACCCACTCCTCGCGCGTCCCGAAGTCGAAGACGTAGCCCCACACGACATCTGCCATCGTCGGCCCTTCGGCCACCGCGAGCGAGACCGAGAAGAAGGGAACGCCGCGCTTCGCGTTCATGCTCCCGTCGATCGGGTCGAGGACGAGGCGGGGGGTCGCGGCGCCGAACGAGCGCTCGCCGAGCTCCTCCGAAACGAGGGTGAACTCGACGCCTGTCGCGGCGAGCTCCTTCAACCGCGCGACGACGGCGGCCTCGGCGGCCGCGTCGATTGCCGTCGTGTCGTCCCCGCCCTCGCCAGCGCCGACCACCGGCTCCCGTTCCAGCCGGGTCGGGTGCTCGGCAAGAACGGCGTCGAGATCCCCGGCGACCTGCCGGCCGAAGGCGAGCCAGTCCGTCATTCGTCGAACGGCGCGAAGACGAGCCCGCTCGTCAGCTTGGGGAAGAAGTACGTCGTCTTCTCGGGCAGGAGCTCTCCGGCGCCTGCGACCTTCACCACCTGTTCCATCGTCGGTGCGCGCACGAGAAAGGCGGCGTCGGCTCTCCCGCTGCGAACGGCCTCCTCAGCGGCGACGGCGCTCGGCGTGTAGCGCACGTCGCCGAGCGGCAGCCGGTCGATCACGGCGGTGTCGAGCTCGGGCCCTTCGCTTTCTGCGAGCTGCGCCGAGTCCTTGCGGAGCAGGACGAACGCGGGACGGTCGCGCGGAAGGGCGGCGAGCGCGGCCGAGCCGGCATCCGCGCTCGGCTCGACATCGGTGAGCCGGAACGTGCCGTCCAGTGCCGGCACCTCACCGGAGACGAGCCGGTGAGTCGGAAGGATCTCGAGCCCGTCGTCGTCCCGGCTCACGAGCGCGGCGAGGACGAAGCCCGTCTCCTCGGTGCCGTCCTCCTGGTGGAAGGCGAGCGCCGTCTCGTACCGGTGATGGCCGTCGGCGATCAGCAGGCGCCCTTCGACGCGGCCCAGTGCATCTGCGATCTCCTCATCTCCGGCGACCCGCCAGAGACGGCTCGTGACGCCGTCCAGCGTCGCCTCCATCTCCGGGGCGCGCCCGGGAATGGCGGGTGTCGTGCCTTCGTGGACGAGGAAGATCGGCGATAGCTTCGTGCGAACGGCCCGCAGGAGCTCGAGGCGAGCGTCCTTCTGGCGTTCGAAAGTGCGCTCGTGCGGCAGCACCTTGCCGGCCGAGTACGGCGTGAGCCGGACCCGGGCTACGAGCCCCCGGCGCTTTCGCGTCCCACCGTCCACCCCGGGAAACGTCTCCTCCAGGATCCAGACCGCCGGCTCCGCCTCGCGCACGAGCGCGCCTTCCTCCTTCCAGGCGCCGAGGAGCCGCGCCGCTTCAGCGGGGCTTTCCGGGTTGAGCAGCCGCACCGCGTTGTACGGGCTCGCGGTGACAAGAGCCTCGCGCCGGTCCGGTGTGACGACGTCGTGCGGCGGCGAGACGACCGCGTCCAGCGGCCCCACCGTTCCAGGGTCGTAGCGAAGCGCCCGAAACGGCTTCAGATGCGGCACGACGGGCCAGGTTACCATCCGTCCGCGGACCTAGAATCCGCCCGTGATCGCTGAGCTCGCAGAGGATCGCGTGGTCGACGGCCTCTTCGCCGTGGCCCGCAAGCAGCGCCTGCGAACACGCGGTGGAAACCCGTATCTCGCACTCGAACTCGTCGACTCGAGCGGACGAATCGACGCACGCGTGTGGAACGACGTCGACCTCCTTGACAAGCGCTTTCGAGAAGGCGATGCGGTTCGCGTCCTCGGCCGCGTCGAGCGGTTCCGCGACCGGCTGCAGCTCGAGGTGCGCTCGCTCGAGCCGGCCGAAGCCGATCCGGCGACGCTGATCCCGGAGGCCAGGCGCGACGTGGAGGAGCTCGACGGCTTCTTCGAGTTTCTCGCCGCGGAGATCTCTCATCCGGGTCTGCGGGGAATCGTCGACAGGTTCGCCGGCGACGCCGTCTTTCGCGAGCGCCTGCGGACGCTCCCGGCGACGCCTGACTCCCACCACTCCTACTCGGGCGGCCTCCTCGAGCACACCGTTGCCGTGGCAACGCTGAGCCGCGACTCCGCGCAGCTCCATCCGCGCCTGCGTTCCGATCTCCTCCTCGCTGCTGCGCTACTCCACGACGCCGGCCGCATTCGCGAGCTCGACGGCGGGCCGCTCTTCCTCCCGACACCCGAGGGCAAGCTCCTCGGTCACGTCCACCTTGGCCTGCGACTCATCGAGGAGCGAGCGCAGGGGCTCGACAGCTCGGTCCTCGCCGAGCTCCTGCACGCCGTCGGCTCACATCACGATGCGCGCGCGGCGCGGACGGCCGAGGCCGCCGTCCTTTACCACGCGAACCAGCTCGATGCGGTGGCCGCTACGCGGTCGGTCGATCCGGAGGCCTGAGCTCCGGCGCGATCCGGCCGCGGCACGCTTCCGCGAGCATCTCGCCGAGGAGCGGTGCGAACTTGAAGAGGTTGTGCCCGGCGAAGACGAGCGCCGCCCCCGCCTCCCAGACGGCGAACGCGTCGGGATGCCACGGAAGGATCGTGAGCGGTCTCGTGATCGTGTCGATCGGTTCCGGATCGAGACCGGGAAAGGCCCTCTCCACATACGCGCGAATACGCGCGACCGAGCCGGCGGGGTCGGAATCCTCGGTCGCGAGGCCAACCGCGAAGCCGCCGAGGGCGGCAACCGGTCCGGAGTAGACCGCGGCGCCGAAGACGTCGGTGCGATCCATCCAGCACGCGAGTCGATCGTGCTCCTCGAGAGGCCGAAACGTCGCCCGCGTGTGATCCCTGATCTCAAGCGGCAACTGGACGCCCAGCGGCGCGGCGAGCTCGGGCGTCCGGGCTCCGGCGCAGACGAGCACCCGCTCGAAGCGCCGCGATCCCGAAACGGTCTCCACGACGCCCTCCTGGTCGACGGACTGGACTTCCTCCCGGACGAACCGGTCGCCGAGCCGCGCAACCAGTGCCGCCACTGCCTTCCGCGCGTGAATTGCCCCGCCACGCATGTCGTACAGCGCCGGCCCGCCGGGCGGCGTCAGCACAGGAAGAAGCCGCCGCTGCTCCTCCTCGTCCACGAGTCTGTGCTCGACCCCCGCCGCCGCCAGCAGGGCGGCGAGGTCCTCGGCCTCCGGCGAGGCGAAGAGGACGCCCTCGTCCCCGACGAGAGACTCGCCCGCGAGCTCGCTCCACTCGTCCCAGCCCCGGCGGGCGCAACTCACGAGCTCCACCAGATCCGCCCGGTCATGGGCGTGGCGGAACACGCGCGTGTAGCCCGCGGACTGCCCGCTCCCGGGCTCGGCGGCTTCGAGGCAGAGGGCGTCCACCCCGGCACGCGCAAGAGCGTCGGCCGCGGCCAGCCCGACGATTCCGGCGCCGATGACGGCGACCTCGGCTCGGCCTTGCATCCACCCGCGATAATTGCGCAATGGAGCGCGTCGCGCTCGTCTCGGGCGGGAACCGCGGCATCGGCCGCGAGGTGGCTCGTCAGCTCGTTGCTCTCGGCCACCGGGTCGTGATCGGCTCGCGCGACCTGGCAACAGGCGAGGAGGTCGCCCGCGAGCTGGGCGAGAACGCGAGCGCCGTCCAGCTCGACGTCACGGACGCGGATAGCATCGTGGCCGCGGTCGCCTCCGTCGACAGAGACCCCGGCCGCCTGGACGTCCTCGTCAACAACGCGGGGATCTCGGGCGGCGGCTGGAGCACGAACGCCGTCGATGCCGACCTGGACGAGGTGCGCCAGACCCTCGAGACCAACCTCTTCGGCGCGTGGCGGCTCACCGAGGAGGCCCTGCCGCTCATGCGTAAGAACGGCTATGGGCGCATCGTCAACATCTCGAGCGGCATGGGCCAGCTCTCGGACATGGGCGGCCACTCGCCCGGCTATCGCGTCTCGAAGACCGGGCTCAACGTCCTCACCCGAATGCTCACCGCCGAGCTCGGGGACGAGAACATCCTCGTCAACTCGGTGTGCCCGGGTTGGGTGCGCACCGACATGGGCACTCAGTCCGCGCGGCTTTCCGTGGAGGAAGGCGCCGACACGCCAGTGTGGCTCGCGACTTTGCCGGACGACGGGCCGCGGGGCGGTTTCTTCCGGAACCGAGAGCCAATCCCCTGGTAACCGTCCGGCGCCGCTTTCACGATGCGGCGCTAGTCATCCATTCAAGGGGGTTTCCATGCTTCGCTGGCAGCGCTGGTCGGCCGTGTCCGGCGCGCTCTTCGCCGTCATCTTGTTCGCCGCAATCCTGCTATCCGGGAACCAGACTGACAGCACACAGAGCGTCGCCGCCTGGTTCTCCGACTCCGACCACCAGGCACGGTCGGTGTCCGCGTTCTTCCTCGGCGTCGCCGCGAGCCTGGCCTTCCTCGCGTTCCTGGCCACCCTGCGGGAAATGCTGCTCGACGCCGAGGGCGGCCGGACCGGGACGCTCTCCGCGCTCGTCAGCGGCCCGGGAATTGCCTTCGTCGCCCTTCTTAACGCCTCGCTCGCGCTCTTCGCTGCGCCCGCGCTGCTTGCTCGCGACGACAACTTCACGCTTGACGGAGACACCGCGATGATGTTCCAGAACGCAGCCTGGCTCATTTTCGTCGCGGCGGTCATGGTCGCCTCCGTGTTCGTCCTGGCGACGTCGATGGCGGCGCTCAGAACGGGTGTCCTGCCCTCCTGGCTCGGACGCGCAGGGCTGATCGTCGCGGTCCTCATGCTTTTCGCCTTCTTCTGGATCCCGGTGCTGATCTTCCTCGCCTGGACTCTCGTCGCCAGCCTCTGGATGATGGCGTCGTCCTGGCGGACGGCATCTCCGCCAACCGCTACCGAGCAGGGCTGAACCGGATGTTGAGCACGTCGCCGTCCTCGACGACGTAGCTCTTCCCCTCGAGACGCTGGAGGCCGCGCTTCGCGGCCTCCGCGTGGGACCCCGCCTCGACGAGGTCGGCCCAGCGGATCACCTCGGCGCGGATGAATCCCTGCGCGATGTCGGTGTGGATGCTTGCGGCCGCGTCGAGTGCCGACCGACCGCGCTGCAGCGTCCAGGCGCGGGTTTCCTTCTCTCCCGCGGTGAAGAACGTCAGGAGGCCGGCGGCCTCGAAAACCCGACGGGCGACGTCCTCGAGCGCCGAAGGCCCATCGCGAAACTCGGCCGCCTCGTCGGCGGGCAACTCGGCGAGCTCCGCCTCGAGCTTCACGTCGACCCCGGACGGCCCGTTCCGGATCTCGACGATCGGCTTCGTCGTCAGAGGCTCCAGCTCGGGAGAGAGCTCGGCGTCGTACGCGGAGAGCGGCCGCCCCGACTCCAGGTGGGCGAGTACGCGCTCGAGCTCGGAGACCTCCGTCCGGAGGCCGGCGTCGCCCGACTTCGCCTGTTTCTGAACGCGCTCGAGCCTCCGCTCGACATGATCCCGGTCGGCGACGAGGAGCTCGAGCTTCAGGGTCTCGAGGTCGTCACCGGGATCGCGGGTGCCCGACCAGTCGTCAAGCACGGCGAGCAGGGCATCCACCTGGCGGAGGTTTCCGAGGAGCTCGGAGCCGGTTCCGGGCACGTCGACGAGGCGGATCGCCGCCGGAGTCGTCTTCTTCGCGTGGACGACCTCCGCGAGCTGCGGCAGACGATCGTCGGCGATCGGCGCCATGCCGACGTGCTCTTTCCCGGACACACCCGCTCCCGCCTGCGTGAGCGCGTTGAAGAGTGTCGTCTTGCCCGCCTTCTGCAGGCCGACGATCCCGACCTCGACGGCCATCAGCCGGTTTCCGCGAGCTGCCGCTGGAGAGATCCGAGCGCGCGGTGCTGGAGAGACTTGATCGCTCCCTCGCTCTTGCCGAGGATCGTCCCCACCTCCGCGTTCGAGAAGTCGAAAACGAACTTGAGCGTGAGCACCTGCTGCTGGTCCTCGGAGAGGTTCTCGATCAGCTCGAACAAGCTCCGTTCGCCCATGGCGTGGAAGGCCTGGTCCTCGGCCGAGCGTTCCGCGCTACCCGGCGGCTCGGGCGGCTCCTCCTCGGACTGCCACCGCCGCCGCGAACGGAAGTGATCCATGGCGAGGTTATGGGCGATCCGGAAGAGCCAGGCCGAGATCGGAACCTTGCGCCACTCGAAGCGGTCGATCGACTCGATCATCTTCACGAAGGTCTGATTCGTGAGGTCCTCGGCGTCGTGCTTATTGCCGACGCTCATCTGGAGATAGCTGTAGATGCGGTCGAAGTGGAGAAGGTAGAGCTCTTCGAAGGCCTCGCGATCGCCCTGCTTCGCGCGGTCGACGAGCGCGCGCACATCCTCGGTCTCGGACGACAAGCTAGGCCGTCGAGCCGAAGCCGATCTGCGTCTCGCGCGAGGTGCGCTTGACGTAGACGACCTTTCCGAGCGCGACCAGGAAGTTGCCCTCGACTGCGTCGAGCTCGAAGACCGGCCCGTTGCCGGCCATTGCCTCCTGGAACGCCTTCGCGACGGCGGGGCTCACCGTGCCCCCGATGATCTGACCGCCTTCGAAGGCGATCTCGAGCCGGATCTGGTCCTCAGCCACCAATCACCTCCACAAGCACTCCATGCACGGAATCCGGATGGACGAACGAGACATCGTGGCCGTCGAGCCCGGTTCGAGGCTCCGGATCGATCACGTCGGCTCCGGCCGCAGCCAGTTCGCCTACAGCCGTGGCGACATCGGGGACCTCGTACGCCACGTGGTGCATCCCCGGACCGCGCTTGGCGAGGAAGCGCCCGACGGGGGTGTCCTCCGCAAGGGCGCTCATGAGCTCGACCCGGCCCGACCCCACGCGCAGGTACGCGGCCTCGACGCCCTGGTCCTCCATACGCCCGCGCAGCTCGACCTCAGCGCCGAAGAGGCGCTGGTACGTGCCGACGGCCTCGTCGAGGTCCTGGACGGCAAACGCGACGTGATGGACGGAGCGGACGTCCACGCTCCGATCCTATCCGCAGGGGTGCCTAGTGAGAGTCGGCCTGCGAGACGACGCGGGGCGTCCCGACCCGCTCTGACGCATCCGACTCCGCCCGGACGTCGACCAGAAGCGCCTCGAGCTCGGGGCGCATGAGCGTCTCCTTCTCGAGCAGCGCGGCGGCGACGACGTCGAGCGAGCGGCGGTGCTTCGTGAGGAGTCTCACGGCCTCCTCGAACGCGTGATCGCAAAGGCGGGCCTGCTCCTCGTCGCGCACGCGCTTCGTGTGCTCGGAGAGCGCGTAGTTGTCCGCGCGCATGGTGCGCGAGGACACCTCGTCGCCCATCCCGAACTCGAAGATCATCTCGCGGGCGAGGTCGGTGACACGCTCGAGGTCGTTGGCGGCTCCGTTCGTGACCGCGCCGAAGACGATCTGCTCTGCCGCGCGGCCGGAGAGGAGCACCTTCATCAGGTCGAGGAGCTCTTCCTTCGTATGGAGGTAGCGGTCCTCCTGCGGGGTGTTGAGCGTGTAGCCGAGGGCGCGCCCGCGCGAGACGATGGTTACCTTCTGGACGGGCTGCGGGCTGCCGACGAGGTGGGACATGAGGGCGTGCCCGGCCTCGTGGTAGGCGAGGATGCGCTTCTCCTTCTCGGTGACGACGCGGCGCTGCTGCAGGCCGGCGACGACGCGTTCCATTGCGTTCTCGAAATCGATCTGGCGGATGTGACCGAGCTCCGCGCGGCCCGCGAAGATGGCGGCCTCGTTGCAGATGTTGGCGAGGTCGGCGCCGGTGAGGCCGGCGGTCTGGCGCGCGATCACCTCGAGGTCGACGTCCGGCGCCATCGGCTTTCCCCGGGTGTGCACCTTGAGAATCGCCTCGCGGCCAGCGAGGTCGGGCGGAGCGACGAGCACCTGTCTGTCGAACCGGCCCGGGCGAAGGAGCGCAGGGTCGAGATCCTCGAGCCTGTTCGAAGCGCCGATGATGACCACGCCGTCAGGCCCGCGGAAGCCGTCGAGCTCGACGAGGAGCTGGTTCAGGGTCTGGTCGTGCTCGCGGTTGAAGCTCGTGCCGCTCCGGCGCATACCGACCGCGTCGAGCTCGTCGATGAAGACGATCGCCGGCGCGTTCTTGCGCGCCTTGTCGAAAAGCTTGCGGATGCGGGCGGCGCCGAGGCCGGCGAACATCTCCACGAACGCAGACGCGCTCTGCGAGTAGAACGTCGCGCCCGAGGCATGAGCGACAGCCTTGGCGAGCAACGTCTTCCCGGTCCCGGGAGGCCCGTAGATGAGGATGCCCTTCGGGACACGTGCGCCGAGGACGGAGAAGCGCTTCGGGTTTTGCAGAAAGTCGACGACCTCCTGGAGCTCGGCTGCGGCCTCGTCGACGCCGGCGATGTCGTCCCAGCCGACCGCCGACTTCGAATCAGGCTCGACCTCGGTCGGCTTCACCCGCGGCATGAACGCGAGCATCCGCCAGAAGAAGTAGACGAGCAGGCCGAGGAAGATCAAGGGCAGCCAGGTGAACAGCTGCTCCTTGAGGTAACCCAGAAATTCGCCGATCA
>Ga0105245_10005819_pt1 | contig 10821 bp, 27 predicted proteins | sample KBSM54metaG_FD_81523 | JGI IMG/M metagenome (GOLD analysis project Ga0105245, IMG submission 81523) | Miscanthus rhizosphere microbial communities from Kellogg Biological Station, Michigan, USA - KBS M5-4 metaG | ecosystem: Host-associated > Plants > Roots > Rhizosphere > Soil | place...
AGGTCGTAGCTGATGGTATCGGTCGAATTGGGCCAGATCGTCGGATCAGCCGATGTACACCGCAGGATGAATATCCCGAGCTGGGTGACACCGTCCGGAATAGAGGTCGCCGGAATAGTGTGGGTACCAGCGGTATAGACCTGTGTATCCAGTACTGTCACTGTGGTCATGCTTTGAACGCCTTCTTGAAAGCGCGCTTCAGCCTGAGCGCGAATAAGAAGCGTTCTAAATGGAGAATAAGCTCTTCATTCGAATCCATCGAACTCTCCTAGTTGAGCTGGATCAGGGCATGCGTCGAATCGTTCGTCGGCATATTGAGAGTGAGCGTTCCGGCAGTCACCGTAGTACTACCGAAGTTATAGGCGAGAATCGCCCTATTGCTTTGAGTGGAGTTATAGAGCAGTACGGTATCGAATGCGGTCGAGAGAGTGACTGTCGTATAGGTGATCGCGGCGGATGGCGTCCAATAGGCAGTTGTACCGCTCGAGGTGGGGGCCGTCGCATTGGTGACGCTGACACCGCCAGCAGTGTAGTTCGTGCCGGAGACTTCGTTTGTGGAGCTATACGCTGTCGTCCCTGCCCCGATCGATCCCGTCGTGAGGTAAAGGGCCGCCTTGAGGCTATCAGTCGTGGGAGACGTCAGGCTCGTTCTAGAAACGATCGTCACGCTACCCAACTGATGAGCGCCCAACATCAGCTCGGTTTTGAATGACGTGCAGATTGCGCTAGAGTTAGCCACCGACTTTACCCCCTACCGCTTCCGCCTCTAGGGGACGTAATGCGTCGACAAAGACGCTCTGCCTCACCAGCTCATCGCCTAGAAAGTACTGGCTCAGGATCTTGCGATGGTTGTCGCCCGTTTCCACAACGTCCTGGACGCGTAGATCCGAGAACTCTATGAGTCCTTTGGTAGTGAAGACTTTCACGGGGCGCTCCAGAAATGAAAAACCCCGCACAGGGCGGGGTTAGATGGCAACTGATTGCAAGTATGCGGGAGAATACGAGTCCGGAGTCTCACGGTCAAGCTGGTCGAACACGGCAATCTGTCCACGTTCTACCCGCCGCCAGAACGTCGCTCGGGAAATGTGACAACGTGCCGCTTTGATCTCACTCGAGGCATGCGTCAGGTAATAAACCTTGATTACCAGACGCAGGTCTCCCGGGATACGGGCGACCGCTCTGTCGGTCTGCCCGATCATCTCCGGCATCGTCTCGACGTAACTATTATGGGAGGCTCCAGCCCCCTCCTCAATGATCCGGGCTAGTAGGGTACGAGCGGGCCAGGCGGTCTGGTTCCCTCGTACCCAACTGGCCCAGGCGCCTAGACATTGATCGGCATAGGCGACTTTGGCTTTCATGTATTCACGGCCACTTGAGTTGACACGTGGGCTTGGGTCCGTTGTTAAACCAGTAGCTCAGCCAAGCCGCTAAGCAGCCGAGAAACCCGAAGGAGGCGCCGGCTTGACGATCGGGAAGGGAATCGAGAACGGCACTTCTTTCCCGCTCCACGCACTGGTTGCGCTCTGCCCGTTCAGGATGTCGGTCTGGTCGATGTCGGCCCAGTAGTTACCCGGTGGGACCTTCGCTGCCATCCAATTGGCGTCCGTGACCGAGAGCTCGGACTTGGTTCCACTCGTCGTGATCAGGTATTTGTAGTGAGCTGGTCCGAAGGTGGCGTCTCCATCAGGACGGATACCGACTGTGGATCCGCTCTGGGTTTCACCGTCCGGTAGGGGTGATCCACCCTCACCTGTGGTACTGGGTGTCCATGAAAAGCCCTTGGTGAGGGCTGGGAATGTTACGGGGTTGGGTGTAGACACATCATCTCCTAGGTTATCGGGCGACCACCGATATGGTAGTCACTGAAGAATGTATGGACGAGCATCGTGCAGATGTACCTTGGACCTCGAGAGCCGTAAGGGCTTCGCTCAGCGATGAAACGACCGGTGTGCGGGTCTCGGCTACGAAGGTTTGTTGAGCCTTTTGATCGTTCCTCACGCGCGGCTTGGGAGCTCGTTTGCCATAGGGGGTTTTGACTTCCAGAGGTCGCCATACCCACTCCCCTAGCCTTGGACTGAATACCCAGCACAAGAGGTCCACCGGCTGTTTGATAATCCATACCTTTACTCCTGCCGCTCGTAATCCCTCGACGATCTCTCGCTGTGTGCTATCGATCTTGGTGGCCCAGCGTTGAATGCTCACAAACGCTTCCTCGATCGCATTTCCTTCTCAGCGAGTAGGGAGCGGAACTCCTGGATGCCTTCGCGCAAGTGCATATTCGGCGGCGCGTTCAACCGCTTGAGCCATCGACGCCACATTGCTGGCGTAAAGCGCACATGATGCATGCCTACTGCTCTCACGCGCGCTTCCTCAATGTTTCGAGGATATCGGCAAATTCACTCTCGCAGCTAACACACCACTGACGCGTCGAGCGCTCATGCGCATATCGATCGCAGCAGGCGCAGCGCATGTAACGCAGGGGCGAGTTAGGTTTACGATGGATCACGCGCTCCTCCGATGGGCGGCGATGAGCTGAGATTCGTGGGCTTCGCAGAGTGCGCGAGCTTTGAGGTCAGTCTCGCTCGTGCCTAGATCGGTAGCTGTGGTCGCATGGAGCTGATATGCAACCCAGTGCTGAGTGTTTGCTTTAACGATAACGTACCGTCCATCGGACGAGTGTTGAGTTGAGCCGGCAGGCTTTTCCCACTTCACGATGCCTGCCTCCATATGCGATTGGGTATGTCATACCAGATACCATCGGTTCCATGCTTGTTGGCAAGTTGCAATGCAAAGCAGTTTGGATCGTAGTCCGCCATTGTCTTCAGCCATCCACTAGGATCGGTTTGGCGCTGATCCTCTAGCCTTCGCAAGGCGCGCTCTTCCGCCTTGGTAGACTTACCGTGCTCCATCGGCTTGTCACGATAGTCCTTTGGACGCAACTCAACAGGCTTCGGGAAGAATTTCCCATAGCGAGTGTGAGTTGTAGCCAAATCGATAATTGCAACTAGAGACTGATCCTTAAGGGCGTCCCAGTAAGCCTGTACCAACTCGTTGTCCAGTTTCTTGCCATACACGACCGCTAGTTTCCCTAACACGGCCGAAAAGTGATCGAAGTCAGCTTGATGCACGCGTCTGATCCTCATCCGGTGGCGGACGCCATGTGAGTTTCGGTGCCGTATCGGTTTTTGTTACCGCCACAGGTAACGGGAAAGGCTCCCGGAACTTGCACTCGGGAAGCGTGAAAAACTTCTTCGGTGACTCAACGTACTGGGTCCCTGCACTACCCTTCGCCGCACACTGCGCGGCGTATCGCTGAACTCCGGCGATGAGGTTTTCTACAGACTCGCCTTCGTCGATCCTCCTGCGCGCCTCGCGCTCAGCGATGAGCCAATCGCTCTGCGGATATATCCCACGCGGGTAGGCAGATCGCAGGCGATCGAGCAATCCCTCCGGCTCAGAAGGTCTGTTCACCTGCCGATTCTCACGCGCGCTTCCGGATTCTTGTATGGAGACTGGGGATTGGAGATTGGAGACTGGAGATTGGAGAGCATTGCCTTCGCTATGCGTTCGCATTGCGTTCGCATTGCCTCCGGTATCCGTTGGCTTTGCTGACCATCGTGCGTTAGCACTGCGCTTGGCCTTCGACTGCTTGTCCTGGTAACGGGCGATTTCCTCGTCGCATCGACGGTTGTGCCATCCGTCCGCATGTAGAGTGAAGAACTCCTTTAGGATGGCTTCGACAGCCGCCTTCTCATCCTTGGAGCGGGCCGCCACTAGACGCTGTACGGCGCTCACCTCGGCGGGTAGTGGCTTCTCTGTGGTGTAGTACTTACGGATGCAGCGTGAATACGCTGCGTCCTCTACAAACGAGAGATGGGCCGTCGCTTCGGCGTAATCGCCTAGGTGATGCTCGTAGTAGTTCACGGTTTCCATGAAAAGGAACGCCCAGCCCTTTCGGGCACGCCGCTGATGTCAGTGCGTATGGATGGGCGGGGATTCATTGCAGGAGCGCCCTCGACCCACTTCCACACGTGCCAGCCTCCCCACATCACGAGGACTCCTCCTACCGCGATCGCCACACTGAGCAGGCTGTCTTGCGAAGGGGTAAGAGGATGCTCGTCGTCGGCCCAGGTGTATTTCACGGGCGATTTCATGCGGCCCTCCAAGCTGCAGCGCAGCGAGGTTCAAAGATTGCTGGGATGAGGGGATATGCCTGCGTTACGGCACGAAGGTAAAAAAAAGGCTTACAATTCTTAACTTTTGTTAGTGTCGAAGGGCTCGGAAACGGATTTCTTCGTTCTATCGCGCTGCGATTTGTACCATCCCGCATTGCGACCTTTGACTCAGAGGCGTACGGTGATCGTCCGATTGCTGCGGAAGAACAGCCGCCCTGGAGAGGGGTAGAAATATGGTTCGTGCGTATGCCGTTTGTTGGATTGCCCAAGAAGTGATCTCCCTCGGGCAGGCCCTCATTAAGACCGCATATGGTTGGTTGAGATGGGCCGAACGACATATCAGGACTCGTGAGCCGCTTCCGCATCAATCGCCTTCTGAAGGCGCTCAAGAGAGCGAAACCTAGGGTTGTCGCACTCCTCCCTAAGGAATTTATTCAGCCAGGAAGAGCTGAGATCGTGCCTCCGGGCGAAAGCCTCCTGAGTCAAACGTCTCGTTTTGAGAGTATTTCTTACCGCGGAACGAACGTTATGTAAGTCCATGCGCATTCTTTTAGCACGATCATGCTAGCCTGACAATGCTCATGCTGCAAATCGATGCGCACAATAAATCTAAGTCTTCGCCGTATCGTTTCGCGATGGCGGGTAAGAAGGCTATTCGGGCCGTACTAGCGGCAAACCTCATCGCTTTGATGGCTAAGCGCGGCTGGACTCAGCAGCAGCTCGAGGCGAAATCAGGCGTTAGTCAGCGCCACATTAGCAGCCTTCGCCGCGAAGCGGCAGATTGCACCACTGAAATTCTAGATGCTTTGGGAAATGCATTCGGTATCCCAGGCTGGCTACTGCTAGTTCCTGGCCTTCCAATAGATATGCTGGACTCTCCTGAAGTACCTATGCTCGTCGAGCGCTACGTTCGTGGCGCCTCAGGTTCCTAAGTCTCGTTGAACCGCAGATCGAGTCTCATTTTCGTAAGCCTGTAGAAATTTTTAGCACGATAGTGCTTGACTTCAGCGCACTACTGCTAGCATTATCGTGCTCACGGTATCGCACACGGCCTAGCGCCGAGGGAGAACGAGATGATCCGCAAAAGCAAGCAGAACTGGGAAGTCGGTCAGACCGTCAAGGTCGGATTCCTCACGCTGAAGGTAATTGCCTCTCGAGTCACGCCTGGCGACTTCCTGCCTGACGCCTATCTGCTGCAGAACTCGGTTGGCGACAAGCTCTACGAGTTTGTGCCTCACAACGGTTGCCGCCGTGTTGACGCTTCCGAGGCGAACGAGATCAACCAGATTTATCGGAGTGCCGCATGAGCGCTGCATTCCTTATCGGAGTGATCGTAGGCGCAGGCCTGATGGCCGCGGTGATCTTCGGGGCTGATGCCTGGCACGCGCGGCGCCACCCGATCACGAGGGAGCGCGCGTGAACGCCGTGGCCCCCATCAAGATTCGTCCTCTCGAGCGGCCCACCTTCGATAACTCGCGCATATTGGACCGCAACGAGTGGTGCTTGGATAACGCAGCAAAGCTCGCCCGCTACTGGGCTGAGCAGGGTCAGGCACTCGGGCTGGGCAAAGACGAGGACACCGATTTCGACTTCTGGCTACGCGTCCAACACGAGATCGAATGCGATTACTACTTTGGCCCGACATGGAGGGTGCGATCGTGAATGCTGAACTGAAAGCCAAATGGTTGGAAGCGCTTCGCAGCGGTAAGTATGACCAAATATCCGGTCAGCTCCGCGTCGGCAACTGCTTCTGCTGTCTGGGTGTTCTGTGCGACATCGCCAACCCGAAAGGTTGGGACGATGAAGAATGGAACGATGTCGTGGGCGAGGAAGATGGCGAAGATTACGGTGTAACGCGTTGTGTGTCCGAATTACCGGACCGCTTCCGTAGCCGTATTGGTATGACTTTCGAGCATCAAGAAAGATTGGTTCGCATGAACGATGATGAGCGCAAGTCATTCTCTCAGATCGCAGATTACATCGAGGCGAAGCTGTGAGAGTACGTCTACATGTCAACCCGACTGCCTTCAAAGACCATCTTACGTCAGAACTACGACGCCACTCCGACAGCCTCGCAGAGAAGTTCTGGAGAGCCGCTGTCGAGCGAAACGAACGACGACGAGAGTCGCGACGAAGGCTCGCTCGATCTGCCCGATGAATATGGGGACTGGAAGGACGACTACGCTGACGCCGTTGGGATTTCACGCTGGAGAGAGTTATGAGTTCTGTGATTGATCTGAGCAAAGCGTCTGATCGCAAAGAGGTGTCTCCAGTATCAGAGTCTACAGCTCTGATATCGGTGATCGAGCGAGCGGCACGCGACCCTCACATCGATATCGACAAGATGGAACGCCTGCTCGTCATGCAGGAGCGCATCTTCGCCAAGAACGCCGAGGCTGAGTTCAACGCTGCTATGGCGGCCTGCCAAGCCGAGATGCCTCGTATCGTTCCGACCTTCCGCAACGAGCAGACCCAGTCTGACTATGCGGCTCTCGAGGAAATCGACCGGATTGCGCGGCCGATATACACGCGGCACGGATTCGCGTTGTCGTTCGGGACGGAAGACTGCCCGATCAAAGATTACTACCGGCAGACGTGCAAGGTCTCCCACCGGGCCGGGCATTCCGAGATGCGTCACGCGGACCTTCCGATTGACACGGTGGGCTTGAAAGGGAACCCCAACAAGACTGGCATTCAAGGCTTCGGTTCTACGATGACCTACGGCCAGCGATATATCACTAAGCTGGTCTTCAACATCGTTATCGGTGGTGAGGACAATGACGGTAACGGTCCGACTCTCAGCCCGACGCAGATAGAGCATATCGAAAAGAAGATGGCAGAGGCCGGAACTAACCGTGCGCAGTTTCTAGAGTTCTGGCGCGTAAAGTCGCTAGAAAACATGCCGTCGTTTAACTTCCCGGTCATCATGGAGATGCTTGATCGCAAGGCGAAGCGCATTGACCCCCGTGGAGACCTGAGCTCGGTGGACACGACTCTACGTGACAAGCGCTGTAGCGAGATCGTGGACATCATCAACGAGTACGGAAGCGACGAGAACAAGCTTGCCGAGGTTCTGCAGGACTATCACAAGACTTACCTTAACCCCTTCCCTGAATTGTGGATCTCGATAAACGATAAGCTAGCGGCAGACAAGGTCATCTCCAAGGCCAACATGCGGAAGATACTTTCTCTGGTGTTGAAGCCGTGAAACTCTGGTTCCACAAAGTCAGCCGCGCCGGTAAGTCTGGGCTAGTCCCAGACGACGACCAAGGTCACTCGCTCCTACGAAAGATGGGAGACGGTGAGTGCGCACAGATTGAGATCGTGCGCCCGCGTAGCGTCCAGTGGAACAAGATGTACTTCGGAATATGCCGCACGATCGGAGAGAACCAAGATCCCCAGCGCTCAGAATCCAGTATTGATGCAGAACTGCGCATCCGGGCCGGTCACTTCGACGTGTTGTTTATCGATGGCCATGAATGCCGAGTGCCTCGCAGAATCGCTTTCGCGCAATTGAGCGCGGATGAATGGGCCGAGTTGTGGCCATCGCTCGAGCTGGCGATCTGCGAGCACTTCGGCCAGGAATATTTGGGAGCGCGCGCGGCATGATGTCTCGTAACCAACCGCGCCCCACTAAGGAAGAGGCGCAGCGCATGAAGATCATCAAAGCTGGTGGCTGCATGCTCACATGGCTGAAGTTTGGCGAAAAGAAATACGCAGAGGTTCACCACATCGTCAAATGCGGTAAGCGCTTAGGACATTGGTACACAATCCCGCTGAGCCCTTGGTACAACCAAAAAACGTGCGATCCAGGGAAAACAGAATCTGAGATGAGGGCCAAGTATGGCGCATCCGTAAAGGATGGTAGTAAAGCCTTCCTCGCATCGCATCATTACACTGAGCTGGAACTGTGGCAAAAGCTACAGGTGACATTAGGACTGGACGACGAGTTGCCCAAGAGCAAACGAGTCCCTAGGAGGGTGGTCCATGTGGAAGTCGATACGAGCTATGTGGAGGTTCGCGTCATTGGCGCGGCGCGATCCGGTGATGGTGCGCTTAGCGATAGCGATGTGGCGCAATCCTCAGAATCTGCCACCGGAGGTGCGCTGTGAGCATCCTCACCGCCCAGGAGCTCAAGGAGCTGACCGGAAAAACTAAGCCAGCCTGGCAGAAGAAGGAATTGGAATTCCTCCGTATTCCTTCCAAGCCCCGCTCTGACGGTTCCCTCATCGTGTTCTGGGCGGACGTGCGAGCCACGCATAATGTGCAGCCCGCCCCCCGTGAACCTCAGGTGAGGCTGTCATGAACCGTCCCCGTAAGAAGGACCGACATCTCCCAAAAGGGATGTACCACCGTCACAACGCCTATTATCTCGTCCGTAAGGGCCGCTGGCAGCCGCTGGGAAAGGATCTACGTGTAGCGCTGGAGAAGTACGCCGCCACCTTAGATGGCCCGAAGGGCGGTATGGTCGACCTCATCGACACCGCCATGGTGCAGATCCTACGCGATGTGCAACCGAATACGGTGAAGTGCTACCAGCAGGCCGCGCGCCGGCTGAAGAAAGCGCTCCAGGAGTTTGCTCCTAATCAGGTCCGCGGCCGGCACGTCGCGCAGATCAAGCAGGGTCTTGCGCATACTCCTAACCTCGCGAATCACTGCCTGACCGTCCTTCGACTGGTGTTCGCCTACGCGGTCGAGAACCAGATCGTCGACGACAATCCCGTGTCCGGGATCAAGCCCCATCGCGTCAAGAAGCGCTCGAGACTGATATCCCTCGGCGAGTACCAGGCCATCTACGCTAAAGCTTCCCCACGCCTGCAGATCATCATGGATCTGTGTATCCGCACCGGCCAGCGTATCAGCGACGTACTATCGATCCGTCGTGCGGATCTACTCCCTGAAGGGATACGCTTCCAGCAGAAGAAGACTAACGCCAAGGGTGTGGTTCCCTGGACACCCGAACTGCGCGCTGTGGTGGACCGAGCAAAGGGATTGGGCGGCAATCTGACAGCCCTCACACTGCTCTATAACCGCCGTGGTCGGCCGCTGTCCTATGGGGCTAACTTCGACCAGTGGAAGAAGGCTCGCCGTGCTGCGGGCGTCCCTGACGCTCGTATTCACGATCTACGCGCCGTGGCGGCAACCTGGGCCAAGAAGCAGGGCAAGAACCCCACCGCGCTGCTCATGCATACGAATGCTCAGCAGACAGAACGCTACCTGCGTGACAAGGAAGAACTGGTTGTAGACGGTCCGAGTTTTGGACATCTATTGGACGTCAAAAAATAACCTGTTGAATCACAATGAAAAAAACACACTACAAGTATAATCGTAGTACTTATACGAACGTAGGTTATCCCTATGTTCCGTAAGACTATTTACGGTACATGTGTCCAATTTAGAACCCCCGAAATACCGTTAAAAACGGACGGTAATTCTGCATCAGACGGCCGAGTATTGGACAGCGTTTCGCGGCCACTGATCCCACTGAATTCTGCGCTTCGCGGACGCAGAAAGCGCCGACAAGGCCCCTCCATTTCATTCGCTCTCAGAGACGACACTCCCGGCTATCGCTGGGTCGATGGCGAGTGGGTGAAGCGCTAATGGCCGAGACGGTTAGCAAGTGACTGATCTACATAACTAATACTGGAGAACACATGATTCCAACAAATGCAGCGGCCAGTGAGTCGGTCACCTACCCGCCCGACGTTCGGCAGCGTCCAAGACTCGATATCGGCTCCGATCGGCAAGTCTTTCTGACGATGTGCGAAGGCAACCCCGGCGCACTTTCAGTGCTCATGAAGTTGGCCGAGGACCCAATGGGACTGATGTTCATCCTCGACCTCGATGACATGGGGATGCGCGGCTCCCAAATCTGGGTGGCTTGGAAGGATCACTGCAAGTGTGATCTGGAGGCGTTCAAGAAGGCACTACAGGACCGAGACCCAGCTATGGTGGCAACAGTCAACGCCTCGCGTGGCCATGCTCCTGGGACTCCAAGGGCGGTGACCGGAGGGGCTTCTCGGTGAACGGTGAGCAAACACAGGTTGAGCACAAGTCCACTGATCAGTGGGTAAGAGGCACCCTGCCGCCGTTCAACCGGTTGGTGGTCGCGTATCTCGTGGGTTTCAAGGAGCACTCCGGCATGTCGTGGAAGCGGGACGGCTGGGCGTTCATGGTTCGCCACGACGACCGGGAGCACACGGTTGCGGATATGTGGGCCAGCGATCGGTATAACGCCGCCCTCAAGAGTTTGGATGCGGATCACCTGGACGTTCTCCAGTGGATGCCGTTGGAGAGACCGCAGTGACCGAAGATAACCGGACCGAAGAACATAGCGTTGCCTGGGCTAAATCGAACGGCACCGAGCCGGTATACCCAGGCCAGCCACTGGGAGCCTCGGGCGAGCCCATCGCCGAGTATTACTACGGTATCACCAAGCGCGAGCTGTTCGCCGCGATGGCGATGCAGGCTGTCATAACCAATGACCATCAAAACATCGGCTACGAGACAGGCGCCGGGCATGCTGTTAAGTACGCCGATGCCCTGCTGAAGGAGTTGGCCAAATGAATGCTCCGCCGTCTGCAGATCAGAAGGCCAAGACGGAAGAGCGTAAGCCACCTCCGTGTCACTTCATTCAGCCTGATGG
>Ga0105245_10005825_pt1 | contig 10815 bp, 10 predicted proteins | sample KBSM54metaG_FD_81523 | JGI IMG/M metagenome (GOLD analysis project Ga0105245, IMG submission 81523) | Miscanthus rhizosphere microbial communities from Kellogg Biological Station, Michigan, USA - KBS M5-4 metaG | ecosystem: Host-associated > Plants > Roots > Rhizosphere > Soil | place...
AACGGGACGCGGTCCTGGTCGACGCGCTCCTGACGAAGTCCGAAGGCGACGAGCTCGCGAATTGGGTGAAGAACTCGGGAAAGCGCCCGTCACTCATCTTCATCACGCACGGTCACGCCGATCACTTCTTCGGCGCCGGACCAACATTGAGGGAGTTCCCGGAAGCGCAGCTCGTCACGCGGTCACCACAGGCGGTCGCGGACGCCCGGTGGCAGACCGAACCGCAGGGGTTGGACATTTGGAACGCATGGTTCGAGGGACAGTTCGACGAGAATCCCGCCGTTCCGACTGCCCTGACCTCCGACGACCTGGAGATCGAGGGGCATCCCGTGCAGGTACGCGTTGCCGGCCCGGGCGACGGTGTACTCGCGGCCATCGTGCACGTGCCCGAGATCGCGACGGTCTGTTCGGGCGATGTTGCCTACAACAACATCCACATGTGGTTGTACAACTCGACGCCGGACAGCCGTGCGGCATGGCTCGACTCGATCGACGCGATCGCCTCGTTGAAGCCCGACACGATCATCACGGGTCATAAGGACCCGGACGCGCCAGACGACGACGCGCGCCGGATACTGGACCAGTCCCGCGCCTATCTCGAGGACTTCGACAAGGAAGTCGGTCGCGCCCGCGCTCCCCGGGAAGTCATCGACGCGATGATGCGGAAGTACGCGACCTACGGGAACCCGTACACATTGTTCGCGGCCGCCATGTCCCAGTTCGACTCGGCGTCATGAACCCCGAAACGCGCGTGGCCGTCGTGATCGATATCCCCGGCGGAAATTCGCAGTACTACGAGCGGGTCATCGCCGGCGTCTTCCCCGGAGACCGGCTACCCGAAAGCATCTTGCTGCACATGGCGGGCCCGACCCCGAACGGCTGGCGGATCGTGAACGTCGTGTCGTCACAGGCGGAGTTCGAGAAGTTCGCTCGCGAGCGCCTCGGTGCCGCCCTGCAACAAGCGGGGGAGGGCGACGTCACACCACAGCTGGCGTTCTTCCCGATCCACAAGGTCATCGGCGCGTTTTCGTGAGCAACCTCGCGACCAAACCCGCGCGTGCAAGCGGCGAGTTCGCGATCGGTGGCGACCTTCCGGTCGTGCGGCTGGGCTACGGCGCCATGCAGATTCCCGGCCCCGGAGTGTGGGGCGAACCGCACGACCACGACGAGGTGATCCGTGTGCTGCGGCGCGCCGTCGAGCTCGGAGTGACGTTCATCGACACCGCCGATTCGTACGGCCCCGAAGTCAGCGAACGGCTCATCCGCGAGGCGTTGCACCCCTATCCGGACGGGCTCGTGATCGCGACGAAGGCGGGCATGACGCGGCCCGGGCCGGGGCAATGGCGAGTGAACGGCGACCCTGCTCGCCTCAAGGCCCAGGCCGAGAAGAGCCTGCATCTACTCGGCCTGGAACGGATCGAGCTGTTCCAGTTGCACCGCATCGATCCGAACGTGCGGCTCGCCGATCAACTCGGCGCGCTGGTCGAGCTGCAAACCGAAGGCAAAATCGGCCGCATCGGACTGTCGCAGGTCTCTGTCGCCGACATCCGAGCCGCGCAAGCCGTCACGCCGATTGTGACGGTCCAGAACCGCTACAACCTCTCGGACCGCGAAGCCGAGCCCGTGCTCGACTTTTGTCAGCGCGAGAACGTCGGCTTCATCCCGTGGTTCCCCATGGCAACCGGCCGCCTGGCCCAGCCCGGTGGTCCGCTGCAACGCATCGCCGACGAACAAGACGCTGCGCCGGCACAAATCGCACTCGCGTGGTTGCTGCAGCGCGCACCCGTCGTCCTCCCGATCCCGGGCACCTCGACCGTCGCGCACCTCGAACAAAACGTGGGCGCGGCGTTGATCGAACTCACTCCCGACCAAATCGAACAGCTCGACCACGCGGCGTGAATCGCCACTCGAGTCGCACCAGGAGGCATGAGCGATGAGTGACCTGCTCGAAACCGTCATCGAAGCACACGGCGGTCTGGAACGTTGGACGCGACTCGAGCGCGTCTCGGCCCGTCTCATCCAGGGCGGCGCGCTGTGGGCGCTCAAGGGTCAGGCGGGAGTGCTCGACGACGTCGTCGTCACCGCAAGCCTGCACGAAGAGCGAGTGTCCCACCGTCCGTTTGGCGCGCCGGATCGACGAAGCGCATTCACCCCTGAACGCGTTGCGATCGAGAACGCAGACGGCGCCGTCATCGAAGCGCTCGACGCGCCGCGCTCATCGTTTGCCGGACACACCGTGGAGACGCCGTGGAGCACCCTGCAACTCGCATATTTCGTGGGAACGGCGATGTGGACCTACCTGACGCAGCCGTTCTCGTTCGCGCTCGCGGGATTCGAGACGCGTGAGTTGGATCCGTGGGATGAGGCCGGTAGGGAATTGCGCCGCCTCCGCGTCGCGTGGCCGAGCTATCTCGCAACGCACAACACCGAGCAGACGTTGTACTTCGACGACGAAGCGCTACTGGTGCGGCATGACTACGACGTCGAGATCAGCGGTGGAACGACCGCGGCGCACTACGTGTCCGACTACGAAGACGTATCGGGCGTCCGGCTACCGACCAAGCACCGGATCTTCCCGCGCACGCCCGACGGTCAGTCACTCACCGAGCCGCTCATCGTCTCGATCGATGTCAGCGACGTCGTCTTCAGTTGAGACAGCGCCCGAACGAGTTCACCGAGCCGAGGAGCGATGCCATGACTCCAGCACCGAGCGTTGTTCGCATGCGATGTGAGGTTCGTCAGCGGACGGCGCTGGCCGACTGCTGGTCAGCCGCGGCACGTGCGTCGTACGCGGCGCGCGCCTCGATGATCTCATTGCCGTGCTCGCCGGCCCACGCGACGAGCGTCTGGATCGTCTCGAGCAGCGTGGAACCGAGCGGGGTCAACTCGTAGTCGACTCGCGGCGGCACGACGGGGAACACCGTGCGCGTGACGAGCCCCTCGCGTTCGAGCTGGCGCAGCGTGAGCGTGAGCATGCGCTGGCTGATCCCGTCTATCTCACGCCGCAGCTCGCTGAACCGGCGCACGCCGTCGGCGAGGATGCAGATGACCAGCAGCGACCACTTGTCGGCGATCCGGTCGAGGATCGTGCGCACCTCGCAATGCGGGTCGGGGTCCGGACCGGTATCGCGGGTGTGCCTCGGTGACTTCGAAGTGCCGTCTTTCATCGCCCTTCATGGTGCCTCATCATGAGGTCAGTTACAAGAGGGAACTGAGAGGCTATTTATGAACCAAGACCAGGCAGTACGGCCGACCGTCGCCGTGATCGGGGGCGGATACGGCGGCGTCGACGTCGCCAAGGCGCTCGACGCGGACCTCGACGTCGTACTCGTCGAGCCCAAAGACGCTTTCGTCCACAACATCGGAGCGCTGCGCGCGCTCGTGGATCCCGACTTCTTGCCCAAGATCTTCTTCCCGTACGACCAGCTTCTCGCCCACGGGCGTGTGGTCCGCGACCGCGCCGTGGAAGTGAGCCCGCATCGCGTCGTCCTGGCATCCGGCGACGCGATCGAGGCCGACTATGTCGTCCTCGCGACCGGATCTACGTATCCGTTCCCAGCCAAGAGCGATGCGCACGATGCCTCGGACGCGATCGACAACTACCGAGCCGCGCACGACGAGGTCATGCGCGCGAACCGGGTTCTCCTCGTGGGCGCGGGGCCGGTAGGGATCGAACTCGCGGGTGAGATCATCGCGCAGTGGCCCGAGAAGCACGTCACGCTCCTCGACCTCGCCGACGACGTGCTCGGCGGCAAGTTCCGTGCCGACCTCCGCGCCGAGCTTCGTACACAGCTCGTCGATCTCGGCGTCGAGCTTGTCCTCGGCGAAGGACTACGCGAGCTCCCGCCCACCGCCGCCAATGAGTTCGCAGCCTTCACAGTCACGACGAACGCCGGTCGCGCGATTACTGCGGACATCTGGTTCCAGTGCTTCGGTGTGAGTCCAGTCAGCGACTACCTGACTGGCGACCTCGCCGACGCGCGTCGTGCCGACGGTTTCGTCACCGTCGGGCCCGCGCTGCAAGTTGCGGGCCACGAGAACGTGTTCGCACTCGGCGACGTCTCCACCGCCGACGCGAAGATGGCGGGAATGGCGCGAATACAGGCGCAACTCGTCGCCGCGAACATCGTCAAGCTGGCGAACGGCGACCACAACGTTGACGCGTACCAGCCGTACGGCGACGCGATTGTCGTACCCATCGGGCCCGAAGGCGGCAGCGGTCAACTTCCCGGTCAACAGGAACTCGCCTCGCGGGAGATGGTCGCGACCGTCAAAGGTCGCGATCTCATGGTCGACCGCTTCGCAGAGACCTTCGGCCCCACGTCTGTTCCCCGATAACCGAGCCGACGTTCAGGGGAGAGTCTCGACGCAGCGCCGATCGCGTCCAGGAACCAATCGTCGGTCAGCGCGCTCCTCGCCTGGTGTCGAGTTCGCGTTCGAGGAGGTAGACCATCACGAGTGGGCCGACGTTTGTGCCTGCGGCCGCGGCGTGGGCGAGGTGAGCCACTGCGACGAGCCGTTCGCCGTCGTGGATCAGGCTTGCTACGTCGTCGTCGACCACGCCGATGTTCAGCAGCGCGAGTTGTTCGCGATCAGGAACGACTCGCCAATCGTCTCTGGGCCGACATAGGGCCGTAACCAAGCTCCGGCACGATGCGTGTCGTGGGCGACCTGCTCGATGGATACCGGATCGGGACAGGTTGGGACGAGATGCTCGAACCGTCTCACCAACCGCGTACCCACTACCGGATGCTGTTCGAGCAGATCCAGACGCTCTCCCGCGCCGACTTCGATGAACGGTGCGGCATGCGCGATCGGGTGTTCTCCGATCGAGGCGTGACCTTTGCGTTCTCGGGTGAGGAGGAACGACCGTTTCCCCTCGATCTCGTGCCGCGGATCATCTCCGCCGCCGAGTGGGAGATCGTCGAGCGAGGCGTCGGCCAGCGCGTACTGGCGCTCGAACGCTTCCTCGCCGACGTATACGGCGCGGGCGAGATCATGCGCGACCGCGTCGTGCCGCGTCGCCTGGTGGTGACCTCGAAGCATTTCCACCGCGCGGTCGCCGGCGTCGAGCCCGCGGGGGGCGTGCGTGTGCACGTCGCAGGGATCGACCTCGTACGCGACGGCAATGGGCGTCTTTGCGTCCTCGAGGACAACGTGCGCACGCCATCCGGGATCTCATACGTCGTAGAAAACCGGCGCGCGATGACGCACGTGTTTCCCGAACTCTTCGCGTCGCACCGCGTCCGACCGGTGTCGGATTACCCGTCGCAACTCTTGGAGGCGCTGTGCGCCGCTACGCCGGCCGGCGTGTCGGAGCCGACCGTGGTCGTCCTGACACCCGGCGTGCACAACGCGGCGTATTTCGAGCACTCATTCCTAGCCGGTCAGATGGGCGTCGAGCTCGTGGAGGGACGCGACCTCGTATGTCGCGATAACCGTGTGTTCATGCGGACCACTGCGGGCGATGAGCAGGTGGACGTCGTATATCGGCGCGTCGACGACGAGTACCTCGACCCGCTGCATTTCCGCGGCGACTCGATGCTGGGTTGCGTCGGCCTCGTGAACGCGGCTCGGGCGGGCAACGTCGCGATCGCGAACTTCGTGGGCAACGGCGTAGCCGACGACAAGGCGATCTACCCGTATGTTCCCGCAATGATCGACTACTACCTCGGCGAACGGCCGGTGCTTGACAACGTCGAGACGTATGACCTCGATGACACGGACGTGCGCGCGTGGGCGCTCGATCATGTCGACCGGTTGGTATGGAAGCCGGTCGATGGGTCGGGTGGGCAAGGCCTCGTGATCGGGCCGCAGGCTGCCGATGCGCAGCTGGCGAAGCTCGCTACCGCTGTTGACGCCAATCCCCGCGCGTGGATAGCCCAGTCGCCAGTCGCGCTGTCGACCGCGCCGACCTACGTCGACGGCGCGATGGGTCCCCGCCATCTCGACCTGCGGCCGTTCGCGTTGCACGACGGGGAACGAGTGTGGGTGGTGCCGGGAGGGTTGACACGGGTCGCGCTCCCCGAAGGAAGTCTCGTCGTGAACTCCAGCCAAGGAGGTGGCTCCAAGGACACCTGGGTGCTGGCGCGCCTGATCGACGACGCGGTCGTCGTCGACGAAGAGGACGTCGCCGACCCGGCTCCGCCCCTGCTCACGCGTCAACCGCCTGATCCCGGCCCGTCTCCCGGGCATCAGGCCGCGCAGCAACAGCAATGACGGGCTGACGTGCTGGCGCGCATCGCGGAGTCGCTGTACTGGATCGGCCGTTACACCGAGCGGGCCGAGAGTACAGCGCGAATTCTCGACGTGTACTCGCACAGCGTCCTCGAAGACCGGCGCGGCGAGGAGGAATCGGCGTGCGTGCGACTGCTCGATGCCCTCGGCGCAGGCGACGCGGCCGCGACGATCGGCACCGAGGTCGATGCCCTGATCGCCTTTGTCGTGGACGACCCGCGCTATCCGGGGTCGATCGCGCACTCGCTCGAAGCCGCATGGGTAAACGCGCGCGGCGCACGCGAAGCGATCTCGTCCGAGATGTGGGAGAGCATCAACACGACCCACGCCACGCTCACCGCGCGACGAGGTGGCTCCGCATTCGCTCGGCACAGCCTGCTTGGTTGGGCTCGTGACCGCGCCGCAATTGTGGCCGGGCTCGCCGACGCGAGCATGAGCCACGACGACGGCTGGCGATTCATCGTGCTCGGTCGGACGCTGGAGCGCGTCGACATGACCGTGCGTCTGTTGTCGACCCGCCTCGGCGACGCTTGGGGTACCGACGGCTGGGTCGCGATGTTGCGCTCGTGCGCGGCGTACGAGGCTTATCTCCGCACCTACCGCCGCGGCGTTATTGGGACGCGGGCGGTCGAGTTCCTGTTGCTCGATCGGCTGTTCCCGCGTTCGGCGTTTCACGCGTTGAGTGCGGCCGAGAGCGTGCTCTATGACCTCGATCCCGGCCCCGGCCGCCGCGGCACGGCGAGCGAGGCACGTCGGCTTGTCGGCCGCGCGTGTGCCGAGCTTGAATTCGTGCGCGCCGACGAGCTCGAAGCATCGCTGCCAACGCAGCTCGGCCGGCTCGAACAGGCCGGCACCGAGGCACACATCGCGATCGCCGATCGCTTCTTCCACGCCTCCACCGCGATCCGCTGGAGCGCGTGATGACATGGCGTCTCTCCGTCGAGCATGTGACCACGTACTCGTATTCGGGTGACGTGCTCGCGTCGTACAACGAAGCGCGGATCACGCCCACACGGGACCAGGGGCAGTTCGTTCTCGATCACCGTGTGCATGTGACGCCGCACGTACCCATCTTCCAATACGTTGACTACTGGGGCACCGAGGTGTGCTCGTTCGATGTCACCGCGCCACATCGGCGCCTGGTGATCACGGGCCGGTCGCTCGTCGAGACCGCGTCCGCCCACCCGATCCCGGACTCTGGGCTCGCGTGGGACACGCTCCGCGCGGAGTCGACGCGCGACGCCTTCTACGAGTTCCTGACGAGTTCGGCGTTCGTGCGGTGCGACGACGCTCGAGTCGTTCGGGCGGCAGCGGAGCTGGCCGCAGGCGATCCCACGGTTGCCGTGCGACGTGTAGGCGAATGGACGCGCGAGCAGCTCACCTACGAGCCCGGCGCAACCGACGTGTCGACGACCGCAAGTGGCGCGCTCGACCTCGGCCGAGGCGTCTGTCAGGACTTCGTGCATGTTGCGATCGCCGTCCTGCGTACGTGCGGCATCCCCGCGCGCTACGCATCGGGCTACCTCCACCCCGACGAAGACGCGGGCATCGGCGACAGCGTCACGGGCCAAAGCCACGCGTGGCTCGAGGCCTGGCTCGGCTGGTGGTATCCGGTCGACCCGACGAGTGGCGCCCCGGTCGACGCACGCCACGTGCTCGTAGCCCGCGGTCGCGACTACGGCGACGTCACGCCGCTCAAAGGCGTGTTCCACGGTCCGCCCGATCCGAGCGTCGACGTACGCGTCGCGATCGAACGGGTCGCCTAACAGACGCGCGGCTGCCCATCCGGAGTGAACCCCAACTCATCCAATCACCCGGTAACCGAACCCCGCCAACGCGTTCCGGAGCGCGTCCGAGGAGCCCGGCTGATACAGCAGCGAAGTCAAGAGCGGGTACCCCCACCTTCGATGGCGCCCCGTCAGGGCAAACGCCCCGACCATCTCCATACGGACCGTGACCGCCGACTTCGGCAGAAACACCTGCCGACGTAGCGGGAACGTCAAGGCCAACCCGTCAGCGGTTACTACGTACCGACGCGGCAGCCAACGCCGATGCACATAGGCGAGCAAGACGAACAACGAGGCAAACTGGACTGAGTGATTCCAACGGCTCAGCAGCATCACGACTGCCAAACCCAACATCGCGAACGGCGCCCACGTCAGGTACCAGCTCGCCCGCTCATACGGCGCAGTGCTGCTACTCATCCGCAACCAGCGTAAGCCCGCCCACGCCGAACCGACCGGAATCACCGGGGGCGCATCGTCGGTCAGCGCCGGCTGAGATACCGCGCGAGCTCGTGCGCCGCGACCTCGCCCGAGACCAGGAACACGTCGCGGACGCGCTCGCCGTCCGTCGTCGCGTGCAGCGATTCCACGCTTGCGTCGTGGTCGGCGAACCAGTTGCAGACCGCCGAGAGCAGCCCGATCTGATCGCGGGCCCACACGCGGACCAAGGTCTGCCCGGGTGGGCGCCCGTCCGCCGTGACGACTGCGTGACCGACCGGCGTGAAGTCAGAAGGTCCGGACGCGCGGTCGCCACCGATCGATCGGAGGTCGTTTCCAAGGCGCTCCCATACGCCTGGCTCGATGTCGCTTGCGTTGGCAATCGTGAGTGCGTGGAGCGCAAGTTTGTGCCGCGGCCACGTCGATGCGGACGCATCGGTGATCCAGAGCCCGCGCCGACCGACGACGCCGGTCGTGTCGCCGAGCAATCCGCGGCGGTCGGGCGCCGCGACTGTGAGCCGAACCGACCGGGTGCCCTGGATCGGGCGCACGACCGCGCGCACCTCCTTGTTCGCAAGCTTCGGGTGGCAGAGTGCGAGGTCGCCGGCCAGTATCGACGGATGCGCACTCAGGAGCCAGAGCGGCGGCGCGTTGCGCAGCAGCGTCTGCGTCCGCCGGCGCGTATTGCCGGTCGGACCGAGCGCGTCGAGGACTTGCCCCGCTCGCGTCGACGCGCTGCGGCTTTCGTGCTGGTTCACGCGTACCTCGACGACGCTGGCGAGCACTGCGTCAAAAGAGTCAGGCTCGGCCAATAGCCAAGAGTGCCGGCCACCCAACACGCGCCCTTCCGCGCCAACCGCGCTGCACAGCGCTTCGAACGCCTCCTGCGGGATGACGCCGTCGCTCTTCGACGTCAACGCGAGCACCGGCAGCCCACGCGCTCGGAGCTCGCTGAGCTCGCTCCGGAGGTCGACCGTCCGCGCCAGCTCGCCGACTCGCACGAGCCCGAGTGGGTTGCGCACGAGGTTGGCGAGCAGGTCGTCTCGCATCGCCCGGGCGATCTCGATGCCCTGCCGGGTGGGGAAGAGTTCGAGTGCGAAGCGCCACGCCCACTCCCATATCGGGCGGTCGACGACGCCCCCGACGGAGTTCAGTAGAACCAGATAGCCGACGCGCTCGGGATGCTCGTACGCCAGTTTGATGGCCACGCCGCCGCCGAAGGAGTGCCCGATGACGAGCGCCGGTTCATTGATGCCGACCGCGCCCATGAACTCGTGCACCCAGTCGCCGTAGCCGGCCATCGTCATCGCGTCGCGGGGAAGGTCGCGTGTGCCGGCGAAACCCGGGAGGACCGGCGCGAACACGCAACAGCCGCGGCGCGTGAGCCGGCGGACGACGCGTTGGTACGCGCGTGCTCCCAGGGCCCAGCCGTGGAGGAACAGCACCGGCGGCCCGTCGCCGCCCGCGCGATAGGACGCGGCCCGCCCGGCGACATCGATCCGATGGTCGGACAACTGCACGACGGCCATCGACGGCACGGTACGAGCCGCGCGTCGTCGGTTGGTTACGCCGGTATGAACGCTGCGGCGCCGACCCGCGCCGTGCCGGTTTGGCATGGCGTGTCCCGACGGGGGACCCGCACCAACCGCCCACTGCTACTCGAGATGCGAGGGGCTGCGACCGACCGAACCTCGCGCAATGCCGACGAGCTGTCCGAGCGCGTTGGCCATCGCCATCATCGTGACGGCGGCGAGGCACGGCACGGTCTCGACGGTTCCCACCCGCGCCAGGCCGTCACGAGTCTGGTCCGCGAGTAACCCGGGAAGGGCGATCGCCTCGCGCAGTCGTTCGCGCCGCGGGCGTGCGGCCACGGAGAGACCGGTGCGTCCCGCGAACGATGCGCCCGAATGGAAGTGCAGCGCGAAGCTCCTGAGACCGACGTGCTGAACGTGCTCGACTCGTACGTCCGGAACGGCGGCCAGTCGCCCCGCGTGGCGAAGCAACGCCGGCAACTCGTATTCGAGATAGCCGGGTGCGGGAGCCGTTCGCGGGAGGACCGTGGCGCGGAACGCGATGATCCCCGGCGGGGGACAACGGTGTTGCGGCACGTGGTCCAGCGGTGCGAGGAACGGTCCGAACGTCAGCAGGAAGCTCGCGCGGTCGAGGCACCTCGGCGATCCGTTCGTTATGCCGACGATGATGGCGTCGGCCTCCGGGCGGGCTTCGAAAGCGGCGACCACGTCGTTGCACCATTCATCACTGATGACGATGTGGTCCTCGATGATCGCCACGAACTCGCCACGCGCGATCTCGAGCGCTCGGGCGCGCAGTGCGAACACATCCGAATCGGGAACGT
>Ga0105245_10005826_pt1 | contig 10813 bp, 7 predicted proteins | sample KBSM54metaG_FD_81523 | JGI IMG/M metagenome (GOLD analysis project Ga0105245, IMG submission 81523) | Miscanthus rhizosphere microbial communities from Kellogg Biological Station, Michigan, USA - KBS M5-4 metaG | ecosystem: Host-associated > Plants > Roots > Rhizosphere > Soil | place: Michigan...
CAGCGTAAAAATGGCCTCGACGGCCCCTGCGGCGCCCAGCAAGTGACCCGTCGCCGATTTCGTGGAGGACATGGCAAGCTTTTGCGCGTGCGCGCCGAACAGCGCTTTGACGGCCGCAATTTCGACCGGATCGCCAACAGGTGTCGAGGTTGCGTGCGCGTTGATGTAGTCGATTTGATCGGGATTGAGCTGGGCTCGCGCGAGCGCCGCGCGCATGGCTCGGCGTGCACCATCGCCGGCGGGATCGGGCGCGCTCAGGTGGTAAGCGTCGCCGGATAGGCCGTAGCCGACGAGCTCGGCGTAGATGCGCGCGCCGCGGCGTTTGGCGTGTTCGTATTCTTCGAGCACGACGACGCCCGCGCCTTCGCCGATGACGAAGCCGTCGCGCGCGCGGTCCCAGGGGCGCGACGCCTCGCTCGGCCGATCGTTGAAGCCGGTCGAGATGGCGCGCATGATCGCGAAACCGGCCAGCGTGAGGCGGCAGGTCGCCGCCTCGGCACCCCCCGCGAGCATGACGTCGGCATCGCCCACGGCGATCAAGCGAGCGGCGTCCCCGATGGCGTGGGCACCCGTGGCGCACGCCGTGACCACCGCATGATTGGGTCCCTTGAAGCCGTGACGAATGGACACCACGCCGGAGGCCTCGTTGATCAAACTGCCCGGGATGAAGTAGGGCGAAATTCGCCGCGGCCCGTGCTCGTGAAGCTTCACTGCGTTTTCTGCGATACTCGGCAAGCCGCCGATCCCGGAGCCGATGAGCACGCCGGCTCGCTCGCGCTGCTCTTCGGTCGCGGGCTCGTAGCCGGAGTCAGCCACGGCTTGGTTGGCCGCCGCGAGCGCGAACAGGATGAATTCGTCGTAGCGGCGTAGCTCCTTCGCGTTCGCCACCTGCAGCGCGTCGTACTCTCCGACGCCCGAGCCCCGCGGAACCAAGCCCGCGATCTTGGTCGGCAGATCGCTGGTGTCGAACGATTCGATGCGCCCAATCCCGGAGCGGCCGGCGATGAGCTGGGCAAAGCTGTGCTCTGCCCCTAAACCAAGCGGCGAAACGACGCCCAAACCGGTCACCACGACGCGCTTCATTGGGCCCGCCCTTCGACTGCGGCCGGCGCACCGAACACGACTCGCCGGTTTTCCATGGCCTTGCGTAGCCGCCTCGAAGCGCCTGGGCCGGCGCGCAGCGCCACGTTGCCAGCGACCAAGCGCTGACCACTGCGCGCATCCACGAGCACCGGCTCCAATGGCTCACCGCTGCGTTCGTCCCAGAATTCGAAGGGCGGCCCCGCGGGAGATAGCCAGCGGCCGCCCCAGACCGCGAGCGCCAACAACACCGGCAAAAATTCGCGACCCTTCTCCGTGAGCTCGTATTCTTCACGGGGTGGGTGAGCCTCGTAGGCCCGCCGTACGAAGAAGCCGCGCTCCGTGAGTGCGCGCAGGCGCCGCGCCAGCGTGGTGGGGGGCGCCGCGAGTTGCTCCTCGAAATCCTGGAAACGCCGCGCGCCCAAGAGCGCGTTGCGCAAGATCATCAGCGTCCACGCGTCACCCGCGTCATGCACTGCACGGGCGATGTTACATTCGATGTCGGCGAAGCTCTTCCGTTGCATGGGCAGCGGTGTAGCCCATTACTACCATCATGCAAGTCACTAGCCGCGCGGCGCGCACAAACGCGGTTTTTCGCGAGGTCAGCCGGTTCTTCGCTGAGGTTCGGGCCGCGCGCCCAGCTCACGGGTGTCGCTGACGGCGGGGGCGGCTTCGAACTCGTCGGGGTCCAGAACTGCCGAGCCATACGCGTCGCGATCGAAGCGCGGCAACGCGGGCGGACGGGGAAGGATCGGATTCAAGAGCCAGGTGCGTATGTCGTCGTTCATCGTACACCGCCTGTTCTTTCTCATCTTCGACCGGGAACGGTTGCCGCTAAGTGTCCACGGCTTTGCGGGGCCGACTCATTTTGAAACCCTTCCTCGGCACTCTTCGCGTTCATTACTGCGTTCATTACTTTTCGCGACGCCTCGCGAAGGTAGGACTCCACCCTACTGAGTAACGAATGACGCAGCGCTGGTTCGCGATACGGTTCGCGATTAGCTGAGCTGACCCGGCGGCCGTATGGGGTCGAGATGAGGGCGAGCAAGCAATTCCGGTTTCGGAGCGCTGGGTGGATCGCGACGCGCGCGGTGCCTTGCTGGTTGCTGCTCGGTGCAGTCAATTGTGGCTCGGATCACACGCCGAGTAGTGCATCGGCAGGCATGACCGCGAGCGGCGGTGACACGACGGTCGGCGGTGACAACGCCGGGGGCTCGGCGGGCAGTGCTGGCACCGGGATCGATGCGGGCGGCGGTGGGGCAAGCGGCGGCGTGAGCGGCAGTGCGAGCGCGGGCGACGCGGGTTGGCCGAGCGGCGGCGGGGGCGTTGCCGGGACTGGCGGCTCCCCGCCTCAGTTAGGCACTTTGCTCGACAAGCCGAAGCTGCTCGGCACTTTGCCGGACACGCAATGGTACCTCGACAACATTCCCTTCCTCGACGTCCCCGACAGCAACATCCAAGAGGTCTACTACTATCGCTTCAGCACGCTGTACCGCGCGCTCCGCTACACGCAGCCAGGGGTGGGCTACATCTTCACGGAGTTCGTGCAGCCACCGGGCTACGCCTCCGCGTTTGGTGGCATCAACGCGGCGGCGGGCCACCACTTGTATGAAGGCCGGTGGCTAAAAAATAGTCGCTATGTCGACGACTACCTGCGCTTTTGGTTGGAAGGCCCAGGGCGGCCCGGCGCTCATCAATACAGCTTTTGGGTGGCTGATGCGGCTTACGCTCGCTACTTGGTCGATGCGGATCAAGGCGCAGCGGTTGGCTTCTTGGCAGATCTCACGCGCCAATACGACGAATGGGCCGACCACTTCGACGCGACGCACGGCCTGTATTGGCAAACGCCGGTTTGGGACGCGATGGAATTCACCATCGGTTCGTACCAAACGAACGATCCCTATCACGGTGGCGACGGCTTCCGCCCGACACTCAACGCCTATCAGTACGGCGATGCTCGAGCCATCAGCCGCATCGCCGAACTCGCCGGGAATGCTTCGGTACAAGCCGATTACGCGGCGCGCGCTGCGGCGCTCAAATCCAACTTGCAGCGCGAACTGTGGGACGATACGCGCAAGTTCTTCTTCCACGAGATGACTCGTAACAGCGCGCAGGGCTACGCGCACCCCGACGGCACTCTGCTCGATGGTCGCGAGGAAATTGGCTTCGTTCCCTGGTACTTCGACATGCCCGATGCGCAATACTCCCCAGCGTGGGCACAGCTCGTCGATCCGCAGGGCTTCGCCGCGACCTACGGCCCGACGACGGCCGAGCGCCGGCATTCTTTGTTCATGCACGAAGCCACGAACGGGTGTTGTCGCTGGGACGGCATGTCCTGGCCGTATGCGACGAGCCAGACGCTCACCGCGCTGGCCAACCTCCTGAACGACTACGACCAGACCACGCTGACGAAGGCCGACTATTTCAAAGTGCTCTCGGGCTTTGCGACTTCGCAACACAAGGCCGGTAAGCCGTACATCGCGGAAGCGTTGCACCCCGACACCGGCGCGTGGCTCTACGACTCGTTCAACCACAGTGAGCACTACAACCACTCGTCGTTCGATGATTTGGTGATATCTGGCCTGATTGGGCTTCGGCCCCAAGCTTCCGACCAGGTGATCGTGAACCCGCTCGTGCCCGATACCTGGGACTATTTCGCGCTGGAAGACGTGCTCTATCACGGCCATTCACTGACCGTGGTTTGGGACCGCGACGGCAATCACTACGGCAAGGGCAGCGGTTTACAAGTGTTCGAAGACGGCGTGTTGGCAAAGCAGTCCCCGACGCTCGCGCGGATGGAGGTGCCGATCGGCGCGCCCATTCCACGACCTACGGTTCAGCGCTTGGAAAACTACGCTTGCAACGCGAGTGGCGCGACGTACCCGAAGGCGACTGCCTCGTACACCTTCAACCTCGACGATCCCGCCCGCGCCATCGATGGCAAAATTCTGTACGACGACGTGCCCAACAGCCGCTGGACGAACTACCAATCACCGAATCAGGACGACTGGCTCGCGCTCGATTTCGGCGCGCCCCGCTCCGTCTCGAACTTCACGCTGCACATCTACGATGATGGCGGCGGCGTTCAAACGCCGGTCTCCTACTACGTGGAATACCTGAGTGGCGCGAGTTGGGTGAAGGTCACCAACCCCGTTCAAAATCCGGCGCTGCCCACCGCGCACCGGCCGAACCTGGTTTCGTTCGACACGGTGAGCGCTAGCCAATTTCGGGTGCATTTTCAGCGCAAAGCGAATGCTTGGGTCGGCGTCACGGAGCTCGAGGCCTGGGCGCCCGCGCCGTGAGCCATTACGGCACCGGGCAGCACAAGATCCGGTGCGGGTTGCCGGATGGGTTGACGCTCACGCCGACCATCACTTGCTCGCTTGCGCACTCGCCCTTGATGTAGCCGTGATCCCAATCTCCCGTTGCCTCACCGCGGTCCTCCGAGGTGACGGAGCGGATCGTGCAACCACTGGCTTTGGTCGGTGCCCTCGCACAGCGGACTTTGCCGAGCGCGTGTGTGGTCGGATTCTGACTGATGCCCGACAGGTATTCGCCGGTGCCGCATTCGACTGCCGGGTAACCCGCGTCCCAATCGCCGGCGTGCGACGAGCGCTCGTTATTTGCGGATGTCGAGACCGTGAGCGGATCACCGGCTTGGACGCCGTTGAAGGGCACGCCGTAGTTCTTACAACGGAGCGCATGCGCGCTGCCTGTGTTGGGAGCGGTGCTGAGGCCAGTCGCTACCCAGCCCAAGCCGCAGTCACCCTTGGTATCACCGTTCGACCAATCGCTTTCGGCCAAGTTGTCGTCGGTCGCATAGAAACCACGCGCAGCGAAGCCGTTGCCCACTTGTAGATTGGTGACGAACGCGTTCGCTTGGACATGCGCGGTAGCGGGCGAGGTGGCCAAGACGCCGTTGATTTTCACGTTGGTGAAGAACACGCCGTCCACGTGATTGCTCGCGTCGATGCCGATGATGGGGCCCATACCGGCCGCTAAATTGCTGTTCGGAATGTCGGTGTTGCTCACGCCACCGCCCACCGCGCGCACGTTGATGTTGCGGATATTGAGGTTTCTCACTGGGCCGATCCCGCTCTTGGCGTCTTCGATTTGCACGAAGGCCCACGATTGGCCGATGTTGGAGCTGCTCTCGCGCTCCACGTCGATGTTGTCCCAGGTGATGTTGCGCGCTTCTGCGTCGCCTTGCTTGTGATGCAAGCTGATGGCGTGCGCCGCATCGTAGACGACCGAATTCTTGAACGTGATGGTGTCTTGATCCTGGCCCACACCCTGCCCAATCTTGAAGGCATGGCAGCCCGTCCAGGCGATGTCGCTGTCGAAGGTGATGTTCTTGGCGGGTTCGTGCGGGCCGCTCGGATCGGGGATCACGTAGTTGCCGCCCACGTTGTAGCTCTTGACGGAGAAGGGGTCATCGCCCGAAACGGAGATCGAGTACTTCACCGTCACGTCTTGTGACTCGATGATGTCGATGCCGTCGTCTTCACCCGGACCAAAGCCTTGTAGGAATTTTACGTTGTTGAACAGCACATCGTTCGATTGCACGACCATCGTGCCCCATTTGGAGCCATTGCGGATCATGATGCCATCGACGCTGAGGCGTTCCCCGCTCACGAGGACGAGTACGTTGTTGTAGAAATTCTTGCGCTCGAGGGCATTGCCGTCGAACGTTCCGCGGCCAAAAATGCGCAGATCGTGCGTGCCGGGCGCCGTCGCGATCCAGCGCGTGCCGTTGCCCTTGCTCGTCCAATCCGTTCGGTAATCTGCCTGCACGTTGCTGAACCAGAACGCCGAACCGCCCGCCATGAACAGGTTCAAATTGCTCTTCAAGGTGAGGTTCGAGATCTTGTATTTGCCGGGCGGTACGTACACGGTGCTCGGCTTGCACGGGGTGGCTGCGGCGGCTGCCGCATCGATCGCGCCCTGAATGGCCTGGGTCGACCAATCGGCGCCCGTCGGGTCTGCGCCATAGCTCGTGACGACGTTGTAAATGCCGTCACCGCTTGCCGGCGGCGCACTCGGCTTCGGGTCTGCCAGCACGATGAGCTTCTTGGCTTTGCCGGCCAAAGTCACGATCGTATATTGGTCGATGGGGAGGGTGTAGGTGAGCGTGTTGCCCGCGAGCTTGCCGGCGATGTTTTGCTTCAGCGGGCTGATCGAAAAACTTCCGATGCTGGTGAGCCCCACGCCAGTGACTTCGATGGTCGCTGGCACGCCCCAAACCGAAAAGTGGGCATAGTCGAACTGATTCAGATCGCTGATCACGTCCACCGGGGTGCCGTTGACCTTCACGCTGAAATCAGGCGAGCGCTTCATGTAAGCCGGTTGCGCGAAGGCATCGACGCCGCTCTTCGCGACGGGCACCGTGTTGTCAGGGAGCGGCGGGCAGACGGTGACGGGTGAGCCGCCCTCGCCAGCGGCGCCCGCTTCGCCCCAGGCTCCAGCCACACCCGAGCTGCCTGCGTTGCCCCCGCTGCCCGCGCTCGGCGCCGAACCACCCGCGTCGGAGCCGGCGCCGACGGCGCCCGCGGAGCCCGTAGCGCCGCTGAAACTCCCCGCTGAGCCACCGCCGGCGCGCGTCGAGCGTTCCGTGTTCGAACCGTTGCCGCAAGCCAGAAACAAAAGCCCCGCCGTGAGGGTGAGCCACGAAGCCTGTCGAAGACGCGCGATCATTGCTAGTGATCGATGGCTCGACGCGCCACGAATAGCTCGCCAATTCGCGAAAAATATGGGCGATAGTGCCGAATTTTCGCGCCACTCAGCTCGTCACAAATGCGAGTGGCGGGCCTCGTTGCCGGCATCGCAGCGGCGAGCCGCGCCGTGTTCGCCGGGCGCTTCAACCCGCGGGGCAGAACGTGATCTCGAGTTCCTGCCCCTGCGTGCAGGAATGAAAGCCGCTCTCGCCGATCGTCGACGGGTAGTCATCGTAGGGGAACGCGTAGATGCCGGGGCACACCTGGTGCACCCACTTGGCGTACGTGTTGTACGGGTTCGCCGAGTAGTATTGGCTCTTATCCGTGCTGTCCGGCGCATCTTGCATGTGCCGGTTGAGCGCGGCGCACCACTTGGGTGTGCCTCCGAAGAACCCTGCGCAAGCGAACGCATCTGCGGTGGTCGCCGAAGCCGCGCCCTCGCAGCCCGGCTTTTGCGCGCACTTTTTGACTTCGTCGTTGAGCGAATTGCACAGGGGTGTCGCCTGATTGCTCGGGTTCAAGCAATAGGAGCGTGGCGAGACGCACTGCTTACCCGCGAGCAACCCGGAGGGGCAGCCTTGCAAGACATCCGCCTCTTTCACGTAACAGCCGACGGTCTTGCAATCGCCGCCGCCACCGCGGCTCGCGATTTCGACTGGCAAACCGAGCCAGTCCACGTAGGTGACGTTGTAGTTCAGCACCTCACCGGAGGCCGCGTTGTTGTCGAGCGTCATCTCGACCTTATCGAGCTCGGTCTTTCGAGGCCCATCGATGAACGCGGTGACGCGCGCGGCGCTCCAGGCTTTCGGTGCGTCGTACCAAGCGATGCCACCGGTCTTGAGTTCTTGGTCATCGGGAGCGAGCGTGCCGCCGTTGCCGTCGCCGTGGATCCACAGCGAGAAGGGGCAGTTATTGCGCACGCCGATTTCGACGGTGTCCGGCTTGTCCACCGGGGCGGGGCCAAAGCCGGCGAGTGGGGCGTTGCCACCGCTGCCGCCGGTGGGGGCCACGCCGCCCGAGCCGCCATTGCTCGTCCCGCCGACGCCAATGCCGCCGCTGCCTCCGACCACGAGCGAGCCCGCGCTCCCACCGCTGCCGGCGCTCGGCGTACCACCCGAACCCCCCTGCGTGACCTGAGTGCCGCCCGAGCCGGCAACCGGCGAGTTGCCGCCGGTGCCCGCGACGTTGCCCCGACCGCCCGCCTCTGGAGGCAAGCTCGAGTCAGTCGGGTTGCACGAACAAAACAGGGGCAGGGAAAGGGCGCACCAGGCGAGCGCGCGAGCGGAACTGCGAGTCATCATGGCAAGGTTCTCAATTCGCTTGGTAGACGTGGACATAATCGACCAGCATTTGCGCAGGGAAAGGGGTGCTTTGATCGGGGCTACCGGGCCACTGACCGCCAACGGCAAGATTCAAGATGATGAAGAACGGATGGTTGTAGACCCACTGGGTGCCGGCAGGGATATCGGCCGGAGTGCGTGTCTCGTACAGTGTGCTGTCGAGATAGAACTTCACTGAATTGGGAGCCCACTCGACCGAATACAGGTGGAAGTCATCCGAGAGTTTGGCCGAATCAGCCAGCTTCGTGCTCGCGGTCAACGGTGAGCCCCCGGAGTAGCCGGGGCCGTGCATGCTGCCGTGCAAAGTGGATGGATCGCTGCCGATCGTTTCCATGATGTCGATCTCGCCGCAGGTCGGCCAGCCTGCGCTTCCGATGTCGTCGCCGAGCATCCAGAAGGCGGGCCAAATTCCTTTGCCACTTGGTATTTTGATGCGCGCTTCAATGCGACCATAGGCTGCGCTGAAGTGTCCGGAAGTGACCAACCTAGCCGAGGAAAATTGACAGGCGCCATTCCAACAGCTGTGAGCCGACGCGCCATCACGCGTCGCGGTCAAAACCAGGTTGCCACCGCGCTGCTGTGAGTTTTCAAGCTGGTCAGTATAGTACTCGAGCTCCTGGTTTCCCCAGCCGGATCCCCCGACATCGTGGGACCACTTGCTGGCATCGATTGCGGAACCATCAGCACCATTGAAATCATCCGCCCAGGCTAGAGTCCATCCTGCGTGGCTTGGATCGGTCGGAGGGATCGCTCCACCGGGCGCGACGCTCTCGAACGTCCAGCGCTGCTCGTCGGCCGAGCGCCACGGTTCTTGGACGACCACCGCGTTGTCGAGCAGGCTCGCGTCGGCCACCGACAGGGCAAGTCCGCTGTTCACCGCGCTGATCTCGTCTCCGTTACCTGCGGGGGTGATCTTGAAGCGTTGATTAGCGCTTTGTGCCCAGTCCCACTGCTGGAGGAGCGCGCCGGCGGAGACGCTTTGGTCTTTGACGTCCAGCGCTTTGCCGCTGCCTTGGTTGATCAGCGAGTAAGAGCCGTCGCCGAGGGATTTCAGCTGAAATCGTTGGCCCGCGCCGCCCGCGCAAGTGGCCTGCACGAGGGCCGCTCCGTTCTGGCTGCTGGCATCGGCGATGCTCAGGCACTTGCCACTGTGAACGGAGTGCAGCGCGTAGACGCCGTCTGCCGGCGGGCTGCCACTCAGCGTGGGTTGTCCGGCCCCCGCGCTGCCGCCACTGCCCGCGATGCCGGTGCTAATGCCGCCTGCTCCGCTCGAAGGCAGGCTCGTGTTCGTCGTTCCACCGGTTGCGCCGCCCACTCCGGCAACACCGGCGGCTCCGGCACTCGCGTGGATCGGCTCTATCGGCGGCGCATCGCCGGCTGGGCTCGACTGGGTGCAGGCCAGAACGAGCGTCGAAAAAAAGACCGCGGCGCTCGCGGTGAAAGGGCGAGTACTCATCTCGGAACTCCTTGCCAAGAGCCATCTGCGACGTGTGAGCTCCTAGCTAATGGGCGACGCGTTTCTCACCCGTATCGTTTGCACTCGCGAACGGCCCGCCAAACGGCGCGCAAACGCGCCCGCTGCGCGATCGAGATCGCCAAACCCGGCGCACTTGGTCGGCATTTCGCGGCCACTGCGGGCATCGTTCTGCTCGCGGTCTAGTTTTCCATCCTGCAAACTTGAAAGCCGCTGCGATCGTTGGCGTGGGCGCGTCGAGACGATAAACCGCGAGGGTTATTGCGGTTCTCTGCCTCCCGGTGAGCCGCGGTCTTTCAATCTTGAAAGGCCGTGAGCGTCGCGCGAAGCACACCGCACGCGGTCAGCGAGCGATTCACTCACAGTGACGAAGCGCGGAGTCGCGCGCGCGGGACGTCGCTCGCGCGCGAAACAATTCGCGCCGCGCGGCTCGGAAAATTATTTTCGAATTCAGCCGCCCGAACCGCCGGAGCCACCGTTGACGCCGCCCGTGCCGCCGCCCGCCCCACCTGTACCACTGCTGCCGCCCGCATTGCCGGCGCACGCGTCGAAACGCGTCCCGCTAGTGGACGCGTTGACCCAGCCCGCCGGCAAGCAGGTGCTCGGAAATACCCAATCGTGGCCTTGCGGATCGGTCGCGCGAGTTGCCGTGCTGGTGCAGCCCAGCGCGGTCCCGCACGCGACGCCCGTGCTCGAAAGCACGCAGGCAGGGTCGACCGAGATTTGCTGGCCGCTCAGCACCTGGCAATTCATGGTGGCCGCGCAACTCGCCACGGCGATGGCGCTGCACGCCGTCGAATCAGGAGCCGCGCCGCCCGTGCCGCCCAGGGCGGTGTTGCCTCCGGTGGCAGCGGCCGCAGCCGTGCCGTCGCCTCCGAAGGAAGCGCCACTCGAGCTGCCGCCAGCGCTCACCGCGGCGCCGCCCGATCCGCCGGTGAGCGAGTCAGCACCGCCGTTTTCGAGACTCGTATCGCCGGCGACGCTCGTGCCGCAACTGGCCGAATCTTTCTTCTGACAGCCGAGACCGAGGGCGAACACCAGCGCAAGGCTGGCGCCGCGCGAGACGTTGAGGTTCCACATGATGAATTTCCGGGCGGAGTCACTTTTGGTAGACGCGCACGTAGTCGACCAGCATCTGTCGCGGCCAGGCATTGGGGTCGACTCCTTGTGAGCCGCCCCAATCTCCGCCCACCGCGAGGTTCAAC
>Ga0105245_10005827_pt1 | contig 10813 bp, 5 predicted proteins | sample KBSM54metaG_FD_81523 | JGI IMG/M metagenome (GOLD analysis project Ga0105245, IMG submission 81523) | Miscanthus rhizosphere microbial communities from Kellogg Biological Station, Michigan, USA - KBS M5-4 metaG | ecosystem: Host-associated > Plants > Roots > Rhizosphere > Soil | place: Michigan...
CAGCGAGGCGTCAAGCAGCACCAGGCGCTCGGCGCCGGTGCTGGGGTCGATCAGCGCCAGGTGCGTGTCCTGGATCTCGTTGAGCTGCGCCCCGGTGACCGGGTCCACGAAGGACGTGTTGGTCGCGGTGTAGGACTCCGGCAGCGTCACTTCCTTGTTGCCCGGCAGGCCCACCAGTGACGCGGGGATCTTCTGCGTGCCGATCCTGAGGTTCTTCACCTTCTCCACGTACTTGTAGACCTTGATCCCGCCAACCGTGGTGGTGCCTGCGTACCTGGCCGTGGCGGTGCGGTTCATGCCCGAGTCGAACACCTGATACGAGTGCTTGCCGGTGCCAAACGGCCACAGGAACCCGGCCAGGCCCGACTGGCGGATGTGCGTGTTGCCGTCGATGCTGGCGCCGCAGCACTGGACCAGCTGCGCGGTCCGCCGGTCGAAGGCGAGGCGCCGGATGCTGAACGAGAACCGCTGGTGGTTGGTCGTGTCGTAGAGGTACGTGAACGTGTTCCACACCGCGGTATCGGAGTTGCCCGCCTTGTCGTCGCTCTTGGTCGTGCTGGTGACCACCATCGTCGCGCCGGTGATCGGCTTGACCTTGGCCGCGGAGAAGTAGGACACGTTATGGCCCACCAGCTGCGTCACCAGGTACTCGTGCAGCGGGAATTTCACTACCTGCCCGGGCAGGTAGGTCCGCATCAGCACGGCTGACGCGATAAGGAACGCTCCCAGCCCGGCAAGAATTAACCCGGTCACGCGGCGCATAGTTCCTCCCTCAACCAATGGCCGACAGTTTTGGCACGGGCAACGGTTGACGTTGCCTGGAGGTCAGCGGTATGGGGTCTACTGCGGGGCCAGCGCGTTGCTACTTGTCAGTAATCTGAGAAGCTGACTATAACACGTTCTACCGCTGGAGTTGGATCATGAAGTCGGCGCGGATTCCGGCCGGGCCCGCCCCGGCTGGCACTGCTGTGGCAAGCCCAGCGGCGCCGCGCTGGCATCAGGCTTCGCTGGACGGCCTGCGGGCCGCCGCGGCGGGTGCCGTGCTGCTCACCCACGTCGGCGGGCTCACCGGGTACACGGTGACCGGGACCCCGGTGTCCTGGGCGCTGAGCCGCGGCGACGTCGGCGTGCCGATCTTCTTCACGCTGTCCGGGCTGCTGCTGTACCGGCCGTGGGCGGCGGCCGCGCTGACCGGGCAGCAGACCGTGCCGCTGGGCACCTACCTGCGCCGCCGGGCGCTGCGCATCCTGCCCGCCTACTGGGCGGTGGTCACCGTCGCCCTGCTGTGGCTCAACGCGCCGGACGCCCGGCACGCCTGGCCCTGGATTCAGTACCTGCTGCTGATCCAGAACTATGACGCGCATCCCTGGTGGGCAGGGACCGGGGCGATCGGGCTGGCCCAGGCCTGGAGCCTGGTCGTGGAGGTTTCCTTCTATCTCGTGCTGCCGCTGATCGCAGCCGTCCTCACCTGGGCCGCCAGCCGCGGCGGCCCGCCGGGGCCGCCGGACGTGGCCCGCCGGGCCCGCCGGCTGCTGACCGGCGTTGCCGTGCTGGGCGCCTCCTCGTTCGGCTTTGCCGTGCTGACCCAGCACCCGCGGCTCGCGCTGTGGTTCGAGGGCACGCTGCCGCCGCTGATGATCTGGTTCTGCGCCGGGATGGCCACCGCCGTGCTGCTGGCCTGGGCGGCCGCCGAAGAGCAGGCCGCGCCGGCCGGCCGGGAGGCCAGCGGGCCGGCCAGCCGGCTGCGCCGGACGGTGGCGGCCTCGGCCGGGATGGGTGCGCTGATCGCGGGCTGCGCGTTCGCCATGGCCTGCACGCCGCTGACCGGGCCCGAGTTCGCCGGCGTGCCCAGCGTCTGGGAGACCGAGTTCAAGACCGCCCTGTACACGCTGATAGCCCTGGCCATCGTCGCCCCCGCCGCCTGCCAGCCGTCCGGCCCCACCGCCCGGCCGGGCCGGGCCGCCCGGGTCCTGAGCAGCCGGCCCGGCCGGTTCCTGGGGAAGATCTCCTACGGCGCCTTCCTCTGGCAGTTCCTGGCCGCTTTCGCGTTCTTCCGCGTGCTGGGCCTGAAGATGGCCCCGGAAGGGGGCCACTACACCGCCGCGGAGGTGGCCCTGATCGGGGTGGCCATCGCCGCGGCCACGGTCGCGGCGGCCACCGTCAGCTACTACCTGATCGAGAGGCCGGCGCAGCGCCTCGGCCGCTACTGGCGCAGCAGTTCGGCGACCAGGCGGGCGACGATGAGCAAGCCGAGGACCTGGGGGATCCCGCTGGTCAGCCACAGGGCAGCCAGGCTGGCGGGCGCGCCCGCGGCCAGCCGCGCGCCGGCCAGGGCGCAGCCGGAGGCGGCCAGCAGCAGGGCGGGCAGCAGCCACGGCCCGGACAGCCACGTGCCCGCCCTGGGCCACCAGCCCGACGGCGCCGCTGGCCCGTAGCCGGGCAGCGCCCAGAACATCCCGGCCGCCACCGGCAGGATCACCGCGCCGGGCCAGCCGCCCAGCCACAGCCCGGTGAGCGCCAGCCCCACGGCCAGTGCCACCGTCAGCGCGGCGGCCGCCTTCGGCCCGACCCGCCGGTCCCGGCCCGCCCCGGCGGACTCCGCCGCCCCGGCCGCCTTCTCCGGCCCGGCCGTTCCCGCCGTCCCGGCCGTGCTGGCCGGTTTATCCGGCGCGCTGGGCCCGGCCTGCGCACGCTCCCGGGCCCGCCGCCGCGGCCACCGGCCCGGTGCCGGCGGGACGATCAGGGCCAGCAGGAAAATGACGGCCAGGGCAGCGAGGCCACCGAACACCGCGACCCGGTACACCCCGGCGGGCCTGTAGGTCAGCGTGACCAGCCCGGTGGTCCCGGCCGGCAGCAGCCAGGCCTGCTTCCACCCGTCAAGCCGCACCGGCCGCAGCAGCGCGCCGCCGGCCGTGGCCGCCTGCCAGCCGGCGTTGAAGTTCTCGTTCACCACCAGGTAGGACGCGGGCCCGGCGGTCACCCGCAGCACCCGCCGCGCGGACCCCCAGGCCACGGTCTCCACCCGGGCGGCGGCCGCCGTGCCCGCCGGGTCCAGCACCCGGGCGCCCGGCCGGGCCAGCACCACGTCCTGCACGCTGTACCGGTCCGTGGCCGGCTCGGTGACCTCGTTCGCCCCGGGCAGCAGCAGGAACTTGCCGCAGGCGGTGAACCGCACCGGCCGCCCGGCCAGCACGTCCGGGTACGTCCCGGTCACCCGGGTGGGCACGGCGAGCCCGTTGACGCTGATTTCCGGTCCCTGGCCGCAGCCCAGCCGCAGCGGCCGGGCCGGCGGCCGCGCGGCCGGAACGCCGGGGATGGTCACATCGGTGATCTGGAGCGGGCCCTGCAACGGGGTGAACCTGATCGCCAGTCGGCGGGTCCGCATCGGCGCGAACCGCACGACCCCGGACGGCCCGACGTTGCCGCCGCGGACCTGGCCGCCGGAACCGGCGATCAGCACCTGCAGCAGACCCTGGTCATCGGGTGTCCGGTGCACGGTGATCCGGTGCACGGCGATCCGGTGCCGCCAGCCGACGGTGAGCACCGGCTGCGCGTCGGTGGTGCTGGCGATCCAGGTGGTCGCCGGGTTGCCGTCGACGGCCGCGAGGGCCTGGTCCCGCGGGTCCGCGGTGTAGGTGGACGACGCCCGGGCCCACACCGCCGGGCGACGGTTCCCGGACCGGCCCGTCCCCGGGTACGTGCCGCCGCGCAGCGGTGTGGTCAGCACCGCCTGCCCGCGCAGCGTGGCCTGGCCCGCGTCCGGGACGGTGAACGCGTGGTCGAAGCCGTACTGCTCCTCGGTGGGGACGGTCAGCGCCGGGGAGCACACCCAGCGCACCGCGGTCCGCATGCAGCCGGACGGCCACGGCTGGGCCTTGGCCAGCACGACGGCAGCGGGCCGCGTCCCGGCGGGCGGGGCGGGCGCGGTGATCGCCCGGCCGTCCGTCAGCCCCGGCACGGTGAGCTCCCTGATGGCCACCTGGGTGCCGAACCCGGCCCGGCCGGCCACGCCGGTGACGGTGAGCCGCAGCCAGCCGGTCCGGCCCGGCGGCACCCTTAGCGGCTGGGCCCGGCCGCCGGCCGCCCGTACCCGGTCGGTGACCTGGCCGGCCGCGGTCGTGATCGTCACCCGGGTCACCGCGGGCCCGACCTCGGGCCGGTCGGCGAACGCGACCGAGATCGTGCCCGGGCTGGCCGGGTCAAGGAACCGCAGCCGGATCCACTGGCCCACCGGGCCGTTCCAGCTGCCGGACTCCCACGCGGTCCGCGGGTCCCCGTCGACCGCGGCGAACGGCTGCAGGCCGCTGGCCCACTGGCTGGGGATGGCGGCGATGTCCGCGGCCGACGAGGACGCGGTGACGCCGCTGATCCCGCCGCGGTACCGCGCCACCGCCTGATACCGGGCCCAGCCGGGCTCGGTGTAGTCGGCGGCCGCCTCGAACGTCGCGGCGGGCTGGCCCGCGGTCAGCGTGGGCGAGTAGGACCGGCGCAGCTCGCCGAAGTTGCGGACCCGCCGCCGCAGCGAGTCGGTGACCACCGCAGCCGCGGCGGGCACCCCGCCAGGATCGGCGTTGAGCAGCACAGGCCGGCCGGCGGGCAGCCCCTCGGCGGCCAGCGTGAGCAGGGCTTCTGGCCCCCCGTACACCCGCAGCGCGGTCGCGGCCGGGGCGGTGGTCACCACCGGGCTGGCCCCAGCCACCTGGTAGATGTCCACCGCGGCGGACGGCGGGTCAAAGTCGGTCGCCGCGTCGTCCGGCCCCGGGCTGCCCGTCACCTGGCCGAACTGCACCATCCGGGTGATACCCGGCGAGCTGGCCAGCGCCTGGCTGAGCCGGGCCGGCCAGGCCCCGGTGAGCACCGCCCGGTTCAGGTCGTTCCTGACCACCACGTACCGCACGCCCATCCCGGCCAGCACCCGGGCCAGGGCCGCCGACCCGGCGCCCGCGGCGAGCTGCTGGTCGACCGCGTCGAGCAGCCGCTCGTTGCCCGGCGAGCCGATGACGGACAGGTTCCGCTCGGCCCAGTCCGCGGTGATCAGCGGCTGGAGCACCTCGTCCAGCGGGCTGCCCCAGGTGTACTGGCCGAACGGGGCGCCGGGCTCGATCAGCACGGCCTGGCGCCCGGCGTGCTGGTTCAGCCAGGCCGCCGCGCTTTCCCAGTAGGGCGGGATCTGGCTGTAGTTGCCGGCCGGCGCGGCCCCGCCGGTGTAGGCGGGCAGGGCCAGGCCGGCGATGGCCAGCGCGGCCGCCCAGGCCGTGACCGTCCGCAGCCGCGGCAGCCGGATGACCGTCAGCAGGTGGGCCAGGCCCAGCGCGACCGGCAGCCGGATCATCGGGTCGAACTTGCGCAAGTTGCGGAAGGCCGCGGCCGGGCCGTTGATCAGCTGGTCAACCGGGCCCGCCAGCGGGTTGCCCAGGCTGGTCAGGTGGCCGGCCGAGATGATCACCACGCCGGCCAGCACCGAGCAGAGCAGGAACCGGCGCGCGGGCAGCCGGGGTGCGGTCAGGCCGGCCAGGCCAAGGCCCGCGGCCAGCGCGGTCAGCAGCGCGGGCGCCGTCCCGGTGACGAGCCGGTAGCCGGGCAGCCACCACGGCTGCCCGTCCACGACCAGGTAGCTGACCCAGTTCTCGGTCCCCCGCAGGGTCTCCGCCAGGCCGGTCACCGAGGTCGTGGTGAACGCGCTCTCGGTGTACGGGATGATCGACACGCCGTACCGGGACAGCAGCGCCAGCGGGACCGTCCACCACAGGGTGGCGGCCACCACGGCCGGGCACCACCAGACCAGGATGCGCCACCGCGGCGCGGGCCGGCTCAGCGTGAGGATGTAGAGCACGGCGGGCAGCAGCACCGCGGCGGTCGCCGCGCCGTTGATCCCGCCGGCCAGGGCCACGGCCAGCGCCGACCGGGCGGCGGCCCGGCCCGGGCGGCCGCCACGGGCCGCGGTGACCAGCGGCAGCAGGATCCACGGCAGCAGCGCGGCGGGCAGGAACTCCGCGGACAGGCCGCCGAGCAGGGCCAGCGCGGCAGGTGACGCGGCGTACGCCAGGCCCCCCGCGATCCGCGTCCAGGGTGAGCCGATGCCGAGCCGCTCGGCGAGCCGGACCGTGCCCAGGAACGCGGTCACCGCGACCGCGCTGATCCACAGCCGCTGCACCACCCAGGGCTCGAGCCCGGCGGCGTGGCCGGCCCAGAAGAACGGCCCCATCGGGAACAGGTAGCCGGCCGCCTGGTCCTGCAGCTGGCCGAACTGCTGCGGGTCCCACAGCGTCAGCGCCCGGGCCAGGAACCGGCCCGGGTCGATGGCCAGGTCGAGCTTGGTGTCGGCGATGATCCGGCCCGGTGCGGTGCAGACCGGCAGCACGGCCAGCATCAGGCTGAACGCGACCAGCCGGATCCGCTGCCGGATCCGCTCGTCCGCGCCGGGCGGGCCGGCCTGGCCGGCCGGGCTGGCCGGCCTGGCCAGCTCGCCGGCCGCGGTCACGGCGGTCACGGCGCCCCGGCGGGCCGGCCGAGAAGCCGCTCGGATTCAGTAGCGGGCCGGGCCAGGGCGGCTTCCGGAGCGTCCCTGAGCAGCTCATCGAGCACCGGGCCCTCGGCCAGCACGTCGCCGCGCCCGGGTACCGACACGATCCACGCCTGCCCGTGCCGCCCCTGCGCCGTGCCCGCGCGGACCGCCGCGCCGACCAGCGCGGCCATCCGCGCCACGGAATCCGGCCAGGTCAGCTGGGCCGCCCAGGCCCGGCAGGCGGCCGCGATCTCCGCCCGCCGGCCCGGGTCTGACAGTTCCTTGAGGGCCCGCTCGGTGACGTCGTCCAGCGACTCGCCGGCCCGGACCAGCCAGCCGGTCTCGCCGTCGCGCACCGCGTCGCGCAGCCCGTCCACGTCGTAGGCGACGGTCGGCACGCCCAGCGCCGCCGCCTCCAGCACGCACAGCCCCCACCCCTCGCCCTGGGAGGTGTTCAGGTGCAGCCGCGCCCCGGCGACCACCGCCCGCTTGGCCTCCTCCGGCAGGTAGCCGCGCAGCCGCAGCACGCCGCCCAGGCCGCGGGCCGCAACCTGCCCGGCCAGCGCCGCCGCGTCCGGCCCGCGGCCCACCACGTCGATGGCCACCCCGCGGTCCCGCAGCCGCTCGGCCAGCGGCAGCAGCAGCCCGGCCCGCTTGTGCGCCACCAGCCGCCCCACCCAGACCAGCGCCGCCGGGTCCTGACCGGTCTCGCCGGCCGGGACCGCAGGCTCAGCGGGCTCCGGCGCCCCGTTGGGGATCAGGTACACCGGGCCGCGCCAGCGCAGCCGCTCGCGCATCGCGGTCACGGTCGACGGCGAGACCGCCACGCAGGCGTGCCGCCGGTAGGCCAGCCGCGCGGCCGGCCCCTCGAGGAACTGCCCGGCCCGCGCCGCAGGGGCCGGGAAGTGCACCAGGAACTGGGCGGTGTGCACGTGGTGCACCACGCATAGCACCGGCACCTGCCGGGGCAGCACGCAGGGAGTGAAGAACGGGATCCCGTTCTGGCAGTCGAGCACCGCGTCGAACGACCGGCGGTGCGCCAGCAGCCACGCCGCCGTCAGCGGATAGACGGTGAACCGGCCACCCAGCCGGACGATACGGATTCCGTCCCTGTGCTCCCGGCGGGGCTGGCCGGCGGCGCGCGCGGTCAGGTAGCGGACCACGGCCCCGCGCTCGGCCAGCCCGCGGGCCATCTGCCAGGCGTACTGCTCGGCCCCGCCGGCCTCCGGCTGCCACGGGTCCCGCCAGTTGACGATGGCTACCCGCAGGCCGTCGACCGGCGTGGCCGCGCTCACGCCGCGCTCATGCCGTGGTCACCGCGGCCGGGGCGGGCGCCGGGGCCGCGTCCGGGACCGTGCCGGGGCCCCGCCCGGCGCGGTAGCGCAGCCAGATCGCGGCCACGTCGCGCATGGCCGCCGCCGAGTGCCGGGAAACCGAGAACGTCGAGCCGGGCACGTCCCGCCAGTCCACCGGGATCTCGGTCAGCGTGGCCCCGAGCCGCTGGCAGGCCGCGATCAGCTCGATGTCGAACGCGAACCCGGCCGTGCGCAGCGACCGCGCGGCCGCCCGGGCCAGCGGCCCGGCGAAGAACTTGAACCCGCACTGGGTGTCGGTGGCGCCGGGCACGACCTGGCGGGCCAGCGCGCGGAACGCGGCCGCGCCGAGCCGCCGGGTCTGGCTGTGCCGCTCGTCGGTGACCGACCCGTCCAGGGCCCGGGACGCGACGACCATGAGGTGCCCGGCGTGCAGCAGGCTGAGCGTGACCTCCAGGGCGGCCAGGCCGGTCGCCATGTCCGCGTCGCAGAAGCCCACGAACGGGGCCTGGGTGGCGAGCAGCCCGGTCTGCACGGCGCGGCCCTTGCCCGGGCGGTCGCAGTTGATGAGCCGGACCGGCACCGGGCCGGCCGGCCAGTTCCGCACCACGTCCGCGGTCCGGTCGGTGCTGGCGCTGTCCACCACCAGGACTGCGGTGCGCAGCGGCAGCATGGCCGCCTTCGCGCACAGCACGCGGAGGCCGTCGGGCAGTCTGCGTTCCTCGTTACGGGCCGGGACCACGATCTCGACAGCAGCCGGGAGAGTCCGGCGCGGGCCCGCTGGCGGCTGGGTCACCACCGTCAGGCCGCGGTTAGCGGATGCCGTACTGGTACAGGGTGGCCTGAGTGGGATGCCCGTCGGAGACCGGGGCGAGCGCCCGGACCGCGTAGACCGATGCGCCCGTGGCCAGCACCAGCCCGACGACGACGGCGATGATTAAACGCGCCATGGAGCTCCTTCGTGGCGTCCGGAGCAGGCCTGCGGCGGGGGGGAAGAGCCGCGGGCCCGGCATGGTTCTGCGACTGTAACACGTTCTATTTCCTGTTACTACCCGTCAGTAGGTATACGGTGAGCCCCGGCGAAACCGTGACCTTGGTGGCTCCCGGCAGGCGGTCCGCCACCCCGCCTGCGCCGCCGTCGCTGATCACGAACCGGACGTCGGCCGCCCGCAGCGCGCCGGTCAGCGGCCCGCCGCCGCGGATCACGCCGTCCAGCGCCCGGGCCGCCGGGTTGTCGGGCCGCAGCTGCAGCGGCCCGACCCGGGGCCCGTCGTTCCAGATCACCGGCCGGGACACCAACCGCGGCCAGGGGTCGAGCATGGTCCGGCCGCCGTTCCAGGCCGGGCTCCGGTAGCCCGCCCAGGGCAGGACCAGCACCGTGCCCGCGGCCGGGCTGGAGTCGATCAGCCGGGCCGCGGCCAGCCAGCCCGGCGGGTACTGGGCCGGGCGCAGCCGCCCGGCCGCCCCCCAGGCCAGGCCAGGCAGCAGCAGCACCGGCGCGAGCAGCAGGCAGATGGCCAGCATCAGCCCCGCGGCCCGGCCCGCGCCAGCCATCTGGTTCGTGCCACCAACTACTTGGTTCGTGCCACCAACCATCTGGTTCGTGTCACCAACTATCTGGTTCGTGCCACCAACCACTTGGTTGGTGTCACCAACCAAGTGGTTCGTGTCACCAACTATCTGGCTGGTGGCGGCGCCCGGATAGGGATCCGGCTGGCACGCGGGGCGGGCGGCTCGCTCGGGTACGGGACCCCGGGCCAGCCAGGCCGCCGCGAGGCCGGCGCCGAGCGCCTCGACCAGCGCCAGCGGGGCGGCGAACTGCTGCCCGTCGCGCAGCACGGCGAAGCCGGGCCACAGCGCCTGAGCGGCCCGCAGCAGGTCCTGGCCAGGGCCGGTCAGGCCAAGGCCGGCGATGGCCAGGCCCGCCAGCGCGGCCGTCCCCAGGCCCGGCCACCGGCGTCGCCCCCCGAGCAGCACGTACCCGGCCGCCGCGGTGACCACGACGGCCAGCCACAGCACCGACCAGCCGCCGCCGTAGCCGGCCGGCACTGCGCGGGCGTTCCACATCCCGCCGAGCATGAGCACGCTGCCGGCCGCGCCGAACGGGGTGTCCGCCCGGGCGGCGAACGCGGCCACGCCCGCCGGGTCGGCGTACACCGGGCGGAGCAGCGACGGGATCAGCCAGGGAAGGCTGGCCGCGCCGATGACGGCCAGCGTGATCGCCCCCGCGCGCCACCGCGCGGGCCCTAGCCGGGACGCAGCGAAGTGCCGTTGCCTCGCTTCTATCTGAAGCAACGGCACTTCGTTCGTGCGGGGCGGCGGGCGGCGGGCGGCGGGCTGCCTTGCGCTGAAGGCGGCCGCCGGCAGCGCGACCAGGGCCGAGATGGTCATCGCGGCGAAGCCGCCCACGGCGGCGGGCAGCAGCGCCACCGCCAGCCGGCCTGTCCCGCGCCACGACGGCTCCCGGCCAAGATCGTGCGCGGCCCGCAGCACCCACGGCAGGCCGGCGTAGCCGAGCAGCAGCGCCCACTGGCCGATGATCAGGCGCTCGGCCACGAACGGGTTCCAGGTGTAGAAGACCCCGGCGGCCAGCCGGGCGTACCAGGGCTCCCGCGGCAGCAGGGCCGCGGCCCCCGCGCAGGCCAGCATGAAGATGGCCAGCAGCAGCGCCTTCTGCGCGAGGTCAGCCGGGATCACCCGGGACACGGCGGCCAGCACCGCGTCGCTGGGCACGGCCCGGGCCGGGCCGCCGGACAGGCCGAACATGGCCGCGCCGAACGGCTGCCGGGGCACCGCCACCATGTCGTAGCTGAGCAGGAAGCCCCGTCCCAGGCCCGGGCCCAGGGCGAGCAGCCCGAGCCCGAGGCCCACGACCGCGGGCCAGACCCGGCGCACGGCCAGAGCCGCACGGGCCCCGCCACCACGGGCCCCGCCACCACGGGCCCCGCCGCCGCGGGCCGCGCCGCCTGCGCGACCCGGGGCCGGCCGGGCCGGC
>Ga0105245_10005830_pt1 | contig 10811 bp, 8 predicted proteins | sample KBSM54metaG_FD_81523 | JGI IMG/M metagenome (GOLD analysis project Ga0105245, IMG submission 81523) | Miscanthus rhizosphere microbial communities from Kellogg Biological Station, Michigan, USA - KBS M5-4 metaG | ecosystem: Host-associated > Plants > Roots > Rhizosphere > Soil | place: Michigan...
GCCGGATAGCGATGATTATGAGGAGGGCGAATCATGAGGAGTGAACGCGTCTTTTTGATTCTGTGGACGTTTGTGGTGTTGGTCGCGACCTCGGCGTTCATTCTGTACCTCAGCCTACGCGTGAAATCGGTGGAGCTCGGTTACGAGCTCGGCCGGTCGCATGCCCGCGTCGAGCGCCTGCGAGAAGTGAAGCACGTGCTCGAACTCGAGCTCAGCAGCCACAAGACTCCGGAGCGCGTCGATTTCGTCGCGCGCACCTTGCTCGGCATGAGCGAGCCGACGCCGGACCGCATTCTGTCCGCGGGACGAAAGCCGGACGACGACGTCACGAAGCCCCAAATTCAAGAGGAACCGTGAACGCGCGCGCCAAAAAGCCGGCTCCTCTGCCCAACCCCGTCGTCGATGACGAGAAGCGCCGGCGCTACGTGCGGCTGCGCATGGGCATGCTGTGTGGCCTGCTCGCGCTCGGCCTCGGCCTCGTCGTTTCGGCTGGCTGGGATTTGATGGTCGGTGATGGGGCGGCTTGGCGTGAGCTCGCCGAGAGTCAGCGGCAGCGCCGCCTGCACGTGGCTCCGAAGCGCGGCGGTGTTTACGATCGCAATGGCAGCGCGCTGGCCGTGAGCGTGGAAGTGCCGAGCGTGAGCCTCGATGCAGTCGAGCTGCTCCGTGCGGTGCCCTCACAGCAGGTGCCGGTCGTCGCTCGCGACGCTGCCAATCGCATCGCCGCGGTGCTCGGGATCGACGCGGCGCAGGTCGAGCGTCGGATTTTGGCCAAGCGCCGCTTTGCTTGGCTCAAGCGCCAAATCTCGGCCGTCGAGGCCGACAAGATCCGCGAGCTTTCGGCCGATTCGCAGGGCGATAAGAAGATCCGCGGCTTGGTGGTGGAGGGCGAGGGGCGTCGCTATTACCCGCGGCGTGAGCTGGCGGGGCCGCTGCTCGGCTTCGTGGCGCCCGACGGTGAAGGCAAGGACGGCCTCGAATTCTCGCTGAACGATGACCTGAAGGGCAACGCCGAGCAGTTGAAGGGCTTGCGCGACCGCTCGGGTCGGCTCTTGTTCTCCGATGGCATCGAGGATGACCGCGCGTTTGCTGGTCACAACGTGTACCTGACGATCGATCAGGGCATGCAGTACGTGGCCGAACACGAGCTGCAGGCCACGGCGCGTACCTTCGAGGCCGCAGGCGGCTCGGTCGTGGTCGTGAACCCCTACACCGGCGAGATCCTGGCGCTCGCCAGCTGGCCGCTCTTCAACCCGAACGACTACACCGACAGCGAACCGGACCAGCGCCGCGATCGCGCGATGAGCGATGTCTTCGAGCCCGGCTCGACGATGAAGATGTTCACCGTCGCGGCGGGCCTGGCGGACAACGTGATCACGCCCACGCAGAAGCTGTACTGCGAAAAGGGCGTGATGCAGATCGACAACGTGACGATCCGCGACACTCACCCTTCCGAGTGGTTGACGATCTCGCAAATTCTCGCCGTTTCTTCCAATATCTGCGCGGCCAAGATCGGTCTCGGGTTGGGTGAAGAGAAGCTGTACGAGGCGCTGCGCCGCTTCGGGTTCGGGCAAGAGTCGGGTCTGCCGTTTCCCGGTGAATCGGCGGGCACGTTACGTCCGCGCAGCCGCCCCTGGGTGCAGGTCGAGACCGCTTCGGCCGCCTTCGGTCAGGGCATCGGCGTGACCAACATTCAAATGGGCATGGCCGCCGCCGCGCTCGCCAACGGTGGCGAGTTGATGGAGCCGCTCTTGGTGCGCAAGGTGACTACCTCGACCGGTGAGGTCGTGCGCGAAGTGGCGCCGCACGTTCGGCGCCGCGTGGTCTCGAAGGAAGTCGCGCGCGCCGTGGCCGAGATGCTGGTTGCCGTGACGGAAGGCGAAGGCACGGGCGTCGAGGCCGCCGTGGATGGCTACCGCGTCGCCGGCAAGACCGCGACCGCACAAAAGACCGATCCGCTCACGGGTCGTTACTCGATCGACAAGTACATCGCCTCCTTCGTCGGCTTCGTTCCTGCCGAAAAACCAGTGGTTGCCATCGCCGTGACGCTCGACGAACCGATGGTCGAGCACGCGGGCGGCGCAGTCGCGGCGCCGATTTTTCGACACGTCGCGCAGATGGCGCTCAAACTCGCGGGCCTCACGCCGCGCGGCACCGATCACGCAGACGTGAACGTGCTCGCGCGTTCGCCCGACCCCGCCAATGCCACCTACGACGCGCTCCGCGAAGCGCAGGGCAAAAAGCCGGCGGTGCAAGAAGTCGTCGCGACTGGGCCGGTGCCTGCAGGCAAAGTGCGAGTCCCGAACATGACCGGTTGGCCCGCACGGCAAGCGCTGAAGAGCGCGGTCGAGCTCGGGGTCACACCCAAGCTCAAGGGCAGTGGCCTGCTCGTGAGTCAAGTTCCTCCGCCGGGCTCGTTGCTCGACAAAGGGGCCGAGCTTTTGTTGGTTTTCGAGCCCGCGTCATGATGGCCTCCCGATCGAATCCCCCTGTTTTTTCGGCCTCGGGGCTGGCAGTGCAAGATCTGCTCGCCGTGCTCGCCGAAGAAGCGCCGCGTTTGATCGGCGACGGCTCGCAGCGAGTGTCCGGGGTCCATCAAGATTCGCGGCGCGTCGAGCCGGGGGATCTGTTCGTGGCGCGCAGCGGCGGCAAGGTGAGCGGCGCGTCGTTCGCGCAAGCTGCCGTCGAACGCGGCGCGGTTGCGGTCATGGTCGAGCGTGGCGCGCCCATCCCCGCGCTGAACGTGCCGCTACTCGAGGTGGCCGATGCTCGGCGGGCGTTGGCATTTGCGGCGGAGGCGGTCTACGGCAATCCGAGTCGCTCGCTCGATCTCGTCGGCCTCACTGGCACCAACGGCAAGACGACCACGAGCTGGCTCATCGAGCAGGCGCTCGCGGGCGCTGGCGCAAATCCTGCGCGGCTCGGCACGGTCGGCTTCTCGTTTGCCGGCCAAAACACCGACTCGGCGCTGACCACTCCGGAAGCGGATGAAATCTCACGCTTGGCGGCGCACACGCGCGCTCAGGGTGGTACGCACCTGGTGATGGAAGTGTCGAGCATTGCGCTCAGCCTCGATCGCGTTCGCGCGCTCCACTTCCGCGTCGCCGCGTTCACCAACCTGACGCAGGATCACCTGGATTTTCACGCCTCGTTCGCCGAGTACGGTGAAACCAAGGCGAGTCTATTCACCACCCTGGCCCCCGAAGCTTCGGTGCTCAACGTCGATGACGCCTTCGGAGCGGAGCTCGCTCGCCGCGCGCACGGCCGAGTGCTGCGCGTGAGCAAGCGCGCCGATGCCGATATCCATCCGCGCCAGGTGAGCGTCGATGCGCGCGGGATCCGTGGTCGCTTTCACACGCCTTCTGCGGAAATAGAGCTCGAATCGCGGTTGGTCGGCGAGCACAATCTCGAGAATCTGTTGGTCGCGCTGGGCGTGCTCGAGGCGCTCGGCGTCGATCTCGAGCGCGCGGCAGCCGCGCTGGGCAACGCTCCGCAAGTCCCCGGTCGACTCGAACGTTGCGACGAACCCAGCGACGACGTCGCCGTGCTGGTCGACTACGCGCACACGCCGAATGCACTGGAGCGCGTGCTGCAGAGTGTTCGGGCTCTGACCACGGGCCGCGTGCTGTGCGTGTTCGGCTGCGGTGGCGATCGCGATCCGGGCAAGCGCCCGCTGATGGGGGCCGCCGTGGGCAAACTGGCGGACTTTGCGTTGGTCACCAACGACAACCCGCGTTCAGAAGCGCCGCGCGCCATCGCCGATGCGATCGAAGTGGGCTTGCGCGAGGTGCAGGGAAATTACGAAATCGAGCTCGATCGCGGCCTGGCGATCGAGCGAGCCATCCTGATGGCCGCCCCGGGCGACGTGGTGTTGCTCGCCGGCAAAGGTCACGAGCCGTATCAGTTGATCGGTACGGAGAGCTTCGCGTTCGACGATCGCGTCGAGGCGCGCCGCGCGCTCGCACTGCGCCGGCAAGGAGCGAACCGTGGCTAGCCTGATCCCGCAAAATAGCGCGGCTTTCTCGCTCGCAGAAGCGGCTGCACTGTGCGGTGGCGTGCTCCTCGGCGAGGACGCGGCCTGCGTGGGAATCACGACCGACAGCCGACACGATTTGCGGGGTCAGCTGTTCGTCGCCCTGCGCGGTGAGCGCTTCGACGGTCACGAGTTTGCGCGCGAAGCCGCAGATCGCGGCGCGGCGGGCGTGCTCGTCGAGCGCGAGGTGCCGGGGCTCGCGATCGGTGCGGTGAAAGTGGCGTCCACTTTGACGGCGCTCGGCACGCTCGGTTCGGCTCATCGCCGCCGTTGGGGGAAGCGGCTCGTCGCCGTCGCCGGATCCGCGGGCAAAACCACGACGCGCAGCACGATTACGGCGCTGCTTTCGGCGTTGCCAGGCGTGAACGTGCATTTCGCCGCCGGCAACTTGAACAACCTGATCGGCGTGCCGCTCGTGCTGCTCGGCCTGCGCGCGGGCGATGAGCTCGGTGTCGTCGAAATCGGCACCAATGCACCGGGCGAAGTGCGCACGCTTTCGCTCTTGGCCGAGCCGAACGTCGCCGTGCTGACGCTGATTGGCATCGAGCACAGCGAGGGCCTGGGCGACATCGATGGCATCGAACGCGAAGAAGGAGAGATCTGGAGTGGTCTTTCGGCTTCCGGTGTCGCGGTGTGGAATGCGGACGACGAGCGAGTGCGCCGCACGGTGAGCGAAGCCAAGCCCGCGATCAGCATCGGTTACGGGAAAGCGACCGATGCCAGTTACCGCTTGCTGTCTCGGTCGAGCACCGCGCTCGGCGGTTCGCGTCTGCAGATCGAGCGCCACACGGCTCACGTCAGCGGCTCCATCACGCTGGAAACGCCGCTTCTGGGCGATGCCGGCGCCTACGCCACGCTCGCCGCGCTTGCGGTGGCTGAATGGGTGGCAAGCAGCGCGCTTTCGGCAGAGATCGTGAACGCGGCGCTCGGCACGGCGGGCGAGCCCGGTCGGCTGACGCCGATCACGCTGGCCGACGGCACCGTCTTGCTGGACGACAGCTACAACTCGAACCCAGCGAGCGTCGAAAGCTCGCTCACGGCCGCCCGTGAAGTGGCCACCGCTCGCCACGCGCGCTTGTTGCTCGTGATCGGCGAGATGCGCGAGCTCGGGCCCCGCTCGGTCGACTTTCATCGCGAAGTGGCTGAAAACATCGCCAAGAGCGGTGCTTCCCGCCTGATCGCCGTCGGTGGCGACGCTGCCGAGTTCGTCGCTCCGGCGCAGGCGCGCGGGCTCGCTGCCGAATTTGCCGCCAACGCGGATGATGCGCTGTCGTTGCTGCTCGCCCAAGTCGAGCCGGGCGATGTGGTGTTGGTCAAAGCATCGCGAGGCGTACGTGCCGAGCGCGTGGTGCGAGGGCTGCTCGAAGCCAAGGGACGTGCCGCGTGATTTACGAACTATTGTATCCGCTGAGCCGTGAATACGGCTGGGCCGGCGCGTTCAACGTGCTTCGCTACACGCCGTTTCGCGCCATCATGGCCACGATCACGGCGATGTTGATGTCGTTCTTGGTCGCGCCTTGGTTCATCCAGAAGCTGCGCGGCAAGCAAATTAGCCAGATTATCCGTGAAGAGGGCCCGGCGTCGCACTACGCGAAGCGCGGCACGCCGACGATGGGCGGAGCGCTGATCCTGCTCTCGGTGCTGGTGCCGACGGTGCTCTGGGCGGACGTTCGCAACGTGTTCGTGGGCGCGACCGCGCTCGTGACCGCGGGTTACGGGGCGGTCGGCTTCCTCGACGATCGGCTCAAGATCGAAGGCAGCAACACCCGCGGTTTGCCCGGCCGTTACAAGCTGATGGGGCAGATCGTGATCGGCGGCTTCGCGCTGTCGTACGTGTTTTTGAATACACCATCGCTGCCCGCAGGCTGGATTGGGATGCGAGCGCGCTTGGCCATCCCGTTCTTGGCGTACGCGAAACACCCCGTTTCTCTGCCACTTCCCGTGTACTTGGTGTTCGCGCTGTTCGTGGTCGTGGCCATGAGCAACGCGGTCAACCTAACCGACGGCCTCGACGGCCTCGCCATCGGCCCGGTGATGATCAACGCGGGCGCGTACATGGTTTGGGCCTACGTCGCCGGCGCGGTGCTGTTCGGTCGCCCCATCTCCGGTTACCTCGATATCGCCGGCATCCCAGAAATGTCCGAGCTCGCGGTGTACGCGGCGGCGGTGATCGGCGCGGGTATAGGGTTCCTTTGGTACAACACCTATCCCGCCCAAGTCTTCATGGGGGACGTGGGTTCGCTCGCGCTCGGCGGTGGGCTGGGCATGCTCGCGGTGCTCACCAAGACGGAGCTATTGAGCATCGTGCTCGGTGGCGTGTTCGTGGTCGAGGCGGCCAGCGTCGTCACCCAAGTGGTCTCGTTCAAGCTGTTCGGTAAGCGGGTATTTTTGATGGCTCCCATCCACCATCACTTCGAGAAGAAGGGCTGGCCGGAGCCGCGCATCATCGTTCGATTTTGGATCATTTCGATCTTGCTCGCGCTCGTGGCGCTCTCATCCCTGAAGCTGCGCTGATGGAATTATTCGGAAAACGCGTGATCGTGGTCGGGCTCGGCAAGAGTGGCATTGCTGCCGCGAAGCTGTGTTTGAGCCGTGGCGCGCACGTGGTCGGCACCGATGCCGCCGCCCCCGAAAAAGCCTCGCCGGAAGCGCGTGCGCTCGGCATCGAGCTCGTGCTCGGTGGCCACGAAGGTGCGAAATTCAACGAAGCCGATTTGATTGTCGTTTCGCCGGGCGTGCCCGCATTGCCTGAACTCACCGCGGCCGAGCTCGCAGGGGTGGAAGTGATCGGCGAGCTAGAACTCGCCACGCGTTTCGTGACAGTGCCGGTCATTGCCATCGGCGGCACGAACGGCAAGAGCACGACGACGACGCTCATCGGTGACATGCTGACCGCAGCCGAGCGCCCCGCGTTCGTCGGCGGGAACTTGGGCACGCCCAGCGCGGAAGCTGCCCGGCCGGAGTACGAAATCGTCGTGCTCGAGGTGTCGAGCTTTCAACTCGAGCGCGCGCCGAGCTTCGCGCCGCGCGTGAGCATTTTGCTCAACATCACCGAAGATCATCTGGATCGTTACCCGTCGTTTTTGGCGTACGCGGAGGCCAAGGGCAACGCCTTCCGCAACCAAACCAGCGCTGACTTTGCCATCGTCCCCGAAGGCGATGCCGATTGCCGCACTCAAGCCGCGCGCGGCCGCGGTCGAGTGGTGACGTTCGGCGCCTCGGGTGACTACGCCGTTCATGGGCGAAGCGTGACCGAGACGGCGAGCGGCGAAGTCTTCGATCTCTCGAGCTCCGAGCTGCACGGGTTACACAATCTCGAGAACGCGGCGGCCGCGATCGCAGCCGTGCGCAGTGTGGGCGTCTCGGCATCGGCCGTGCGCGCGGGTTTGGCTCGCTTCAAGCCGCTCGCCCACCGCATGGCACGCGTGGCGACGATCGACGGCGTCAATTTCTACGACGATTCCAAGGGCACCAACGTCGGCGCGTCGGTCACGGCGCTGCGCGGTTTGGCCGAAGCGCGCGGCGTGCTCATCGCCGGTGGTCGCGACAAACAAGGCTCCTATGAACCCCTGGTGCGCGCGCTCGAAGACAAGGCTCGCGCCGTCGTCGTGATGGGCGAGGCCGCGCCGCTGATCACCGCGGCCGTCGCCGATCGCGTCCCGGTGAAGGCGGCGCGCGATATGGATGAAGCTGTCGACTTGGCTTTCGGTCTGGCCGAAGCGGGTGACGCGGTTTTGCTCAGCCCCGCTTGTTCGAGCTTCGACCAATTCAAGAGCTACGCGGAACGCGGCGACCGCTTCGTTTCGGCCGTCAAACGCCTCGCTGACACGCGATCGGAGGGCACGCGATGAAAACGTTCCTACGACTCTTCAGCCCCGGTCCGGATCGCGGTCCGGTGGACGTGGTGCTGGCCGCCTTGGCCATCGCGCTGCTCGGCTTCGGCGTGGTGATGGTCTACAGCGCGAGCGTGATCGAGGCCACGGTGGTGTTCCGCGATCCGCAGTACTTCCTGAAGCGCCAAGGCTTTTACGCCGTGGGCGCGGCCGTCCTGATCTTTGCCGTTTCCCGCTTCGATTACCGCAAGCTGCGCGCCATGACCTACCCGATCTTGGGCGTGGTCACGGTGATGATGATTCTGAGTGTGATCGGCTTCGGTCACAGCGGTGGCGGCGCGGCGCGCTGGCTCTCGATCGGCCCGGTGCACATCCAGCCGTCCGAGGCTGCCAAGCTCGCGCTCGTGCTGTGGCTCGCTTACTCGCTCGAGAAGAAGCGTGGCCGCGTGAAATCCTTCTCGATCGGCATGCTGCCGCACCTCTTGATGGCCGGGTTCTTGATGATCCTGTGCTTGAAGCAGCCGGATTTCGGCGGCGCTTCGGTGTTGCTATTGCTCACGTTCACGCTGCTCTTCGTGGCGGGCGCGCGGCTCGGGTACTTGCTCGGCCTGGCCATGCTGGGCTCGGTGTTCGCGGTGTGGGCCGTGCGTTTCACCTCCTATCGCTGGGAACGCATGCTCGCCTGGTTCAACATGAGCGAGCACCGTCAAGATCTCGCGTATCAGCCGTTCCAATCGGTGATGAGCTTCGGCTCCGGCAAATTCTTCGGGCTCGGTTTGGGTAAGGGCCTCCAGGTTCTGTACCTGCCAGAAGCGCACACGGACTTCATCTCCGCCATCATCGGCGAGGAGCTCGGCTTCGTCGGGATCCTGGCGCTGTGCACGGTGTACTTGGTGATCGTGGCTCGCGGGGTGCGCACGGCGCTCGCCGCGGAAGACGAGTACGGTTCGTACATCGCGTTCGGGATCTCGGTGTTGTTCGGCGTGCAAGCGCTGATCAACCTGTCCGTCGCCATGTCGATGCTCCCGACCAAAGGCTTGACCTTGCCCTTCGTCAGCTTCGGTGGCTCGTCGCTCCTGGTGTGCGCGACCGCGATGGGCATTTTGCTGAATATCTCGCGTAAACCCGAAGGTTCGGGCAACACGCGCCTCACCACCCCGAGCGGCCCGGATCCGGAAGCCAGCGCCATGCTCGTCACCGAAGCCAACTTCACGCCCGACGAGCCGCCGCAAAAGCCCAAGCGTCGCGCGCGCGTGGCCGCTCCGAAAGCAGCCTTGTCATGAGCGCCGCGACCGACATCCCCTCGGGCGGCACGCTGATCTTCGCCGGCGGCGGCACTGGCGGCCATGTTTATCCGATGATCGCCGTGGCGGATGCCGTGCGCGCGCTGAGCCCCACCTTGCGCTTGGTGTTCGTCGGTACCGCGCGCGGCATGGAGACGAACGTCGTGCCGGAGCGTGGTTATGAGCTCGAGCTTTTGAACGTGCTGCCCATTCGCGGTGGCGGAATTTCCGGCGCGCTGCGCGGCATCGCCCGCGCGGCGGGTTCCGTGCCCGAGGCGCGCGCGCTGGTCAGCCGCCTCGCTCCGAGCGCGGTGTTCTCGATCGGCGGTTACGCCGCTGGCCCCGTTTCGCTCGCCGCGCGCTCGCTCGGCATCCCCGTGGCGTTGATGGAACCGAACAGCGTGATCGGCCTCGCCAATCGTTTGATCGCGCCCTTCGTGCAACGCGCGTACACGGCGTTTCCGGAAAGCGAAGGGCATTTTCGGCGTAAAGTGGTGCTGCGTGCAGGGGTCCCGCTGCGCGCCGGTTTCGAGCCGGTGCCGTTTGCGCCTCATTCGCCGCTGCGAGTGCTGGTGCTCGGTGGCAGCCAGGGTGCGAAGGCCTTGAACGAAGCGGTGCCGCAAGCCCTCGCGCAGATCAAACTCGACTTCACGGTCATCCACCAATGTGGTCGGGCGCATGAAACGGAAGCGCGTCGCCTGTACGCCGAGCTCGGCCTCGCTGAGCGCGCGCAGGTCATCCCGTTCATCGACGACATGCCGAAGGCCCTCGCCGCCGCAGATTTGGTGATCGGTCGCGCGGGCGCGAGCGCGGTCAGTGAAATCTGCGCCGTCGGGCGGGCGAGCTTGCTCATCCCGTACCCGTTTGCGGCGGGCGATCACCAGCGCGTGAACGCCGAATCGCTGCGGCTCGCTGGCGCGGCCACCTGCCTGACATCGAGCGAAGCGACTCCCACGCGCATCGCCCAAGACGCCTACGATCTGCTCTCGTCACGCGCCCGGCTGACCAAGATGGCCGAACACGCGCGCGAGCTTGGGCGGCCCCGAGCCGCCCACGTGATCGCCCTCGATCTTTTGCACTTGGCCGGTCTCGCCGCCACGTCCGCGCCGGTGAAGGCAGCGCGAGCCGCGAAAACCGGCTTCGAACCGCCGCTCGCGCTGGGAGGGTCGTTCTGATGTTCCGCGGACGCGTGCGTCATGTGCACTTCATTGGTGTCGGCGGCATCGGCATGAGCGGGCTCGCCGAAATCCTGCGCACGCTCGAATTCGACGTTTCCGGTTCCGACCTGCGCGCTGGAGAGAACACCAAAAATCTCGAGCGCCTCGGGGTGCGAATCGACGTGGGGCACCGCGCAGAGAACGTGCACGGGGCCGATGTGGTCGTGTACTCGAGCGCCATCAACTACGAAAATCCGGAGGTGCGTGAAGCGCGCCTGCGCGGCATCCCCGTGATTCCGCGCGCCGAAATGCTGGCGGAGTTGATGCGCGTGAAATACGGCATCGCCATCGCTGGCTCGCACGGCAAAACCACGACCACCTCGCTCGTCGCCACCGTCCTACGCGCCGCTGGCTTCGATCCCACGGTGGTGGTCGGTGGTCGGATGGCCGCGCTCGGTAGCAACGCGCGGCTCGGCGAAGGTGACCTGCTGGTGGCCGAGGCGGA
>Ga0105245_10005831_pt1 | contig 10810 bp, 14 predicted proteins | sample KBSM54metaG_FD_81523 | JGI IMG/M metagenome (GOLD analysis project Ga0105245, IMG submission 81523) | Miscanthus rhizosphere microbial communities from Kellogg Biological Station, Michigan, USA - KBS M5-4 metaG | ecosystem: Host-associated > Plants > Roots > Rhizosphere > Soil | place...
GGCTTCGCGACGAGCGTCCCGTTCGTCGGCGAATAGTTGCGCCCGGCTGAGCTGGTCGGGTCGATGATCGTGCCATTCAATCCCAGAACCGAAAACCTCGGCACATTCCCCGCCGTGCTATTCTTGACCTGGATGATCGAGGTATTGAATCCCTGTGCAATCGCCCCTTCGAAGATCGCGCCCTGGCCCCGCTTGTCCTTCGACAAGAGGCCCATCAGCAGATTGTAAGTCTGCGCCAGGAACTCAAAGTCCTCGCCGGGCCGAACTCTTCGAAGCGGATCGCCGTCGCCTGCCGCCATAAACTATGATCCGATTCCCAGGTCCCCAAAGGACCCATCGTAGTAGACCTGTTCGACGTAGACCGCTTTAGGCGTCTGCGTAATCATCTTGTCTGCCCCGGTGCCAACCTCTTTGGTGACATACCGAACCCAGACATATTCCCATCCCTTTTTCTCAATCGCCGTGAGCGTGCCGATGGTCAAACCGGTCACATTCGGCGACGCCGCAAATTTGAAGGTGACTTCCCAATCCCCTTGCCCGCGCTTTGAGCCGGTCGCGCCAAGAAACAGAATCTCGCCCGCCTGACCGCCTTTGAAGGCGGCATTGCATACCGTGCCGGTGAGCTTGAACAACTTGCCCTTATAGGCGTCGCTGACCATCGCATCCGGCAGGTAGTGCGTCTCGGAGAATGCATAGGTCGGAACCGTGATATCGACGCCTTCGACGCTGTCGCCGGTCACTCCAATCGCGCCACCGAGGTCTGGCGCGGTGCTCGGGTATTTGTGTTTAGTCGCGATCGACTGCGTGATGTGCTGCGTGCCGCCGGTGGTGTCGAAGGTGAACACCATGTCGCCGGTGTCGGGGTCGGAATTGTCCTTTAACTTGTAGTGTGCGCTGCCTGACCAAAGACCATCGGTATGCTGCTCATCCAGCGAGACGCTGTCGAGTTTCATTACGACTGCCAGAGTTGTCGGCCCCGCCGCCTGGAAGAATGACGAAGGGGCGGCCGCGCGCAAGGCTAGTTTCAGGGCCTGCTCATCATCTGAGTTGCGCAGCAGGTACTTTCGATCCTGCGTCGCCTCGTTGCCATCGCTTCCGGTGCGGCTGGAAATCAGTTCGTAAACGTCGATTGCCATGATCTATTTGAACTTGAGGCCCGGTGCGCCGCCGCGACCATAGATTTTGTCGAGGGTCTTAGCCGTCTGCTCCGTAGCTTTGGCGGTGCGATCGGCGGCGCTGTTCTGCCCCAACCCGCGAGCGCCAAACGCGTTGAATGTGCCGGCGACGGCAATGGCTTTCACGATGGCCTGATTGATGTCGGCTGCGCCGGGGAGTTTGGGCTCGGGGAGTTTGGGGAGCAGACTATCCTTCGGCTTGACGCCAGCCGCCTCGGCCTTTGCCTTCTTCGTAGCCGCGTTAAGTTCGGCCTCCAGTGCCGCCTTCTTTTTCTTGTCCGCCTCGACTTCCGCTTTCGCCTGGGCGTCCGCACCTGCGGCCATCGCGTTGTAATGTTCGCCCGCCTTCAAGAGTGCGTCGTGATGGCGATCGCTTTCGGATTTGAGCGCGTCTCTTTCCTTTTGGTTCGCGGCGGTGATGGCATCCATCTGGTCTTTGTCGATGCCCCCGGTTGCCTCGCGATGCCGCTTCGCTTCTGCCGCAAATGCCTCAGTTCTCTGCACATCGCTGAGCTTGTCGTTGTTCGTGATCTGGGTGTCATTCCACAAATGCACGGCGGCTTCCCATCCCTTTCGCACTAGCGCCATGAATGTGGCCCACACCGTGGAAAGCATCGATACGGTTTTGATCCAACCTTCGGCGAGAAAATTGCGACCGATGTCCCACGCCGCAAGAAACCCATCGAACGCCCCCACCGCCGTCTTCACAAAGAACGCTTTGAAGTTGTCCCACATCGACATCAGCGGCGCGATGCCCTGGGCGAAGGCGACTTTGATGCCCAGCCAAAGTATCTCGGCGGCCAGCCGCCAGTCCCCCGCCGCCAGCGCGTTCTTGATTCCTTGGAAGGCAGCGGTGGCCGTATCTTTGAGTTGTCCGAAGTATTCTCCCAGCGCCCCTAGCGCCTGTTGTCCCACCTGACTGTTGTATAGCAGATACGCACCTAACCCGATCAAACCGGCAATGACTAAACCGATGCCGGATGTCAGCACCGTCGTCAGAATCGTAGCCGCGTTTCCGATCACACCGCGAAAGACCGAGAACAAAGACGACACACCACCGACCGCCACGCCAACCAGACCGATTGCTTTGCCCAGGAAGATCAGGCCCACACCCGCAACGCCGACAGCGGTTGCGACCTGAAAGATCGTAACGACCGTAGACTTGTTGGCCTTGATCCACTCCGCCAGCCGGAGTGTGATACGGGCAACAGACTCGGCCTTCTGTTTGAGGATGGGAATGATTCCAGCGGAGAGCGCGCCCCACACCTTCTTCACCGCGATCTCGACCAGCAAAAGCATCTGGGCATATTCTTTAGCGTTCTTTGCCGATTCCGTGCTTTTGACTAGGCCCAGCTTTTGCGCCGTCGCCTCCAGATCGCCCAACTGACTCACCATCGGCAGGATGTCGGTGCCTGACCGTCCGAAGACTTTCATCGCGGCAGAGGCTCGTTCCGTCGGATCGCTGATCTTGTTCAGCGCCTCAGCAATCAGGCGGAACTGTTCATCGGGCGCTTTGCCGCGAATGCTTTCCATGGCAATACCCAAATGCTCCAGGCTGCCTGTCGTCCCTTCGGTTGAATCAGCAACGCCCCCGATCGTTTTCTGCATCCGCTTGATTGCCGGCTCTAGCTCATCCAGTGATGCGCCGCTCATTTTCGCCGCGAACCCGAGCGTGGATAACGACTCGACTGAGATTCCCGTGCGACGGCTCATGTCATACATCGCAGCGCCCGCCTGCGCGCCGGCGTTAGCGGCGGCGATCAGCGGCGCGGTGACGATTGCGCCCAGCGCAGCCATCTTCGTGCCGATGGACGAAACCGAAGCGCCAAAGGCTTTGAGCCTGCCCGCCGCGCGATTGAGCGCATTCTCCAGACCTTTGGAGACTGCGCCGATCTCGACGTATGCGCCGCCTGCTCTTACGTCATTTGCGCCCATCCTAGTTGCTCCTCACGACGGCGTCCTTCCAAAGCTCAGGCAGCTTCGGCAGGTTTTGTTTGAGTGCTGGGGCCATGAACGGACGGGCCTGATAATTCACGGTGCGCGTTCGCACGGGTTGCCCGCCGCCGACGGGGCGGATTCCCACCGGCCTCCATCCATGTCGGGTGAGTTTTTCGGTGATGCTGACATTGCCGCCCGACTCCAGGGTCTGGGGGACGGTCCCTTCGGATTTGAAACCTTTGGAGACGGTGGAGATTCGGACGGGTCCCACCACCACCGACTTGCTCTGCGGGTCATAGTAAAACTGGATGTTGCGAAGACTGACCGTCTCATTGGAGGTATGCGTGGACGGCGGCTCACCGGGCTGCGACACCTTCTTCCGCGGCCTCACCAGCGTCCGCCCCGTTCGGCGGATGAACGCGCCCGCCCTGGCGAGCACTCGCGCACGTGCCTTCCCGACCGCGTCGATGACGGCTTTGCGGTCAAAGAAGAACTTAACTTTCACATCGATCATCGCGGGGTTGCTCCGTGGTGTAGACGCGTGGCGGTCGATTCATGGCGGCGAGTTTGGCGCGGGCGGCGTCCAGGGCTGCGCGCAACTTCTCCGGGTTCGCTTCGATGGGCGTGGCGATCTTCGAGACCCACACCGACTTAATGGAATTGGGATCAAGCGCCTGCTTCATTGAAAGTCGCCTGGGCGGTGACGCCTTTGGGGTAAGTTCCGACGCTGCCGCCATTGGCCACAACAACGGTGAACGAATCCCCAGCCGAATATCCCGGCGTCGAGATCGTCGCATTCACCGCGACATAGGGAGTATTGATGCTGTTCAAAGTGATCGGAGCGGACAGAATCGACGTTCCGTTTTTCTTCAGGTCCACCGTAGCGGTGCGACCGCTGGAACCAGCGGCGGTATCGGGGGCCAAAATCAACTCGACCTGAAACGCCACCACGTTCCCCGCGAATCGTGCGATAAAAATGCCCTTCGTCTCAGCGGCGTTGTTGGCGGAGGCTTCCTGGGAATACTCCTTGCGGTGTTCATGCTGCAACTTGCTGGCGGCTATGGCAGCCAGCGCGGCGATGGCGGCGTCAGTGATGCCAGCGGGCGGATACGAAATCGACTGCGGCACAAGCTGCCCCTTCACCTGCAAATCGCCTTCACAGATATTCAGCGCCATTTAATTACTTCTCCGGTTTCACAAAGAGTGGTTTTAGAAAACTCAGCGGCAACCTGAAGACTTCATCCTGGGCCGACGTTTCCTCGGCGTAGTAGGGATTGAAGTCATCGGGTTTGAAGGGATGGGGTGCTTCCTTCGGATCGCGATTGGCGTTGGCGATGATTGAAATGATCGCAGCCGTATGTTCCCACGCCTGGCGCTGGTGCCCCTCACCCATCCAAAGCAACTCGCGAAGCGTTAGCGGGCCGGGATCGATTCCGAGGACGCCGGCGAGTTCCCAGATTTGCTGTTCGAGAGTGAGGCGACGAGGCTTTCGGCGTTCATTTCGTCGATCTCCTTGAGCACCTGCGCCATCGCCGCCGTCTCCAGGTCTTTCAGTTTTGCCATCGCCTTGACGATCATCGGGCGACGGCTCGGGGGGAAAAAAGCGATGAGTTCTGCAATCAATGCCGTCGTCGCTGCTTCGATCACATCGCCATCCAGGGCGCTACCGAATTGCTCAGCCGTCACCGAGCGCGTCTCGGCCTCGGGTTTTACCAGGGCATAGAGGATGTCGAAGACGACCAGGGCGTCGCCGTTGAGTTTCTCGACCAATTCGCCGCCGACGTTCGCAAGCAAATCGATACCCGCCAGATCGCGAACGCGTTTTACGGAGGTAATATTGATCGCAATGGTCCAGTCGCGATCGGCGGTGTCTTTGAAAGTTTTCATGGTTCCTTGCGATTGGTAGGATTGTCGTTTTGTAAACGGACGAAAGGCAAAATAGCGTGTGTCAAACTATTGGAGTTTTGCTTGGCGTCGCAGTCGGGTTCGCCTTTGGATTTATCTTGGCGGCCGTGCTAAGGGCGTTCGATATCAGCCCTCAGACGTTGGAAACCGTGGCATTTTCTGTAACGGTGCCGGCCATTCTGCTCAGTGGCGCTGTCGGAGGGCTTCTCGGATACAGGCGGGATCAGCGAAATCGATAGGGTCATGACTCGATGCTTGCAATCGCGTATGGCACGTTTATCGTTATGAAAACTCCCGGTCGTCCCAATGACTCGACTCAATCGCGTGATGCTGGCCGTCAATCTAATATGCGCGCCGATCTTCGGTTGGCTCGGGGTGCATTACATAACATCCGGGAAAGAGGGACTGGGATTTTGTTTCTTACTTATTGCCGCCGGGGCATTCATCGGGGCTTGGCAACGTTTGTGGGTGATTTAGCGTTCGTGAGCTTGCTCAGGCTACGGTAACCCACGCAGGCGGAACGGCGGAGTAACCCGCCTTCACGTTGAACTTCACCATCTGAATCCCGTTGATGGGCTCCATCTTCTCCATCTTGAGCACTTCAAGATCGGCCCAGATGCCCTGCGTTCCCACCGTGGCCTTGTCTCCGTCCAGGAATGCCATCGCCACTGTTGTATTGCCCAGCAGCGCCGTGATCAGCGCGGCGACGTGTGTGTCGCTGGTATCCCAGACACATTCGAGATCGATGCCCGCTTTGCGGAGTGCGCCCGCGACGATTTCCCAGCCGCCACTGGCGCGGGTGGTCGCATCGACCTCGGTCTTCTCGATCGGGATCGTTACGTCTTTGATATTGGAGACCTCAGCGAGGTTGCTCGGCGCACCGGTGCCGGGCCATGCGGCCCGAGTGCCGGTTGATAGACGGTAAGCCTTGGCGTTGAAGCCCATTTTTGCAGCGGCCATGTGATGTCCTTGTAATTAAGTGAGTTGATAGGTGACGATGATCTGGCTGACGAAGACCTGATCGCTGAGCAGCTTTGGCGTATCGAACAGCGTCACGTGATCCGTCTCGACCCAGAAAGCGCCATCGGTGTTGTCGAGAGTTCCCGGGCCAAAGGCGTCGGCCACCCGATCCGCAAATTCAATCGCAGGGTCCACATCGGCTGGGGAAAGCGACGCCACCTTCGATGCAATCAGGATATTCACCGGGAATATCCGTTCGCGCCGCCCTCGCGCAGCCATGCCCCGATGAGTGCTGGGAATGAAGACTGAAATCACCGGCGTATCCGGCTTATCCAGCGTCATCCGGGGTATAACCGCACGGGCAACATCTGCCGGGGCGAATTGCTCAGCCAGCAAAACGACCACAGCCTGCGGAATGGAAATCAGCGGCGACATGATTACTCGGTTTTCGTGGTGTGAATCCGCAGCACTCTCCCGGCGGGATCGCAGGGACGGTACGGCACTTCGAAGATTTGATATTTCTCGGTGACGGTGGGACTGATGACCAGCGTTATGTAATCGTTTCGCTGGGGAACAATCACCACATCGTTGAGAACCAGATCGGCAGCTTCGACGATCCAGTCCGAAGTTTGCACCTGGAGCACCAGCGCCCCATCCTCAAGCGTCAGATCAGAGCGGCCGCGAGTCGCCGTGATATCCACCGAAAACGAACCATTAGAATCGTTTCGATGGTAAGTCACGGCGACCCCGGCGCTTACTTTAAGCGTCGCCATCAGCGCCGAAGCCATTGAAGAGAATCCTGACATTAGAAAAGAACTTCCAGTGTGACTGATTTGGCGCTGGCGTCGGCGGCGGCGCTGTTGGTTGCTTTGGGCGCGATATACCGCGACACGTTCGACGGCAGCGCGATACGCTTAGTCGTCGCCGCTGCGCCAACGCCACCTGCGCCAGTCTGAACCAGAACGCCGGCCAGGAGCGTAGTCGGGCTGCTCATATCGGAGTTCACCGATTGCACAATGTCGTAGGTCATGGTGGAAGCGTTGGCGAGTTCGCCAACCGCCAGCGCCGGGGCGGACAACAGCAACTCGCATTCGGCGAGAAAATCGTTGCCAGCGGGGTTACCCATATCAATCGCGGTGCCGGTGACGGCAGACGCGCCAGTCGGCAGCGCCCGCGTCGATTTCATAAGAACGTCTCGAACATTAAATCCAGGCATGGTGATTATCCTTTCGGAATTGTTGTGAGTGGGAATGAAGAATCAGAGCGTGAGGGCTTCGGTATTCAGGATGCCGTCCGTGACACCGATGGGGATACCAAAGGCATCGGTGGGAATGGGAGCGGGCGCACCGGTGGCATTGGTCGCGGTGCGACTGGCGCGAAGCTGTTCCTGGGAACGCTTGGTCATCAAGAGGACATCGGGGACGATGCCAGCGGGGAACTTGGCGAGCAGGCTGCCGATCAGGGCATCGGTCAACCCTTTACCGGAATCCGCCGTCAACTTTTTGATGCGGCCAACGCAGGTGCGGTTGCCACACTGCACGCCCGGGCGTGCCAGCATGGACTGGACATAACCATCCAGCGGGTTGTTATTGGTGTCGTAAATCGTCTCTTCGCGTGGATCAGAGAGCATCAATTGACCGTTAAGACCGTAGACCCATTGGACGTAAGTGCCGCCGTACTTCACCGCCCACACGCTGGAACAGGTGTCGGCAGTGGTGCCGCCCGCATCGACCACCATATTCGTGGTATCGAGGGAATCGATCAGGCCGGGGCCACCTTTAGAGTCGCCGCCAGCGGTGGTCGCACCATAATAGAACTGCTTGGCCAGGGTGCCGAAGGCGGCTTGGAGGACACCTTCGCCTTCAAGCGCCAGCCAGGCTTGCGCGCCATCTTCGTAGGCGTCGGCGACGGCTTTATCCGCTTCGATACGCGGATTCATGATGAAGCATTCGACCAGGCGATTCGCATAGGTGCCCTTGGTCGCTGCCGTGCCTTCATTCGCATTGCGGTAGCCAACGGTAGGAAGCGCCGTGCGGATGAGGGTTTTGAAGTTGATGCCCTTGATCGTGCGGGCCTGTCCATCGCGGACCTCGGGGTAGGCCTTGGTCGTTTCGTCGATCAGCCCGACCACTTTGTCGCAGCCGTTCGCCTTGGCGATATCCAAAAGAGTCATTCGTGCCATGATGTTTTAACCTTTATGTTTAGGGGGAAGATTCTTAGTTGCCGTCGCTCGGCGCGGAATCGCCGGGCATCTTGATGGCTGCCGCAACCTTTGCGAGATTGTCGGACAAGCCGTTGAACTTCTTCGAGTCGTCAACGCCGGGTTTGGACTTGTCTTTCTTGTCCTTGTCGGCGGACTGGAACTTCACCGGATCATTGCCGAGCTTGACGGCATCCAGACGCCCGGTGAGTTCGGTCACCTGCGCCTTGAGCGCATCGACCTCTTTGGTGTGTTCCGCTTTGAGCGCCGTCACCGCATCGTCATGGGCCTTCTTCTGGTTGGCGACGAATTCAGTGGTAGCGGCCTGGAACGATTTGCCTTCCAGGAACCAGCGAGCGCCGGTATCACCAAAGGCGGAGATAAAAGCTGCGGAATCGGATTTGGCTTCGACGGGCGGCGTCTTGCTGCCCTCTGCCGGAATCGCGGCCAGTTCGACGGCGGGCTTACCCGCCTCACTTGCCAGCGCCGTTGCACCCGCTTCGACGGCCTTAATTTGAGCCTCGGCGGTGGTGGTTACGTTTTTCATTTCGTTATCCTTTGAAAAGAGAGTCACACTGATGGTGGGAGAGTCGGACGCCGACTCTGAGAATTCCGTGCTGGTGTTGGAGTCAGCGCCATAGGGGCAGATCGCCACGCCGCGCAGCGGCCACTCGCGAATGACGATGCCCGGCCCCTCGAACGAAAAGCCATTCACCTGGGTAAGCTGCCCTTCGTTGATCTGCTCAATCTTGATGCCGTCCCCGCCGAAGTTGATGGAGGCTTCGTAAGGGACGCCCTCTTTCTGTTTGAAGATGACTTCGGTAGCGCGATCGGTTTCTTCGAAGGGCGTCACCGCGCCCGAGCAAACCAGATCCCCGCTCCCGGTGTCGAATTTGTTGAGGTATCCCAGAATCTGGTCGGAATCATGGCAGTAGTCGATCGGCACTTTGGGCTTATCGAGCCGCATCCCCGAGAGATCGTGAACCACATCGCCCCAGTACCAGTGCGAAATAGGCTTGCCCGTGCGCGCCACCATCTTTACCGGGACGGTCTTGGCGCTGTCACCGTTATCGCCAAATTCGCAGGGGACAGAGAACCGCAGGGCATTGCGGGGAACTTCCTTGAGTGCCATCGGATCAATCCTGTTTGTTGGAAGACTTGTCCCCGCCGCCGGTGTCGCTCGTCACGCTTAGCGTGATGGCGGTTTCTTTGAAGACGACATTCTTAGAGGCGGCGTATTCGTTCTCTTCCGCAAGCTCATCAACGATCTCGTAGAAGTCCTCGCCGCGTTCTTTGCAGATACGGGTTCTGGAGTTGGTGCCGGTGTTGATCTCCACCGTGTTGGCCGTCGCCTCTTTCAACGGATCGATCCACGGGATGCCGGCGCTGATCCACTGCCATTTGATATCGCGGAGTGCAAAGCCCTGGGGCAGCTTCCAATCCCCTTTGGAAATCCACAGGCGAATTCGCCAGAGCGTGAGGATGTCGAGAAGTTCGCGAAGGTCGTCCCGTTTGCTCTTGGCGCTTTGGTCATAGAGAAGCCAGGCCTGCCGTCCGCTGGAAAAGTTGGCGCGGCCTTCGTCATAGAACGACAGCGGGATATCGAGGGACTTGATCGCAACGCCGATCATTTCCTGCATGAACTGCTGGAACTCAACCGATGGCGTGGCACTTTCGATAATCTTTGCGTCGTCGCCGGCGTCGAGGTCCAGCGCGACGGGTCCCCGGTTGAAGTCCATTTTGTATCGCGGCTCATCTTCATCCCCCTCGGGCGTCGCCGGTGCAATCCCTTCGGTATCGGCACGGGTGAAAAGAATGCCGAACATCTGGGCGATCTTGCTTTTCGCCAGGGCGTAATCAATTCCTTCGTAAACATCGCGGAAGGCATTGAGTGCCGAGGCCACTGGGCTGATGCCGCGCACCTGATCGAATCGCTGGAAGTAGGAGAGTTGCCGGGTATACGCCGGCGACAACATTGCCCTGAACACCAGCCCATCGGTCTGACGCGGACGATCACAGACGGCATACCCCGTAGCCCGGCCATAGTCGTCGGTCATGACGCCGTGGGTCATGCGGGTCATGTCCACGCCTTCTATGCCGCCGGTGGGGTTGCGGATGCGATCACCTTCGATGGCCTGGAGCTTGCCATCAGGAAGCTGATTGATGAACACATCGCCATCAACCGTCCGGCACGCTTCTGCCAGCCGGATCAGGCGCGGCAGGGAATGACGGCTCGCGACATCGCAGTTCTGTGGCTTGCCCCACCAGGTCATCAGCGCTTCGAGTTCATCATCGACTTCCGGGTTACCGGTTTGGGCTTTGAAACGAAACGATGAGACATAATCGAGGTGTTTGCGGACGGCCCATGCGCCCACCGAGAAATTGCGCTGCAGGTCCCGAACCCCCGAGATGATCATCCGCCGCTGGGTCGGTTGCAGTTCCCGATCTTCCGTCCGCGTCACCGGCGACACGGGCTTGCGCCGGCCCCGATCTTCGACGGCGTCGTAGCCGAACATGTACTTCGTAAATTGCGTGAGGCGGGACAACATTAGAATTGATTGAAGCCGGTACTGAGATCGATTCGAGCAGCGCGGGGTCGTCGGCCATTGCTGCGGGCCAAACGCTTCTCCCA
>Ga0105245_10005832_pt1 | contig 10810 bp, 8 predicted proteins | sample KBSM54metaG_FD_81523 | JGI IMG/M metagenome (GOLD analysis project Ga0105245, IMG submission 81523) | Miscanthus rhizosphere microbial communities from Kellogg Biological Station, Michigan, USA - KBS M5-4 metaG | ecosystem: Host-associated > Plants > Roots > Rhizosphere > Soil | place: Michigan...
CGTCGTTGATCTGAACATTGCCGGGGTGACTGGCAGATATTTCCCGAGCAGCTCTGCCCATTTGCCGCAGCAGCCGCCGGTGCGGCGGCGGCGATCGCTACCGCAGCACACCCGCCGCCAACAGCGGTGTGATGCAGGTCAGTTCGATTCGCATGGTGGTGCTCCTTTTCGCAGCTCCCCTTTTATTGCAACGGAAACTAGCCTCGGTTCGTTCATGCCCACAGGCGCCGACCTAGGTCCGCTCCACCACTGGGGGCATGGATGGTGCGGGCGCCGGAGAACTGCCCCGGCTGTTGCGCGTTTATCTCCAACATGACGTAGATCCCCGACTGGATGGAGACTGGTTCGCGTGAGCGAGAGCGAGATGAAGCATCTCGATCTGCACGGCGACCGTGTTGCCTATCGGGAAGCGGGAGCCGGCGAGGCGCTGCTGCTGATCCATGGCATGGCGGGCAGTTCGGCCACCTGGCGAGCGGTGCTGCCCCAGCTGTCGAAGAAATACCGGGTGGTGGCACCGGACCTGTTCGGGCACGGTGAATCCGCCAAACCCCGAGGTGACTATTCGCTAGGTGCGTTCGCGGCATGGCTGCGTGACCTGCTCGATGAACTTGGCATCACCAGGGCGACAGTGGTCGGTCAGTCGCTCGGTGGCGGTGTGGCCATGCAGTTCACCTACCAGCATCGCGACTACTGCGAACGGCTGGCTCTCATCAGCAGCGGCGGCCTGGGCCCCGACCTGAGCTGGATATTGCGGATCCTGTCGGCACCCGGAGCCGAGCTGGTGCTGCCGGTGGTCGCACCGCGGCCGGTGTTGAACATCGGCAAGAAGCTGGGGTCGTGGCTCACTTCGGCCGGAATCCACTCGCCGAATGCCGGCGAGATATGGAACGCCTACTCGTCGCTGTCAGACGGCCAGACCCGGCAGGCGTTCCTGCGCACGCTTCGCTCGGTGGTGGACTACCGTGGCCAGGCAGTCAGTGCGATCAACAAGTTGCATCTGAGCTCCGGGCTACCCACCTTGCTGATCTGGGGGGACCAGGACCGGATCATCCCTGTCGCCCACGGCTACGCCACTCACGCCGCCGTGCCGGGTAGCCGGCTTGAAGTGCTCCCCGGCGTCGGGCACTTCCCGCACGTCGAGTCCCCAACCGCGGTGGTGCAAATCCTTAACGACTTCATCGCCACCACAGGGCCTAGTGCCGATGTGACGAATCAAAAATCGTGATCAGCACCGGGTGCAGCCAGCGTCGACTTCCAGGTTCCCTCCGGTGTGTCTCAACAAGCTCTGAAGTTACCTGACCGGCCGCTTCGGACACTATCGGATTTGCTGTGTGATGCGGGCCCGGGAATGCCATATTTGACGTGGATGCCAGAGGCTCTACGTTGCATGCTATTAACTGTACCTAAATGGGCGGATGGGAATTGATTACCTATGCAAATGAAGTTTGCCGATAAACTCGGTTATGTCCAGTAAGCGTGAGATACGCCGTCCGACAGTGGAATACAACACCAGATAACGCCGCTGCCTTATTGTCATGCCAGAGGTCCAACTATCGAACGCCATCCCGAATGCCCGCCGTGGGCGTGCCCGATGCTGAGAAGGGCAACGTGGATTGCCGCCGGATTGATGGATAATCGCTATCATCCATCAAAATTACTGCGTATACTTTATCATGTTGTTGCACAATATATCTCACCCACCCCGGAGAGTTGGGCATGCCGATCAAGCTAAGTGAAGCCGCCGCCAACTGGTCCTCGCGGTTGCCTTGGGTGCCCGTTCGGCATGCTCAAGGCAATTGGCGGTGGTTGCGTCGCAGGTCGAGCACGCGTCGATCACGGTTGTGTCAGGGCGCGTGTCGTTGGGAAACGGAAGCCTCACTTGCCGCAGCCTGACGCGATGGCCGATGCCTCGAACGTGCGGCACGACACCATCGCGGTGCCCGAGACGATGAGCCCGGCCCAAGTAAGGGCAATGACGGAGCGGAAGGCTCAGCTCGAGTCGGAGACGATGACATGGTCGCCTTCTTGCATCTCCACGGATCACGGCCGGTCGGCGGTGAGTACGGCACCGAGGTCGACTGGCGGTACAGCTACCAGGTGATACCGTCTGGCGGCGCCGCTGCTGATACGGCCGGCTGACCGCAGCGGCGGTGCGTCGTGGAGGGTGGTGTCGCCTTTGCCGCTATGGCGCTTCACTGCCGAATACGGCGAGATCGAATATGGCGGGTTGCCGGTAGTAGTCGTATTACGCGCTGGCTCAACATATTTGTGATTTAGGGTGGCGGCAATACCGCCCTCACACTGTCGAATAATTATTGGATCCTGTAAGAGACGGCGAATTGAGTCGTAGGGCAACGCGTAGTACTCCGACCAACACAGGCGCTATCACCCTGAAGTACGGCTGCCGACGGCGACGCAGATGGGTTCGCCGAGTGCCGCGCTGGGCAGCCACTACACGCGCGGCCACGTGGACTTCGAACACTGAATTCCGGCAAGCAACAAGCGCTGGATTGCTAATGACGCTGTGCGGGAACGGGTTTAATCAATAGCCGAGATCATGTCCGGTTAACTGCCGTATGTTCGTTAATGTGTTGTACTCCAATGCGTTTTATGGTATCCGGGCGTGTCGATACTTCGCACCATCTGCGGCGTGCCTGGTACGCCAGTTGGTTCTGAGTCGTCGCGGTCGACGTCTCGTTGTGTGCCGCGATGATTCGTCTGATGCAACAGCTCGCTCAGCCAACAAGCGGCGTCCGGACGGCCTGAGCTGAGCAATGCAGCCCACGCCGCCTGCCCGTCGGAGGATTGCGCCAGCACCGATCTAGTGGACGCTGTCTATCGCTGGGAGGTCACATACCTTATCTTTTGCTCACGATTGCACCACGAATCCCGCACCCACTCGCTACGGTCGCCGCATGGTGCAAGAGAGATGGACGAGCCGATACCTGCTCGCGACACTCAGCCTCGCAGTCAAAGTCCGCCGGCCCGTGTGGACCACGATCGGCGCGCTGCTGGCTGGCACGATCCCGCTACTAGGCGTCATCCTCGAGCACTTCCGCACCAAATAGGTCAACGAAAAATTCGATTTGTAGCGGCAGTCCCGCCCGCGCGAACGTTTCCAGTCGCAGTGCCACTCGCGGCAGTGGTCGTGCTCGGTGTGGCGCTGCGCACATTGGTGTGGTGGCCGTCGCACAACCTATTCGGCGTGCTCGAGTACGACGACGGCGTCTACTACGCGGCCGCGCGACTGCTGCTCGATCGCTACCTGCCCTACTCCGACTTCTCGATCGTGCACCCGCCCGGGGTGTCGGTTGTCCTGCTGCCCGCGGCCGTCTTCGGATACCTGCTCGGCGACCCGATCGGAATGGTCGCCGGCCGGGTCGAGATGCAGCTTGTCGTGGCGCTCAACATCGTGCTCGTGTATCGGCTCGCCGCACTCCTTCCCGGTGATGCGGTGACTCGCAGCCGACGTGGGCTCGTCGCGGCCGCCCTGTACGCCGTCATGCCGAACGCGATCGTGGCCGGGCAGACGATCCTGCTCGAGCCGCTGGCTACCTGTGCCTGCCTCGCAGCGGTCTGGTTGCTGCTTCGCCACGACCAACCCACCCGCTTCGACCTCGTTACCTGCGGCATGTTCCTGGTCGCCGGTGTCTCGCTGAAGCTATTCGCACTCGCCTACGTAGTCGCGGTGGTCGGGTACCTTCTGTGGACACGACGGCCCGGATGGCTGCTATCGCTGGCTGGCGGCGGGCTGCTTGCGATGGCTGTGGTCATCGCGCCGTTCGTCGTCTCGGCTCCCGTCCGTGCCTGGCGCGACGTCGTCGTCACTCAGCGCAGCCGCGCGCGCAACCCGTTTGTGCCCGACGGCCTGGACCGTGTCGTGCACATGGTGGGGCTCGCAGGCATCACGATGCCACTCGCCCTGGTGCTGATCGCGCTGCTCGCGGTCATCAGTTTCCGGCGTTTCGACCCGCGGGTCGGGCTGTGGGTGTCAGTGCTCGTGATCACCGCCGCGGCGTTCGCGATGTCACCGACTTACTTCACGCACTACGGCGAATTCCTGGGTCCCGCAGTTGCTCTGTTGGCCAGCCGCGCCCTCGACATGGGAAGAGGCGCTCTGATCGGCCTAGCATTCGCGGTCGCGTTCGTGATCGGCACCGGCGGTCAACTCAGCGATCTTCGGGGCCAAGAGGACCTGCGCGCCGCTACTGCCGCCATTCCCAACGGCAGTTGCGTGTACTCCGACGCGATCAGCCTGCCCCTGATGGCCGGCGTCTACACCGCGCCAAGCCCCCGCTGCCCGTCCTACGTCGACGGACGCGGCGTCGCGCTGAGCCGAAACACCACTTGGGACAACCGCGTGAGCTTCTACCCGGGCGGGTTCGTCGCCGACAAATGTTGGCAGGAAGCCAATGTCGAGCAAATGAGGCACGCCGATTACCTGCTGCTACGGTATTCCCCACCGACGTTTCCGGAGTGGGACGGGTCGACGCGTGCCTATGTTTTGAGCCACTTCACGTTGGCCGTCAGGCATCCAAACGGCCGGCAGCCGTTCGAGTTGTGGAAGCGCACGACACCTCGGGCACACGGTGGCGCCGCGCCGCAAACGAAAGCAAAGCTCAGCGTCGATTACAGCAAGCCGCCGATGCTGTCCTGCAACGCCCTTGACCACTAGCCGATGTGGGCACGTCACGGCGCTGATTTCGGGTCCTCGCGCCCTAACGGACTCCTTGCGCCTGTTCCCGCAGAGCCGCGATCGTCCAGAGCAAGTGGCGATTCCGCCGTACCCCAACCGCTGCGGCGAGGAATTCGACCCAACTTGATATCACCGACAGAGTGACGACCATCGTGACCGTCATCCGTCGGCAATCTCGAAGAATGCCGTGTCGCCGTCGGTGAGACCGACGCCGATCGTGCCGCCGATGCGCTGCTCGAACGCGGCGTCGAACTCGCGATCGTCAAGAAAGAGCCGGAGGGTGTAATGGCTTGCACCCGAACGGAACGCATCGACTCTGCGCCCATCTTTGTCGACGTCGCCAACGGGCTGGGGGCAGGCGACGCCTTCGGAGACGCGCTGTGTCACGGGTTGGCTGGGGTGTCGCCGCCCATGACGCGGAAGTACTTGAGCATGACGTCGTGACGCACCATCGGCGGTGTCGGCTGGATTCTTCTTGGTTTGGGTCTTTCCGGCTGTGTCCCACAGATTTTCACGGCTAGAGGCAACACCCCCGGTCGATCGGTGTGATTCGAGCGCATTCGCAGCGGGCACCGATCCTTCATTGGAAGGACTGTGCCAGCCATCTGCCGCCGCACACGCTCAGTGGCCGGCTGCAGGTCGTTAACAGCCGGCAGCGCCGGGTGTTGGGGTGTGTACCGACGGATCGGATCGGCGCGGATCGCCAGGCGATGCTCGCTTTGCCGCCGGTGGACCGACTGTGGGGTAGCGCAACTCCACATGTCTGGCGATCACTACATCCGGTTGGACTCCAATGACTACTCGGTGCACCCGGATGGCGGTCATGCCAGGCATTGGGATCACCTTCGCCGTATCGAAGTACCGTAGCGATCATGTCGAGCTACACCATCTCGCGTATCGACGAGCAGCTCGCCGGCACGATCGACGAGCTCACGATGGCCTCGTTTAGCCAGAGCCCGATCGCCAGGGCCGTGGTCACGACGTCTCACCATCTAGCGAGCCTCCTCTAGGTGGCGGGGCTTTCGTCAGCGCGCTATGTCTCGTCTACCCGCTTGTCGTGATCGCTACGAATCGCGGAACCATGAATCTCGATCTCTGGAAGCGCCGTCGATCGGCGGAATCGGAAGTGCGGGAGGCACGTTGACTGTTCAACGTCCGCAAAGGTGCTGGCTCTGCGCGCCACCCAGGAATGTGGTGACCTCCTGCGCGGTCAGCTCGCGCCCTGCCACGCGGCATGCCGCGTCGATCAGATCGTCGAGCTTGAGCCGCCAGATCCGCACCGTTCCGTCGAGCGCCCCCGTCACCATCCGCCTGCCGTCATCGGCGAATCCGATGTCGAACACGCCGGCTTCGTGGCCGCGCAGCACGACCGGCGCGGTGACCGAATTCGTCAGGTCCCAGAGTCGGACCGTCCGATCCTCGCTCCCGGTGGCGAGCCAACGCCCGTCTGGGGTGAAGGCCAGCGACAGGATCCTGGCGGCATGGCCGGCCAACTGGACGGGCGTGGCGTTCGGTCGCGTCAGGTCTATCAACTTGGTCGTCTTGTCCCAGGAGCCGAAGGCCACCCAGTGATTGTCGGGGCTAAACGCGGCCGGAACGACGCGGTTGTCGAAGGACACCTCGGCGACCAGTTTCGGCGAGGCACCCGACTGGAGGTCCCACAGCCTGCCGATGCGATCCATGCTCGTCGTTGCGGCCCAACGGGAATCGGGGCTGAACTGGACCTCATACCCGGTGTCGTTGCGCGTATCGACGGGCTTGTGTGGGTCGAGCAGCAGCGGATCGGCGCAGGGTTCGGGCGACGTCAGATCCCATAGCCGGGCCCGTGCCTTCCACTCGTTCGCCGCGGTGGCCACGTAGTGACCGTCCGGGCTGAACGCGGGCCGAAGCCGCACGCCTGCGCCCTGCTGACACCGATGGCGTGGTGTCGTCGCCGGATTGTCGCCCGAGACGTCCCACATGCTGACGTCGCCGCCCCAGGTTCCGCTCACCAGCCATCGGCTGTCCGGACTGAACTCGAGGCTTTTGTAATCCGACTGGGAGCCCTCGGACAGCTTGATGGCAGCCTTGGAAGGGTTGCGCAAGTCCCACAGGCTGATCACCGCGCTGGCCTCACTCTTGGCGGCCAGCCAGCGGCCGTCGCGACTGAACGAGATGGAATGGGATTGACCCTGGATCAGCAAGTCGGCCACTGGCTTTCGCTGGTCTGCGGTCGACCACAACAGCAGACTGTCGCCGCCTTCGTTGGACATCGCGATCCACTTGCCGTCCGCGCTAGTCGCCATCCCGGCCAACGGCGACGGCGGCCCGCGCAGCACGACGGGATCAATCAGCGGATCGGGGATATTCCAGAGTCGCGCGTTCTCCTCGTCGGTCGGCAGTGCGCCCACGGTGACCAGCAGATGCGGGTCGGAGCCGGGGGCGAAGAGCACCCGGCCGACCGGCATGTCCTGACCGCGCAGAAGAGTCGACGGGAAGGTGGGGTCGGTCATGTTCCACAACCGTGCGGTGGCGTCGTCGGATCCGCTTGCCAGCCAATGGCTGTCGTCGCTGAATGAAAGCGCGCGCACTCCGGCGCTGTGTCCCTCCAGCACGATGGGTGGGCTCTCGGAGTGAGTGAGATCCGTCAGATGGATCTCGGCCTCGAGGCTGCCCGTCGCCAACCAACGATTGTCGGGGCTCAACGCAACGGCGTTGATCCACCCTCCGCGACTGTCCGTGGCGATCACGTGCTGCGGCGGATTGGGCTGGGTCAAATCCCAGACTTCGGCGCGATAGCCGTAAGCCACCGCGAGTCGGGTGTCGTCGCCACCGAACGAGATGGCCAGTAGGGAGTCCTCGTTCAGGGCAGTGGCGTGAAACAGTTGCGCTGGACCCTGATTCGCGAAATCCTTCTTCAGGTCCCACAGGACGACAGGGGCGTTCATCGCCGCGCATGAGGCCGTGCACGTCGTCGCTAGCCAGCTGCTTCCGGGGCTGAAGCGCAGCGTCGTCACCGGGTCGCTAGACCGACCGACATCGCACGGCCGCTCCCGGAATCCGTCAGGTGTGCTGGGCCAGATGCACGTGGTGCCGTCTTGCGTGCCGACGGCCAGCCATGCGCCGTCCGGGCTGATCGCGACCGCGTTCACCGCACCGAAACGGTTGGCTGCAAGCACCGGACCGGGGCTCGCGCCATCGTCGGTGATTCGCCAGAGTCTGACCGTTCCGTCGGCGCCGCCGCTGACGAGCCACCGACCGTCCGGAGTAAAGGACAGCCCGTGGATGGCGCCGACGTGTCCGGTGAGAGACGAGGACCTGCCGGTAGGGTCGGTAGCGTCCATGTGCCACAGCTTGATGGTCCCGTCGTCGCTGCCGGTGGCCAGCCAGCGGTGATCGGAAGACAGTGACGCCGCCCGCGTTGGCGCAGGGTGGCCGAGCAAGGGCAGGCCGCCCGCGACCTGCAACTGCTGGCGGACGGCGTCGATCGCCAGTAGGTTCTCGCCGTGACCTTCGGTCGCCAAACCTGCCGCTTGAACGCCGAGCAAGAGGTTGCGTTGCGGCTTGCTGCCGATGTCGCTGGTGAACCGTGAAATTGCTTGAACCTGAGCGACTCGCTCGGCAGCGCGGATGGCTTGACCTCGTTTCTGCCAGGCGAACACGCCGAGTGACCCGACGACAACCAGAACGACTGCCAACAGCGCGACCGCCGTTTGCAGACGGTGCCTTTCGGCCTTAGCGATGCGTGCGGTGAGGTCGTCGGTGGTGGCGCCGACGATGCCGGCGACGAGCTGAACCCACGGCGATCCGCGCGCCAACTTGGCCCGTCGACCCCGCACGGTCCACGCAGTGCGCATGTCGACTGCCAGGGGATCACTGCCGAGCACCTCCTCAAGGGCCTCCGGAAATGCCATGTCGGCCGGATCCACGCCGGGATCGTCATTCGGTTCTCCGCCCACCAAAGCTGGAACGATCTGTGCGGAACCCCGCAATTGTGCGAAGCGTGTGAGCTCGATGCCGACGAACTTCGAGCTGCGTGCGGCCGGGGAGCACAGCACGACGAGGGTTCGGGAATCTTCGAGCTTCTGCTCGATGGCCGACTCCAATTGGTTGCCCGTCATGTCGCTGATGTCCCGGAACACGTTGAGGTGTCGTCGTCCCAGCCTCTTACGGATGTCGCGCGGCAAAGGGAACCTTTCGAGATCGCGCTCGATTTTGTCGGCCACGTCAAGGTTGTGTCGCGAGTAACTGATGAAGGCGTCGTAGCGCAGCCCCTCGGGGAATGTCTCCGTCCTTGGGGGCTGTGCCTCGGTGCGACCCGGCTCGTCGTGAGCCGGCGTCATCGGCGTGGCGCTCACGGACTCGGTCCGTCGTGATGCCCCATGTCTGGCCCCTAGAACCCGTGCGCACGCGCACGCTGCACCAAGTCTGGATGTGTAGGAGTATCGGCGCGCGAGTATTTCGCTACGCGAATTTTCGTCGGACCGAAGTCGTTCGGCGAGCCCCGTCAACGCCCTTACACTCCGCGGATGGCAGGCACTAAGGCACGTGGGGAATTGCAGCGGTTCTACTCGTTAACCAATCAGTTGAAAATTCAGCTGCAAGCGCTTGATGAAGCCGTACCAAGCGTGCGCGTCGAGATCCAGGAAGCGCCGTCGCCCGGGGGCGCCGACGAAGGCGACATCGAGGCGATCGCCTTTCTGGTGACGCTGGCCAGCCATTCCGCCCAAGACGATCTTCGCGCGGTCATGAAGCAGGTCAAGGCGATCACGGCCCAGAAGAACAAGGCCAGGGAGGCGCTCAAGCTACGGCCCGATCGGGGGCTGGATCCGTTGTCGGTCACCTCGGTGATTTCGGCCGTAGCGACGAAGGCCGAAATGTCCGCCGCCGTCGATCAGATGAAGGCCGACCTCGACGCCATGAGCGAACTCGGTGAAACCGAAAGCCTGCGACTTCAGATGGCGATGGACCGGATGAGCAAGATGATGAGCACGTTGTCCAACATGTTGAAGAAGATCTCTTGGACCGCAAGCCAAAATCACTCAGAACCTCAAGTAGATCCGGTGCTAGACAACCTTGGTCGCTAGTGGTGTGTCCTGTATCTAGCTGACTTTCGAGCGCGATCCGTCCGCGCGCAACTTTGGCGAGGATGGACTCGGCGGGCGGGAGAACCCCACGCAGGTGGTGGGGGTATCAGGTCCCACTTGCAGCTGCAGGGGTTTGCTGGACCGTGTTCAGCGCGCCACCAAACCCTCCCCAGAGTCCAGCTCTGATGCATCTGAACTGGAGCTCGCCGGACGGTCTAGCCGAAGGAGTTGTGACAATTCTGTGGATCTGCCGAGAAGCAACCGAACCGAGTTTTCCCAGCTCACGCGGTATTTCTCGTTGGCGCTGGCAGCTAATGCCCCAACGAGTTGTGAGACCCAACCGAGCTCAGCAACGGACGATTGCGAACGTAATCCCTGGTCTGGAGAATTTTGGTCAGAATTCGGCTTGCGCCCTCCCCAGCTCGTCCCTCCCCTCCCGCCGACCTGCAAAAACCGTCTCAACGTATCTGCCTCCGTCCCACCATGTTTCGCCCCACTTGTGACAACTCCGTGACAACCTCGCAGCCCGCCAGCCCACCCACAGCAAACCTGCGCATCTCGAAATGCCCGCCGGCAAGCCCGATCTGCACCAAACCAGAGCGGCGCTGAAATTCAAAACACCCGCTGCCTTTGCTGATGATAACTAGCATACGAATGCACGGTTCGGGTCGTCCGCGCCGTTGACGCGTGATGTCAAGGAGGGCCGGGGGGTCCAGAAATGCACCGGATGGGCTTGTGGTGGCGTCAACCCGACCACTATGACTGGTTGTCGGACTACCTCGCCGCGCGTGGATTGAAGCCGTTTGTCCGCTACCTATTGGCCGCCATTCTGACAACCTTGGCCGCGGCGACGTTGCTGATGCTGTTCAGCTCGTCGGGTCCACAGACACCGATGCGGCGTGCGGTCGCCGTGGCGTTCGTGGTGAGCCTGGCGGCAATGGCATTGGTGTGGCTGCTGAGCTGGCCAACGCGATTTCAATCCCAGATGTTTTCGATAACGGGGGCACTGGGCATCGCAGCGATCTGCGTGATCGAGAGCGACCCGCGC
>Ga0105245_10005834_pt1 | contig 10810 bp, 7 predicted proteins | sample KBSM54metaG_FD_81523 | JGI IMG/M metagenome (GOLD analysis project Ga0105245, IMG submission 81523) | Miscanthus rhizosphere microbial communities from Kellogg Biological Station, Michigan, USA - KBS M5-4 metaG | ecosystem: Host-associated > Plants > Roots > Rhizosphere > Soil | place: Michigan...
AGCGCCGATGCTCGTCCAGACTCACGTGGGCGAACAGGGGAACGGCTGGCCTCGGGCGGAGGCGGCGGACGGTGGTTCCAGGACTGCCGTGGGCGAAGTTCGCAGGGCTGTTCCACTCGTCGACACATGCCCGCAGCCGATCCGGTGGCCTGTGAGTGACGGGAGCGTCGTCCGCTCCGCCGCAGCCGAGCGCACTGAGGCCGAGAGCCGCAGCGATGGCTGCCGATGCCGCTCCGATGGCCGGACTGGGCGGCAGCTGGCTAGTCCCCTTCCTCGGCCCGCCACGGCGCCTGCGGCGGTGCCGAGCGGAGTGCCTGCCTGAGCAGGCCGAGGAGCTGGCGACGCTCGGCCGCGGTCAGGCCCTGCAGCACCTCGTCCTCCACCTGGCCCGCCAGTCCCACTCGTCGGCGAGCGACGGCGAGCGCCCGCGGCTCGAGCCCCTCGCCAAGATCGGTCGACGTCGAGCGCACGCACGATGTCGGCACCGCCCACCATCCTTCCGTCAAGTCTGGCAGCGGCCCCCCGTGCTGCCAGGCCAACATGAAGGCTCGCTTATGCAGGCGTTTCCCGCGGCGCCAGCGTTGTGCGCGAGAGACTCGGGTAGGTGGCGCGGTACCCGCGCCGCCTGGCGATCGGCGTCAGCGCGCCGAACACGAGGCGCTGCAGCGGTTGCGGCGGCCTGCGGAACACGATGACGTCCGAGAACTCCTGCGCGGTGAGCGCCAGCTGCAGCGGATTCGGCATTCCCTTGGCGTTGACGTGCCCCTCCCGCGCGAGCCCGAACAGCGTCTCGATCATGTGCACAAAGCGCTCGCCCGGCGTGATCTCGACGCGCACGACGGCATCCTCCTGACCCTCGTTCCACCAGTCGTGCCAGACCCCAGGATCGATGTCGGCGCTCTCGCCGGCGCGCAGCACCGAACGGCCGCCGTCACGCACGACGGTCAGCTCGCCCCGCAGCACGCCGAAGCGCTCGTGCAGCGCCGGGTGCAGGTGCTCACCGACCACGCGCGCGCCCGGGAGCGCCGTCAGCTCGGCGACCGCGCGGCTCTCGGTGTTGTGCCACGGCAGCTCGAGCACGACGGCGTGCTCACCGGTGACGGGGTTCTCCAACACGTCTCCGGGCTCGATCGGGCGACGGTCGGCCGGCGCAGAGGGGTCCGGATGCGACACGCGCGGATCCTAACCCGCCTGACTACGATCGATGCATGCCCGATCGCCTCTATTTCACCGAGTCCGACGACGCCAACGCCCTGATCGCGTCGGATCCGATGGCCCTGCTGGTGGGCTTCGAGCTCGACCAGCGCGTAACGGTGATGAAGGCTTTCCTCGGGCCGCTCGCGCTGAAGGAGCGCCTGGGCGCCCTCGACGCCGCGACGCTCGCGTCCGCCGACCTCGAGCCGGTCTTCTTCGCCAAGCCGGTGATCCATCGCTACCCGCGCTCGATGGCCAAGCGGGTACACGAGCTGGCCGTCCACGTGCGCGACCGCTACGAAGGCGACGCCGCGCGTGTCTGGACCGACGCGACGAATGCCCAGGAGCTGCGCGCCAACCTCGCTGCGCTGCCGGGCTTCGGCGAGATGAAGATCACGTCGATGGCAGCGGTCCTGTTCAAGCACTTCGGCGTGGAGGCGGCACGCGAGCTCGTGCCCCCACATCCGACCCTCGGGGACGTCGACTCGCCGCAGGCGCTCGAGGACTACCAGGCGGAGAAGAGCGCCCACAAGGCGGAGTGGGCCAAGGCCCGCGCCCGCTAGCTCGCCTTCCGCCGCACGCGCAGCCGGACGGACTTCGGCGCCGAGCGGTTGCCCGCGGCGTCGGTCGCGCGAACGACTGCGCGGTAGCTTCCCGGCCGCAGCGCCCGCTTGGCGATCCTGCCCGTGAACCGCCTCTTGTTCGCCCCGTGCACACCGGCGTTCTTCAGCGTGCCGACGGTGCGGTGGCGCACGCAGCGCTTCGCATGCTGCAGCCGCCGTGACGGCCGCACGCATCGACCGCCCGAGCGGCGGCCCGGGAGGTTGCGCTGGATCGTGATCGTCACTCGCGCGGCCTCACTCAGCTGGTAGCGGAGGCGGGTGCCCTTCGGGACCGCGAACGCCGACGGGTCGGCTCGGAAGGCCGTGATCAAAGGCCGGGTGGAGTCGACGGCCGGCACGCGGACGGGCACCGCCGCGTGCTCGAAGGCGCCCATGTCGCGCCGCGCCACACCGTCGCCGTCGCCGTCCGTGATCAGGGCGTTGCCATCGAGGTCGAGCCCCGGCGACGGCACCGTGTCGCCGCGGTCCAGTAGCGGCGAGCTGGAGCGCAGGTGGTAGTCGCCGACGGCTGGGTCGACGAACCCGGCGTCGCCCACGTATGAGACGTTCGACTCGGTGATGGTGCCGTTGCTGCCGAAGGTGGTGTTGCCGCCAGGGTCGTAGTCGGAATAGGACGTGCGCACGTTCGCATCGTCTGCGCCCCTTCCGGCGCCGACGGCGACGATCGAGGAGCTCACACCACGGACGATCGAGTTGGTCAGGATGAGCTCCGCGTTTTCGAACGGCGTCAACCCGCCCGCCGTTGCCCCCACCCCGAACGTGTTGGCCAGGCCCGGCCCGACGATCGTCACGCCGTCGGCCTTGACCGACGTCGGCGCACCAGCGCCGGCCAGGGCGCCGATGCCCGCCCCTCCCGACTTCGAGAACCGCACCAGTGTCGCAGTGATCGTCGTGCCGTCGCGCATGCCGTACACGCCTCGCTCCACGCCGGTCACGCGCGAGCGGTCAATCAGGCCTCCGTAATTGCTCGCCACGCCCTCCCACGCGGTGAGGGCCGAGCGGAGGACGTTTCCTCCGCCGAGGCCGAAGACGACCGCGGTGGTGTTCTGCGAACCGCCCAGCGTCACGGTGGAGTCCTCCAGCGACGCACCCTGGCTCAGCACGACTCCCCGGTGCGTGTTGGTCTGAGTCTGGTCCTCCACGACGTCGATGCCCCGGGCGCTCTCCCAGGTCGAGAGCCCGCTGGCCCCGGCCGCAGCGTTCTGCGGAATCCTGATGGTGAGATCGCGGACGGAGGCTTGACCTCCGTCGAGATTCAGCACCGCCGAGGCTCCCGGCGGACTCGTGAGAGCGGTCTTGCCGCTCCCCTTGCCGATGATCTCGAGCGGCGAGCCTTGCACGTTGTAGGTGAAGCCCGTGCCGGTCTGAGCCACGTAGGTCGTGTCACCGAGGAAGATGCGGTCCGCATTCGTCCCCTGGGCCGCGAGCTCGAGCGCTTTGTCGAAGCTCGGGACGGGTGTCCCGGCGCAATTGTCGTTAGGGGGGACGCAGTAGTCGGTGGCACTCGCGACGGCGGGACAGGCCGCAACGACGATCGCCGTCGCAAGACCCAGGACGGGGGCTCTCATCTCAACTCCTCATGGTTGGCTCGCTGCACCCCGCAAAGGTCGCGGGCCCGCGCCTCTGGCACCAGGGGGGCGGACCGACGACCTGGGCGTCGGTTGTCCGCCAGGTCCTACCTAGGGCTTGGCTGCCAGCAGCTCCGGAGCGAGATCCGCGAGGCTCGAGGCCTCCACGGGTCCGGCACTCAGGGTCCGCCCGCCGGTGCGTGCCACGGCATCCTGCAGGTCCTGGGGCTCGGGTCCGTCGACCAGCAGCGCGAACAACGCCTGGCCGGGCCGCAGCGCAGCACCGAGGCTCCGAACGACATCGGCAGGAACCGAGCCCGACTCGCCCAGCGCCTTCGCGGTCGCGGCACGACGCGCGCCGGGATCGAGCCGGAAGGTGAGCAACCGAGCCACCGCATCCCCGGAGCTGCCGGAGCGCAGATCGAGCGCGACCAGCTCCCCGGTGTCGGTGTCGTCCGCGACGAACAGGCCGTCCAGGACCCGCAAGTCCCCCGCCGCCCCCAATCGTTCGAGCACACCCCCGAGGCGCCCCTCGAAGTTCGCGTCTGCTCCGAACTCGTAGATGAATAGGTGTGAACCGGCCACCGCACCCGGTAGTCAAGCGGAACTGGACGCCCCGACGGCCGCTGGGGATACTTGCCGTTCATGACGCAGGCCCGCGATCCCTCGGCGGACCTCGCTGACCGCCACGACGCGGACCAGGTTCAGGCCGTGCTGTACCGAATCGCCGAGCTGGCCAGCGCGGCCGAGAACATGCAGGACTTCTATCGGGCCGTCCACGGCGTCATCGGCGAGCTGATGGATGCGAGCAACTTCTACATCGCCCTCTATGACGAGGATCGGCAGCTGATCAGCTGGCCCTACTACGTCGACCAGGTCGATCTCGATATCCCGGATCCCAACCAGTGGGACGCGTTCGGCACGGGCAACGCGCGCGGGACGACCGCATACGTCCTCCGCACCGGCGAGCCGCAGCTGCTCTCCCATGAGCGGATGAGGGAGCTCGCCGCGGCCGGCGAGATCGAGGTCGTCGGCGTCGATACGGCGGAGTCGAGCTGGCTCGGAGTTCCGCTCAAGGCCGAAGGCCGAACGACCGGAGTCCTGGTCGTGCAGTCGTACACGAGGGACGTCCGGTACACAGAACGCGACAAGGGACTGCTCACCTTTGTCGGGCAACACGTCGGCGCAGCCCTCTCGCGCGCCCGCGCGATCGAGGAGACGCGGCAACGCAACGCCGAGTTGGCGATCATCAATAGCGTCCAGGAGGCGCTCGCCGGCGAGCTCGAGGTCCAGACTCTGTACGACATCGTCGGCGACCGGCTCCGCGACATCTTCGACGCCCAGGTGGTCGACATCGGCGTCCACGACGAGGCGGCCGGCGTGCTCCGCTTCCCCTACACGATCGAGCGCGGCGTTCGCTATCCGGACGAGCCGCTGCCGGTGATCGGGTTCAGGGGACACGTGATGGAGTCGCGCGAGCCGCTCCTGATCAACGTGGACGTGGCCGGCGAGGCGGAGCGCTATGGCAACCCGTTCGTGCGGACCGGAGAGCCGGCCAAGTCGTGGCTCGGCGTGCCCTTCATCGCCGCGGGCAGGGCCGGCGGGGTCATATCGCTCCAGAACCTCGATCAGGAGCATGCGTTCACGGACTCCGACAAGCGGGTGCTCGCGACGCTGGCGGGCAGCCTGAGCGTCGCGCTCGACAACGCCCGCCTCATCCAGGAGACGCAGCGCCGCGTGGCCGAGCTGGCCACGATCAACAGTGTCGGGGAGGCCCTCGCGGGACAGCTCGAGCTGGATGCCCTGATCGAGCTCGTGGGTGACCGCGTCCGCGAGACGTTCGACGCCGATATCGCCTACGTCGCGCTGCACGACGAAGTGACCGGTCAGATCGAGTTCGCCTACTTCCACGAGGGCGGCGAGCGACGGGATGAGCCCGCGATTCCGTACGGCGAGGGACTCACCTCTCAGATCCTGCGCTCGCGGGAGCCGCTGGTGATCAATCGCTCGCTGGAGCAGGAGGACGTCGCGTACCTGGGCACGCCGTCGCGCTCGTACCTCGGCGTGCCGATCGTGGCCGGCGAGAGGGCCATCGGCGTGATCAGCATTCAGAGCACGAAGGACGAGGGCCGGTTCGGCGAGGGCGATGCGGGGCTCCTCTCCACGATCGCCGCCAACGTGGGCATCGCGATCCAGAACGCGCAGCTCTACGAGGAGACCCGGCGCCGCGGCGACGAGATGGCCGCGCTTGCCGAGGTGGGTCGTGAGTTCTCGAGCGCCGTGGACATGGCCGCGGTGCTGGAGCGTGTCGCAGGGCGGGCCAGGGATCTCCTCGACGCGGATACGAGCGCCGTCTACCTCGCGGAGCCCGAGGCCGAGACCTTCCACGCAGCGGTCGCGCTGGGCGAGAACGCCGAGGAGATCAAGGCCGACCGGATCCGGCTGGGAGAGGGAATCATCGGCACCGTCGCCGCCCGGCGCGAGGCCGAGGTGGTCAACGACACGAGCCAGGATCCGCGCGCCCAGACGATCCCCGGCACCGAGGAGGTGGAGTCCGAGGAGCGCCTCATGGTCGCGCCCCTGCTCGCCGGGGGCCAGGCCATCGGAGTGACGGCCGTCTGGCGGGAGGGCGGCTCGAAGCGCCCGTTCACACAGGCCGATCTGGACCTCCTGGTGGGTCTGTCCCAGGCCGCGGCAGGAGCGATCGCGAACGCGCGGCTGCTCGAGGCCCAGCGCGAGGCGGAGGAGCGGTTCCGACGGCTTGCCGAGGAGCTGCCGCTCGTCACGTTCCTGGACGCGCCGTTCGCGAGCTCAGACGGGGAGTCGATCGTCGGAGACAACATGTACATCAGCCCCCAGGCCGAGGCGATGTTCGGATACCCGCTGGACGACTGGGCGGACAACTCGCTCTGGGAGGCGATCCTCCACCCGGACGACCGCGAGCGGGTGCACGCCGCGCAGCGGCGCTTCCAGGAGACCGGGGAGCCGCTGAGCATCGAGTACCGGATGCGCCACAAGAGCGGTCGCGACGTCTGGGTCCGCGACGAGTCGGTCATCGTCCGCGACGACAACGGGGTTCCGCTCTACGCCCAGGGCTTCTGGATCGACACCACAGAGCGCAAGGAGCTCGAGGACGCGCTGCGAGCTCGCGAGGCCGAGATCTCCAGGGAGAAGCAGCACTACGAGTCACTCGTGGCTCTGAGCCCGACGGCGATCGTCACGATGGATCTGGACGAGCTGGTCACGTCCTGGAACCCGGCTGCGGAGCGGTTGTTCGGCTGGAGCCAGGCCGAGGCACTGGGGCGCGACATCGACGAGCTCGTGTTGGGCTCTGCCGTGCTGCACGAGGAAGGCGAGGCGGTGACCCGCCAGGCACTCGAGGAGGGCCTTGCGACGCGTACGACCCGGCGAACCCGCAAGGACGGCAGGCTGGTCGACGTAGAGCTGCTCCTGGTCCCCCTTGTCGTCGACGGCGAGCGCACCGGCTACCTGCTCGTCTACCACGACATCACGGCAGCGAAGGAGGCCGAGACGCGGTTCCGCCGGCTCGCCGAGGAGCTGCCACTCGTCACCTACGTCGATGCGCCGTTCGCGGCTGACGCGACGGGCAGCGCCTCGATCGTCGGTCGGAGCATCTACATCAGCCCGCAGTGCGAGTCGATGTTCGGATACCCGCCGCCGGACTGGGGCGACAACTCGCTCTGGGAGGCGGCGCTCCACCCGGATGATCGGGAACGCGTCCTGGCCGAGCAGCGGAATTTCCAGGAGACCGGCGAGCCGCTGAGCATCGAGTACAGGATGCTCCACAAGAGCGGTCGCGACGTCTGGGTGCACGACGAGTCGGTGATCGTGCGCGACGAGAGCGGCACCCCGCTCTACATCCAGGGCTTCTGGCTCGACGTCACGGAGCGTAAGCAGGTGGAGGAGGAGCTCCGTCAGGCGCGGGCCGAGGCCGAGGCGGCGACCAACGCGAAGAGCTCGTTCCTCGCGACCATGAGTCACGAGATCCGGACGCCGATGAACGCCGTGATCGGGATGGGCGGTCTGCTGCTCGACACCGAGCTGACCGACGAGCAGCGCGGCTTCACTGAGGTCATCCAGACGAGCGGCGAGGCGCTGCTGCGGATCATCGACGACATCCTCGACTTCTCGAAGATCGAGGCCGGCAAGCTCGAGCTCGAGGAACACCCCCTCGACGTGCGCGAGTGCGCCGAGGGCGCGCTCGACCTGGTCGCCGTGAACGCCTCCGAGAAGGAGATCGAGCTTGGCTGCCTCGTGGACGACGACGTCCCGCACGCGATCCTTGGTGACCCGACACGCCTGCGCCAGGCGCTGGGCAACCTGCTCGCGAACGCCGTCAAGTTCACCAACGTCGGGGAGGTGGTGCTGAGCGTCGCCGTGGTGGACGGAGGCGGCGATGGGCTCCGACTGCGCTTCTCCGTCCGGGACACCGGCATCGGGATTCCCGCCGAGCGGATGCACCGGCTGTTCGAGTCGTTCAGCCAGGTGGACGCGTCGACGACGCGCCGATACGGCGGCACCGGGCTGGGCCTGGCGATCTCGATGCGCCTGGCCGAGCTGATGAGCGGCACGCTCTGGGTGGAGAGCGAGGAGGGCAAGGGCTCGACCTTCCACTTCGAGATCCTTACGCAGGAGACGGCGCCTCCGGCACGCAGCGAGTACCGCGAGGACAGCTCCTGGATAGCGGGCAAGCGCCTGCTGGTGGTCGACGACAGCGCGACTAACCGCGAGATCGTCACGAGGCAGGCGGAGAGCTGGGGGATGGTCGTCGAGGCGGTCGAAAACCCGATCGAGGCACTCGCCCGAGTGCAGAGCGGCGAGTCGTTCGACGTCGCGGTGCTGGACATGCAGATGCCGGGGATGGATGGCCTGGAACTGGCTCGCCAGCTCCGCCGCTACCGCGACGAGCGCTCTCTGCCGCTGCTCCTGCTGACGTCCATCGGGCACCTGGCCGAGGCGCGCGGGGCCCCCGAGTTCGGGGCGCAGCTCACGAAGCCCGTCAAGGCGTCCCAGCTCTATGACGCGCTGGTCCGGGTGCTCACCGCGAGCGAAGACTCCGGCGTCGCGCCCGACGCGGATGGCGACGGCGACCGAGCGGCGGAGGAAGGGCTTCGTCTGCTCGTGGCCGAGGACAACGCGGTCAACAGGCAGCTCGCGCTCGCGATGCTGGCGAAGCTCGGCCAGGAGGCCGATGTGGTCGAGAACGGCCGCGAGGCGGTCGAGGCGGTCGAGGGCGAGGCCTACGACGTCGTGCTGATGGACGTCCAGATGCCCGAGCTGGACGGCCTCGAGGCCACGCGCCAGATACGCGACCGCCTAGGCTCCGACGGGCCCCGGATCATCGCCATGACGGCGAACGCGATGGAGGGTGACCGGGAGGAATGTCTGGCAGCCGGGATGGACGACTACCTATCGAAGCCCATTCGCCCCGAGGAGCTGGAGCGCGCCCTCGCGAGCTCCCGTCCGCATCGAGCCGACGCGACTCTGGATCGCGGGACGCTCGACCAGCTCGTTGCCTCACTGGGCGGCGGCGACGAGGGCCGCGCGGCCGTCGGGGAGCTGATCCAGGCCTTCCTCGAGGACGGAGCCGCGCAGATGGCGACGCTCCGAGACGCCGTCGAGCGAGGCGATGCCGAAGAGGCTCACCGGGCGGCGCACACGCTGAAGTCGAACGGGGCCACGTTCGGCGCGCAGTCGTTCGCGGAGCTCTGCCGCGAGCTGGAGACGCTCGGCCGAGAGGGCCGGCTCGAGAGCGCCGGGCCGCTTTTGAGCCAGGCCGAGGAGGAGTGGGAACGCGTCCGGGCGAGCCTCGGCGCGTGAGGCTGGCTACTGCCGGGACCCGTTGAGGGTCCACAGCGAAACATTCGAATCGCGTCCCCTCACCTCGAACTCGCCCAGGTGCTGGAGATCGTCCGGCGGGTCGACGAGCGCCTGGCGGGTGGAGTCGGCGAGCAGGATCGGGCCTCCAACCGTCTTCGTCATGCCCTCGATCCGGGAGGCCGTGTTCACCGTGTCACCGTGCACCGTGTACTCGAGCCGGCGCGACGAGCCGACGTTTCCTGACATGAAGGGCCCGGTGTTCAGGCCGATGCCCATGCGGACCTCCTCGCCGAGGCCCGAGTCGCGGGCCCAGATGTTGAAGCGAGGAAGGCGGATGTCGACCAGCTCGCGAGCCGTCGCCAGCGCCCGGTCGGCGTGGTCCTCGATCTCGATGGGCGCGCCGAACACGGCCAGGAAGCCGTCGCCGCGATAGGCGACGAGCGTGCCACCGTGCTCGAAGATCGCCTCGCTGGTCTCGTCGAAATATCGGTTCAAGGCGTCCATCACGAGCTCCGGAGGCCTGCGTTCGGAGAGGCTGGTGAAGCCCCGGAGGTCGGTGAACATGACCGTGCCCGCCGTGCGCACGCCGCCGAGGCGGAAGTCGGCGTCCGTGCTGGCGAGAACATCGTCCACGACGTGCTCGGGAAGGAAGCGCGAGAAGGAGTCGTGCATCCGGGCGCGCTCCACCTCGTGAAGCTGCTTCTTCGCCAGCCCGGCGCTGATCCGCGCCCGGAGGATCACGTGGTTGAAGGGCTTCGACAGGTAGTCGTCCGCTCCGATCTCGATGCAGCGGACGACGCTCTCCGTCTCGTCGACACCTGAGATCATGATCACCGGGACGTGTTCGGCGCCCGGCGTGGCCTTCAGCTCCTCGAGGACCGAGATGCCGTCGAGCTCCGGCATGACGATGTCGAGGAGCACGACGTCGCTCGCCTCCTCCCTGAACAGGTCGAGGGCCTCACGGCCGTGTGACGCGGCGCGGACGACATGACCGTCCTGCTCGAGGAGCCGTCGGAGGAGCTCCCGGCTGACGACGTCGTCGTCGGCTATCAGGATCGTCGCGGGCATCGGCGCTCGTGTGATCCTCGCTCGGCCTGACGATCGGGTCAACTGTCACCACCAGCGGTCCTCGACCGCCCCGTCGGTGCCGCCGGTCTCGTCGAGGGCGTCCATGGCCGCAATGTCCTCGTCGGATAGCGCGAAGTCGAAGATCTCGGCGTTCTCCGCGATCCGCTCTCGGTGCGTCGACTTTGGGATGACAATGAGATCGCGTTGGACGCACCATCTGAGCAGCACCTGGGCGGGGGTTCGGCCCACCCGCTCGGCGATCCGCTGAACACGCTCGTCCGAGAGATGCCGGCCGGTGCCGAGCGGGCTGTACGCCTCGAGCGCCACCTCGTGCTCGTTGCATGCGTCGAGCAGGCGGCGTCGGTAAGCGAACGGGCTGAACTCGACCTGATTCACGACAGGACGCGTCTCGGCGACTGACAGAAGCTCGTCCAGCTCACCGACGCTGAAGTTCGAGACGCCGATCGAGCGCGCATACCCGCGCGCGTGCGTGCGCTCCATCCCCGGCCACGCCCA
>Ga0105245_10005840_pt1 | contig 10805 bp, 9 predicted proteins | sample KBSM54metaG_FD_81523 | JGI IMG/M metagenome (GOLD analysis project Ga0105245, IMG submission 81523) | Miscanthus rhizosphere microbial communities from Kellogg Biological Station, Michigan, USA - KBS M5-4 metaG | ecosystem: Host-associated > Plants > Roots > Rhizosphere > Soil | place: Michigan...
GCCAGTCGTTAGCGGGCCTTTTCTCATTTGTGCGTCGCGAGTTGTTGCTGAAAGAACGCAACCACGGAGTCGTTTAACTCGCGATGGAAAGCCGCACGGTCGAACCCCTTCGCGTCCCCGCATATTAGCGGCAACAGCCATGCTGGACACGGCGCCACGAACGAGAAATGCGCCGCGCCGGGAACGTCGTGATACTCGGGCGGCGTCGGCAAAAGGCGGCGCACGACGGCTGCGTTGGTCTCAAACGGCACGTTGCGGTCCACCGCGCCGTTCCAGAGTTGCAGCGCCGCCCTCACCTGCCTGAGTCCGTCGGGCTCGAACGCGAAGCCATAGCCCGGCGCGGCAACGACGGCCGCCTTGATGCGCGGATCGTGGACCCACGCCGTCTCGGGAACCGGTGCGGAGGGAAGCTGCTTCCACAGCCCGCACGCGAACTCGGGTTGCGCGGTGCAATGCCGGGCAATTTGCGCAAGATCGGGGACGCCGCCAATCGATACCAGCGCCGCAAATCCGCCGGCCGAAAACCCGAACACGCCGACTTTTGCCTGATCGATCTGTCCACGCGCTGGCCAGTCGTTGAGCATGTATTCGATGGCGACATGGATGTGGCGCGGACGATCGATCAACCACCGAGGCGTCCCGACGTAGCTGTCATCCCTTGCGTTGTCGCCGGTGTGCGTGACCGCAGCCACGACGAACCCGGCGGACGCAAGTGCGAGCGCGGTGTCGGAATGGCTCGTCGCCAGGCCGCCGTTGCCGTGGGAGATGACGATTAGCGGCAGGCCGCGCCCAGCTACGGTTCCGTTTGTTGTGATCTTCTGCGCCGAGAGACCAACGATGCTCAGCCCGGACGGCGAATCGGTCGGGTACCAGATGTCGACCTGGAGAGGCTTGTCCTGAGGATCCTTTATCGCGACTTTTGCGAAGCCGACCGGATGCTCCGGCGTCGCGGCCTTGAGATACAGCGTCGCAAGCGCCGCAACCACCAACAATGCCAATGCGAGCAAAAGGCCCACACCGATTTTCAGTACGAGTTTCATGCGCGATGCGATGCGATCCCTGTCGCTTGGAGCCGCGACTCAGTCAGGCCGGGATGGCCGGGGCGTCTTGGCGGTACCGCACATCGGACAGCAGGCGCGCCAATTCCTTCTTGACGACCGCGTAGCATTCGCAGGCCGTGGCCTCCAACCCTGAGCGCTCGAGCACGGCGATGTGGCCGCGCCGGTAACGGATGAACCCGGAACGCTGCAAGTTTCCGGCTGCCTCGGTAATGCCCTCCCGGCGTACTCCAAGCATGCTGGCGACCAATTCCTGCGTCATCACCAGTTCGTTCGACGGCAATCGATCGAGCGTCAACAACAGCCAGCGAGACAGCTGCTGCTCGAGCGAATGGTGCCGATTGCAGGCGGCGGTCTGGTTCATCTGCGTGATCAGTGCCTGGGTGTAGCGCAACAGCAAGCGGAGCATCAGGCCCCCGCGATTGAACTCCTCCATCAGCTTGCCTCGCTCCAGGCGGTACCCGTGGCCGGCGGTCTGCACGACCGCCGAGCTCGGCGTGGTATCGCCGCCCATGAACAGCGCAATGCCGACGACGCCTTCGTTGCCGACGCCCGCGGTCTCGGCGGACGCGCCGGACTCGGTGACGTAGTGCAGCGACACGATCGCGGTCGTGGGGAAATACGCGTGCTGCAGCTGGCTGCCGGGCTCGTACAGGATCTGGCCAAGTGGCATCGCGACCGGCTCCAGATGTTTGGCGAGCCGGTCGAATTCCGCGGTCGGCAAGGCGGCGAGAAGATGGTTTTGATTCGGACTAGGCGCTGAGGGCATCGCCTGCTTTCCTGGCAATCAGCTCGACGCCGATACCGCGATACCCGATGAAGCGGCAAGACTGGCTGAACATCGGTTCACCGCTCACCTGGAACTTCTGCTTCGAGCCGTCGGCATTGATGCGGCTGAAGACAAAATCCAGGAACGGCTGCCGGGCCGCGATCGTCGCCTGCAGCGTTTGTCGTTCCGTTTCGTTCCAACCTTCCGCCGGAGCACTGCTGGTATCTCCGCGCAACGCGTCGACCCGTACGCCGAGCATTTCCAGCGCAGGTCCGGAAACCTTGGTGAACTTGCCGTTCTCGTCCTGTTCCCAGTACCAGTCGGAGGCGAGCTCGGTCAGGCTTCGATAGCGGGCCTCGCTTTCGCGCAGCTCAGCGGTCCGCTCCTGCACCGTCTGCTCGAGCACCTTGCTGTAGTTTTCGAGTTTCTTGTACAGCAGTCGCACTTCCAGCGTGTTATGGATTCGCGTCTTGACCTCGACCAGATCGAACGGCTTGCTGACGAAATCCCTTGCGCCGGCTCGCAGCGCACGGAGCTTATGTCCGGGCTGGGCGGTGATTACCACGACCGGAAGATAGCCATCCGCATCGTTGGTCTTGAGGGCCTCGATCACCTGGAAGCCATCCATGCCGGGCATCTGGAGATCGAGCAGGATCAGGTCATAACGGTTCTTGCGATGCAGCGCGCAGACTTCCTGCGGCTTCATCGTCGAAGCGACGTTGGTATAGCCGGCGTCGCTCAGCATCTGCTCTAGCAGGGCGACGTTGGACTCCTGGTCGTCGACGATCAGGATGCTGGCGTTGAGAATGTCGCGGTCGCTGACGATCATGCTGTTTCCTTCCTGTTCATGCGAACCGATTTCGTTTTCGCGAAATTCAAGGTCGCGTCGAGCGTTTCCATGAACTCGCTGACCTTGATCGGCTTGGTCAGATAGCGGAAGAATCCGGCCTCCAGGCCTCTCTCGATATCGCGGGGCATCGCGTTAGCACTCAGCGCAACCACCGGGATGTGCGCCGTTGCCGGGTCCAGTGCCAGGATTTTCAGCGCAGTGATGCCGCTGATGCCAGGCAGATTGATGTCCATCAGGATCACATCCGGCTGGGAGGCGCGCGCAATTTCGATACCGCGATTACCGTCCCTCGCACTCAACAAGCGGATATCGGGACGGCGCGCGATCAGGTCCTCGACGAGCATCAGATTGGCGGGATTGTCCTCGACGTAAAGCAGCGTGCGGATTTGCGCGCCCGCTTCAACCGGCGCGCGAACGGAATCCGTAGATTCAATTGCGCTCGCGATGGCTTGCGGTTCGGTCGTCAGGTTCAGGTCGATCCAGAACACACTGCCCTTCCCGACAACGCTTTCCACGCCTATGACGCCGCCCATCAGCTCGACCAGCCGCTTGCACACCACCAGACCGATGCCGGTGCCTTCCTCGACGTTGCCTTCCTGGCCGAGACGATTGAACGGCTGGAAGAGCTGCGCGAGCTGCTCCGGTGTCAAGCCGCCGCCGGAGTCCTCGACGCAGATACGGATGCGCTCCGTGCCGCTGGCGATACATTCTACGACGACCGTCCCGCCCGCCTTGTTGTACTTGATCGCGTTGGACAGAAGGTTGATCAGGACCTGCTTTACCCGTGTCTGGTCGGCCTGGACGAAGTACCGCACTTCGATGCGGGGAAAGGTCACGCTGATGCCGTGCTTTTGCGCCTGCGGCTCGATCATCGTCCGGCATTCCTGCATGACTTCGAATAGCGATATCGGCTCCAGCGACAGCGACAGCTTGCCGGACTCGATCAACGCGAGATCGAGGATTTCGTTGATCAAGTCCAGCAGGTACCACCCCGCCTTGAGAATCTGATCGACGCATCGCTTCTGGCTGATCGTCGGCGCCGGCGAACCGGACTCGATCAGCTGGGCAAATCCGAGGACCGCGCTGAGCGGCGTGCGCAGCTCGTGGCTCATGCTGGAAAGAAAGTCGGATTTGGCGAGATTGGCCTTTTCCGCTACGGCCATCGCGTCATGCAGGGCCAGCTCGACCTGCTTGCGCACCGAATTGTCGGTGCCGATGAGCAGGTAGCCGATGATGTCGCCGTAGTCGTTGCGCAATGCGGTGATCGACACGATGGCAGGAAAGCGGCTGCCATCCTTGCAGATATAGGTCAGTTCGTAGATGTCTTCGATGCCGCGCGAAGCCTTGAAAACCAATGCCTCGAATCCGGGCGTTATGGTGGTCGCGAGCTCGACACTCAAGGTCTGCGCGCGCGCCATCACTTCCTGCGGATCGTGGATGTCGCTGGGACTGATCTTGTTGACCACCTCGGCGGCTTGATAGCCGAGCATGCGTTCGGCGCCGACGTTGAACAACTGGATAATGCCCTTTTCGTCGGTGGCGATGATGGAGAAATTTGCGCTGGTCAGAATCGCGTTCTGCAGGGCTCCCGTCTTGAGCAATGCTTCCTGGCGCAGCCCTTCGACGATGCGATCCGCCTTGCGGGCGTCGTCGAGCAGGAGGGAATCGCTTCGTTTTTCGAGCATGTGCGGCCTTCTTGCCAAGAGTACATTGAGGTGGAGGCGGCTTCCGGCGTCTCGCCGGAAGGGGTTAACCGCGCGCGCGGAAAAGCAAAGTCCTGCACCAACAGCAAGAAATCATCTTGCCTCGGTGCGGTCGCCGTCTGTACGCTAGGACACGTAGGAGATGAAGCGGCGCGGCGAGGGGTTCAAATGGCCTGCTTCGGGCTTGCCGGCAGCGCCCGCCGGGGCAACGTCACCGCGACTGCGATGAATATGACGATCCCCACCACGCCGAACGCAGCCTCGACGTTGAGCAGCCCGGCCGCGCCCCAGCGGGTGTGCGCCCAGCCGTCGATCAGCGTCATGTACGCGATCGGCATGTTCGACAGCGAAGCGTACAGGTTGTACTTGGTCGCCGCCGCGCCGAGGCCGATCGTTTCGAGCACGACCGCCGTGAAGCCGGCGTAGGTCAGCCCCTGGATGAACGCGTAGATCAGCGTGAACACGACGTACATCGCCTCGGTGCGTGGCGCCAGGGCCATCGCGACCGTGCTTAGCGCCATCAGCAGGCCGTACAGCACGTACGCCGTCTTGCGGTCCATCCGGTCGGCGCCGTAACCGCCGAAGATACAACCGAGCGCGGAGACGATACCGCTGAAGACTCCCGTCGCCAGCGCTACAGTGTTCGCGCTGGCGTGCCAGTCGTCGGCGACCGCCGACCACAGATTGCTCGCGGCGCCCGAACCGATCGGCAGGAAGCAGATGAGGAGCGCCAGAATGCCGGCTCGCCCCCGCACCACTTGCCACAGATCCTTCAACACGGCGACCAGCATACGACCGTAGTGGCCGGTTCGCGCGAGCGGCGGCGGCTCGGGGACGAACCAAAGCGCTGCGCAGCACAGTGCGCATACGACCGCGATCACGGCCGCCGCCATCCATGGATCGGGCAGCGTCTGCGCCAGCCATAGCCCGGCGCCGCCGCCCAGGCCGTTGCCGCCTAGGTTGCCCGCCTGGAACCATCCGCCCGCCCGACCCTGCAATTCCGGCGGCGTGTTGTAGACCATCAGGCTTTCGGTCGCCATTGCCAGAAACGTCGACGCGACATTCGAAATCAGCACCGCCGCATACAACAGCGGCAGCGATGCGGCATCGGCGGGAACCGCGCCGGTCACGAAAATGCCCAGCGCGCTGACCAGGCCCGCGAGCGCGTACCACGTCTTGCGCGACAGCGTCGTATCCGCCACCGGCGCCCACAGGAACTTCCAGGTCTGCGGGATGTAGCTGGCCGCGATGAGCGCGGCGACCTCTTCCACGCTGACGCCGGCCTGCGTGAGCTGATAGCCGATCGCCACCGACAGGTACCCGCCCATCGCTCCGAAGGGAACGATCAGGAACAGGAATACGCTCGGGTGGGTTCGGCGCATTCGAATAGGCGCGATTAGTCAGGATCGCTTGGGGTTTGCGTGGCCGCAAGGATAGCAGCCCGCGCTTGACTACGACTTGCTTGCGACCATTTGCGTCAGTACGCTACGACACGTTCAGGCGATCTAAAACAGACAATCAAGGCTTCTACGATGGCACGCATCTTCGTCACAGGATCCGCAGACGGCCTAGGCCGATTGGCCGCGAGACGCATGGTCGCAAATGGTCACCGCGTGGTTCTGCACGCGCGCAACGACAAGCGCGCGAAGGAAGCGCTTGCCGCCGTTCCCGGTGCGGAAACCGCCGTGGCCGGCGATCTTTCCAGCATCGCGGAGTGCAAGCGGATTGCCGAACAGGTCAACGCACTCGGCGCGTTCGACGCCGTGATCCACAACGCCGGCGTTTATCTGCAGCCGAGGCGGATCGCGACCGTCGATGGCCTGCCAGCCGTGTTCGCGATCAACACGCTGGCGCCCTACATCCTCACCGCGCTGATCCTCAAACCGAAGCGATTGGTCTACATGAGCTCAGGCTTGCACCGGAGCGGCGACCCGAGCCTGAAAGATCTGACCTGGAGCGAGCGGAAGTGGAGCGAATCGAGCGCATACGCGGACTCCAAGCTGCACGACGCGATGCTGGCGTTCGCGGTCGCGCGCAAGTGGCCCGACGTTCTTTCCAACGCGGTCGATCCCGGTTGGGTGCCGACCAAGATGGGCGGCCGCAACGCGCCGGATGATCTGGATGCGGGCGCGGAGACGCAGGCGTGGCTGGCGACGAGCGATGATCCGGACGCGTTGGTTAGCGGAGAGTATTTCCATCATCGGAAGCAGCGGGCACCATTGTCTGCGGCGAAGGACCAGAAGATTCAGGAGCGCCTTATCGCGGAGTGCGCAAGAATTTCCGGCGCGTCGCTTTACGACTAATGAGAAAGCGTGGGACGGCTCAGTCTGCTATCGGCCAATCGCAGCCGGCCGAGTATTCCAAATTATCGCTTCTCAGCAGACATTCAGGTGACAATAGAACGATGGTAACTTTGATCTCTTGAGGTCACGGTAATAGAAGCAGCCATAGGATCGCACCATGAGCATTCGCGATCGTACAACCGCATTTTGTGACCGATTTGGTCTTCGCGTTCCAATTCTCTTGGCTCCCATGGCAGGCGCCAGTGCCCCTTCTCTATCCATTGCCGTTGCCAATGCAGGTGGCCTAGGCGCCTGTGGCGCGCTCTTGATGGCACGGCCCGAGATTGTTGCCTGGGCCAATGAAGTGCGGGCGGCAAGCAACGGCAGATTTCAAATCAATCTCTGGATTCCGGATCCTGCCCCGGTCCGCATTGCGGCCCAGGAGAAGCTAGTGCGCGATTTCCTTGCGAGTTGGGGACCAGCGGTCGCACCGGATGCAGGCGATGCCACTCCGCCCGACTTCGCCGCACAATGTGAGGCACTCTTGGAGGCTCGCCCACCCATTGTTTCTTCGGTTATGGGACTTTACCCGCCTGACTTCGTGGCTCGCCTAAAAGCCCTTGGCATCTCTTGGTTCGCCAATACGTCGACCGTGGCTGAATCGAAAGCCGCCGAGGCGGCCGGCGCGGACGTGGTTGTGGTTCAGGGAATGGAAGCCGGCGGGCACCGCGGCTGTTTTGATGCCAGCAAGGCCGAGCGCGAAATGGTGGGATTGATTTCCCTCGTTCCGGCGGTGGTCGACGCTGTGAGGATTCCGGTCGTCGCCACGGGAGGCGTTGCCGACGGTCGAGGGGTCGCGGCGGCGCTTGCTTTGGGCGCGAGTGCAGCTCAGGTGGGCACGGGCTTCCTGCGAGCACCGGAAGCCGGGATTCCTGCCCCATGGGCGGAGGCGCTCGCGAGTGCGACGCCGGAAGAGACGCGCGTTAGCCGCGCATTCAGTGGACGCGCGGGTCGAAGTTTGGCGACCGATTACGTGCGCGCCGCCATTTCCAACAACGCGCCACGACCCGCGCCCTACCCGGTCCAGCGCGGTCTCACTGCCGCGATGAGAGCCGCCGCAACAAAAGCGGGAGACGTAAGTCGCATGCAGGCGTGGGCGGGACAATCCGCAGGCCTGGCCCGCGCGGAGTCGGCCCACCTAATCGTAGAGCGCCTTTGGGAGGACGCAGTCGCGATTCTCCGATATTGAGATCCTGCGGATTGACTTCGTGTCCAGTCACTAGTCAATCCAACCGCCGCTCCCCGCCGGCACACCGTCATCACTACATGTCCCCCTTTCGCAACACCGCGCGCTGTCGCCCCCGCTAGTCTTTTCCGCTAGACTGTTTCCCGGCGCAGCGACCTCCGCAGGCGCGAGACTTCCACTGGTGAATTCTCCGTGACCGAAACCGAGCGGCACCCGACGAGTCGCGCGCTCGTCGCGAGCTTCCTCTTCACCGACCTGGTCGGATACTCGAAGGGGACGGCGGCCGAGCAGTACGCTGCCAAGGCCACGCTGTCGTCGGTTCTGCGCAGGAATCTCGCAACCCTGCTCGACGTCGACTACCGGATCAAGGACACCGGCGACGGGGCGCTGATCGCGTTCACCTCGAGTCCCGAGCACGCGCTCTATATGGCGCTCGCGATCGCGGAGGACTTCGGGCAGGCCGCGGCCGCGGCGGGCTTTCCGTCGAATCGCCTGCGCACCGGTCTTCATCTCGGATCGGTCAAGGAGTCGACCGATCTCGAAGCGCGGCCCAATTTCGTCGGCGATGGCATCAACGCCGCAAAGCGCATCATGGATTTCGCGGAGCCCGGGCAGATCACCGCTTCGCGCGCCTTTTTCGAAGCCGTCGGCAGCCTGGATTCGGCGTACGCCGAGCTGTTCAGGCATATCGGCGCTCCCGACGACAAGCATGGGCGCGCGCACGAGCTTTACGCGGTCGCGCCGAGTGCCGCGGTCCTGCAGAAACTCAAGCTCGATCTCGCCTCCGCTGCCGACGAGCCCACGCAATCGGCCGCCGGCATTCCTGCGCCCCCCAAGCCTGCGAAACCGCCGACGAATGCGACGAAAGCGATTGCTGCCGACACCTCCGACGCGTCGTCGAACCGTGGAGGTGGGACCGCGCGCAAGGTGCTGCTTACCGTCTTCGCCGTGATCGCGCTTGGCGCGGTTGCGCTGTTCGCCGCAAACAGACTGACCGCGCCCGGCGAGTCGAAAAGTTCTCAAACGACAATCGAACCGGCGGTGACCCCGCCCGCGCCGAAACAAGCGGCCGTGCCGCCGGCATCGGACAAGACTGTCGGCGACTCGCAATCCTCGACCGGCACCGCGCCCAAGTCCGCGCCGGCGCCTCCCGTTTCCGCTGCAGGGGTTGCAGCAAGCGCACCCGCCGCACCCGCGACCGATTCCACGCAGCCGGCCGCCACGCCGCCCACCACGGCGGCAAAAACGACTCCGAAGAACAAGCCGAAGGCCGAGCCGTCCTCGCCCGCACCCGCCCCCGCAGCTACCGCGTCCGAACGCAGCAGTCCGCGTTGCAGTCGCATCATGGAAAAGGCAACATTGGGCGAGACGCTTACCCCGGACGAAAAGAAGGAGCTTGCAAGCTCATGTCGCTGAATCCGTCGCGGTGCATGACGAGTGGGCTGACCGCCGCCAGCCTGATTGCGGTGATGCTGATTGCTTCATGCGCAGCGCCGCCTGCACCTGAGCGTCCGGCGGCGCCGTCGTCCGAGCTGTCGTTCGACGCGGGCGTCGACTACGCGATCGATGACCTGCTGGTTCAGGCGCGGCGGTTGCCGGCATTCGCCGCTTCGACCGGGTTGATAAAGTCCGATGTGCCGCGCGGCGTCATCGCGGTCGACCCTGCCATCGACGGGAATACCGGTCAGCAGACGAACGCGTCCAAAGCCCTCGATTCGCGACTGCTGCAACGCGCTTCAGACAAGTTCGCGCAGTTCGAGGTGGCTCCGGTCAACGCGAACACCGTCGGCAAGGCGCAGTTTGTCCTCGCCGGGACCTTGACGCCGATCGACGCGTCGAAGGGCGCCGCCGGAACGTTCCGGATCAGCCTGTCGCTGACCGACATCAAGACAGGATTCGTCGTCGCGCAGTCTGCGGCGAGGGTGCGCAGCGAGGGAGTCGACACGACGCCGACCGCCTTTTATCGCGACAGTCCGTCGTTGACCAAGGACCGGGTCGTCGAAGGGCAGATCAAGACGGCGCAGACGCCGGCCGGCGGCCCGGCCGACGAGTTCTACATGTCGCGGCTGCCGATCACTGCATTGATCAGCGAAGCCTCGAAGCTCTATGAAGCCGGCAACTACACCGAGGCGCTGCGCTACTACGAGTCGGCCGCATCGCGTCCCGAGGGACAGCAATTGCGTGTCCTCAACGGCCTTTACCTGGTTAACAGCCAGCTCGGCCGCACCGACGAAGCGGAAAAGGCCTTCGCGAAGATCGTCGCCCTCGGTCTTGCCACCAACAGCCTGTCGGTCAAATTCCTGTTCCGCCCGGGCTCGCTCGATTTCCTGGCGGACCCGAAAGTCAGCGGCCCGTACAACATGTGGCTGCGGCTGGTTGCGCGCGAAGTCGCGTCATCCAAAGCCTGTCTCAACATCGTCGGTCACACCAGCCGCACCGGTGCGGAGAAGTACAACGACACGCTCTCGCTGCAACGAGCGGTCACGATCCAGCGCCGGATCGAGGCTCTGAGCCCCGAGACCGCGGGACGGCTGACGTCGGTGGGGATGGGCTTCCGCGAGAACCTGGTGGGGTCGGGTACCGACGATCTGCGCGACGCGCTCGATCGGCGCGTCGAATTCAAGGTTCGAAACTGTTGAAGAAGGCGCACAACACACCGCAAATAAGAGTAATCCGGCTCGTCCCAAGGGAGGAACTCACATGGCTTTGCGTTTCATGATTGCCTTGTCGGCTATCGTGCTCGCGGCAACCGGATGTTCGAGCGAGCGTGCCAGTACGTCGGCATCACGAATACCGGGCTGGCAAATGAAGATGGGGAATGGAACGGTATCGAGCTACGCCGAGCTCGAAAGCGGCGGCGCACCGACGTCGATAGGCGTCGTCTGGTCGTCGGGCGC
>Ga0105245_10005843_pt1 | contig 10803 bp, 18 predicted proteins | sample KBSM54metaG_FD_81523 | JGI IMG/M metagenome (GOLD analysis project Ga0105245, IMG submission 81523) | Miscanthus rhizosphere microbial communities from Kellogg Biological Station, Michigan, USA - KBS M5-4 metaG | ecosystem: Host-associated > Plants > Roots > Rhizosphere > Soil | place...
AAAAAGCTCACTCCCTCGACATGGCAGAGTGAGCCAGCACATCCCTCTATACCTTCTGGTGGCAGTCCAGGAAATCACGCCGCCCGTGTTTTTTCCGCGATCTCGTACGTCCCTTCCCAGGTATTTTCAACTTCCACAGGTGAAGTCATCTTGCCCTTGTAGCTGCCGCCACCCGTAAGACCCTCGAGCTTTCCCGTGCCGCCGGTAAATATCCAGACACCCTCAATGGTGACTTGCCCCTCGGAAGTTGTGATCCTGCCTTCAAAAGTGCCGAAGTCGCGGTCGCCGTCAGGATGCTCGTTGACGAAGTAGCCGCGCTGCGGACCGTTGCCAGCGATCAGGTCAGCCGTGCCCCAGTAGGTGATCTCGGAGTTGTCCCACTTCACATCAGGTGATTTCTGGACACCTCTGACCGTGAGCTGGTTCAGGTCGTGGTTGGCAACGTCGTATAAAGAAATGGTTGACTGGGCGGTCGCTTTCCCAGAAAAAGAACCAGAAAGATCCGGCATGTTGCCTCCTTGAATGTGTTGGGTTTTACAACACTATCCTTCTCTATTGGTTGAGCGAGTACTGTCCGCCAGGTGTGTGGACTGAGGTTTTCACCCAACGATGCGATGGCCCGTAATTGGCGTGCCCAGTGTCGTCCTTACTGGAACTCGTGTCAACTGAGCGCGGTTGCCTCCACAATCCAGGTCTGGCTAGGCCACGAGTCGCTGGCCACAACGCAGAAATACCTTGAACCCACGAAGGAGACAGAGAAGCAGCTGGAAGACACGAAGCTGCCGTTTTAGCGACCGCATAGCGACTATGAATGTAGTTTCTGCACTTGACCTCATCCGCGGACCTGCTACCCTGAAATGAACATTCCTGCAGTTCGACTTCAGTGCTGGCCACCTCCCCCTGCCAACCCTAGCCGTGTGCAGGCTTGGCATTATGCGAAAAGCGTCCGCCAAAAACACGAGTCGCCGTGTCGTTTCGACCGGCGCTCCCGTTGTAAGTGTCAGGCGATCTGATCTTCGACCCCTCACTCGCCTACTGCTGTTTGCTCGCGCCGGTGGTCGGTGTGAGTTCGACGGGTGTAACCGTGACCTGACCGAGCACCACTTAACCCTAACCGAGGGAAATTTTGCCCAGATCGCACATATTGTCGCGTTCAGGCCGGAGGGCCCGCGCGGAAAGGACGCGCTGAGGCCCAAAGATGTCAATGATCCGGCCAACCTAATGCTCCTTTGCCCCCAATGTCACAAACTCATCGACGATCACCCGAATGATTACTCCCGGAAGGCGCTCGAACAATACAAACACCGCCACGAAGATCGCATTCACCATGTCACCGGCCTGGGCCCTAACCTGAAAACTACAGTGGTGGTGGTCCAGTCCAAAATCGGCGGACAAACGGCGGCGATTCCCTTTAACCACATCTTGGAGGCGGTGTCGCCGCTTTACCCAATTGCCCGGCCGGGAGTTGTAATTGACCTCACGGAAATCGAAAGCGACAGTACGGCATTCCTCGCAGCAGCAAGTGAGACGATCGAGCAGCGGTTAGCCCGTGTATACGAGCCCAGGGGTGAGGCGACCCAAACCGGACATCTGTCGGTTTTTGCGCTCGCGCCAATTCCGCTGCTGGTTTTTCTTGGGACTAAGCTAAGCAACAAGGTTCCTGTTGATCTCTTCCAGCGGCACCGTGACACCGAGAATTGGACGTGGAAGACGGGCGGCACCCAACTGGAATATGAGTTCCGGAAACAGCAAGGCGGACGGATAAAAGAGAACGTGGCGCTGGTCATATCCTTTAGTGGAACTATTACCTTGAAGGAGCTTCCAGCGGAGATTGACGACGCGTTCACGGTCTATGAACTTCGGCCCAAAGCGGTAACACCAAATCTCACTCTACTTCGTTCGCGGTCCGACCTCGAAGCCTTTCGGCTGGCCTACCAAGAGGCTCTCGGCATCATCATCCGCGATCACGGCCTTATAGGAGCGCTCCACCTCTTCCCCGCAGTACCAGCTCCCGTGGCAGTGCTCTGTGGGCGGGAACTACTTCCCAAGGTTCACCCGGCACTTGCAGTGTACGACTACAACAAACAGAAAGGCGGATTCACACTACAATTAAAGGTAAACGATTATGGACACGAATAAATATTTGCAGCAGGTACTCGCCTCGCAGGACCTGCCCGACGACAGCCAGGAATTGAAGGACCTCCAGAATCGTCGCAAAGACGTGGAGGAGTTGCTTCGCTCATATTTTGCCAAGTCTTCGCCGACTGTTCGTTATGGTGGCTCGCACGCGAAGGGTACGTTGATCCGCGACTATTACGACCTCGACCTCGCCTGCTATTTCCCGCACGATGACACAGCCGCCGGTCCCACGCTGAAAGACGTCTACAACAACACGGCGAAGGCGCTTGAGCCCCATTATTACCTGGATAAAAAGACGTCCGCGATCCGCTTGAAAAGTCGCGACCCCAAGACCTACGCGACGGATTTTCATATCGACGTAGTACCTGGGCGGTACACCGGTCCCGAAAAGGGAGATACTTTTCTGTACCAGTCGGCAGGTGACAAAGAGCGGCTCAAGACAAATCTCGACGTTCACATCCAGCATGTGAAAGACAGTGGCGTCGTCGAAGCCATCCGGCTGCTTAAGCTGTGGAAAGTGCGCCGCGGCTTGCGCGTCAAGCAGTTTGTCTTTGAGCTCCTCATTATCGATCTCTTAGCCAAGAAGAAAGGCGCTCAGCTCTCGGACCAGCTTGAGTACCTGTGGACGCAATTCCGCGACCGCTCCGAAGCTCCGGCAGTCCAAGACCCTGCAAATCCAACCGGCAATGATCTGACTGCGATTCTGAAGGCCGAGTGGTCCTCGCTCTCCCTAACTGCAGCCAGCACACTCGCGGCTATCCAGTCATCCGGATGGGAATCCGTGTTTGGAAAAGTGGAGGATAAGACTAGTGCAGAAAAAGTTGCGGCGTTAAGAAGTGCGGCTGCCGCTGTTGCCGCACCCACTAAGCCGTGGCATGCAGATGAATGAAACGGCCATGGCACCACAGCAATCCCGAGTTGTTGCAACGGGTGCGTGATGAGGCGGGCGTCCGCTATCCCGACCTCGGGATTTTTATTGAGTCCGATACCGTCTACCTACGGGGAAGTTTTCCGATCGAGCACGAACAGGAAGTCCTCGACCGCTACTCGATCGAGATCGAACTGCCGGCCGACTGGCCTGCTAGTGCCCCCATTCTCCGGGAGACTGGCGGCCGGATTCCCTGGGTTCCGGCGCGGCACGTAAATCCGAATGGTGTCGCTTGCCCGCTCGTGCCCGAAGAATGGCTGTTGAGTCCGCAACGCGAATCATTACTCGCTTTTCTGGATGGCCCCGTCCACAACTTCTTTCTCGGCCAGAGTTTGGCCGAACATGGGGAGTCGTGGCCGTTCGGTGAGCGGCCACACGGGAAACCTGGATTGCTCCAGAGCTATGGGGAATTACTGGGCACGACGGACGAATTAGCTATTCTGCGATATCTCGATTATCTGTCCCGGCGCGAAATCAAGGGCCACTGGGACTGCCCCTGTAGGAGCGGCCAGCGTCTCCGGAGTTGCCATCTGGCCCACCTTCAACAGCTGCGTCAGAAAATCCCCGCCTCTGTTGCCGCGGCGGCGCTCACGGCGCTAAAGAAGTAGAGCGGTCGTTCCGCTTCACAACTCCTGAAACGCCTTGTCGAGAATTGAAGTCCTCAGGCACATATCTAATTCACGCTCGTCACATACACACTCCGATTTTCCCCAAAATACGAATCATAAACATGTCGGTAAACGAGCTCGCACTTGCGATCGTAAATGTCTTTCGGATAGCCGATCCGTACTACGAGGGTTATCTAAGCATTTTTCCCTATGAAAATAGAAAGTGTCAGAATTCACAATTTTCGTGCCTTTTCGGACGAGACGATAATTTTCGATAACTATACGTGCCTAGTCGGACCGAATGGCACAGGCAAGTCGACCATCCTCACTGCCCTCAATGTATTTTTTAGAGACACCGCGAGCGCTTCGACCGACTTGGTCAACTTGGGTGAGGAAGACTTTCACCAATGCGCCACCTCCCAGCCCATTCAGATCACGGTGACCTTCGGCGACCTCTCTCCCGAGGCCGTCGAAGATCTCAACAACTATGTGCGACAGGGAAAGCTCATGGTTTCTGCGGTCGCTGAATGGGATGGCAAAACAGCTTCGGCACAGGTCAAACAATATGGCCAGCGCTTGGGGATTGAACAGTTCCGGCCATATTTTGAGAAAGAGAAGGCGGGTGGAACAGCGAAGGAGTTGCAAGAGTTGTTCGCAGCCATTAGGACTTCATTTCCAGACCTGTCGGAGGCTAAGACGAAGGCCGCGATGGAACAGGCACTGCACGAATATGAGGGCGGCCATCCTGAACAGTGTGTCCTGATTCCAAGCGAGGACCAATTTTATGGGGTCTCTCGGGGAACCAATTTGCTGCAAAAGTATTTGCAGTGGGTGTTTGTTCCTGCAGTAAAGGACGCGACAACCGAGCAGGCGGAGGCAAAGAACACGGCTCTTGGGCGGCTGCTTGCTAGAAGAGTCCACTCGCAGATAGCGCTCGGGAAGCCCATAGATAACATCAAACAACAGGCAATTCAACAGTATCAAGAGCTTCTCGCCTCAAATGCACATGCCCTCAAGGGCTTGTCGGATTCGCTGAATACGCGTTTCCAGAGATGGGCTCATCAGAACGCGAGCGTGAAACTCGACTGGCAAAGCAGTGAGGAAAAGATAGCTATTTCTCAACCAACCGCAAAGATTGAAGCCGCGGAGGGGATATTTGAGGGGGAGCTCGCTCGATTCGGCCACGGACTTCAGCGATCATTTATCTTTGCTCTCCTTGAGGAACAGGCAGAGCATTCGGACACGGGGCCTCGACTCATTCTGGCCTGCGAGGAACCGGAACTCTATCAGCACCCTCCGCAGGCTCGGTACCTGGCTTCCCTTCTCCAACGTCTCGGCTCGCAAAATGCTCAAATCCTGCTATGCACTCACAGTCCGTACTTTGCGACTGGCAGAACGTTTGAACAAATAAGAATGGTTAAGAAGGATGCGGTAACCGGATGTGCAACGGTGGCCCACACCACTTTTGAACAAATAGCGCAAACGATTGCGGAGGCCAAAGGTGAGAAGCCCACGAAACCGGGCGGAATCGCCGCCAAAGTGGAACAGGAATTACAAGGCCAACTGAACGAGATGTTCTTTGCGTCCGTTCGTGTCTTTGTAGAAGGACCGGAGGATATAGGTTACATAAGCAGTTATCTTTCTCTTCTCGATCTGTGGGACGACTTCCGAAGCCTCGGGTGCCATCTTATTCAGGTCCAGGGGAAGAGCAATCTAATCTACGCTATCGCCCTAGCGAACCATCTCAAGCTTCCGTGCTTCAGTGTCATCGATGCGGACGGCGACACGCCTCCCGACACTCCAGACAAACCAACAGGCAAGAGAGCCAAGCACGAGAAAGATAACCTCGCTATTCTTAGGCTGAGTGGTGTGGACAAGCCAATCGCATTCCCCGACGATACTCTATGGGAACGAAATGTTGTCGCCTGGAAAACTAAGATTGGCGATTTCGTTGAGACGGAACTTGGCGCAGAGACTCTCCATCAAATCAAGGAACAAGTAAGTGCAAAATACGGCATATTCGTGCACGATAGGGATAAGAATTCACTCTTTATCGGATACGTCATCGCTGAGGCCTGGGAGCAAGGTAAGAAATCGTCAACTCTTGAAAAGCTTTGTCGGACGATTGTCGAATATGCACAATCTGTGAATGTGCCAGTTGTAAGTAAGGGGGTAGCAGTTGCCGCAACCACTCCAGCATCGCTAGCTAAATAAAGACGAAATATCTCCATTTACGGCGAGGGCTACCACGTGAGCTTGAAGGTCGATGGCAACCGCTTTAACGGGTATGATTACGGCGAGTCGTCTCACTTTAACGGTACCGTGAGTGGAAGGTCCATCTCACTTTACGACTACGGTGAAAGTGCCTATTTTAATTACTCGATCTAAACCAATGCCCAACATAGTCGAAAACAACGCAATCAACTTCGCCACCGAGTACCTGCAAAAGCAGGGGTACGAAGTCACGAACGTCAGCCGCGGCAAGCGTCCCGGCTCCGAGCATCGGGGCTATGACCTCCTAGCCCACAAGCCCGGCGAAGACCCGATCAAGATCGAAGTAAAGGGCTGCACCCGGGAGTGGGGGATTCCCGATCCGTACGGCACCGAGTTCGATGCGGAGAAACGCCTCATCGCCGACTTCCTCTACGTGGTCTATTTCCTCGACGGCGCGCCTGCGCAACTTTGCGCCATCCCGCGGGCGGCGCTTGAACCCGAATACGTGGTCCCCAAGTCCGGCTATCGCATCTCGTCCCGCTTCAAGAACAAAAAGTCCCTCGAACCTTATTTGCGTCCGCTCTAATTCCTTCGCTAGGTCTACATCCCCGAAACCCTCACCGAGTAAAATCGGCTCAAGTGCGCGAAATATGAGCGCGTCACTGCATAAAGGCCTACAATCATTACAGCGCTACCTCATCAACAATAATCCATACGTCGAACTCTAAAAGGAAACCATGACTGAGAAACCCAGCGCCACCCTGCCCGGAACGGTCGAGAAGATCATCAAATCACCCTTTTCCAGCGAACCCGATAAAGCACAGATTGCCGTCGAAGGCGCGGATCACTTGTATAAGGAGATCCGCATTGAGAACACCCTGACGGACGAGAATGGCGACAAGGTCCAATTGAAACCGGGTGCGGAAGTGAAGGTCACCGTCGAAGCAGATCCGGAGGTGACCACGCCTCACGATGAAAAAGGCCCGAAGGTCTCGGCGGCCTGACCCTCCAAATCAATGCGCACCGTGAGCACAGGTCACACGCTGCTCACCTCTATTTTTCAAACTGTCTAATCCAATATCTAACGGCTTGGATGAACCGCTAAACCTTTTTTCTCTTGCTGCACACAAATAGCTGCCATGTGCCGAACATCAGGAAGAGGATCATCAGCGGGATTTCCACAAACATATCTAGTCTAATCGGCGCCCTAACCGTCTTCTCCCATCGATCCATCCGAATCTCATACCCCAACACGAGAAACAGAACCGCTGCCGACACTGCCAAGTGCAGGCGCCGGACGGGCGAAAGGGCGGCCGCAAGACCGAATAAGACGCCGCCCACGAGAGAAATACCTATGATCCATTCCTCCGCATAGTAGAGCATGTGAGTATTCTAGGCAGAACCCACTCTGGCAGGGAATGTTTTAACGGCCTGGTCCAAACCGCTGTTCTCAAATGTTTTTCCACAGACTAATACAAAAAAATACGCGGATCGTGATCCCAGTCACCGCATTCCCCGATTCGGGAGGAATAGTCTGCAATCGTCAACGACTGAAAAGGTTGATCTAAGAAAAAGTGGATCGATCTGAAGTAGGCCGGGTGACCCGCTTGGTGAGGTAACTTGCAGAGCCGCCAAACCCGAAAAAATCGACTGACTCTGTGAGGAAGAGCCGGGGGTGGGAATCGTGAAAGCGGTAACTACATCAGGGGGCTGCGGCGGTGCACGCATCCACGGTGTCGGCTCCTCCCAGGAGCCAGTGGTTAGAGCGTAACCGATGCCGCAGCCCTTTTAAACGCTCGATGTCTTCGGTTTCCCTTCCCGCCCGACGCAAGGTCACGCACCACAGTGCGCCCAATCACTGCATTCTTGGAAGTAGTGCGCTACAAAGAAGCCTGGCCGGGAGTCGCCGGAGGATCATCACTCGACCTCTGCATACCAAGCGGGCTTGAGCGCGGCGACGCCCGGTAGTCCCTTTGCAAGGAGTTCCAAGCCTGTGGAGGTCCGCCATGGACACGAATTTAGTCGTGTACAGCCAATGCGCAGAGTGTGAGGAGCCAGGACTATTTATAGATCCTGCAAGGTGCGCTCGCTGCCTGAGCGGGTACGAGCCCAACGAAAGCGATGACAAGGATGATGACGTTTCAGAGTCCTTTTCTCGCGTGACCGCATAAGTGACGGGGCACCCGAGCTCTTCTTTTATCCAAAGGCAGGGGAGTGAAGTCTTGGCTTCCGGGGTTCGGCTGATCAATGCGCCAGCGCACTGAAGTGCGCGCCGAGAAAATACGGCCAGACCACCAACGCGAAAACCCCTTTCCAAAAGGTCAGGTGGAGAAACCCGATCGTGAAGAGCCATCCGGCGAACCACACTGTCCCCATGAAGGTGTGGTGTTCGATTCGTATTTTCCGCATACCCTCTCCATGCGCATCTGTTCCCACGATTCCCTCCGCAAGTGCCGTACCGCAGCAGTCTACGCCTTTCACTGCACCAATCTTGGGTGATTGACTCCATTCTTCCACCGGGCGTACGTTTGCCTCAAAGGAGTCTCCCCCATGAATGCACATCCCCCGAAGAAGCTACCAACCGCGATAAACGAACCACAAGAACTCGAAGACCAAGTCCGAGAACGCGCCTACGAACTCTACGAGGAAAGAGGCCGCCAGGACGGCCACGACGAGGAAGATTGGCTCCGCGCAAAAGAGGAGATCACCATCAAGAAATTCCGCACCGCCTCCGCCTGATTTGTGCAGACACTCCCAGCCAGAAAGTGAGGCAGGCCTCGGACACGCTCCGGGGTCTTTTTCATGCACCGAAACTTTCCCATGTTCAGATCGTCCAACCCGAGGTCGGGGGAGTATCATCCGGAGGGGCGGGTCCTAACCTTCATGCCTAACAAACGCGGCAATCCCAACTGGGGCCGTCCCATGCAGCCTTCTTCAATCCTCTTCACCGAATTCGAAATGCAGGCGAGGCATTTACACCTGACACCGGACCAATACGTCGCCTCGGCTGAGCTGCGCAGCTGGTGCGAAAAGAACCGGAACCACTCCTACATTCCAGAATGGCTGCTGGATGAGTGGGAACTGCGTGTAAACGATGACCTCACCGGCGGCGCATAATTTCCACGCCCGCAGGCTTTTGCGCCGCCGACTTATCCCTGACTTTCATCGGCGTCGCCCTCTTCTCCGCCGAAAAAGGCCATGGCCGCATCATTTTCAATATCCTGCGGGCGATCTACGACGGTAACAACTTCGCGACTGGTACAAATGGCCTCGCCCGCGAGGATGTGCCGAGCGGTCTCTTCCAAGTCACTCTCCGCGGGATTTCCATCGCACCAGATCTCCAACCGAACCTTGAAATACGCCATAGCCCCTCCTTCCGGACGGCACAGGCTGTCCTCTTCGACACCCCCCGCTCCATACTGTCTTAGCGCAGTTACTTTCGTTACCCGTCGTGAACCTTCCTCCCTCAATCTAGTCGTCGCTCACGCTACGATCAAGCCTACGCATTAGGAGGTATCCGTGTATCGGCGCTTGGCCCTACATAGTTTCTTGCTCCTTCTTCTTTGGGCGTCAGTTGCCTGCTCAACAAAACCCGTGGGTGAAAACGCCGAAGCTTCCGCGACGTCATCCACGTCCGACAGCAAGCAGGTTGCCCTCCCCGCAGGTACCGTTGTCACCGTGCGCTTGTCCAGCACGGTGGGCTCCAAGATCAGCGCAAAGGGCGACCACTTCAGCGCCACCGTCGCGACCCCGGTGCAAGTAGACGGCAAAGTAGTGCTTCCAAAGGGCGCTGAGGTGCTGGGCAAAGTCGTCGAAGCCATGCCGCAGGGCCGCTTTAAGGGTGCCGCCGTACTCCGGCTGGTACTCGAGACCGTCACCCTAAACGAAGACAGCTATGACGTCCAAACAAGTGCAGTCAGCCGCACCCAGAAGGGCAAGGGCAAACGCACCGCGACCATGATCGGCGGCGGCGCCGGTGGCGGGGCGCTGATCGGAGGTCTAGCCGGCGGCGGCAAGGGCGCGCTCATCGGTGCAGCATTGGGTGCAGGTGCAGGAACCGCGGGTGCAGCCTACACCGGGGAGAAGGAGATCGTGCTGCCCGCCGAGTCCGCTCTCAGCTTCAAACTCACCGAACCCCTCACCATCAAACTGTAGCAGCTAGCTAACGAGCCCAGCCCCAACCAAAGAAAAGCCGCCCATCTGGGCGGCTCTTTTATTGCAGGTACAGGCTAGGATCTTTTCGCAACAACCACGATGGTCTCCACGAACTTGGGCGTGACTCTCGAAAGAAGGTAGTACAGGACATTTAGGAGCTTCTTTCGATAGCTTTCCCGATACGCAACGCCCAGCGAATACAAGTAGCCTGCTTCTTCGACCCTCCAACCGTGCTTGCCTATGAGCTGCTTTTTGTTGGAGTAGATTGTGGGCATATTGAAAAGCGGGTGGGATATTGCGGGGAATACATATTCACTTTAGCAGCGGCAGGAGTCTGTCAAATGTGTGCTTCGACAAACTCTCTTACGCTCCGAAGAGTTCTCGGATGCGGACAGATCCACCGCTTCTCTGCAACCAAGCTGGCAGTCGATATCGGATGCGGTGATCGTAGAGGTCCCGTAGATAATTTCCATGCCCAAAACATCTCTGTAAAACCGCACGGAAGTCTTCATGTTCAAAACCCGAAACGTCACCGCCGAAATCTTCTCCACCATCATGGTCATATCCCAGCAGTTTACGCCCGGCATCGCTTGAATCTGCCCTCCGGGAAGCATAGCGTGGAAGCAGGAGGTGGCTTATGACGTACGTCATTGCCGAGCCCTGCATCGGGGTGAAGGACACCGCCTGCGTCGATGCCTGCCCCGTAGATTGCATCCACCCCAAGAAGGGCACGACCTACGATGATGGCCGTCCCAGCTT
>Ga0105245_10005851_pt1 | contig 10797 bp, 6 predicted proteins | sample KBSM54metaG_FD_81523 | JGI IMG/M metagenome (GOLD analysis project Ga0105245, IMG submission 81523) | Miscanthus rhizosphere microbial communities from Kellogg Biological Station, Michigan, USA - KBS M5-4 metaG | ecosystem: Host-associated > Plants > Roots > Rhizosphere > Soil | place: Michigan...
GCGGGCGTACATGTTCAACGGTGAGGTGAACATGTGCCGCAGCATCGTCATCGGGAGGATGACCAGGAACACGAAGAAGCTGCCGACGTGCAGCAGCCACATCGCCTGCTGCCAGCCGTGCGGATGCGTCGCGTTGCGGAAGAGATACGAGAGCGGGTAGCCGACGAAGCTCCACTTCTCGAAGTCGGGTCGGTCGAGGTACACGATGCGGAACGCCTCAGCGAGGAAGCCCGACACGCCCAACACGAAGAACAGCCCCAGGATCAGCAGGTGCTCCGGCTTCGACTTGATGCGGATGCGGTAGGGCCGCTGCACGTAGCGGCGCACCATGGCCCACCCGATGCCGAGCACGAAGAGGAGGCCGGCTGCGTCGCCGACGAACGAGTACGCCTCGTACACGTGGCCGTGCAGGAACTTCCAGCTCTCGGGCACCTGGTCTTGGACCTGCGACACGACGGTGACCGCGAACAGGATCAGGAACGAGAAGTAGATGACCGAGTGCATCAACCCGGCGGCCGGGTCGCGCAGCAGCGTCTGCATGTAGACGCCGGCGCGGAAGTCGCCGAATCGCTTGGGAGCGTTCTTGACGGTGGTGCCGCGGTTGTCGGGAGCGCCCCGCTCCCAGTTCTTCACCCGGTTGGCGAACATCACCGAGCCGTAGACGAACACCACCGGGAGCAGGGTGTAGAAGGCGAGCTTCCACGCCGACGGGATGTTCTGGAAGACCTCGCGCTGCACCGGCGAGTCGTCGAACCAACCGAGCACGAGCGGGCCGAGGCCCGACCCGATGCTGAACAGCGCCCAGAAGACGCCGAACCCGATGACGAGGTGGTAGGGACGAACCCGCTTCTGCATACGGGTCGGAAACCTACTCGCCGTCAGATTTGGCTTACGAAATGGTGTCGCCGGGCGCGAGGCTTCGCGCCATGCCCATCGTGCGGATCGCCGATTTCTCGTTCGAGGTTCCCGAGGGCGACCGGATGTTGCACTTCGACGTGTGCGGGTTCGGCGTGCGGGCGGGCGACCGTCGCATCGTCGTCGATCCGTGGCTCGCGTTCGACGCCAAGCGCTCCGAGCCCGACGGTGGCGAGCGGTGGGACCGCGTCAGCAAGGAGTTGTCGGCGGCCGACTTCGATCCCGACGAGGTCGACATCGTGGTGTTCACGCATCTCGACGGGGTCGGGTGGGCCCTCGGGCCCGACGACGCGACGCCCGGCTTTCCGAATGCCCGCCACCTCGTGACCCAGACCGAGATCGATGAAGAGGCCGCTGGCCGCCGACAGGGGAGCCACGGCGTGAAGCGGCTGCTCGATCTGGGTCTCATCGACGCGCTGGAGCCGGGCGACATCGCACCAGGGGTGCGCGTCGAGTCGGCGCCCGGTCACTCCAATGGCGGCGTGATCGTGCACATCGACGACGACGAGGGCGGCGCCGTGATGATCGGGCACCTGTTCTTGCACCCGGCACAGCTCGTCGCGGTCGAGCGTGTCGAACTCGAGCCCGATCCCGAGATCTCGATCAAGGTCCGGCGCGCGGTGCTGGCGGACGCGAAGGTCCGCAACGCGAAGTTGTACGGCGACCTGTGGGCGTCGCCGGGCTGGGCCTACGCGCCCTAGCCGAAGGCTTTTTCGTCGAGCTCGCGGATGCGGGCGGCGAGGGCGGCGAGGAGCTTGTGGGCGAGTTGCGGCACCTCGTCGAGGACGCCCGAGAACTCGCGCGGACCGAGCACGAGCACGGTGCAGTCGGTCTCCGCCGTGACGGTTGCCGTGCGCGGGCCCTTGTCGAGCAGGGACAGTTCGCCGAAGTAGGCGCCGGGGCCGAGCATGGCGACCTTGCGCTTGTTGCGCTCGACCTTCACCTTGCCGTCGACGAGCACGAAGCACTCTCGCCCGACGTCGCCCTGCTTCATCAGCGTGCGCCCTTCGGGGATCTGCACTTCATCGGACGCCCGTGCGATCCGCTGCAGATCCTTCTGTGAGCACGCAGCGAACAGTGGTACCGACGCCAAGTGTTCGAGGTAGGAATCCCTGCCGACCATCTCGCTCCTCCCGACCCGAGCCCCAGCGGCCCCAGATCGGCGCAGATCGTAGGCGGTGGCCGGCCAGCCGTGCCCATATTCGAGGCGCGTTCGACGGTTCACGTTGGCGAAACAACCAAGAAACACCCGGCTCGTACGGTCGCCGGGTGATGGACGTGATCCTGGTCCGTTGGCCGGTCGAGGAGCCCAGGCGCGCCCTTCTCCAAGAGGAGGGTGTGCCCCGTTTGCTCCTGGTCGAGAACGGCGCGGCCCCTCCCCGCACCACCGACGACCTGGAGGACTGGGTGCGCGTGCCGGCCGACGAGGTCGACCTGCATGCCCGCGTCGAGAACCTGAACCGCAAGGCGCAGTCCCGAGTCGAGGTCGCCCCCCACCTCGACGAGGACGGCGTGTTGCGCGCCGGCGCGGGGTGGGTCCCGCTGCCACCGGTCGAGGCCAGGCTGACGTCGGCGCTGATCGACCGCTACCGGTCGGTGGTCAGCCGCGACTCGCTCGCTCGGGCCGGATGGCCGACCGGGGCGCCCGGCCGCAACGCGCTCGACGTGCACGTGCTCCGGCTGCGGCGTCGCATCGCCCCGCTCGGCCTGTCGATCCGCACCGTGCGCAGTCGCGGCTACTTGCTGGAGTAGAGCTCGGCTTCAGCGATTCCGTGCAGGATCGCTCGCTCGATTTCGCCGAGGGTGCGCGGGTCGGTGATCTTCCGACCGTCGCGACCGCGCACGTAGAACGCGTCGACCACGTGCGTGCCGAGCGTCTGCACCTTCGCGGAACGGATGTCGAGCTCGAGCTCGGCGAGCGCTCGCGTGATCCGATACAAGATGCCCGTCACATCAGGGGCCTCGACGTCGATGACCGTCGCGTCGGCTGATGCGTTGTTGTCGAAGGCAACCGACGCGGCTCGACTCGGCAGACGCGACTGACGGCGCCCGTCGTGTGCCGCGGCGCGTTCCGCCAGGCGCGCGTTGAGCGCAAGCCGCCCGTCGAGGGCGAGCTCGAGGTCGGCGATGACGCGATCCCACGGCGTCACGTCGCGGTATGGGTCGAACACCCGGAACCGCGCGAGCGCGCGACCCGAGTCGCTCGAGTACGCCATCGCGTGCAACACGTCGAGGCCCTTGAGCGCGAGGACACCGGCGACGCGGTTGAACACGCCGGGCCGGTCGCTGGTCATCACCGTCAACTCGTCGCGGTACAGGTCGAAGCGCTGAGCCCCGGCTTCGAGGCGCTCGAGGTCGTTGGCCGAGGGGAACTCCTCGACCATCGCCGGCCCGGGGAGGTCGGTGCCGAGGCGGCGCGCCACGCGCACGATCAGTGCGTTCACGAGTTCGGCCTTCCACGCGCCCCACGCCGCGGGGCCGGTCGCGATGCCGTCGGACTCCGTGAGCGCGGCCAACAGGCGCAGCCGGTCGATCGTCTCCACGGCCTTCACGACCCGGTCGATCGTCGCCGGATCGTCGAGGTCGCGACGCGTCGCGACATCCGAGAGCAGCAGGTGGTGCTCGACGAGCGACACGAGCGTGTCGACGTCGGGATCGCTGAGGCCGATGCGTTGCCCGATGCGCTCGGCCAGCGCCATCCCGGCCACGGTGTGGTCGCCGGGCTGACCCTTCCCGAGGTCGTGCAGCAGCGCCGCGAGCAGAAGCAGATCGGGCCGGAGCACGAGATCCGTGCGCTTGGCCGCGCTGGCAACAGTCTCGAGCAGATGACGGTCGACCGTGTAGCGGTGATAGGGGTTTCGTTGCGGCCTCGCGCGCACCGACGACCACTCGGGAAGAACCCTCGTCCAGACGTCGCGGTGATCGAGGGCCTCGATCACCGCGATCGCGGGGCGACCACATTGCAGGAGGTCGACGAACAACCCGAGCATGTCCGCCGGCCACGGATCCGGAGCTGAGCTCGTCGACGTTGCGAGTCGCTCCAACGTCGACCGCTCGATCGCCGCGTCGTTCGTTGCCGCGGCGACCGCGACGCGCAGCGCGACGAGCAGATCGGACGCGTCGGCCGCTTCGTCGAGGCGCGCTTCGCGGTCGAACAACGTCACGTTCGGCGCGACCTCTTGGCCGCGTCCTGGGCTCCTCCCCGCGGGCCCGGTGAGCCCGGACCGCACGCGTCGCCATGCGTCGTCGCTCGTCCACGCGATGGAGCGGGCGGCCTCGGCCACGAGCGCCATCAACGCTTCCGAAGAGGCGACCCCGAGAGCGGCGGCGACCGACGGCTGGTCTTGCAGCGTGAGCACGTTCGTCGAGCGTCCGGTGTGTCGGTGGAGTTCGACCCGCGCATCGAGGAGCACGGTGTACGCGGCGTCGAGCTCGCGATCGTCGTGGTGCAACAACACGCGCCGCGCGGACTCGGCCCACCGGAGCGCGTGCACGTCGCGCATGCCGCCGCGGCCCTCCTTCAGATCCGGTTCGAGCCGGAACGCGACCTCACCGGCCTCGCGATGTCGAGCGTCGACGCGTTCCGCGAGGTCCGCGAGCCATCGCGTCGTCTTGTTGCTCCACTGCTCGCGCGCACGCCGCCCGAGCTCGTCGGTGAGGCCGACGTCTCCGGCGAGATGGCGAGCGCTCAACAACGTCGTTGCCGTGTCGAGATCGTCCGACGCGAGGCTCAGCGCTTCTCGCACCGTGCACACGCTGTGTCCGAGCTTCAGCCCCTCGTCCCAGATCGGATACCAGAGCCGCTCGGCGATGTCCTTCACATCGACGCGCTTGTCGCGCACCAGCATCACGTCGATGTCGCTCGACGGGCACAACTCCGATCGTCCGTAGCCGCCGACCGCGACGAGTGCGACCCCTGACGCGGGAGGGCTCGCTGCGTCGAACAACGCAGCGAGCCACTCATCCACGAGGCTGGTGTACGCCTCACACCATGCGACCCCTCGCAGTTGCCGGTTGGCGAGGAGGGGTCCGCGCTCGAGCTTCACGTCATCGAACGGCGTGTCACAAAGCGTCATCACCCATCTCGCCCGTCCGCACGCGGAGCAGGCGGTCGAGGTCGATGGCCCACGCCTTGCCGTCGCCGATCTTGCCCGTGCGGGCGTGGGTGGCGATGAGGTCGAGCACCTTGTCGACATCGCTCGTGTCGACGACGACCTCGAGCTTCACCTTGGGAACGAAGTCGACCTTGTACTCCGAGCCGCGGAACGTCTCGCTCTTGCCGCCCTGGCGGCCATAGCCCTGCACTTCGCTCACGGTCAGCCCGAGGATGCCGGCGCCTCGCAGCGCCTCTTTCACCTCTTCGAGTTTGAACGGCTTGATGATCGCCGTCACGAGATGTGCCACTGGTTTCTCCTGTCGATGCTTGCGGTCTGATGGTCGGACACCGTGGTGTGCGGCGGGCCGAGGAGTGAACGGCTGAGGCCGGGGCGCCGTTGCCCCGGCCCAACCGTTGCACTGGAATCGCTAGGTGGAAACCGATTCTGATGCGGGCTCCCCGACGTGCAGGAAGCTCGGGCTGCCGCTGAGGCCGGCGGGTGACGTGTAGGTCATGCCGTAGCCGAACTCGACGTGGTAGGCGGGCGTGCCGTGTTCGTGGATGTCGAGACCCTCGAGCTCGCCGTCCTTCGTGACTCGAAGGTTCCAGGTGCCCGGGATCTTCTTGATGATCATGAACATCACGAATGAGAACGCCGTGACGCAGACGACGGCCACCATGCTCCCGACGAACTGCGCTTTCAGCTGATCCCAGCCGCCTCCGTAGAAGAGGCCGTTGACGGTGAACGTGGTGTTGTCCGCTCCGGTAGGTGTGGGAAGGCCGAACTGGCCCGCCGCGAACAGCCCGAGGCTGAGCGTTCCCCAGATGCCGGCGAAGCCGTGGACGGCGACCGCACCGATCGGGTCGTCGATGCGTAGGTACTCCAACAAGTCGACGCCGAGCGGAACGATGATTCCTGCGATCGCTCCGATCCAGATGGCGCCTCCCGGTGTCACCCAGTAGCAGGGGCAGGTGATGGCCACGAGGCCACCGAGGAAGCCGTTGATCGACATGCCGAGATCCCACTTCTTCGACCTCGGATAGACGAACAGCACGGCGACCAACCCAGCAGCGCACGCGGCCAACGTGGTGTTGGCGGCGACGCGACCGATGCCTTCGAAGTCCATGCCCGACAGCGTCGAACCAGGGTTGAAGCCGTACCAACCGAACCACAGGATCACGCCGCCGATGGCACCCATCGTGAGGTCGTGCGGAGGCAGTGGGCCGCCACCGTCACGCTTGAACTTCCGACCGATGCGTGGGCCGAGCATGATCGCACCGGCGAGGGCGATGAAGCCGCCGACCGTGTGCACAACCGTGGAGCCGGCGAAGTCACGGAAGACGATGCCGCCGTCGTTGTTCACGAAGCCGGCGAACCAGCCCATCGTGTTGCCGAGCCAACCCTTGGGACCCCAGACCCAGTGGCCGAAGATCGGGTAGATCAGGCCCGACACGCATGCCGAGTAGATGATGTCGCCCTTGAAGCTCGTGCGGCCGACCATGGCGCCCGAGGTGACCGTCGACGCGGTGTCGGCGAACGCGAACTGGAAGAGGAAGAAGGCGAGGAACGCCACGTGCGTGTCGAAGAGACCGCCGTAGTCGTACGTCGCGCCGCCTCCGTGCAGGAAGAAGTACTGGTGCCCGATGAACCCGTTGCCGAGCCCGAACTGGAAGGCGAAGCCGATGGCCCAGTACAGGATCCCGCAGAGGCAGGTGTCGAACACGCACTCGAGCAGCACGTTCACGGTCTCCCGAGAACGCGCGAATCCCGCCTCGAGCGCCATGAACCCGGCCTGCATGAAGAACACCAGGAACGCAGTGACGAGCACCCACATCGTGTTGATGGGGCTCACCCACTGGTCGGTGGCCGCCGCCGCGTCTTGCAACGGAGCCGCCCCCGCCGCAGTTTCGAAGAAGAACGCGAAGCCCTTCATCACTGCGAGCAGCGACGCGATGCCGAGCATCTTCCCACCGAGGATGACCGCAAACTGCTTGCGGACGTCCTTCTCTCTGAATCGCTTCAGCGATCGTTTTCTCATAGTGAGCGAACGTAGAGAGGCGACGTTTCGCAGTTGTGTGCCTGATGTTGCTGCTAGTGGGCGACTTTCTGACTGCTACCTGACACGCGAGCGGGACAGCCCTCAGCCAGCGACGATCGACAGCCCGGTGCCCGTGATGACGACGAGCTTGGTGCCGTCATTGGTCAGATCGGCTCGGCCCGTCGCCGAGCCGACTGCGTCGGGCAGGGGTGTTGAGCCCGACACCGTGTAGTTGGTCGTGTTGAGCACATCGACGGTGCTGTTCTGCACCCAGTAGCCCTTGGTGCCGGCGGCGTTGATCGCGACGCCGAAGCTCGGGTTTCCGGAGATCGTCCCGATGACGGCGCCGATGCTGTTCACGACGCGTGCGTCGATGAGCGACTTCGTGCCGTCACCGTTCACACTCACCGATCGCAGGAATCCGCTCGTGTTGTTGCACGTCCAGTTCGACGTCGTCGCCGTGTAGATGCACACCGTGCCGCCCGAGTCGTCGCCGACAATCTCGGTGATCCGGGACCGGTCACCGCTCGCCTCGACGTACGTCGCCTCGGTGGACGAGGTGATGGGGGTGGTGGCATCTGTCGTCAGGTCGAGCGCGTAGACCTCGCCGCCGTACCCGCTCCCCGCGAACGTCGTGGTCACGATCGCCTTGCCCGCGTTGCCGATCGCAACGGACACGGGCCGGTCGCTCATGAAGCCGGACGGAATCGCGACGCGCCGGAGTTCGGTCCGCGTGACGGTGTCGACGACAGACACGTTGTCGCCGCCGGTGTTGGCGACGTACAACTTCTTGCCGTCGGGCGTCAGGTCGAGGCCGGATGGCTGCGAGCCCACCGGTATCTCGGCAACCACGGCCTTGGTCGTCATCGACACGACATCGACGGCGTTGGTGGAGCGATTGGACACGTACGCGAACTGGCCGGCGTCGTCGACCACGACATCGACCAGCTTGCCGCCGATCGGCACCGTGGCGTTTCCGGACGCCGTCGGCGGTGTCACGGGCGTCGGATGCGCGGTCGACACGATGGCCACGCCCTGGTCGGTGATGGCCACGATGTTGTTGCCGTTCGGCGTCACCGCAGCGTTGCCGTTCGCAGTGCTGGTGTCACTGGTGAGGGGCAAGGTACCGGTCACAAGGAAGTGGCTCGTGTCGATCACGTTGATGGTGGTCCCGACGATCTGGAACCCGGTCGTGCCGGTTCCCATCGCCACGGACTTCGGGAAGGGCGCGTCGATCGTCCCCTCGAGCGAGTCCGCTGCGTTCATGACCCACATGTCGACTAGCAACCTCGAGCCGTCGTTGTTGAGCGACGCGTCGCGGAGGTAGGTCTGCAGGTTGTGCGAGGCCCACGCGTGCGTCCCCGCGGCATACAGGTAGACCGAGCCGCCGGAGTCGTCACCGATGATGAGGCTCAAGTGAGCGTGGTCGCCACTCGACTTCACGTAGCTCGCCTCGGTGACCTGACCGCCAATGCCGCCGCCGTTCTCGCTGGCGATCGCGTCGTTCGCCAACGTCAGTCGCAGCAGCCGCCCGCCGTACCCGCTCCCCGCGAACGTCGTGGTGATCATCGCGGTGCCGTCGTTCAACGTGGCGATCGACAGCGGCGTGTCGCCCGAGAAATTGGACGGCACGGCGATCTTTCGGAGCTCCGCGCGCGTCGCCACGTCGACGACGGAGATGCTCTTCCCGCCGCGGTTGGCGACATAGAGCGTCTTGCCATCAGCCGTGAGGTCGAGTCCGGCCGGTTGTGAGCCCACAGGGATGGCGGCCACCACGCCGCGGTTGGCGATGTCGATGACGTCGACCGCATTGGTGCTTGCGTTCGTGACGTACGCGTACTTGCTTGCGCTGTCGATGACGACATCACCGAGCGATCCGGGCACGGACACCGGTCCCGGGGGTGGCGGCGGAGGTGGTGGTGGCGGAGGTGGAGGCGGGCCGCTGGCGCCGAACGCGGGTGGGCCCAACTGTGTCCACGCGCCCCATGTGGAACCGGTGCGGCGGCGCCGCCACAGTGCGCCGTCGAGGCCGTCGATCATCACGTCGAGTTGGTTCACCGTGGCGGCTGCGTCGGGCGAACCGACCAGCCCTCCGCCGAGCGGCGACCATGCGAGCCACGCGGAGCCGTTCCACACGCGTGTCCACACCTGTCCGTCGTTGCCGCGGATGAAGGCGTCCACTTTGTTGACCGTTGTCGACGCGGCCCCTGGTCCTGCGGTCAACCCGCCACCATGCGACTCCCATGGCGACCACACGGACCCGGTCCACGCGAGGTGCCACATGCCGTTGTCGCTGCCCCGAGCGAACACGTCGAGCCGATTCGCACCCCATGACGCGACGTCGGGGTCGGCGGTGATGATCCCACCGAGTGACTGCCATCCGGTCCACGCGTTCGCGAACGCGATGTGCCAGAGGGCGTTGTCACCGCCGCGAGCGAAGACGTCGATGCGGTTGGTCCCCCACGAGACCGCGCCGGGACCGGACAACAGGAACCCGCCGAGCGACTGCCACGCGCCCCATGTACCGCCGTTGTCGTTGGACTGGATGCGCCACAACGCGTTGTCGCTCCCGCGCCCGAACACGTCGATACGTCCAGAGGTCATGGCCGACGCGTCAGGATCGGACGTGAGGATGCCGCCGAGCCGCTTCCACGATCCGTCGGCTGCTCGCATCCACAGCGCCTGGTCGGATCCTCGGATGAAGGTCGCGGTGTCGCCCGCGACGGTGGTCGCGGAGGGTCCGCCGATGCCGCGCAACGCGAGCGTGAGACGTCCTGCACCGAATTGGTTGTCCGGTCCGGTCGGTCCAGCGTCCGTTGCCATCGATTGCAGGGCGCCCTGCAAGAGATCCGCGGTGAGTGTCGGGTCGATGCTGCGCAACAGTGCGGCCGCCCCTGCGACATGCGGAGCGCTCGCCGACGTCCCGGTGAAGCCGCTCGTGCAGGTGGAGTTGCCCGCGTCGTAGACCACCTGGCCGCTGGTGCCGTCGGGACCGCTGATGTCGGGTTTCACGCGACCGTCGATGGTGGGTCCGAGGCCCGAGAACGGCTCGAGGTTGTGGTTGGCAACGCAGTTGGCTCCGACGGCCATCGCGTAAGGCGAACTGGCGGGCAGGCTCACGCTCCCTGCAGGGTTCACGAGCTCGCTGTCGGCGTACATGACGTAGGTGTCGAAGCGCGGGTTGGCGGGCGCGTTGAAGCGCGCGATCGCGGCGAAGAAGTACGCGTCGACACCAGTGTTGTTCGTGACCGTCACGCCCTCGATCGGCGGCGCGCCCGCCGTCTGGTCCCCTTGCGAACTGGCGACGATCGCTCCGCCCGCGTTCAACACGTACAGATCGAAGTCTTCGCGAGGACCGGTCCAGCTGTCCCACTTGACGAAGAAGTTGGCCGACTGGCCATTCGGGAGGAAGAACCCGTCCTCGTAGTTGTTCGGCGCCCACGACACCACGCGCAACCCGCCGCTGGTGATCGCGTCGGGCGTCGACGGTGCGAACGTGTAGTGCACATCAGCTTCGTTGCCGGCGGCGGCAACGAACAAGACGTTGTTCTGGCGCAACGCGCGTACGACGCCGTCGGCGGTGCTCGCATCGCCCGACCCGTCGCCTCGCCCGTCGAGGGGCGCGCCGAACGAACCGTTCACTACCCGGATGTCGTTCACGGTGGTTCCGTCGGAGTTGACGCCGAGGATGTAGTTCTCGGCGGCGACGAGCTGCGCGTCGTTGGCAACGCAGATGAGGACTATTCC
>Ga0105245_10005853_pt1 | contig 10797 bp, 6 predicted proteins | sample KBSM54metaG_FD_81523 | JGI IMG/M metagenome (GOLD analysis project Ga0105245, IMG submission 81523) | Miscanthus rhizosphere microbial communities from Kellogg Biological Station, Michigan, USA - KBS M5-4 metaG | ecosystem: Host-associated > Plants > Roots > Rhizosphere > Soil | place: Michigan...
CCCAGTATCAATAACTCGATCGGTGTCGGCTTCGGCTTGGATTGGGTGCACTACACGCACGGCGCCCTGCACTGCGTGCCCGACATGGGCCCGGCGGGCGGTTGCTACACCTACGACGACACGCAAAGCGTGAACGACTTTTGGGTGCCGGTGGTGATGCAGTGGAACTTCTTCCTCAGCCGGCAGTGGTCGGTGTTCGGGGAGCCGGGGCTCGCGCTCCGCTACGAGTCGGTGCCAGGGGGCCACGCCGAAAAGCTCGATCCACAGCTGTACGTCGGCGGCCGCTGGCACTTTGCCGACCAGATGACCCTCACTTTGCGCCTCGGCTACCCCACGTTTTCCGCCGGTGTCTCGTTCATGTAGCGATTTGTGGCTCAACTTAGAGCGCGCCCGGATGGCGGTAGCCGGGGACTGACGCTATATAAACGAACAGCTCATGAACGCGGCGATTCTCGTCAGCATCCTCGGTTTGGCGGTTCTGATGATCGTGCACGAGGCGGGGCATTTGCTCGCGGCGCGCGCGTTCGGCATGCGCGTCGTGCGCTTCAGCATCGGCTTCGGCCCGGCCCTGTGGCGCTACCAAGCGAAGAACAGCGAGACGGTCTATCAGGTCGCGCTGATCCCGTTCCTCGCTTACGTGCAAATCGCGGGCATGAACCCGTTCGAGGAAGTCGATCCGGATGACAAGGCGAGCTACGCGAATGCGTCGCTCATCGGCCGCATCAGCGCGATCGTGGCGGGCCCGCTCGCCAATTACTTCTTCGCCTCGATTTTGTTTTTCGGCTCGCTGATGATCGGCGGCAAACCGGTGCCCACCACCGCGGTCACCATCATGGATGGCCCCGCGAAGACCGCGCAGATGAAAAAGGGCGACACCATCGAGACCATCGATGGCGTCGCCATCACCGATTGGGATCAGATGCGCAAGCTGATCCTCGCGAGCGCCAACAAGCCGCTCGACGTCGGCGTGCAGCGCGGCGCCGAACACCTGCACCTGAAGGTGACGCCGCAGTTGAAGGAAGACGGCGGGCGCATCGGCGTGCAACCGATCTACAAGCAAGTACCCATCACCCTGCGGGAAGCCGCGATCGCCTCGGTCGAAGCTCCGCCGCGCGTCGTCGAAGATCTGGTCGTCGGCCTTTCCCGCATTTTGACGGGGAAAGACAAGCCTGATTTCAAAGGCCCCGCCGGCATCGTCAAAGAGACGTCGAAAGCCGCCCGCAACGGCGCGCCCGAATTTTTCTGGTTTCTGGGCGCGCTCAGCGCTTACCTGGGCGGCTTCAACTTGCTGCCCTTCCCCGCGCTCGATGGCGGGCGCCTGGTGTTCCTTGCTTACGAAGCCGTCACGCGGCGCAAGCCGAACGCGCGCGTCGAAGCCAACATCCACGCCTTCGGGTTGATGCTGCTGATCGCGCTCATCACCGTCGTGAGCTTCTTCGACTTCAAAGGGAACTAAGCGCTCAGCACTTCTCGAGACGCGATGCGGCCCTCGTCGAGGGTCCAGATTTCGTCCGAGAGTTCACGCGCGAGTGCGTGCTCGTGAGTCACGAGCAGCATCATGAGATTTTGGGGTCCCTGCGCAACACGGCGCAGCACTTCACGGACCTCTTCTCTGAGCGAGGGATCGAGAGCGCTCGTGGGTTCATCGAGCAGCAAGATTTTCACGTTTTGGGCCAACGCCCGCGCGATGGCCACCCGCTGTTTCTGACCGCCCGAGAGCTCTCGCGGGTAAGCCTGCGCGCGATCGGCGAGGCCCACTTGAGTCAACAGTTCGCGCGCGTGAGCTTCGGCTGCGGCGCGCGCCTCCTTGCGCACCACACGCGGGGCGAGCGTGATGTTGTCGAGCACGGTCAGGTGCGAAAACAGGTGAAATTCCTGAAAGACCATGCCCACTTGGCAACGCAGGCCTTGCAGCAAACGCGGCGCGTGCGCGCCGGGCTGCAAAGCGAAGCCGGCCACCTCGAGCTCACCGGAGTCGAACGTTTCGAGCCCGTTCAAACAGCGAAGGAGCGTGCTCTTGCCGGAACCCGAAGCCCCCAGTAACGCGACGATCTTGCCGGCCGCGACCTCGGCGTCGATGCCGCGCAGCACGGGTTTGCCAGCGAACGACTTGTGCAGGCCCGAGATCCGGATCACGACGTTTGAAACCTTCGTTCGAGCCACAACGAAAGCCGGGACAGCGGAAAGCTCAGACCGAAATACATGGCCGCGCACAGCGCTCCGGGCACCAGCCAATCGCGCAACTCGACGGCCACGATGGTCATGCGCTTGGTCAACTCCACGACCGTGATCACGCTCACGAGCGACGAGTCTTTCAGCAGCGCGACGAAGTCGTTCGTGAGCGAGGGCAGCGCAATGCGCAGGGATTGCGGCAAGAGCACGTGCCGGAGCACTTGCAGGCGCGACAAGCCGAGGGAGCTCGCCGCTTCGGCTTGGCCTCGCGGCAGCGCATTGAGCGCGCCGCGCTGCACCTCTGCTTCGTACGCCGCATAGTTCAACCCCAAACCCAAAATCGCAGCCACGACGGGCGAAAGTCGAATCACGGACGCGAGCCCGTAATAGAGCACGTACAGCTGGAGCAACACCGGCGTGCCGCGAAACACCTCGATGTATGCGGTCGCGCAGAAGCGGCCGAGCGAGCCCGCGTGCGCGCGCGTCACGGCCAGCACCAAACCGAGCGGCAGAGCGATGGCAAACGCGAGCACCGAGATCAGCACGGTCATCAGCGCGCCGTGCAAGAACAAGCCGAATTGAGTCGCAGAAAAGCGCGCGGGGGCGTCGCTCGAGCGGGCCGCTCGGGGCGGCGCGTGCAGCGCTTCCGCGCGCGCACCGAGTTCGCTCTGGCGCGAGTCCCACAATTTCCAAGTTTCGAGGATCGCGCGGAGCTCTCCGCTGCTCACCATCTGGGCGAGCACTTGGTCCACGCGCGTCGCAAGCTCGGGATCGCTACGGCGCATGCCGATGACGTAACTGCCGCGCGCCAAATCGCCCGCCACGCAAGTCAGCGCGGGGAGCGGGCAGCCGTAGCGATCGGCGATCACGTGGTCGAGCAACACCGCATCGATGCGCCCCTGGGCCAAATCGAGGTAGGGCTCTTGCTGGCCCTCGTACAGCACGACTTCAGCGCTCTGCGCGGCGAGAAGCTGTTGCGCCACGGTTTGGTTCAACGTCCCGACGCGGTGCCCACGCAGCTCGCCGAGCGTGCGCAGTGGGCCCCCTTTCCGGATCGTGAGCGTCTCGCCGTACACGAAATAGGGGCTCGAGAGTCGCAGGCGCGCGCGGCGCTCGTCCGTCGCTTCCAATCCGTTCAAGATCAGGTCGAAATCGCCACGCTCGAGCGACGGGATCAGGTTCGACCAATCGTTCTGCCGAAAGCGGGCGCGAACACCGAGGTGCACAGCGAGCGCCTGGGCAATGTCGACCTCGAAACCGATGATCTTGCCGGGTTCGGTCGGGCTTTCGAACACGTAAGGTTCACCGCCCTGTAAATCGCCGGCCCACGAAAGCTCGCCACGGGTGCGAACTTCCGCCCAATCGGCCCGTGCACTCCGCGGCACAGCCAAGAGGGCAATCGAAAACAAGAGCGGAAAGACGAGCCACTCGCGCACGCGGCACGAGGCTACCATGTGCTAGCCTGGCGCCGGTGCAGGCTGTGAAATTCGGTGTTGTGGCGAGTTTCCTCGGTGTTTTGGCGCTGAGCGGTTGCGCGTCCAACAAGGTGGGCTTGAGTGAAGGGCCACGTGAGTACGTCGCTTCCGACTACGAAGGCGTGCTGAAGTCGTGGACTCGCTCGGAGCAGCTCACCACCGTCAACGCGATGGACAACGTGCTCACCGTCACGGCCACCTATGAGTCGTGGGATTTTCGCTGGGCGTACACGGTGCGCTACGCCGAGGATTATCGCCTCACTATCGATCAGCGGCACGCCCTGCTCGAACGCTCGCTGTCCGAAACGCGCGACGCACACGAATTTTACGTGGCGCTGTACGCCGAAAAGCACAAGTGGAACGATCTGACGGCCAAAGAGCCCGCCTGGATCGTGCGCCTCACCGATGACGAAGGCACCGAAACCGCGCCTTCGGAGATTCAAACCATCAAGCGGCCGGGCGCGATCGAGCTCACTTACTTCCCGTACACCACGCCGTGGCGCAGCGCCTTTCGCGTCAGCTTCCCGAAAGTGCGCGCCGACGGTCGGCCCACGATTTCACCAGCCGCTCGCTGGTTCGGTCTGCGCTTCGCGGGCGCCCAGGGCAATCAAGAATTGGTCTGGGAAATCGGCGAACACGGGCCGCAGGATGTGGCGCTGCGCGCGCTGCCTTCAACTCGCAAAAATCTCTAAGAGCGGCGGCACGCTGAGGAGCAGTTCGTGCGCCGCGTGCCTGCCGGCGAACAGCACCAGCGCTCCGCCTTTTGCGGCGACGGCAGCGTGCGGCGCCGCACCGCCCGCGAGCACCTGCGACGCGAACAAGAACTCACCCGGCCCGAGCTCGCTCAGGACTTCGCCGTCGTCACCGATCTGGATGCGACCGGCCGCGATGATGAACATGCCGCCCACAGGCTTGCCCTTCGTGACGAGCTCTTCGCCCGGGAGCAGGCGCTTCACTTCGCAGCGATCGGTGACCATCGAGCGCAGTGATTCATCCAGCCGTTCGCCCATCGCGCCCATCGACACTCCCGCGAGCGCCTGAAAACGATCGGCCAAGGCCTTCAAATCTTCGACGACCCACGGGTACTCGGCGACCGCGCCACGCAGCACGCTCGCATCCCACACCGCGACCTCGGTGTCGTTTTCGGCGGCGACCAAGCGGAGCGCCACGCCATCTTCGACGTTCCCTTGGCTCCAGACGATGTCGCCCTTCTTTGCGCGCGCACAAGCCACGTCCGCGATCGTCGGCATCACGCTGACCGCGCCGCGAAGCACGAGCGCCAAACCGAAAGCGCTGACCTCCTCCTCACGGTTCAGTCGTTCGACCACGGCTTTACGCATCAACTCGACTTGACCTTCGGGGGGGACGTCTTCGAGGCCGTGCACGTCGGCGAGCAGCACGTCACCGAGCATCGGCTCACCGGGGTCCTCCACCTCGGGCTCAGGCTCGGGCTCGGGTTCCAGGGGCGGCGGGGCGGCGCGAGCCTCGAGTTCCTCGGAGCGCGCGGAAATCGCCGATAAATCGAGGGAATTGGGCTGGGTTACCGGATCATCGAGCGAATCCGGAAGCGAGTACCGGGGGAGATCGAGCCCGGGGCTCGTCTCGTGCTCCACGAAGCCTTGCGGCGCGTGCGGAGTTTCGTCGACTTCCACTTCGACTTCGACCTCGTCGTCGTCGAGTAACGCGGCCTCTTCGATCTCGTCATCGTCGGCGAGATCGTCGTCGGCAATGATCTCTTCTTCTTCTGCCGGCTCGTCCTCGGCGAGGACATCCTCTTCGGTTGTCTCTTCGTCGACACTGACGACGTCTTCTTCGAAGGGTTCGGCGCTCTGCGTTTCAACGGAGACGTAGTCGTCATCCTCCTCGTCTTCGGGCAGGGGGAACGAAGGCAGAGGCGCGATCGGCGGTGGAGGCGGCGGCCGCGGCAACACCGAGCGCGAGGCGGCCACTTGAACCGGACTCAAGCCGTCGTCGTCGTCGTCGCCCAACAAATCGTCGACATCACTGCCACCGCGCACCGAAAGCGAAGGCCGCGCCGGCGGCATGGGCGGGCGCACGGACGGAGCCGGCGCGCTCAGCGCCGCGGTCAGGTCATCAGCCATGCGCCGCAGATCCGCGGCGCGCCACACGTTGCCGATCTGGTCCGCCGAATCCGCCGCGCGTCGCAACCAAACGATGGCGTCCGCCTGCCCGCCCCGCGCCCATTGCACCTGCGCGGTCTGCAACGCCCAAGCGACATCATCATCGTCGTCTTCCAGCGCCTGCGGGAATGGCGGGAGGTTCGGGTTCATCGAGGGCGGAGCATTCGGGAACGGTTGCCGAGACTTATACTACGTCCAGCCTGGGCGGAAAGTCCGCCCTATCACCTTCAAGCACTTTTTCCGCCCAAACCACCGCACAGCGCCCCCCGCGCCCCAAATTGAAGCACTCCTCCCGCGAAGCGCTCTCCCGCGCGAAGCCGCTGCTCCCGCAAAGCGCTCTCCCGCGAAGCGCTCTCCCGCGAAGCGCTCTCCCGCGAAGCGCTCTCCCGCGAAGCGCTCTCCCGCGAAGCGGCTCTCCCGCAAAGCGCTCTCCCGCAAAGCGCTCTCCCGCAAAGCGCTCTCCCGCAAAGCGGCTCTCCCGCGCGAAGGTGCGGTCGCGCCCCAGCGCGCGCCAAGCGCCACAGCCGCCTGCTGAGAAAATGGAACCACCCCAAAGTCTTGGCAAGATCCCTCCTTCGAGGATCGCGAAGCGCGTCAGATCACGATCTGCGATTGAGATGGAGGCCTACGACAAGCTGACCGACTCGCTTCGAGACACCCGAAGGGGTGAACAGGCGCATGCGATCTCGCAGCTCAGCCATCATGGCCACGCGGGCAAACACGGAACTCCGCAAGAAAGAAAACCAACCTAAACCCCCCGCGCGACACAGCAAGCTCTTCCTAACCTACCAAGTCAATGCGCATGCACCAAAATCTCCCGATCCTTAGCCCCATTCGGCGGCCCGACCATCCCCTTCTTCTCCATCATCTCCACGATCTTCGCGGCGCGGTTGTAACCGACGGTCATTTTGCGCTGCAGCCAGGACGTCGAACAGCGCTGCGTTTCGGCGACGATGCGCACCGCTTCGTCGAAACGCGGATCGACCGCCTCATCCGCTTCGTCGTCGGCGCCTTCTTCATCCGGGCAAGCCAAGATCGCGTCGTTGTATTCGGGCGTGCCTTGAGCGCGTAGGTGATCGGTGAGCGCGCTCACTTCTTCTTCACTCACGAACGGGCACTGCACGCGCTGCGTGTCGTTCGCGCCGTTCATCTTCACCAACATGTCACCGCGTCCGAGCAAGAGCTCTGCCCCTTGCTCGTCCAAAATCGTTCGACTGTCGACGCGCTGCGCGACGCGAAAGCCAATCCGAGACGGGAAATTGGCTTTGATCATGCCGGTAATCACGTCCACGCTTGGGCGCTGGGTAGCGAGCACCACGTGCATGCCTGCGGCGCGCGCCTTTTGTGCCAAACGCGCCACCGAAGCTTCGACCTCTTTGCCTTGCTGCATCATCAAGTCGGCAAACTCGTCGACGACAATCACGATGTACGGCAGCTTGGCGGGCAAGCTCAGCCCATCGCTGCCTTCCTTCGAGGCCGGCACCATGACGGTCTGGCCGTTGGCGTCGATGGCTTCCACCATTTTCACTTCGGGCGCCGGCAATTCGCCGGAAGCCACCTTCGCCACCCAGCCGTTGTAGGTCGTGATGTTCTTCGTGCCGGCGTTGGCGAACAGTTGGTAACGCCGCTCCATTTCATCGACCGCCCAGCGTAGCGCCGTCGCCGCTTGCTTCATGTCGGTCACGACCGGCAGCAGCATGTGCGGAATGCCGTCGAACGGGGCGAGCTCGACGACCTTCGGATCGATCATGAGCAAACGCAGCTCTTCGGGCGTGCGCTTGAACAGCAGGCTCGACAGCATCACGTTCAAGCCCACGCTCTTACCGGCGCCGGTCGCGCCGGCCACGATGACGTGCGGCATCGAGGCCAAGTCTGCGTAAAAGGGCGCGCCCACGATGTCGCGACCGAGCACGACCGGCAACGGGGCCTTCTCCGCGAGCTTCTCGAAGCGCTGGTCTTCGATGAGTTCGCGCAGGTTCACCGCCTCGCGTTCGTCGTTGGGCAACTCGAACCCAATGCGATTTTTGCCGGGGATCGGCGCGATGATGCGCACTTTCCGAGACAGACCGAGCGCCAAATCATCAACCAGGCTCGCCACCTTGCTGACCTTGGTACCAGCCTCGCACGCGACTTCGTACGTGGTCACGGTGGGGCCGGGGTGGATCTCCTGCACTTTGCCGGCGACGCCGTAGTCCGCGAGCGTCTTCTCGAGGCGCGTCGCGTGTTCGAGGATCTTGTCCTTATCGATGCCGGCCGTCTTCGGGCCAGCGACGGACAAGATCTCACTCGACGGCAATTGAAATGCGCCGCGTTTCGGCGTGCGCTTGACGACCACGACACGCTCGACCTCGCTCTGCGGCTTGGTATCGATGATGCGCGGCTCGTCCGGCGCACTCGGCACACTGACCGCGCTCGGCACGACGGGAGCCGGAGCGACCGTGACCGGCGCTGGCGCAGCGACCGCGTCGTGTGCCGGCGGGACGATCACGACGGACGGCGTCACTGCGACTGGTAGCGGCGCGGGTGCCGGCGTCGCCGCGACGAGCGCCGCCGCAATCGCGCTCTGCGAATCCGCGGCCGGAGCTTCTCCGGTGCGCGCCCCGGAGCCGGGCAGAGCCTCGTCTTCACCCAAATATAAGCTGAATTTAGCCGCAATCGGGCCTTCGCCGAGATCGCCGAGCGTGGTCGAGCCGCGGCGCAACGCTTCGGACATGGCGAGCGGCGGAGCACCGGTGTGCTCGAACGGGATCCAGTCGTCGTTGTCTTCGAGCGAGAGCAGAATCTGCGCTTCGTCCGCGTGAGTTTCGATCCGTGGTTCGTTCGCGACGCGGACTGCTTCGGCTCGCTCGCCGCGCAGCTTGCGCGCTTCGCCCCAAGCGCTCGTCACGCGCTGGAACAATGACTCCAAACGCAGCGCGAGTGCACGAAATAGTTCGAGCGTGCGTTGACACCACGCGATGAAGGAGAAGCTGCTCCGCCCAATCAGAATCAAGCCCACGATGGTGAGCGAGACCAGAAACGAGCCGAGCGTCGAGAAGGCCTCGCGCATCAACTCCCCGAACAACAGGCCCACGTTGCCAGCGGCAGGCGCATTGCCGAACACCACCGCCTCGCCCGCCGCCACTTGCACCAGCGCCGAGAGCACGATCGCGACCACCAAGTCGCCCGCGATCCGGAGCCCCAAAGCGCGGGGCTGTTGACCGCGGAACAGCGGCGCGCCGCACAGCGCGATCTCGAGCGGGAGAAGCCACGCCACCAAGCCAAAACCCTGGATCAGGATGGCCGCGACATTGCCGCCGGCCGGCCCCATCCAATTGGGTCCGTGGACCGAGGGGTCGAGCGGATCGATCCGCGCGGTGGCCAGGGAAAGGACGAGAAACGCCGCCCCCGCGAACAACAGCAGCGCGGTCGCCTCCAGCAATCGGCTGGCAACGCGCGATCGGCCGAGCGCGCCGCTCGTAGCCGTGGAGGATCCAAACGCCGGCCCATTGGCCGCCGGGCGGTGACTGAACAATTTGGCGCCCATAGACTTACCTCTACCTACATCGCACTACCTCTCGAGGCAAGTTCTCCGAAACGGGAGCAAACGGGGCTCGTACGCGCGGCCGGGATTTGCTCGCCGAGGGCCGCTTGAGTCGGACTGCACTCGGGCGGTACTATGACTCTCCTCGGTCTTGGGCGAATCGGGCAAGCGCGTGGCAGCGCGGGCTCCGGGTAACTCATCACCGCCCCGAGGGAACGACGAGTTCCTCAGGTTTTTCGCAAGTTTCTGGCACGAGGGCTAAAGAGAAAAACATGTCAGGACACGACACAGCAGCGCGAAATCCGACGGATATCGGGGTAACGGCGGGACGGCTCGCTTGCGCCCTTACAGTGGCGGTGGTTCTGGCGTTTGCGCCGGGCTGTCGAACGGGTGAAGACAACGTGCACCGCTGGGGGACGACCGAGAACGGTCCTCGCAAGTTGGTCGCCGTGTTGACGCACGACAAGTACCCGATGGACTTGCGCGTCGAATCCGCCGCAACACTCGTGAGCATGAAGCCGCGCGGCGGTCGTCGCATCGGCATCCAGGGCACGGACGAACAACCCGGCCTCGTCGATGCGCTCGGGCAGATGTCGCCCACCTCACGCACGGCGTTGATCGCGAAGCTGATGCCGCGCCTGCAAACCGAAATGGCGAAGCCGCCACCGGTCGCGCAAGCGGGTCAACCCGCGCCCGCGGATCCTTCCATCCCCTACAAAGACGCCGCATTCGCGATCCTGACCTACGAAGACGGCGCGCTCTTGCCGGACGAAGCGCAGAAGAAGAGCGTGCGAGCCTCGCTCGCGCAATGGTCCACCACGAACTTCGCCGAGCGCATGGACGACTCGTCGCAGTTGTTCGGCGTCGAGCAAATGCTGCGTGAATTGAAGGCCGACGGCGTGCGCGCGATCCCTGCCATGATGGTGCCGGGCGCGAACAAGCTCGATCGCATGGCGGACTTGGTGGCCGACTTCGGCGACGCGGATACCAAGCTGAGCGCGAGCGAGAAGCTCGTTGCCGTGGCGCGGGACACGAGCTCGGACAACTGGGTGAAGCAGAAGCGCCCCGCGGTCGAAGCTGCGAACAAAGCTTCCAAGCTCGCACCGAACGAAGACCAACTGAAGGCGCAGCTCGCGCAGTATCAAGAAGAAGAGCTGCTGCGCGACTTCGGCTCGATGAAGAAGATCGGTGGCAAGCCGGTCGTCGACTACCTGCTCGGTTACGTGCAGGACAAGAACGGGCTCGAGAAGCGGCGCACCGCGGCGATGGCGGCCTTGCAAGGCAATCTGGACCGCAACAACCCGCAGCACGCTCAGATCGTGCTCAGCATCGCCAGCGACGTTGCGACGCCGGACAGCCTGACCATCACACAGCCGCCGGCCGGCACCTGCTATCTGCAGATTGAAACGTTGCTCGACCCCTCCGCCAACACGCAGCTGATCGGTCTTTATCGCTCGAGCGGGACCTACTGCACGCAATGCGAGGC
>Ga0105245_10005854_pt1 | contig 10797 bp, 9 predicted proteins | sample KBSM54metaG_FD_81523 | JGI IMG/M metagenome (GOLD analysis project Ga0105245, IMG submission 81523) | Miscanthus rhizosphere microbial communities from Kellogg Biological Station, Michigan, USA - KBS M5-4 metaG | ecosystem: Host-associated > Plants > Roots > Rhizosphere > Soil | place: Michigan...
GATCAACCTGCCACGCGGCATCCAGTCGTCGACGCGTCTGCCCGAGGTGCTCGAGGGCGCTGAGCAGGTGTACCTCTCGGTGCCGAGCCAGTCGTTGCGCGAGAACCTGCGGATCGTGCGCGAGCTGATCCCCGACGGCATCCCGGTCGTGTCGCTCATGAAGGGCGTCGAGATGAGCACCCGCTCGCGCATGAGCGAGGTGATCGAGCAGGAGCTGGGCATCGACCCGGAACGGATCGCCGTCGTCTCGGGTCCGAACCTCGCGCTCGAGATCGCCAAGGAGCAGCCGACCGCCGCCGTCGTCTCGTCGGTGAGCCTCGACACCGCCACAGCCGTGGCTCTGATCGCGACCAACCCCTATTTCCGCAGTTTCGTGAACACCGACGTGATCGGCACCGAGTTCGGCGGAGTGCTCAAGAACCTGATCGCGGTCGCGATCGGCATCGTCGACGGCGTCGGCTACGGCGAGAACACCAAGGCCTCGATCATCACGCGCGGCCTGGTCGAGATGACGGATTTCGCGGTCGCCTTCGGCGGACGTCCCGAGACCCTGGCCGGGCTGGCCGGCCTCGGCGACCTCATCGCGACCTGCGAATCGTCGCTCTCGCGCAACAACACGGCGGGGCGCCTGCTCGGACAGGGCTACGCGTACGGCGAGGTCATCGCGCAGATGAACCAGACCGCAGAGGGGCTCAGCTCGGTGGCGCCGATCCTGAGCTGGCGGCCTCGCGCGGGGTTGAGATGCCGATCGTGAGCCAGGTGGCCGAGGTGCTGGCGGGTACGCTGAATCCGCGGGACATCGCGCCGCATCTGACCACCGATTCGACGGAGCCTCAGGGCGAATAGCCCGCTCGGCGTCACCCATCACACCCCCCAGGAGCACCCATGATCCGAGTCGCGCTGCTCTTCGGCGGCCGCTCGAGCGAGCACTCGATCAGCTGCGCGACCGCGGGCGGAGTGCTGGGTGCGATCGATCGCAGCCGCTACGAGGTCATCCCGATCGGGATCACCCACGATGGCGCGTGGACCCTGCAGGACGACGAGACCGTCTCGCGCTTCGTGCTCGGGCACGAGGCGGCGGAGCTGCCGGAGGTCGTCGACAACGGCACGCGGGTGCACCTGCCGGAGTCGGCATCCACGCGCGAGTTCACCGTCACCGCGTCGGATGGCACCGTGCAGAGCCTGGGAGACGTGGACGTGGCGTTCCCCATCCTGCATGGACCGTTCGGCGAAGACGGCACGATTCAGGGCGCCTTCGAACTGGTCGGGCTGCCGTACGTCGGCAACGGCGTGCTCGCGTCGGCGTTGGGCATGGACAAGCACTTCACCAAGACCGTGCTCGAGGGCGCCGGTGTCGAGGTGGCGCCGTGGGTGACCGTCAGTCGCGCGGACCTCGACGCGAATCGCGAGCTCTGGCTGCGCCGCATCCGCGGTCTCGATCTGCCGGTGTTCGTGAAGCCCGCCCGCGCCGGGTCGAGTGTCGGCGTGACGAAGGTCTCGAGCTGGGACGATCTGGATGGCGCCCTTGTCACGGCCTTCCACGAAGACCACCGCGTGCTCGTCGAGGCCGCGATCGTCGGTCGCGAGGTCGAGTGCGGCGTGCTCGAGGGACGCGACGGAGCCCCGCCGCGCGTCAGCGTCGCCGGCGAGATCGTGATCACCGGCCGCGAGTTCTACGACTTCGACGCCAAGTACCTGGACGCGCCCGGCATCGAGCTGGTCTGCCCCGCCGACCTGAAGCAGCAGGAACTCGCCGAGATGCAGCGGATCGCCGCGCGCGCCTTCGAGGCCATCGGCGGCTCCGGGTTGGCGCGCATCGACTTCTTCTTCACCGGCTCCGGATTCGTGGTCAACGAGATCAACACGATGCCGGGCTTCACGCCCATCTCGATGTTCCCGGCCTGCTGGCTGGCCAGCGGGATGAGCTACCCCGACCTGATCGACGAGTTGATCACGCTGGGGCTGGCGACCCTGCGCTAGGGCGAGGGCGTCGGGGTCGGCGTGGGGCTCGCGGTGCCGCCGAGCGAATCCTCGACCGACAGGCACCGATGGCCGTTGGCTTTGGTGAACGCGATGAGGGGCTCGAGATCCTGCAGCGTCGGGCCGGGCGAGAGCTTCTTCTGGTCGATGACCACCGCGATGGCCGGGGTGCGTCCGTAGCTGGTGAACACGTAGCTCGGAGCGTGCGAGTCGTCGCGCAGCCACTGGATGTCGTCGGTCTGAACGCACGGCAGATCCGACGCCGTCGGGACCGTCACCCCGCAGCGCAGCAGGACCGCGGCGGGCTCGCCCCAGGCTCCGGTGGCCTGAGCATTGGTCTCGCGGCGCGGAAGGTTCTCGAGGGTCTCGGGCAGCCGCACGATCACGTCGGCGCATGACGGGTCGTTGGCGTGCGGCGCCGGGTCGAGAGCGACGACCGGGGAGCATGCGGTCAGCAGCGCACCCACGGTCGCGGCGATCAGGGCAGCCCCGATGACGGCGCGCCGGATTCTCACCTGGTCACTCGTTCTGGCACTCGATCAGGCTATCCGGCTCTGGCTGAGCGCTAGCGTGGCAGCATGACCCCGGGCAGCGCATCGGCCGGCACCCTCGGCTCGCTGGGCGAGGCGGCGGTGCTCGCACGCATCTTTCCGAGGCTTCCGGATGCCGCATCCACCCTGGTCGGCCCGGGTGACGATGCCGCGGTGCTCGCGGCGCCCGACGGCCGGTATGTGGTGACCACCGACACCATGGTGCACGGCCCCGACTTCCGCCTGGCCTGGTCGACCCCGGCCGAGCTGGGGTGGAAGGCCGCCGCCACCAACCTCTCGGACATCGCGGCGATGGGGGCTCGCCCCACGGCCATGGTCGTGGCTCTGGTCGCCCCGGCAGACACCGCGGTCGAGGTGCTGGAGGGCATCGCCGACGGGTTCCGCGAGGCGTGCGCGGCGCTCGCGCCCGGCTGCGGGGTCGTCGGCGGCGACCTCTCGGTCTCGGACACCCTGGTGCTCGCCGTGACGGCCTTCGGCGACCTGGAGGGCCGCGCGCCAGTGCTGCGCTCCGGCGCCCAGCCGGGCGACGTGGTCGCGGTGAGCGGCTCGCTCGGACTCGCCGCGCAGGGGATCGCGCTGCTCTTCGCCCACGCGGTCGACGCCGACGGGCGTCCGGATGCGACCCTCGTCCCCGCCCTGCGCCGCGCCCACGGCGCCGAGCTGGCCGCGCAGCTCACCCCCAGACCCCCGCTCGCCGACGGGGTGCGCGCCGCCCTCGCGGGAGCCACGGCGATGCTCGATCTGAGCGACGGACTCGCGCTCGACGCCCGCCGGCTCGCCGTGGCGAGTGGGGTCGGCATCGACCTCGACGGGGTCGCGATCGGTGTCGCGGGCCTCGCGCTCGAGGGCGACCGCGAAGAGGTTCTGGGAGCCGAGGCGCTCACCGGCGGCGAAGACCACTCGCTGCTGGCGACGTTTCCCAGCGGCACGCTGCTGCCCGGCGACTTCCGGCCGATCGGGCATGTGCGCGCCGCTGGCGCCTCGGGACCCGAGCTGCTGGTCGACGGCGTGCCCTTCGCGGCGCGCGGCGGGTGGGACCCCTACGCCGACTGGAACGGCAAGCGCGGCTAGAGCTCCGGCCGGCCAGGGCGCAGCCAGTACAGCGCGGTGTCGCCGTAGTCCTTGTGCCGCTCGAGCTCGAGCCCGTCGGGCCAGTCGGGGGCGCGGTCGCGCGACGAGCGCTCGAGCACGACCACGGCATCCGGATTCAGCCGCGCGACCAAGGCCTCGAGGTTGTGGAGGAGCTCCAGCCCGCCGAGCTCGTACGGCGGGTCGAGGAAGACCACGTCCCACTGGTCGAGCGAGCCGCCGAGAAAGCTCTGCACGGGCTGGCTCGAGATCACGATGTCGGGTGCCGCGCCGCGCGGGGCAGCCTTGCGCACCGCCGCGGCGTTGCTGTGAGTGATGCGGGTTGCCGCGGTCGCCCGATCGACGAGGGTGACATGCGCGGCGCCGCGCGAAGCGGCCTCGAGCCCGAGCGCGCCGGACCCGGAGTACAGGTCGAGCACGCGCGCTCCCTCCAGCGCGTCCCGAGCTTCGAGCGCCGAGAAGATCGCCTCCCGCACGCGGTCGCTGGTCGGGCGCGTGCCGAAGGGAGGCACCGTCAACCGGATCGACCCGGCGAACCCTCCGATGATGCGCGTCATGCCGGCCTCCCAGGCCCACGGTACCGCCTGTGGTCGGCGGGCCGAGCCTGCGCGAACACGACACTCGCCGGCGTTACGATTCCCCTCGTGGCCACCCCTCCGCGTCGAGTTCCGAGACCTGCCGCTCCGGCGTTGAAGGCCGCGTCGAAGGCGGTCGGCAAAGCGGCGGCGACCGCGGTGTCGCGGGCCGTTCCGCGCTCGACGCGCAGCCGCGAGCCGGCTCTCCAAGCGCTCGCCGAGCACGAAGCGGCGGCTGGCCCGTACACCTCCGGCGTCATCAACAACGCCGTGTACGAGAACGGCGAGCGCATCGCGAGCCCCGAAACGCTCGCCGGGACTTTCAAGATCCTCGACAAGCACCCGAAGGCCATCGCTTGGATCGGGTTGTACCGTCCGACGGCCGACGAGCTGTCGGCGTTGGCCACCGAGTTCAACCTGCACGAGTTGGCCATCGAAGACGCCGTGCTCGCGCACCAGCGTCCCAAGATCGAGCGCTACGGCGACACCCTGTTCACCGTGCTGAAGGCCGCGTCGTACATCGACGAGACCGAGACCGTCGAGTTCGGCGAACTGCATGTGTTCAGCGGCACCAACTTCGTCATCACGGTGCGGCACAGCGAGTCGCCGGACCTCAGCATCGTGCGCAAGCGCATGGAAGACACGCCCGGCTCGATGGACGAGGGCACCGAGGCGATCCTCTACGCGATCCTGGATGCCGTGGTCGACGGCTACAAGCCGGTCGTCGACGGCGTCTCGAACGACATCGACGAGATCGAGACGCAGGTGTTCGACGGAGACGCGCAGGTCTCTCGGCGCATCTACGAACTGAACCGCGAGGTCATCGAGTTCGAGCGGGCGGTGACCCCGCTCATCCAGATCATCGACACCCTCTCGACCGGATTCGCCGACGGCTACGTCGGAGACACCCTGCAGCAATACCTGCGCGACGTTGCAGACCACGCGGTGCAGACCAAGGAGCGGGTGGAGGAGTTCCGACTGCTGCTGCGCGACATCCTGGCCGTGAACACCAGCCTCGTGGGGCAGCGTCAGAGCGAGGAGTCGCGCAACCTCAGCGAGGCCAGCAACCGCCAGGCGATCGAGACCCGCAAGATCTCGGGCTGGGCCGCCATTCTGTTCACGCCGACCCTGATCGCCGGTATCTACGGGATGAACTTCAAGTTCATGCCCGAGCTGCATTGGCCGCTGGGCTACCCCTTCGCGATCGGGCTGATGATCGTGTCGGGGCTGGTGCTCTACATCATCTTCAAGCGCCGCGGCTGGCTGTAGGCGCGGGGCCCCAGACGCTCCGAGTAGCCTCGCAACGTGCCCCTGCCCGACCATGATCCCCTCGAGGTCCGGCTGTCGACCGCCCTCGGCGGACGCACCGCGCAGGCCATCGAGAAGGCGTTCGGATTCGCGACCGTCGGCGATCTGCTCGCGCACTATCCGCGCCGCTACGCGCGCCGGGGTGAGCTGACGGCGCTGAGCGAGCTCACCATCGACGAGAACGTCACCATCGTCGCCGAGGTGCGCAGCGTCACCGAGCGGCCCATGCGTGCTAAGCGCGGAAGCATCCTCGAAGTGGTCATCAGCGACGGCCGCGGACACCTGACCTTGACCTTCTTCAACCAAGCGTGGCGGGCGCGCGAACTCAGGCCCGGCATGCGCGGCATCTTCGCCGGCAAGGTCGGCGAGTACCGGGGCGCACGGCAGCTCGCGCATCCTGACTACGAGCTGTTCGCGGCCGACGACGAGAACGCGCCGGCGCTCGATCCGGCCGCCGCCCAGGGCTGGGCGGAGCAGCCGATCCCGATCTACCCGGCCACCTCCACGGTGGCGAGCTGGCAGGTGGCCAAGGCGATCGCGCAGGTTCTCGACACGTTGTCGCCCCTCGACGATCCCGTGCCGGCGGACTTGCGGCGATCACGCGATCTGGTGGACGTCGGTCGAGCACTCGAACTGATTCACCGTCCGCAGACGGATGCCGACTGGCATCGCGCGCACGATGCGCTGCGCTTCCAGGAAGCGTTCGTCTTGCAGGCCGCCCTCTTGCAGCAGCGCGTGGAGCGCCGCTCCGAGGCCGCCAAGCGGCGCACACCGGGCCGCTTCTCCGCCGAGTTCGAGGAGCGCCTGCCGTTCGTGCTGACAGCCGATCAGGTCACGGTCGGCGCCGAGATCGCACGGGACCTGGCCGACGGTGCGCCCATGAACCGTCTCGTTCAGGGTGAGGTGGGGTCCGGCAAGACCCTCGTGGCGCTGCGGGCCATGCTGGCCGTTGCCGACTCGGGCGGGCAATCGGCGTTCCTCGCTCCGACCGAGGTGCTCGCGGCACAGCACCTGAGATCGCTCGCCTCGGCTCTCGGTCCGGACCTGGCCGCGCGACTGCGGCCCACCCTGCTGACCGGGCAGCTGCCGGTTGCGCTGCGGCGCAAGGCGATGCTGGCCGCGGCCTCCGGAAGCGCGTCCATCGTCGTGGGCACCCACGCGCTGCTCGGCGAGTCCGTCACCTTCGCCGAACTCGGTCTGGTGGTGGTCGACGAACAGCACCGCTTCGGCGTCGATCAACGGGAGGCGCTGCGGCTGAAGGGCCTGGCGAACACGGCGGCCGACGCTGCCGCGCCGCATGTGCTGGTGCTGACGGCCACGCCGATCCCGCGCACCGTGGCGATGACCGTATTCGGCGACCTCGACGTGTCGACCATCACCGAGCTGCCGGCCGGACGCGCCCCGATCGAGTCGTTCGTGGTGCCGTTGGCCGAGCATCCCGGGTGGGAGCACCGGATCTGGGAGCGGCTCAGCGAAGAACTCGCGCAGGGTCGGCAGGGGTTCGTCGTGTGCCCGGCCATCGATCCGAAGCACGTCGAAGACGCCGACGCCGACGAGGTCGAGAACGGCGACGGCACCTCGGCCGGACCGACTGCGGCCGTGCTCACCGTGCTCGAGGAGGCGCGCGCGAACCCCCTCCTCGCGGGCCGCAGGATCGAACCCCTGCACGGCCGGATGAGCAGCGACGAGAAGGACGCGACGATGCGCGCCTTCGCGGCGGGTGAAATCGACGTGCTCGTCGCCACCACGGTGATCGAGGTCGGGGTGGATGTGCCGAACGCCTCGACGATGGTGGTGCTCGATGCCGACCGCTTCGGTGTCGCACAGCTGCACCAGCTGCGCGGCCGCATCGGGCGCGGCGGAGTGCCCGGACTGTGCCTGTTCGTCACTCACGCCGAGCTCGGTACGCCCGCCCGCGAACGGGTGGATGCCGTCGCCGCCACGCTCGACGGCTTCGCCCTGGCGCAGGTCGACCTCGAACTGCGGCGCGAGGGCAACGTGCTCGGACGGGCCCAGTCCGGTGGCCGTTCTTCGCTGAAGCTGCTGCGGGTCGCGCGCGACGGCGAGCTCATCGCCGAGGCCCGGTCGCTCGCGGCCGAGGTGCTCGAAGCCGATCCGACGTTGGCCGACCACCCCGCGCTGCGGCATGCTCTCGCGGCCCGGTTGGATGCGGCCGAGGCGGCGTTCCTGGCGAAGAGCTAGGGCAGCGAGCACCGTCGCCGCAGAAACGCAGCGAAACCCCAGCGAGTCGCCCGTTAGTCTCGAACCATGAGCAGGATCGCGGTCGTCCCCGGGTCGTTCGACCCCGTCACTCTGGGTCATCTCGACGTCATCGAGCGCGCGGCCGGCATCTTCGATCAGGTGCACGTGCTCGTCGTCCACAACCCGGGCAAGACGGCGCTGCTCCCCATCGCGAAGCGGGTGTCGTTGCTGCAGGAGTCGATCGCGGCATCCGGAGCGGCCAAGAACATCCTGGTCACCAGTTGGAGCGTCGGGCTGCTCGTGGACTACTGCACCGACGTCGGAGCGAGCGTGCTCGTGAAGGGCATCCGCTCCCAGGTCGATGTCGCCTATGAGACTCCGATGGCCATCGTCAACCGCGACCTGGCCGGTGTCGAGACGATCTTCATGCTTCCGGACCCCGCGCACGCTCACGTCTCGAGCTCGCTGGTGCGCCAGGTGGCGTCGCTCGGCGGTGATGTGGCGCCGTACGTGCCGAAGGTGGTCGCCGAATACCTCAAGAAGGACCGCGGCTAGCACCGACGCCGCCGGTGCGACAATGACACCGTGACCTCCGCATCCATCGGCTACGCCATGATGCTCGAGCGCTTCGCCCCCGCCGACGCGATCGCCCTCGCCGAATACGCCGAGCAACTCGGCTTCAGCGGCACCGTCACCACCGACCACTTCCAACCCTGGCTGAGCAGGCACGGGCAGGCGAGCTTCGTGTGGAGCGTGCTCGGAGCCCTGGGCGCGCGAACCACCGGGGAACTGGGGGCGGGAGCCGTCACCGCGGGCGCACGGATGCATCCCGCCGCGATCGCGCAGGCCAGTGCGACGATCGCCGCCCTGTACCCGGGCCGGCACTGGCTGGCCCTCGGGGCGGGAGAGGCGCTCAACGAGCACGTCACCGGCGGCTACTGGCCCGAGGCGCCGGAACGCATCACGCGGATGTTCGACGCGATCGAGGTGATCCGCAAGCTATTCGCCAGCGGCGGCACCGGGCGCCCGGTGCGGCATCACGGATCGCATTTCGAGCTCGAGAGCACGCAGCTCTGGGGCGCGCCGTCCGCTGCGCCGCGCATCCTGGTGGCGACGGCCGGCCCCGTTGCCGCCAAGCGCGCGGGGAAGGCGGCCGACGGCATCCTGACCATCGGTACCTCGCACGACAAGGCTGCCGCTCTCGTGGCGCGCTTCGACGAGGGCCTGAAAGAGGCTCGGGCGCCGCGCGGCGACACCTTGCGCGTGGTGCGGGTCGACCTCAGCTGGGCGCCCACCGACGAGCAGGCGATGGCGAACGCGCTCGCCGAGTGGCCGCTGCCGGGCATCCGGTTTCCGCGCAGCGACGTGCGCTCGCCCGGCGACTTCGAGCAACTGGCGCGCACGGTGCGTCCGGAGGACTTCGAGGGTCGGATGCTCGTCTCGAGCGACCCCGACGTGCACCGGGCCCACCTGCAGCGCTTCGTCGATCTGGGGGTCGACCGGATCTTCCTGCACAACGCGGGCTCCGACCAGCGCGAGTTCATCGAGACGTTCGCGCGCGACGTGCTGCCGAAGGTGACGCGATGACCGGCCTGCCGCCGGATGCCGTCAGCATTTTCGCGATCGACGGCCTGCCCGAGATCCACCCGGGCGACGACGTGGCCGGGATGCTCGCGGACGCCCTCGAGGGAACGCTCGTGGACGGCGACATTCTGGTCATCACCAGCAAGATCGTGTCGAAAGCCGAGGGTCGCATCGTCGAAGCCCACGACCGCGAAGACGCCATTACAGCCGAAACCCGGCGCGTCGTCGCGAGCCGCGCGCACCCGGGCGGCGTCACGCGCATCGTCGAGACCCACACCGGCCTCGTGATGGCGGCCGCCGGTGTCGACGCGAGCAACGTGCCCGAGGGAACGGTGGCGCTGCTCCCGGCGGATCCGGATGCTTCGGCCCTCGCGTTGGCGACCGCCCTGCGTGCGCGGCTGGGCGTCGCCGTCGGGGTGATCCTCAGTGACACCTTCGGACGACCGTGGAGAGACGGCCAGACCGACGTCGCCATCGGCGCCGCCGGCCTGCACGTCGTCGACGACCTGCGCGGTTCGACCGACAGCCAGGGACGGGTGCTCGAGGTGACGGTCCCGGCGATCGCCGATGAGCTGGCGGGCGCCGCCGACCTCGTGAAGGGCAAGGCGACCGGACGACCGGTCGCCGTGGTCCGCGGGCTGGGGCGCTACGTGACCGGGTTGGACGCGGTGGGCGCGAAGCGGCTCATCCGCAGCGCCGAGCTGGACATGTTCCGCCTGGGCAGCGATGAGGCCGACCGCCAGGGGTACGAGCGCGGTCGCGCCGACGGGTACGACGAGGGCTACGCCGCCGGCTTCACCGAGGGCTCGGCCGAGGCCGAACAGTCCGATCCCGAGGGCTGACGCCGCTCAGTAGGCACTCGGGGCCCGGGACGTCCCCGGGAGCGCGAGCGCTGCGCCCGAGTCGACGATCGCCACGTCCGTCGTCACGGCGATGAACTCGAAGCCGAGCTCCGCCAGGCGCGCGGTGCGTGCGGCGTCGGCTCCGTACGCCCCGAGGGTGAGCCCGGCACGCCGGCAGGCGGCGACGATCCGGGGGAGCGGGGCCTGCGGTCCCGAATCGGCGAGCAGGGCATCGAGCGTGGTGCCGAGCGCGAGCGAGAGATCGTTCGGCCCGAGGAAGACTCCGTCCAGGCCGTCGACCTGCAGGATCTCGTCGAGCTGCTCGAGCGCCCCCTGCGTCTCGATCATGGCCCAGACGCGAGTGCGGTCGTGCGCCTCAGCCGCGGTCGGAGCGTCGCGCATCCACAGCGGCGAGATCGGGCCCCAGCTGCGACGACCGCGCGGCGGGTACAGCGACGCGCTGACGGCAGCCCGCGCATCATCGGCGTGCTCGATCATCGGGATGATGACGATCGTGGCTCCGATGTCGAGTGCGAAACCGATCTCGGCGGCGTCCAGTGCCGCCACTCGGACCGCGATCTCGGGTCCGCCGTCTCCGAGCCCGCGCATGATCTCGGCGACGCGGGCGCGATCGAGCAGTCCGTGCTGCTGGTCGAGGCACAGCCA
>Ga0105245_10005859_pt1 | contig 10789 bp, 6 predicted proteins | sample KBSM54metaG_FD_81523 | JGI IMG/M metagenome (GOLD analysis project Ga0105245, IMG submission 81523) | Miscanthus rhizosphere microbial communities from Kellogg Biological Station, Michigan, USA - KBS M5-4 metaG | ecosystem: Host-associated > Plants > Roots > Rhizosphere > Soil | place: Michigan...
AGATCGCGGTGATGGGGACGCCCCCAAATGGGTTCCCTACACGCGCGAATATGCCAGCGAGAATCCGTCGCGCCCGTTTCCGACGTTATGGACTGATCTTCCGACCACCCGCCAGACAAAAGCTCACCAGAAAGAGCTTTTCGGAGCAGGCAACGAGTTCGACACCCCGAAACCCGAGGCGCTCATTGAGCGCGTATTTCAGGTCTGCACTTCTCCCGGGGATCTTGTTCTGGATTCCTTCGGAGGTTCGGGAACAACAGGCGCCGTCGCCCAAAAGATGGGTCGCCGCTGGATCATGGTCGAACTCGGCGATCATTGCGAAACCCATATCGTGCCTCGCTTGCGCCAGGTGATCGATGGCGACGACCCCGGCGGCATCACCGAAGCAGTGCAGTGGGCTGGCGGTGGCGGATTTCGATTCTACCGCCTCGGGCCATCGTTGCTAGAAAAGGATGCCTGGGACAACTGGGTCATCGCGAAGGAATATTATGACCCTGCGAAGCTGACCCAAGCAGTGTGCAAGCTCATGGGTTTTGTCTATCAGCCCGACGAGACGAAATATTGGATGCAGGGCCGGTCCTCAGAGACCGATTTCATCTACGTCACCACCCAGAGCATGACCCACGAGCAGCTTGCTGCGATTTCTGAAGAGGTCGGCGACGAACGCACGCTCCTCGTGTGCTGCAAAGCATTCCATGCGAATGCCGATTCCTTCACCAATCTCACTGTGCGCAAGATCCCACAGGCTGTGCTGCGCAAATGCGAGTGGGGCAAGGACGATTACAGTCTCAATGTCGCCAATCTGCCGGAGGCTACCCGCGACCCGGGCGAGTCCGACCTCCCTCCCTCGGTTGGTAAGAACGGGAAGATATCTGCTTCGCAGGATGACCTTTTTGGAAGGGAGACTGGGAAGTGAGCGATCGTTTTGTTCGCACTATCAGCCAGCGTCTGTCCCTTCGGAAACCGCAAGTTGACTCCCTGGAAATCCTCGCCAGCGTGCTCGCGACCTTGGAATTGTCCAAAGAGGGTGACATCGCCGCCGCCCTGGACGCGATTCGTGATGCCTACCCAAGCGTAACCTCATTCGAGCGAGATTTTCCATCGCTGTGTTTTGCGCTGGCTACTGGCGTCGGGAAAACGCGCTTGATGGGCGCGTTCATTGCTTATCTTTATCTGACGGGCAGGAGCCGCCACTTCTTTGTACTCGCGCCCAATAAGACGATTTATGAGAAGTTGATCGCGGACTTCTCGCCCGAAAGCCCGAAATACGTATTCAAGGGCATAGCGGAGTTCACTACCAAGCCGCCGTTGATCGTCACTGGTGATAATTACGAGAGTGGCATCGGGGTGCGTTTCGAGAGTGGCCGCTCAACCGATCTGTTTGGATCTGACGTTCACATCAACATTTTCAACGTCGACAAGATCAACAAAGAGGAGAATCCGCGCGGTAAACCGCGGATGAAACGTCTACAGGAAACCATTGGCGAGAGCTACTACGCTTACCTTTCTCGGCTTGATGATCTCGTGTTGCTGATGGACGAAGCGCACCGTTACCGCGCTAGCGCAGGTGCAAATGCCATTGACGGTCTAAATCCAATTCTGGGCTTGGAGCTGACTGCGACCCCCAAAACCGTGGGCACGCGCTCCGTCGCCTTCCAGAATGTCATCTATGACTACTCTCTTGGCCAGGCTATGGCCGACGGCTTCGTCAAAGAACCTGCCGTCGCTACGCGGAAGGATTTCGATCCCCGTTCTGTCGGTGATCGAGAGCTTGAGCAGATCAAGCTCGAAGATGCTGTCCATCACCACGACCATGTCGCCGTGGAGTTGGATCGATACCACCGCACCACCGGCGCGCCGAAAGTCGCCCCTTTCATTCTAGTGGTGGCGGCCGATACGGCCGAAGCGAAGCGGCTGCGCGATTTCATCGAATCCGAGAAGTTCTTCAGGGGGCGTTTCAAAGGCAAAGTCGCTGAAGTTCATTCCGCGCTACGGGGCGAGGAGAGTGAGGAGGCGATGCAGCGTCTACTCGCTCTAGAAAAGGATAGTCGCACCGAGTTCGTGATTCACGTCAACAAGCTAAAGGAGGGCTGGGATGTTGCAAATCTCTATACCATCGTCCCTCTCAGAGCTTCGGCTTCGGAAATCCTAACGGAGCAGACCCTGGGACGCGGGCTCCGGCTTCCTTTTGGTCGGCGGGTTTCCAAGGGGGATGATAACGAGTTCATCGCCGTCGATCGCCTGACGGTCATTGCACACGATCGGTTCGACGACATCATCAGCAAAGCTCGAGAACCGGGCTCGATCGTGATGAAGACTGTCGAGATAGGCGAAGGCGGCGAAATAGCCCTAGGCGGTGCTATGCTTGTAGCCGCGCCTTCCGTGGCAGAGATGATCGTGACCGGGGCGCATCCAGAGCTTCCGGGCTTCGTAAAAGAACAAGCCGCGGCGTTTGTGTTTAACTCGCCACAGGAGGGGAAAACGGCCGAGGTAACTCTCGACGTGATCAGGCGGTTCGAGCGGAAGCTTGGGAGCGCAGAAGCGCTGCGCGATAAGGATGTGCAGAGCCAGATCGCCGATGAAGTGCGTGAGCTTGTGCGCCCGGTGCAGGGAACGCTGGAAAATGTAATCGACGCGCCGCGTATCGATCAGATCGTCGCCACGGTCGCTGAAACCGTCGCAGATCGCACAATCTCAATCCCGCAGATCGTCGTCTTGCCAAAGAAGCACGTCACTTTCACGTTCGAAGATTTTGATCTTTCCAGTCTCGATACCATCAACATGCGCCCCATCGAGGACGGTATCATCATCGAAGATCTGCGCACGCAGGCGCGTGTCTATCTGGCGCGAACTGCGGACGATCCGCACGAAGCTCGGCTCGAAGACTATTTGGTGCGGTATCTGATCGAGCGGAATGAGATCGATTACGATGCCCATGCCGCCTTGCTCTACAAGCTTGCCGCGCAAGTTGTGGCGCGCGTGGCCTCGTATCTCGTGGATCAGACCGAGGTCGAAAACGTCCTGCTGAGACACGGCCGACAACTTGCTGACTTTATCTTTGCGCAAATGATGGAGCATTATCGCGAAACGCCAATGGGTGAAGACGACTACGAGGTCACCGTCACGCGCGGTTTCATGCTGCTACAAGCCCAGCCAATGAACGTGCCTCACGGGCAAAGAGTGCGGGACTTCAAGCAGGCGATTGCTCCGCTTTCCGAGACGCGCAGGCAAGTTTTCGGTGGCTTCAAAAAGTGTTGTTACCCCCTCCAAAAGTTCGATTCCGATCCAGAACGACGCCTTGCTGTTATTATTGACGCCGATGTCCGTGCCCACAAATGGCTTAAGCCGGGACGCAGCCAGTTCCGGATCGACTACCGATCCGGTGAGGCATACGAGCCCGATTTCGTCGTCGAAACCGCTGATCGAATGCTCATTATTGAGGTCAAGGCGCGTAATGAACTCGATGATCCAATCGTAAGAGCGAAGGCCGCGGCGGCCACCAAATGGTGCCACACAGCAACAGCTCATGCATCAGGCGCTACGGGGAAAGGTTGGACCTATGTGCTCATCCCCGACGACCAAATCATCGGTAGCGCTACGCTCGACGGATTGACCTCGAAGTTCGCGGCGGGATGAGGTTGAGCTGATGACAGGAGGCGAGCAAAACGCTGAGTTTGAACGGCTGGTTGAGCGCCGTCACAAATTCATTGAAGGGCTCGACGCCAATCGGGGCGAGATCAACCTCGACATCTTCGAGGATTTCTATCCCGACAAGGCGCACTTCGTTTATGAACTGCTCCAAAATGCCGAGGATGCTGGCGCCACCAACGTAGCCTTTACCCTCGTGAAAGACCGGCTAGTCTGTGAACATGATGGGCGTCCGTTCACTTCAGCGGACGTGACATCAATTACCGGCCTCCATGACAGCACGAAGGCCAACGCCCAAGATAAGATCGGCAAATTCGGAGTCGGGTTCAAGTCGGTCTTTGTCTACACGCAAGCTCCCTGCATCTACTCAGGGGGGTTCGCCTTTCGGATCGTCCAACTCATACTGCCGGAGGCCTTGGCGGCGCATGGGTCACCCGACGGCGGCACACGGTTTGAATTCCCGTTCGACAATCCGAAAAAGCCGCCAGAGGAGGCGTTCACTGAGATTGCCGCCGGCTTAAGCGAACTGGACGAAAAAACTCTCCTTTTCTTGTCTAACCTTCAGTCCGTCAAATGGCGGATCGGTTCAGAAAATCCGGGCGAAGTCCTTCGGATACGGCATTCGGATGCGCATTTTGAGGTTCTGAAAGACCTGGGTGGCAAGACAGCCTCCAGCGCGCATTTTCTCAAGTTTGAGCGGGTTTTGCCTGGCCTCGCAACCCAATGCGTTGCAGCAGCCTTCCCACTGGATTTTCTCGCAGGTGTACGGGCCTTCGACCCAGCGACACCGATAGCCCGCCAATTTAGGATCATCGCTGCTGAGCCGGGCAATGTCGCAGTCTTCTTTCCCGCGGTGAAAGAGGCGTCCGGCCTGAGATTCCATCTTCACGGCCCGTTTGTGCCGGAATTGAGTCGTGCAAGCATCAAGGAAACCGCGGCCAATTTACCGCTCTTCGAATTGCTCGCCGCCCTTTCTGCGGAGGCATTGCACAGCATCAAGGGCCTGGGATTACTGAGTCCGGACTTTCTAGCCATCCTGCCGAATCCGCAGGATCAGCTCCCTCCCAGGTATCAGCGGATCAGGACGGCGATTGTCGATGAGATGAGGTCGCAGCCGCTGACGCCCACCCACGCTCGGGGCCATGCGCCGGCAAGCAGGCTCATTCAAGCCAGAGCGTCTTTAAAGGACCTGCTATCTGATGCCGACACCGAGTTTTTGGTGACGTACGACGACCAGCCACCTCTTTGGGCAATTGGCGCGAGTCAGCGCAACAGTCGTATCGATTATTTCCTTGCCGGCTTGGGAATTCGCGAATGGAATCTGAGCAGCTTTCTGGAGATTCTTCGCAAGGGCGCGCGGGATGACGGAGGCATGTTTTCTGTCAAGGCAGATACGGAAATTATAGATTGGTTGAATCAGAAACCGGCACTTTGGATGCAGGAGCTTTATGCCCTCCTGCAAGGCGAGGCGGGCCACGATATTTATCGGCTGAAACACCTCCGGATTGTGCGGTTGGCTGACGGAACTCTCAGCAGGGGCGATCAGGCATTTTTCTCGGAGACGGCTGTCTCCGGCGAGATACCTGCGGTCGATCGAGCAGCTTACACTTCAGGCTCGAGCAAGGGCCAACAGGACGCCGCAAAATCGCTATTAGCCGAGTTGGGCGTCCGTGAAATCGGTGAAAGCGAGCAGATCGAGCTAATTCTAAACCGGCGATATTCGAAAGAGGCGCCAATACCCGATGACACCACGTACCTGAAAGACCTGAACCGCTTTGTTACCTTTGTCGAGAAGGACCCCGACGAGGCGTCCTTGTTCGCGGACTTTTATGTTCTGCAAGGGGAAGGTGAATCGTGGTACTTTCCAACAGGAATTTACCTAGACCAACCTTACTTAGACACGGGGCTGACCCATTATTACGAGCCCTTGGGCGAACTTACGAAGATGAAGCCGCTTCATTCGCGCTATCGAAATTGCGGAATTGCGGCAAAAAGGCTGGGCGCTTTCGCGAGAGCGGTTGGCGCTAAGAACAATCTGGAAATCCAAAAGGGGAATTGTAACGCCAATCCCCAAAGCTCCTATCTGCTCTCAGCAGGCGGGAATTGGACGTCGAATGGGATCAATCGTGATTATTTCATTCCCCATCTCAAGGATTTGCTAAAAACTCCGTCTGCGGACCTATCTCGCTTAGTTTGGAAGACACTCAGCGCGCTGCCGACCTATTCAGACTGTTGGCAAGCGACCTATCGTTGCAACGCCTCCCACAATTCCCACCGCGCTGCGTCTCTGTTGATCCATCAGCTTCGGGCAGCAAAATGGATTCCCCAGGGAGAAGGGGTCTTCGTTTCACCCGTGGATGCGTCGTGGAATCTTCTCCCGGCCGACTTTCCTTTCGATCCGGGCTACGCCTGGCTCAAAGCTGTTCAGTTTGGGGAGGCTGCTAATAAGCAATTGGCGCAGGAACTTGAGCTGGATGCTGCGGCAAAAAGTCTCGGGTTCGCCGACGCGGCAGCTGCGGCGCGAGCTAGGCGTTTCAACGATCTATCAGAGACAGAGCAGGAGCAAATTCTGTCTGATTTGGAGCAGCGCAATAAGCCGGCTATTCCAGATCGCCCTCTTTCTAATCCTGAACGGCGCGCCTCACTAGTTCGCGAGCAAGCTCTCAATGCGCCCGAAAAGCAAAGCGAAATACGCGAGCGATCGGTTTCAATCGGCAGGGAAGAGGTAAAAGTGGAGGCGCATACCTATCTGCGTGAACATTACCGCAATGCGGACGGAGCCATGACGTGTCAGATATGCAAAGGCGCTTTGCCGTTCAAACTCGACGATGGGAGCGAATATTTTGAGGTAGTCGAGTTTTTGCCGGAATTGACTAAACGGCATCCTCAAAACTACCTGGCGCTCTGCCCCAATCATTCGGCGATGTTTAGGTTGGTGAACGGCTCCCGTGAGACAATGCGGGAAGACTTCGAAAGCCTCGCAGAGAATGAACTCCCAGTTTTGCTCGCTGATATCGACCTGACCATATATTTAAGCCGAACCCACATCGTTGACCTCATGGCAGTCATCGAAGCGGAGAGTTCTCTAGCTCCGCCCATGACCTGAGTGTTCATTACAATTTTGGCGTGAATATGTTCTACTTGTGCCGAGTGGTGCTTGCTCAGGAAAGCGATAACGCCGTCGCAACGACCGAAGGGCAGCCAAGTCCAGCCTGTGTCACCAGTGTCACTTTATCCAGGCGGTAAAGTGACACTGGTGATTTTTGTTGAGACGAATGATTTAAGGGGATTCACAGAGGAATCGCCTGTGCTAGATTCCTGCTATGTTCCACCAGGCTGACCTTTTTGACCACAGCAATCAAGCCCCGCTGGCTGCGGCGCCCCCAGCTGTCGCGCTGCCAGATCTTGTCGAGCGCGTGTCGCAGGTATCGAAGCGGCCCAGATATGTGTTGCTCATTCTCAACCTGATCGCGAAGGCCGCAGGAGAGAATGGCAGTCTCGGACCTTATGTCCGAAGCGAAGCCGACCAGGTTCCGGTACGCGACTGGCTCTGCCAGGCACTGGCGCCGCTGGCCAATCGCGACTGTCGCCGCACGGCCATGATTGCAGCGGTCCGGTCGGAGATGCTGGCCAAAGCTGACCCCTCGGAAAATGCGGGCGATCTGGCTCAGCAGCAGGATGAGGAGATCGAGGCGCGCATCCTGCGTTCCGGACGCACGAATGTCAGCAGGGCGGTATCGGATCTCGTTCGCGCCGGATTGCTGCACCGCCATTATCAGGGCTACCGCGTCGATCATCCCAATCGGGGAGCGCAGCGCGAAGCCGTTTATACGATAGCGCCGGACGTACGTTTGGCGTTGGCAGGGAACTGTTAGGGCATATTTGCTGCGCAGGGGATAAGGCCGACTGACCGAATAAAGACGGACGGCGATCTGGCGCAGCAGCCATAACCCATTGATATATTCAACATAAGACATATTATCGGCGCGGACACATCTTGCACGTCCATTGTTGAACGATGGTGTCACATTTGGTGACAGACCATCCTGCCGCAGCACGAGGCTCGCTGACGAGATAAGTGCCGAGAAGTTCGTCGCTCCAGCTATGGCGGCGAAGTGTTGCGATGCGACCAGTTGTGGCGCCAACGGGGGGAATTGAGAACCGTTCGCAACTCGCCGCATTTTTGAGGGATTCCAACGATCTTGGGCTGGACCACCGCAGAGCGCCGCCCACATCTGGCTATATGGAGTATGCGTACGACAAGGGGCGGCTGGCCGCCATCAGCGCATTTGAGCAAAGCTCAAAGAATGTGACAACTCTCGATCAATTGTCTGCGCTGATCGATGCAATCATCGGCCAATTTGGATTCCGGTGGTTCGCATTGCTCCACAATGTCGATCTGGTCAGACGCAGCAAAAAGGCATTAATGCTTACGACATATCCGCCTCGCTGGCTCGACGAGATCATCGAATATCGGCTCTATCTCGACGATCCTGTCCATGCGGCATGTGCCAAGACGCCCTCAGGATTAAGCTGGGATCGGATCGGGGAATTCATTGCTCCGAGCCCCCGGCAGATTTCGATCCTTGAGAAAGGCCGCGCTCACGGCCTGAAGGCAGGATTTACGATGCCCATCAGAATGACTGAGGAGCCCGATGCGGTTTTCACTGCAGCGCGAGATACTGATGCGGAACTGTCCGGCGAGGATGTGCTGACGGCGCGCTTGATCGGTACGGTTGCATTCGATCGCGCACGCGCAATCCTTGGCGAGGACCGCATTGTATTCGAGCCGGTTGCACTCAGCCCCCGTCAGATCGATTGCATCGCACTTGTGGCTCAGGGAAAGAGCGACTGGGAGATTGCGCAGATTCTCGGCCTCAGCCGGGACACCGTTCACGAGTATGTCGAAGCCGCGCGCCGGCGCTACGGTGTACGTCGACGAACCCAGTTGGTGTTGCGGGCAGTGCGTGACGGCCACCTCAATATTGACGCATTGCTCTAGCTGGACGGGCTAGATGTGATTGGGCTGGCCGATGTGCAGTCATTTTGCGCGACTGCCAGCGCTGCGACGACCTCCGCGATTCTGTTCAACGCCGTTCAGGACATAACTGCGCGGATGGGCTTCAGGCATTTTGCGCTCGTCCATCATATCGACGTGCGTGGACCAGAGGGAACGGCGGTCAGGCTCGTCGACTATCCTCGTGAATGGGTTGATGTGTTCGAAGAGCGCCGTCTCTACGCTTCCGACCCAATCCATCGCGCCAGCCAAAAGACATCGAGTGGTTTCCTGTGGGCCCATGTCGATAGGATGATAGCGCTGACCGCGCGTGACCGGGCCGTGCTCGCAGCCGCTCGCGATGTCGGCATTGGCGAGGGATTCACGATACCGGCACATATCCCCGGAGAGGTGAATGGCTCATGCTCATTCGCCATGGGCGCTAACGATGAACTTGATACGGACCAACTGCCATTGGTGCAGCTCGTCGGGAACTTTGCCTTCGAGGCCGCGCGCCGGATCAATCGCCCTGCGGGCGCTATGCAGATCCCCACACCACATCTGACCGATCGACAGGTTGAGTGTGTCGCGTTGGTTGCGCGTGGAAAGACCGATTGGGAAATTGCCCGTATCCTCGGTGTGGGTTCCGAGACCGTCACTCAACATTTGAAAGATGCGCGTGACCGCTATGGGGTCACCAAGCGCACCATGTTGGCAATCCGAGCGCTGTTCGACGGCGCCATAAGCTTTACCGACATCCTGGGATCATAGGCTCCCCAGTTCTGGGGATAACGCCCCTCTCGTAGTTCTGATCGAACAGCCTCCTCAACAAGGAGGTATGAGATGGTAATCATTGGAAATGGTATAGACGACGCCCTTGATAAGCGCGTCTTTCGGGAGATGTTCGAGGAGCGCAAGCGCGTATTCATCGATTTGTTGGGATGGGAAATCCCTGCCCTTGCGGGTCGATATGAGATTGATCAGTTCGACGATGATGAGGCAGTCTATCTTGTCATCACGGACTCGGCGGGTAACCACTGTGGATCCGCGCGACTTTTGCGCACTGACCGACCGCACATCCTCGACACCATCTTTCCCGACCTCTGCGCCGGCGAGATGCCGCGGGCTGCCGACATACGGGAAATCACGCGCTTCTGCCTCGCCCGCCGGCTGCGCGCTGCGGAAAGACTCTCGGTTCGCAATCGCCTGGTCTCGGCCCTCGTCGAACATGCTCTCGGTGCCGGCATCTCGACCTATACGGGTGTCGCCGAACTACCATGGTTTCAGCAGATTCTCGCTTTCGGCTGGGACTGCTTTCCGTTGGGCCACGCCTTGGATGGGTTGGCGGCAATGCGGATAAACATAACCGGAGAGACACCCGATCGCCTCGGCCGCGCCGGCATTTATGCCCCCACCCTGCTGGTCGATCTCGACCGCGCTGCGGCCTGAAGCTGGAGGAACAGAAATGGCAACCATGCTCGCTCGCCAGCCCACGCAGCAGCCGAATATCGCGGACCACCAACAGACTCTGATGCAGGACGGATATTGCGTCGTGCCAAATCTCTTGCCGGCATCGGAGATCGCAGCACTCGATGCCGATCTCGGCGCCCGATTTGCAGCAACACCCTTTTGCGAAGGCGGCTTCTACGGCTACCGAACGAAGCGCTTCGGAAGTCTGCTCAAGCGATCCCGTCATGCGGCGGCGCTCATTCAACACAGCGTCATCCTCGACATCGCGCAGCGAACGCTCAGTCCGTGGTGCGACACCATACAACTCAATCTCGCTCAGGCCCTCGAGCTGCACCCGGGTGCCCTGCCCCAGTTTCCACACCGCGATCAGGACATGTGGCGTGGCCCCGTTGGGGAGCTCGAATACCTCATCAACGTCATGTGGCCATTCACCGACTATCGTCGTGACAATGGCACCACCCTCATTTGGCCGCGCAGTCACGGCCGAAACGCTGCCCTAGCCGAACCGGCTGAGGATCCAGTCGCCGTCGAATGCACTCCAGGCTCTGCAATAGTGTTTCTGGGGTCGACGTTGCACGGGGCGGGCGGAAATCTGACCGACGCACCCAGGCGCGGAATGATCGTCAGCTACTGTCTCGGATGGCTGAAGCCGTACGAAAACCAATGGCTGGTATA
>Ga0105245_10005860_pt1 | contig 10788 bp, 8 predicted proteins | sample KBSM54metaG_FD_81523 | JGI IMG/M metagenome (GOLD analysis project Ga0105245, IMG submission 81523) | Miscanthus rhizosphere microbial communities from Kellogg Biological Station, Michigan, USA - KBS M5-4 metaG | ecosystem: Host-associated > Plants > Roots > Rhizosphere > Soil | place: Michigan...
AGAAAGCGTTCAAGGCGGGAATGCTGGTACTTGCCCCGGCATCCGAAGCGCACATTGCCCGCCGATGGAAGCAATACCAAGAAAGCTTATGAAGCTAGTGTGCGTTAAATTTGGATGCGATAAAGCAGCGCTAAAAAGCATGAAGAGGAACCAATCGATACAAACCAATAACGGATTTGTGATAAACAAAACAGGCCAACTGTGCTGGGTTTGTCCAAATTGCGCTGGTTGCTACGGGCATACCGACAGCAAGAAGCGCTTCGAATAAAAAGACTCAACCGAAAAATAACCACCGTGCCCGGACGCTAAGAGCGTTTGGGTGCAAAGACTCAAATGAGCGATACTCTTAAAGATCAACGAGAATATCAGCGGGAGATTCAACATCTGAAGTTCCAACTAGCGGACCTAACAGCCGACCTTGAGCTTGAGCGGTGGAAAGTGAGGATTCACTGGTTCGCCCTGATACTTCTTGCGTTATCAATGATGCTGTTTGGGTGGATTGCAGGACGTGACGTGCATCATCTCCGCGAGGAACTTCACAAATACGAATTGATAGAAAACGTATAACACCATGACCCCGAACACCAATTTGACGGACGGACTGCCGGATGACGAAGCGATGCGTAAGCATACAACCGAAAATATAGGATGTTCTCTTTGCGCGGAATTCGTAGCAGCAAGAAACAATTACTTCTGGGGTGCACAATGGATGCGCTCACTTGCCCGAACGCTGATCGACGCGAAGGACGCGGAGATTACGCAATGGCGTAAGCTTGAAAGGCTAGTCGATATTGCATTAGAAGGACGCGATCTCGCCGACGCCCGAATCAAGGAACTGGAGGAATGTGCCGAGAACGCCAGGGCCGCGCGAGCACCACGCCCAGGTGATTTCAACTATGTGGTTTCATATGGCGGTGGAGTCGGCCCGGATGTTTGGGACAATGAAATTACAATTAGCGCCGTAGATATTAACGATGCTATCAGCCAATCCGCTGCGCTAATGGATGAATGCGGTGGATGGGTGTTCATGGTGAGTCAGGAAGACTATCCACCAACGACCAGGGAGACACTTGAGAAAGAGCGCGACTCCCTTCGCGCTGAGCTTGCTTCACTCAAGTCATGCAACCACTCCTACCCAGTAGGACAGTGCGAAGCCTGCAACAAATCCGGGTACGACTTGAACCGTGGTTGTCCGATTTGCGAGAACAAAGCACTTCGCGCTGAGCTTGAGGCGTTGCGGGCGGCGAAGCATGACAGGGATGAGATCGGACGGCTACGCAATGCGTTGCAGGTAACGGTAGTGGCACTGGACCAAAGCTTTGGACGACTGGATCAGGTGAAACGACAAGCCTTGCTCACTTTAAAGGGTTCTGCTGAACCGCCGTCTGTCACCATTTCAGAACAACCAACCCAAGAGCCGTGCGTTCCGACCGGAAAACGTTATAGCTCTGTCAATGAGCTAGTGAATGAGCTTTCCCAAGAAGTTCAGGACGAATACTATCGACTCAAGACAGCGGAAGACGCATCGCCTTCCGCAAGTCCGATCCCTGCGGAGGCGGTAGAAGCGTACGAGGCTGTATATCAAAACCTTCTTAGCAAAGGACCATCCGAGGTTCTGCAAATCATCGCGAAAGCCTGCGAGGATTACCACGGTAGGATGTCTCGCAAAACTCCACCGTCTGAGTGGAAACAAGGCCATGACCGCTAGGCAAATAAAACGAGAAACGTGCGCGGAGGCTGCGAAGTCGCTATTCTTCTCAGCGATGGATGGATGGGGATCGTCTGACCCAAGGAAACAGAAAGCCGTAATGGACCTTGTTGGTGAACTTCTTAGGAGAGGTGGAAAAACGGACGAGTATCTTTCGGCATCCGAAGAATACTAACGGCGCGGCACGGTCTTACGAAGCACAGGAATCGACAACTTAGCGCCTTGCAAGAAACCTTTTGGCTTGCGAGGCACAGCCGACTCGCTTGGGCTGAAGATCCGATGCGTAATAGTAGCTCCGGGCTTCGCGTCCATCATTTGAGCCGCAACTCGCACAGGAGCCGGAACCACGGCCTTCCCAAGTCCAGTTGTGAACTGAGCCTTTTCTGGCTCGGTCAACGCCTGATTCACAGTCTTCACGAGTCCCGCGAACGGCACATCTTGAAGCATGCCGAAGAATCCCGCAACGGTCGCCAATGGGATGTTGCTCAGCTTGCCGCCTTGGCTGTCGTAGATACGGCGAACTGTTGCTCCAATCTGAGCGGTGGCGTACAGCGGATGGTGAATCAGGACAGCAGGTGTGTTGCCAATCGGCGTGTGAAACTGCCCAGGTGCGGCATGTGGGTTCTCCTGCTTTTTGTCACGCCGGTAGTAGCCGCCGAAAGCGTTAGGGTCAAAGAATCCCCACAGAAGGAAACCAGCACCAATAGAGCCTCGTGCGAAGTTTCGGATAATCAAGTCGGCGTGCTCTGGCGGAAGCTTTTCCAAGTCCTTCAGATGCATCGCCAAACGTGCGCCTCCCTGAATGGTACCGAAGGCGTATTCCAGCGAGCGAAGCGCGAGGTTGGTTGGGATGTTCACGACCGGCATTGATGTTCGGATGGCCGCACCGACGAGCCGATCACCCAGACTAACCTTTCCGGTAGCTTTATCCAACTGGCTGTAGCGCGACAAGGCACGCTTGTACGCTTCAACGAAACGGTTGTTTTCAGAGAAAATTGAGGCATCGGCATCTTTGTATGCGTCCAGGGCGTGTTTCGTCTGAACCAGCGGTTCGGTGATGTCCTCATTTCGCATTGCAGCATCCTTGAGTCGGTATTCCCAAGAGGCTATGAACTCGCGACGGCGAACAACCGTCTTCATTGCGCCATGAATCCTGCCAACCAGATTCGCGAATTCAATCGGTGCCTTGTCTTGTTTTCCATATAGTAGGTCAATGTCGATTGCGCCCGTTTTGGTGTATGTTTTGATGTCATCCCAATAGCGCTTTAGCGCTTCGGTGGTAGCCTTCACTTCGGTGCTGAGATCAAAGCCAGCGCGAAACTTAGGAGACCGCTCTGCAACGCTTGGAAGGAGTTTGCCTACGCCGTGCGCTATCCCGCGTTCGATGGGCGCGAGAACCAAGCTGTGCGCCGCCGTGGCCGCAAGCTTTCCGATGATCAGCGGACTTGCCAGCACCCGCGCCGTGTTCCACTTCGGAATGGCGTCAATGAACTTCTCTGTGCGGGTCCGATTGGCCAGCCTGTCCTTTTCCAGCGCACGCTCGTAATCCAGCTTGGCCTTCTCTGCCGCTGCCTGTAGACGCATTCCTTCGGTGTCGAGCGTGATGGTGCGCTTTGGGGCTTTGGAGAAGTCGTTGCGAGCAACTCTGGATTCAAGTTCAGCGATGCGATTGGCGGTTCGGGACTTGTACGCCTTCAAGGCGGCGGCTTCTCGCTTGGCTGCAATTTCTTCGGGCGTCAAAGCCTTCGAAGCCTTACGCATGTCCGCGAGTTGTTTTGCCAGCGCATCACGCTCTTGCTGTAACTTTGACGTGGGCTCGGTTTCTGGTCCAAGCTTGCGGGTAGAGCGCGCCTCAATACTGCCGCTCGCAATGCGCTTGTTCAGGTCGTCAATCTGCTTCTGCAACGCCTTTTGTTTTGTGGCTTCTTGGCGTGCGATCCGTTCCTCTGGAGTGAGAGCGTTTGCTGCTTTCCGACGTTCTGAAAGTTCTTTGGTTTTGGCCGCTAGTTCCTCTTGAAGCTTTGCCCGTGACTCCGTGGGCACATCGGCGGATTTTGGCTTACCTGAAACTTCACCGCTTTTGAGCCTTTCATCTGCCTCGCGAATGCGCTTTTCCAACGCCTGCTCCTTGCGGAATTCCTGCAAGTCTTGGTCGGTCTGTTTCATCTCGTCCAGTTCAGCCCGTAGCGCGCCAGTTCTGGCCCGCAGACTTTCAAGTTCTGGGCTCGTGAGCCGCGCCTTCGAATCACGCGAATAGCGTCGATCTTTGATCATCTGCTCGTACTGCGAGATGAGTCTTTCTTGCGCCTTGATGGCGTTCTGTACGCGCTGCTCGTCGGTCAATCCTTTGCTACCAAAAATCTCATCATGCGTTTGGCGCAATCGGTCACGCAGAGCCTTTAGGGCTTCGATGCGGTCATTGGTCGGTGGCGCTCCGGGTTTCTCAGCACGTTGTCCGCGCTCAATCTCCTCGCTGATGTCTCGAATCTGATTCTTGAGAGCCGTCTCGCGGGATTGAAGTGAACTCCGCAGTTGCGCCTCCGGATCCGTAACAGTGAATCCACCCTTCTTTTTAGCCTCGTTGACCTGCTTGATGAGACCGCGCTCTACATCCGAAGGCGTCCGGCGCTCGGGGCCAGTCTTCAGCGGTGCCTGACCAGCGGCCATGTCTTCCAGTTTACCGATCTGCTGCATCTCTCCTTTGCGGGCTCGCAGTTCGGCCTTCGCGGCGTCCCTGGAAAGCTGTGATGTTTCACCGTACCCGCTGATGGCGTCCATAGTCTCACGCGGACTGGCGTCTTTGTAGACCGTGCTGACCACATCATGAACGGCGTCCCGAAGGTGCGACCACTCCTTGCCTTGGCCAGCTTTGACGGCACCGAGCGCAATCTCGCGTACCACGGGCGCAGCTGCGCGGAGCGTAGCGCCTTCGTTTTTCGCGGCCTCCAGTCTGGCAGCACCAGCGGCAATGTCCTGATGAGCTTTCAGCACTTCCTTGGACTGCGCGTAGATCGTTGCCAGCCGTGGCCGAATGCTCTCGCCAAGCTGACCGATCATCTCCTTGCTCCAATCAGCAAAATCCACGACGCGCTTTGCCAGCCAGTTTGCGCCAATGATGGCCTCGTCCGCGATATGCAGGACCGGGGCAGCAGGATTCGAGAACAGCTTCGTACGGCGCTCTTGGATGCGCTTCTCAGCGGCAGCGGCTTGCTTCTCAAGGAAGCTGGAGATAGGGCCAGCAACGGCTTCCTGCTTCGATTTACGGGTACGCTTGGCCTGCTTCTGGAGATTCTTCAGGGCTTTCTGGAACTCGGCCTCTGATTGGCGTTGCTGCGCCGTTGCGGCAGCTTCATCGGCAGCAGCTTGCGTTTCCTTGATCTTGTCGAAGTGCTGTTTGACATCAGCCTGTTCTTCGGGCGTAAGCGCCTTTCCGCCTCTTGCGGCCCGCTTCTCAATTAGCATGTTTGCCAGCGTGTAGTCGCGGTTCACCATGAGCCTGCGCGCCGACAGCGATTGGCCGGACTTGGTGCCAACTGACTTCGTGACATCGAACAGCTTTTGCAGGCTATCCAGCGCTTGTGCGTGCTTCAGAGATGCCTCGTCAATTGCCGATGGGTCTTTCGAGTCGTAGGCACGCTGAAGCTCTTCTGCGGCCTTAGCATGCTGCGTCTCAAGGTCGATCTTGCGATGGGTTAGGAGAGCCGTTTCTTCGGGGGTTGCGGCACGAGGTTTCTCCGCCAACTCTTGCTGTAACGTAAGTGCCGCCGTAGGATCTTGGCCCAGAGCCTTCAGTGCCGAATCCCACGCAGCGCCAAATGCCTGTCTGGCAGGCTGCATCGCGGGAGGCAACCCAAGGCGTGCGCGGTCTTGGTCCACGATTGCGTTTCGAATCCCCGTAGGCCCTTGGTCCGATGTATCGGGGACCGGAACTTGCTCAGGTTTAGTTGGTGGAGGATTCGGAGGAGGTGCTTCCGAAGGGTTGCTTTGCTCCCCTGAGATTGGAGTGGGCTCCTGCAAATCACCGCTCTGAAGCGCGCCCTTCTTGTCGGGTGGACGCTGATTTGCTTGGTCGGCGATAGCGCCAGCTTCAGTGCGATCAGTGGTGAACCGTACGTTGCCATCGGCATCTTGAACGACAAATCCGGTATCCTTTTGCGGAACTTGCCATACAGGAGATTCCTCGTTTTCCGCTAAGTGCTGGCTTCCGATGCTTTTCGCGGTTTCTTGATGCGGTGAGTTCCATGTGTCGCCTACCGCTATCGTACCATTCGGCAACTTCAGCGCTGTGGATATGATGTGTGGACCCTGACGATTCGGAGACAACTCAACCGCTTCACCGTTCGGAGCAATGGCTTGAATAGATGGCTTCGGTGATTCCTCGGAAGGCTTTTGTTCAACCGGAATGGTTGGCTCCGCTGGAACCGGTTGCACGATTGCAGCTTGGACCGGATGAATGCCAAGCACTTCCGCGCTTTTTGCTTCAACGGGCGTGAGCTTTGGAGCGCGTTCTTCTGGTCTAGCGCCTCCGGTTTCAGGACGTGCTCCAATAGCTTCTCCGCCGATGTGCGCGGTTGCCGCAAGTGCTCCCAAGGCGTCGATGGCAGCACCTCCGTAATTGCCTTCTTCGATGTCCTTGACGGTGGACTTTGCCATCTGCGTACCAAAGTATCCCGAGGCAGCGAGTTGAAGTGGTTTTCCGGCGAACGGCAACGCTGCTGCAATAAGCGCGTTTTCGGGCGTGGCCATCTCCACCGCCTTGTCAGTAGCTTGACGCACGAACTCCTTCACCCTGCCGCCAGCATGTCCAAATGGTGTGTAGGGTATCGACAGTGGCCCGTACGGATGCGCCGACAGCTTCTCTGAAAGGTCGTGCACGAAAGCAACACTCGCGTCTTCTGGAACAAACTCGCCGTTCTCCAGCTTGTACTTCACTGGACCTTCGGCGGGATTGATGTTCAGTCCTATGCTGTCTTCGCGGCCTTGAAGCGGGTTTATGCCTTGCGCCAGAATCTTCTGCCGTGGCGAGATTTCCATTGCCCGCGACAGCACACCCCCAGGACTTGCATTCGCGATGTATCGGTGAAAGTCCAAGGCTTGCTGCGCCTCCGAACCCACATCCTCTGGGCCTATGGGCGCGGAGTATTGCTGTTCTTCGGGCTGTGATTCAGACTTTAGCTCTCGTGCAGCTAGCTCCCAAACGTCATCGTTTCTTGGACTTTGAGATAATTCAGCAGCAGCCTCATCGAAAACATCAGAGGGCATATCCGGCAGCCTTGGCTAGTTCTCTCGCCTTGTCCACATCTCCGTTTGCCTGCTTGAGAAACTTTTTGGCGGTCTCTTTGTCTACGCCGGGAGCGGTTGGAGACAACGGCGGCTCTCCCGGCAACGCATCAGACGGTCCTTTTAGCACGTCTAGCGTCTTCCTGAAGTTGTCAACTTTCTTCTGGGAGCCTCGAACATTTGACTCCGCTTTGTCGTACTCCTTTTGAAGCTTGTCATCAATAGAGTCACCGGCCTTGAGCGCACGGTTCTTCGTGCTTTCGAACTGTGCAAGATTTCTCGCGTGCTCAGCCTCGGCTTCCGTTAGGTCTCTCTGTGCCTGTTGAACTTTGTTAAATGTAGCGGTCGGGCTAACTTGTTTATCTTTTTCGGTAGCCTTGTAGATTTCCTTAGGATTATCAGGATCACTCACATCCACCACGGAGCCGTTCACCGTCTTAAGAACAGGCGGTTTCTCACCAGTGTAAAGTATCTTTGGATTGCCGTTATCATCAGTCTGGTTGATGTCAATGACGTGATTTCCAACTGTCCTGACGCCGGAATTATCCTTCGGTGGAGGCGGTAGATTCTGTGGGTCGAAAGGTTTCAACTCGCCTGTTTGCGGGTCTATGTTTCCGATCGGTATTCCTTTCTGGTAAACAACCTTTCCTTGAACGGGTCGGAGCGGCGTTGCATCCGTAGACTTGGATTCTCCAGTGACCGGGTTGAAAATCGTGTTTGTTCCAGGTTGAGCCTTGTATTGGTTCAGCTTCTCGCCAAGCAATAGCGTCTGCATCGCGTCCGAGTGCGCTTTCCCAAGCTGATTCAGGATCGACATTCCCACTGGCGAATGAGCCGCCAACGGATATTGAGATGCCGCAGAGTTAATTTGACTGTAGAAGTCAGGATTCGAGTTCGGGTTTACGTCATTCGGCAACGACTGCGCGAATCCCTGCAACTGCTGATTGGTCTGAATCGTCGTAAGATCATTCCTAAGCTGCTGCCCGAATTGCTGCAACTGCTGAGACGCAGCTTCCCCGAACCGCATGATTGGAGCGGTGTCGATTGGCGTTATTCCGAGTGTGGGAGAGATCGTCATTCGAGTCCTGCGTTGGGATTGAACGCCGTTTGTCCCATGCTGTTGTTGTACTGAGATTGGCTCACGCCAGCGGGCAACGAGATCGAGCTTGAACTTCCGCCTCCGCTTCCACCGAACAAACCTCCAGAGTTCGCGCCGAATTGTCCAAGGATTCCACCGATCTGATTTATACCCTGCTGCTGAATCTGAGCGCCCGCAAGACCTCCAGCCATTGCACCCTGAGAGATGTTCTGCTGAAGTGCATTGTACGCCCCGGCGTTCGCGGCCCGCGCCTGATTGATGTATCCGGCGTTCTGTGAATTGACGTTGTTGACCGCGTTCGCGTTGAACTCCTGCGCCCCAATCTCCATCTGCGGATTGATGAACATATCGGCGGGCGACATCAGGTTTGGCAACAGGTTCTTCGCCTGCGAGTTTAGCGCCATACCGAGTTGATTTCCGTACTGCTGCTGCTGCAAGGATGTCAGTCCGAGATTGCGGATATTGAGGTTTGCGAGACCTCCACTCGTTCCACCCAAAGCTCCGTATCCGAATCCACCCGAGATGCCTTGGTTCGCTGAGTTGCGCTGAATGTTCGCCAGCACGTCATCGGGCAACTGACCTTGCGCGGCTTGGAAGGCGTTCTTGCCAAGCTGATTCTGAAGGTTCATGAAGTACGGTTGAATCTGCTGATAATACTTCAGCGCCTCCTGATAGTTTACGCGGTTGGTTTTCCTCGCCAGAGAAGAGTTTTGATCGAAGAGCGCGGTGTCGGTGTTGGTGGCGTACTGAGCCGCCGATGTTGGGTTTACCTGATTGACCTGTTCGTATGGAGTTAGGTATGGCTTGTAGGTCTGGAGCTTTTGCTGAGCGGGAGCGGCACCAGCTTGAGAGGCGGCTTTCTTTTGCTGAGACGCTGAGTAGGCTGCACCGCCTGCGGATATAGCTAGCCCTGCCACCGCGACCCACGAAGCCTGCGGATCGAATCCTTCGGGAGCCTCGTCCCTGTAAGACGAAACTATCTTACTGGCTATCTCCTTGCAAAGTTCGAATTTTTGTTCGTGTGTCATGTTACATGGGACCAGCAAGCACCGCTTTTAATGTGAGAAATCTGTCCTTGTGATACACCGAACATTGCAGCGATTTCAGTCAACCTAACACCTTCCGAAATCAAGCTTCTAATGTGCCTAACTTTCTCATCATCAAGCCGTGCCTGACTGTGCTTTTCCCCGCGATTGTCTTGGAGCCCAAGTCGGAACGAGTGCTTCTGATTTTCGGACTTCGTGACGTACTCCAAGTTGCACAGACGATTGTCTAGCTTGTTTCCGTTGATGTGGTTGATGTCGTGATTTTGAGGTCTAGGACCAACAAACGCCTCCATCACTAAACGGTGAATCGTGAACCGCTTTCGTTTTCCGGATTCGCCGCGTTTGAAGCTCAAAAGGATTCCATAATATCCTCTTCCCATATTGGGCCTCAAGATACCTGGACGGCTAAACCTTCGATCATATCCAAGCGCAGCCACTCGACCGAGATTTGAAATCTCGTAGATGCCCTCGTATCCGACGACGGTAAGCCAGCATTCTTCTTCAGGATTTTGGTTCAAGGAGTCGCTCATAGGATTGTTCGAGTTCGTGCTTCATGAAGGATTCGCTTTTTACGATCAGCAGTTTTTCAAGTTCGTCTAGGTCGGTTTCGTTCGTTACGTGAACGGTCATCCACTCCGTTTCCTCTACCATGTAAAGCACCTTTCGTACGTGGGGTTTTGAGACGAAGACAGCGGGCGCAATAATCTCTTGAACTTCTCCGTCGATCATCACTCGGCAGTGACCACGTAGGACGACATTGAAGTGCTCCGTCAGATGCTCTTGACCGATCACAGACGCGCCCTTTGGCATAGTCACTGTGCGCAGGTAGACGCCGGGACCAAACTTGTGCGACAACGGACACTCAACTGGCAGGAATTGATCCTCTGGCGCATTAAGTAGTGCCTCTTCGATCTGCTCTATCTGAGAGTTTAGACCATACGCCTCAATGCTTTTTTCGACCGCGAGAACCGCTGCTAATGGCATGCAACACATTTTATGTCCACCCTTTCGAAAATGCACGACCCCAAGGAGCCGCGACCTGTAGTTGACTAACCGAGCTAGGATTCTCCGCATCCTGCATCTCGCGATTAAGTTCATTCACAGCGCGAGACAAAGCTTGCTCTACCTCGTCGTAGTATCCGTTACGACTCGCGTACATCGACTTGCAGGCGTATCCCATCGCAAGCTGATTGCATATAGGAATCTCGTCCTGCTCTGACCTGATTGGAAAGAAACGAAGCTTGCCACGGACAACCAGCGTTGAGCCACATGGGCACTCGTAGCAGTGCGGAATCTTCTTCTTTCGGTACGAGGGCGATGAAACCTGAGCCGGGATGGTTCCGATCCACGCTGATGCGCCTGTCTGCGGATAAAAGATATATCCACGAACAGCGCCTTCGGTCTGGCCTTTGTTGATATAGGTGACATCAGAAACAGTTCCGGCAGTTAGCGAAAGCCGTTGATCCGGCAGCAGAATGACATCTTCCTCTTGCGTGTCGTGGTTCTGATCCTTGTACTTTACCCGCACGGTTTTGCCTACGTCCGCACCCGCCTCCGCAACAAGCGCGTACTGCGTTCCAAAGTGCTTAGGCCAGTCGTACGGCAACGCCCATCCGTCGCCCATGTCGATCATCTGCGAACCGAATATCTGCCAA
>Ga0105245_10005863_pt1 | contig 10788 bp, 10 predicted proteins | sample KBSM54metaG_FD_81523 | JGI IMG/M metagenome (GOLD analysis project Ga0105245, IMG submission 81523) | Miscanthus rhizosphere microbial communities from Kellogg Biological Station, Michigan, USA - KBS M5-4 metaG | ecosystem: Host-associated > Plants > Roots > Rhizosphere > Soil | place...
GCGCAGATGGTGCGCGAGGTCGCGTCCAGGACAAACGACTTGGCCGGCGACGGCACCACCACCGCCACCGTGCTGGCGGCCGCGATCGTCAAGGAAGGCGCCAAGTCGGTGGCCGCGGGCATGAACCCCATGGACCTCAAGCGCGGCATCGACCTCGCTGTCGGCGCCGTCGTGAACGAGCTCAAGGCCAAAGCCAAGAAGGTGACGTCGAATGAGGAGATCGCCCAGGTCGGCACTATCTCCGCCAATGGCGACTCGGAGATCGGTCGCTTCATCGCCGAGGCCATGCAGAAGGTGGGCAATGACGGCGTGATCACGGTCGAGGAGGCCAAGGCACTCGATACCGAGCTCGAGGTGGTCGAGGGCATGCAGTTCGACCGCGGCTACATCTCGCCCTATTTCATCACCGACGCGGACAAGATGCGCGTCGAGCTCGAGAACCCGTACATCCTGATCAACGAGAAGAAGCTCTCGAACCTTCAGACCATCCTGCCTCTGCTCGAGGCCGTGGTGCAGTCGGGCAAGCCCCTGCTCGTCATCGCCGAGGACGTCGAGGGTGAGGCGCTCGCTACGCTCGCGGTCAACAAGCTGCGCGGCGGCTTGAAGGTCGCCGCCGTCAAGGCGCCGGGCTTCGGCGATCGCCGCAAGGCCATGCTGCAGGACATCGCAGTATTGACCGGCGGCCTGGTCATCTCCGAAGACCTCGGCATCAAGCTCGAGAACGTTACGCTCGACATGCTCGGCCATGCCAAGAAGGTGGTCATCACCAAGGATGACACCACCATCGTGGACGGCGCCGGCAAGAAGGCTGACATCGAGGCCCGCGTCGCCCAGATCAAGCAGCAGATCGAGGACACCACCTCCGACTACGATCGCGAGAAGCTGCAAGAGCGGCTGGCGAAACTCTCAGGCGGCGTTGCCGTGATCAAGGTCGGCGGTGCCACCGAGGTCGAGGTGAAGGAGAAGAAGGATCGCGTCGACGATGCGTTGAACGCGACTCGCGCGGCTGTCGAGGAGGGCATCCTGCCCGGCGGCGGCGTAGCTCTGATCCGTAGCCAGAAGGTGATCGATCAGGTCAAAACTGCGAACGAGGACCAAAAGGTCGGCGTCAATATCGTACGCCGCGCCGTTCAGGCTCCCGCGCGTCAGATCGCCGAGAATTCCGGCGAGGACGGCGCAGTGGTCGTGGGCAAGATCGTCGACAAGGACGTCTATGCCTTCGGCTTCAATGCCGCGACCGGCGAATATGGCAACCTGGTCAAGCAGGGCGTGATCGACCCGGCCAAGGTCGTGCGCACGGCGCTGCAGGATGCGGCGTCGGTGGCCGGCCTCCTCATTACCACCGAGGCGATGGTGGCCGAGAAGCCGAAGAAGAAGGCCCCGGCCATGCCCCCTGGAGCCGGCGGCATGGGCGACATGGACTTCTAGTTGCGTCCAGTAGCGTAAGCGTACATCGAGCCGCGCCTTCGGGCGCGGCTCTTTGTTTTGGTCATGCCTAGCCTTGCGAGCGGCGCGGTGGCACCTTGAAGACTCTACACCGGTCTAAGGAGGTGCCCATGGCGACCTATATCGTTCTCGGTCAATTCACCGATCAAGGCATTCGCAACGTGGCGGATACAAGCAAGCGTGCCGACGCCGTCTTTTGGACGATCGGCCGATACGATGTTGCTCTAATTCTCGAAGCGCCCGACGACGAGACCATGACAGTCTTCGGATTGAGCGCCGGCAAGCTCGGCAATGTTCGGACCGAAACTTTGCGTGCTTTCTCACAAGCCGAGATCGGTCAGATTCTGAAGCGGGTCGTGTAGCTCTCAGCGACTGCGCTCGATGACCAAGAAGAAAGGACAAGTGTCGGGGCGTATTCGCGTCGGCATCGGCGGGTGGTCCTACGCGCCGTGGCGCGGCACTTTCTATCCGAAAGGCCTGAAGCAGGCCGACGAGCTTGCCTATGCGAGCTCGCACCTCACCTCGATCGAGATCAACGCAACGCATTACCGGCTGCAAAGCGCCAAAAGCTTCCGTGGGTGGGGCAAGACGGCACCCGACGGTTTCATGTTCTCGGTGAAGGGACCGCGCCTTGTGACGAACCAGAAGGTGCTGGCCGAGACCGGCGGCTTCATCAAGCGCTTCATCGAATCTGGGCTAAGCGAACTCGGCGACAAACTTGGGCCGGTGCTGTGGCAGTTCGCGCCGTTCAAACGGTTCGACAAGGACGATTTCGGCAAGTTTCTCGACCACCTGCCGCGCGAGATTGACGGCCGGAAGCTTCACCATGTGGTGGAGGTGCGTCACGCAAGCTTCCGCACACCCGAGTTCGTCAAGCTGCTGCGTGACTCTGACGTTGCACCGGTCTTTACCGAGGCCGAAGATTTTCCGTCGATCGCCGATCTCAGTGGCGATGTGGTCTACGCACGGCTCCAGAGGGGCAACGACACGATCCCCACTGCTTATCCGCCAAGGGCGCTCGATGAATGGGCCGAGCGCGCGCGGACCTGGGCGGCGGGCTCCGTGCCGGCCGACTTTCAAGTGATCGACGCCACGCACGAGCCCGAAACAAAACCGCGCGACGTGTTCATCTACTTCATCCATGAAGGGAAGCTGCGCGCTCCTGCCGCAGCTATGGCGCTGATCAAGCGGTTGGCTTAGCCGCGCCGCCTTTCGGCGCCCGCGTCGAAATAGCTGGGGTCGAGCCGGAACCATCATCTCCTGCATCTATTGGGACAGATAGGCTGACGTGGGGCCGTTATCTGGAGGCCATATGTCAGATCGTGCAACCAGACACACTGAGCATCATACTGAGCTCGATGATGGCGAGAGGAGACTCTCGGAAGATCGCGAGACCGGTCGTGCTCTCGTTCCGACGGGCGAACCGGAGGCGAGCAGCGCCGAAGGTGCGGAAGCGACCGAGGTCGGCGTGCCTATTGCCGTCGCCGCGCTTGCGGCAGCCTTTTGGTTCATTGCCATGGTCTGGATCGCCTTCGCAGCGAGATCGATTACCTTCTGGTGATAGTCACACTGTTCTTCATGATGTTCTTCACGCTGTTCCTGTTGTTGGCGTCGGATAGCGTGAAGGACCCGCGCTGGCCTTCGCGCACGATGCGCTTGCGCGAATTTCTCCGCAGTAAGGTCGCAATCGGCAGCAGCACCATGAGTGGGCGCGACGTTCTCATCGAGACGGCGCTGATACCGGTGGCGCTCGCCTTCGCGGCGACGCTTATCGGTCTTGCCTGGGTGATTTTCGGCTGAGCGCCGCAGCGCGCGCGAGGAGGTCCTCGCGCGATGCGGAAAAACCTCCGGCGATCCACTCCGCTTCGAGCCGTCGCAGCATCTCGCCGACCTCGGGCCCTCTGAGACCGCCGAGCGCCATGATATCAGCGCCGCGCAGAGGAAAGGCGGGCGCTTTCCAGCGCTCAGGGAGAGCAAGCGCAGCCCGCCATGCCTTGTCCTCAGGCCCGGCGCCTGAGTCGGCCCAGGCTAGCAGCACATGACGCGCAAAGTCGCTTGAGCCCAGCCGGTAGAGCGCGCGCTTGGCCGCGTTTCCGTCCGGGAGCTCGCTAGGCTCCGCGGCGCCAAGCTCGAGTACGGCGCGTTCGGCATTTGACAGCCTGAGACGCGCAGCAAGGCGCGAGGCATCCTCCTGCACGAACACGCCGAGCGCTGCGAGTCTCGGCATGGCCTCAGGCTCAACACCAAGCGCCTCCTCGATCGCGACGAGCCGCTCGAAGCGGGCAAGCCGCGGCACGCCGCCGAGCAACCCGACGAGCAGCCCATAGTCGAACAAGGCCGCGACCGCGCGCATCGCCTGCGGAGCAACAAGCAGGCTTCGCATCTCGGCGCTCACCCGCTCGGCCGAGAGCCGTTCGAGGCCCGCGTGGAGCTTCACTGCGGCCTTTAGCCCAGCTTCATCGAATGGGCCTTTGCCGTAATAGGCGTTGAACCGGAAGAAACGCAGGATGCGGAGATAATCCTCCTTGATGCGCGCTTCTGCGTCGCCGATGAATCGAACGCGACCTTCGAGAAGATCGGCATAGCCGTCGAGCGGATCGAACACCGTTCCGTCGCTGCCAGCGTAAAGGGCGTTCAGAGTGAAATCGCGGCGGCGCGCGTCCTCCTCCCAATCCTTGGTGAAGGCCACCGTGGCATGGCGACCGAAGGTCTCGACGTCGGAGCGGAGCGTCGTCACCTCGAACGGCACGCCGTCGGCGATCACCGTCACCGTACCGTGCTCGATACCGGTCGGCACAGGCTTCAATCCGGCTTTCTTGGCGAGCGCGATCACCTGTTCTGGCCGCGCTGTGGTGGCGAGATCGATCTCCTTGACTGGTTCGCCCAGCAGCGTATTGCGCACGGCGCCGCCCACGGCGCGCGTCTCCACACCATTGCCGCTCAGCGCAGCGAACACGCGGCGGGTTTCCGGCCGCTTGAGCCACTCGGCATCTTTCAGCAGAGGTGGCGCCATTGCGGGACTGATGGCTCGCTTGGTCATCTCGGAAAGCCGTCAGTCGATCTCGCCTGGTTTGACCACGCCGTCGTTCAGCGTGGGCGGGTGATAGGTCCCGCCAGGCTTCCCGCCCGAGAATTGAATGAGGGTCGCCATGGTGACGAGCAAGAGTCCGCAGCCGGCGGCGAGCAGCCAAAGGATGGGCGCGCCCTGCCAGATCCCTGCCGGAGTGGCCCTTTTCACCGCGAGCATGTAGCCCGCATAAATGAGGAAGGGCAGCGCGAACAGAACGATATCGATCAGGGCGATGCGCAACATCGCGGCGCTTTGACCTCTGTCACGAAACGCCCGCACCATAGCGGCGGCGGTCACACAAAGCGAGTAGCGCTACTGCGCTAGATGCTTGGCTCAGGGTCCGGGAACGGGAAGAACGTCCCTCCGCTCCAGACCCCGGCCTTCCTCCCCTCGCCGGCCTCGACGGCCAAAGCGGCAAGCTCATAGTAGATGGGCCGGGCAAGCTGCGCGGCCAAGCCGTCGCGCACCACGACGAAAGGGGTGAAGCCACCGAGTTTTCCAGGTTCAAATCCTATCGGGTGGTCGGCATCAGCGGTGATCATGTCGTCCACATTGGTGCGGAAAGTGAGGACCTGCGCTTTGCCTCTGCCCGTTCGCCTCATTTCCACGGCGACAAACGGCATCCCCTCGACCTCGATTGGCACCTTCTCGACTGGAGTGACGAGGTGATAGCGTCCGTCATCCTCAAGGCGGAGCACCGAGGCGAACAGCTTGACGAGCGGCAATCTCTGGATCGGTCCGCCCTGGTAGTACCAGGTCCCGTCGCGGCCAATTTTGAGCCCGATATCACCGCAAAGATTAATGTTTGGCAATGGAGCGGAACCCGGTTTGCCGCGAACCTTTTCCAGTGCTACGAGAACGTCTCTTTCGTCCTGGTCAGGCATCGCTTCGGCGGCCTCCGACCTCCAATCCTCCCGCCAGCGAGCGCTGGCGAAAACTGCCCAAAGCAAACAGGATTGCGACCGATTTGCCCCTCAAAGTGTTTCTTCCTCACGAGCACTTTGGCCCTATAGTCCTCTAGCCCCAGGATTAAGCGAAACTGAAGCCATGACAACACTTGCTCCTAACGAGACCCAGCTTGTCGATCGCATCGAAGAGGTCGGCACCAAGATCCAGAAAGTGCGTGAGACCACGGCTTCGGTCATCTTCGGCCAGGACCGGGTCATCGACCTTGCTCTGATCACGGTGCTTTCCGGCGGCCACGCGCTTCTGATCGGCGTGCCGGGCCTCGCCAAGACGAGCCTCGTCGAGACGCTCGGCACCGTGCTTGGACTCGAGAACAAGCGCATCCAGTTCACGCCGGACCTGATGCCGTCCGACATCGTTGGGTCTGAGGTACTGGAGGAAGGCGCCGGCGGCCGGCGGGGTTTCCGGTTCGTCAAGGGTCCGATCTTCACTCAGTTGCTCATGGCCGATGAGATCAACCGCGCGAGCCCGAAGACGCAGTCGGCTCTGCTTCAGGCCATGCAGGAGCATCACGTGACGGTGGCCGGCGTGCGCCATGACGTGCCGCGCCCGTTCCACGTGCTCGCGACTCAGAACCCACTCGAGCAGGAGGGCACCTATCCCCTCCCAGAAGCGCAGCTCGACCGCTTCCTGCTGCAGATCGACGTGTCCTATCCCGATGTTGCCGCCGAGCGGCGCATGCTGTTCGCCACCACCGGCGTCGAGGACCGCGTTCTGAAGACGATCCTCTCGGCCGACGAGCTGATGATGGCGCAGCGGCTCGTGCGTCAGCTCCCCGTCGGCGACCAGGTGGTCGATGCCATCCTGAAGCTGGTCCGCTCGGCTCGGCCTGGCACCGGCATCGACCAGGAGCTCGACGATATGATTGCCTGGGGCCCGGGTCCCCGCGCGAGTCAGGCGCTGATGCTTGCCGTGCGCGCAAAGGCGCTGATCGAGGGACGGCTTGCGCCTTCCATCGACGATGTGATCGATCTCGCCGAGCCCGTGCTCAAGCACCGCATGGCGCTCACCTTCGCCGCTCGCTCGGAGAAGGTCGAGATGAGCGACGTGGTGGCGAAACTCGTCGAGCCGCTAGGGTGATTTAAGTCTTGGCCGACGCGCAGGAGAGAGTTTTTCAGCCATTTCCAGCCGAGGAAGCCGAGGCCCACGGCTTGGCCGCGCGCATGCCGGCGCTCCTCATCGAGGCACTGCGCGTTGCCCACACTGTGGCTCATGGCACCCATGGCCGCCGCCGCGCTGGCCCGGGCGAAACCTTCTGGCAATTCCGCCACTATGACCAGAATGATCCTGCGTCGGGCATCGATTGGCGGCGCTCGGCAAGCTCAGACCATCTCTTCGTGCGCGAGCGCGAATGGGAGGCCGCGCATACAGCTTGGCTGTGGGTCGATCTTTCGCCCTCGATGCACTTCCGCTCGCCGCTAGCCAAGACCTCCAAGGAGAGTCGAGCCGTCGTGCTCGCGCTCGCCATCACCGAGCTTCTCGCCCGCGGCGGCGAGCGCATCGGCGTGCTTGGCGGCCAGCCGTTCAGGGGCCGCAACGCCGCCCGTCGGGTTGCCGAAGTTCTGATGCGCGACACCGAGGAGGCGAGCCTGCCTGAGCCGGCCAAGCTCAGCCGCTTCTCGGAGTGCCTACTGTTCAGCGATTTTCTCGAGCCAGTGCCGGAGACGGCCGATAGCCTGAAGAGGATCGCGGCGCAAGGCGTGCGCGGCCATCTCGTGCAGGTGCTAGACCCGGCAGAGGAGACCCTCCCCTACAGTGGCCGCACCGAGTTCACCGCGAGCGAAGGCAGAGACCGCATGATAGCCGGGCGCGCCGAAACCTTGCGCGAGCGCTACCAGGAGCGGCTCAAGCAACACCGCCGCGATCTCATCGAGGCGACGCGCAGGCTCGGCTGGTCCTTCGTCGTGCACCACACCGATCGGCCGGCCGAGGAGGTCGTTCTTGCGATTCACAATCGGCTCGCAGGCCTCGAACGCGATTACCGCTACCGGCCGCCGCGCCCTGTCGTTAGTGGCGAAAGAGCCGGGAGCCAGCAGCCATGATCACAATCGGCAGCATTGGCTTCATGCAGCCTTGGATTTTGGCGGCGCTCGTCGCGCTTCCCGCTATCTGGTGGCTGTTGCGCATGACGCCGCCGAGTCCGCAGGTGGTGGTGTTTCCACCGACGCGGCTGCTGAAGGATCTCGAGTCAAGCGAGGAGACGCCGGCGCACAGCCCATGGTGGCTCACCGCCTTGCGCATGCTGCTCGCCGCAGTGATCATTCTCGCTCTGGCGCGGCCAGTGCTGAACCCTGACCGCCAAACCTTCACCGGCGGAGGTCCCCTCCTTCTCGTTGTCGACAATGGCTGGGCGTCGGCGACGCATTGGCCGGAGCGGCGCGAGGCGATCGAGGCGGCCATCGACCGTGCCGGCCGCGACGGCTCGACCGTGGTGCTGGCGCCGACCGCCCCGGGCCAGCCGGTCAGCGACCCGTTGAGCCCGGATCAAGCACGCGAGCGCGTTGGCGGTCTTGCACCTGAGCCTTACACACCGGACCGTGCGGCGCTTGTTGCGACTCTCGACAAACAGCTTGCCGGCAAAACCGGCTTCAGCGTGGTCTGGCTCACAGATGGCCTCGACTATGGCGAGGGCGATTCCTTCGCGGCCACTCTGCGCAAACTTGCGGGCTCGACCGGAAGCTTCGCAGTTTTGCGTCCGGAGAAGGAGAACGCTGCGCTTGCTCTTGGGCAGGCGTCCGGGGATGGCGGCGAGCTCACCGCGCGCGTGCTGAGCGCCGCGGACGGCCCGCGCTCGGGCATCGTCAAAGCGCTCACGGGGCGCGGCGAGCCACTCGGCGAAGCCCAGTTCTCCATTGCCGAAGGCGCACACGAGACCGCCGCCCGCTTCGACCTTCCGCTCGAGATCCGCAATCAGGTGGCGCGCATCGAGATTGCCGGCGAGCGCTCCGCAGGAGCCGTCCACCTCCTCGACGCGCGCTCGCAATGGCATCGTGTCGGCATCGTCTCGGGTGAATCGCGCGAGGCGGCACAGCCGCTGCTGTCACCACTCTATTATGTGCAGCGCGCGCTTTCTCCCTACGCCGACGTGGTCACGCCGAACGAAGGCAATGTCGCCACCGCCGTGCACGAGCTCATCGACCAGAGAGTGTCCACCATTGTGCTCGCAGACATCGGCAAGCTCGTTGCCGGCACGCAGGAAGAGCTTGGCTCATGGCTGAAAGCTGGCGGCGTGCTTATCCGCTTCGCCGGGCCGCGTCTCGAGCAGGGCGGCGATGAGCTGTTGCCAGTAGCCTTGCGCCGCGGCGGACGTTCGCTCGGAGGCTCTCTCTCCTGGAGCACGCCGCAGCCGCTCGCGCCGTTCGACGAGAAGAGTCCGTTCCGCGGCCTGACCGTGCCTGAGGATGTAAAGATCAATCGCCAGGTTCTTGCCGATCCGACCGTCGCCTCCGACGCCGAAGTGTGGGCCACGCTTGCCGACGGCACGCCACTGGTCACTGCCTTGAAGCAGGGGCAAGGCTACATCGTCCTGTTCCACATCACGGCAAATTCCGACTGGTCGAATCTTCCCCTGTCCGGTTTGTTCGTGGAGATGCTGCGCCGCGTCGTCACGCTCGGTCCGAGCCAGATTTCGATCGCAGGCGGCGACCAGGCCGCTGCGACCATGGAGGCCAAGCCGCAAGCTTCGACTAGCCCGGCATCTTCGGGCGCCCTTCCACCGGTCCAGACGCTCGACGGCTACGGCCAGCTCGGCTCTCCGCCCCTAACGGCCGCGCCGATCGCGCCGGACAAGCTCGACACCACGAGCCCAGGGCCCGACCATCCGCCCGGCTATTATGGTCCGTCGGGCGCGGCGAGAGCCTTCAACATCGTCACCGCCAAAACCGTGCTCAAGCCGCTGCCAAAGATCGAGGGCGCGAACGAAATGGGCGGCTACACGTTGAGGAAGCCCATGGCGCTCGAGCCGTGGCTCTACTTTGCAGCGCTCGCTCTCTTTATCGCCGACGTTCTCGCCATGCTGGTGCTGAGCTCAGGGTGGAGGCTGCGCCGCCGCGCCGCCCCTGCAGGAGCAGCCATTCTGCTGGCGCTTGCGCTCCTGCCTCAGACTCCGTTGCCGGCCGGGGCCGAAGAGGAGCCTAAGGCCGCAACACCCGCTGACGAGTTCGCGCTGAAGGCATCGCTTCAGACTCACCTTGCCTACGTTATCACCGGCGATCCTGAGATTGACCGCACCAGCGAGGAAGGCCTGTCGGGATTGAGCAAGATCTTGCGCGCGCGAACCGCGCTCGAGCCCGCCGACCCCATGGGCGTCGACATCGAGAAGGACGAGCTAGCCTTCTTCCCGATCCTTTATTGGCCGGTGCGCGAGGACGCAAATCCGCTATCCGACACAACACTCGCCAAGATCGACGCCTTTATGAAGCAAGGCGGCCTTATCATCTTCGATACGCGCGACCACGATACCGAGCTCACCGGCGCGAGCACTCAGAACAAGGCACTGACGCGTCTGGTCGGCCAGCTCGACATTCCGCCGCTCGAGCCGGTGCCGGAGAACCACGTGCTCACCAAGTCCTTCTATTTGATGCGGAGCTTCCCCGGCCGCTTCGACGGCGGCTCGCTTTGGGTCGAGGCCGAGCCGCAGGACGAGGCCGAGCGCACCGAACGCTCGCGCCGCACCGACGGGGTGAGCTCGATCGTCATCACATCCAACGACTTCGCTGGCGCCTGGGCCCTCGATGAATCGAACCGGCCGATCTACCCGACCGTACCCGGCGGCGAGGTGCAGCGCGAGATGGCGTTCCGCGCGGGGGTCAACATCGTGATGTACGCGCTGACCGGCAACTACAAGGCCGACCAGGTGCACGTCCCTGCCCTGCTCGAGCGCCTGGGGCAATGACGCCATGAGCTGGTCGGTCGAGTTCATCCCGTTCGTGCCGTGGCCGGTGTTTTGGGCCGTCGCCGCGGCGGGCCTTGTGCTGCTCTCGCTTCTATTCTGGCGCTCGCGCCGTGGCGCGGTTTTGCGCGCGCTGAGCTTCCTGCTGTTGCTGCTCGCTATCGCCAACTCGCATTTGAAGCAGGAGGACCGCGAGCCGCTGAACGACGTCGTCGCGGTGGTGGTCGACGACACCCAGAGCCAAGCGATTGCCGGCCGTACCCATCGCACCGAAGAGATCCGCAAGGATCTCGAAGAGAAGCTCAAGGCCATCCCCAATCTCGATGTGCGCTGGGTGCACTCGAACTCGACGTCGTCCGACAGCGAGCGTGACGGCACCATGCTGTTCACCGACCTAGCTCAGGCACTCGCCGAC
>Ga0105245_10005866_pt1 | contig 10786 bp, 11 predicted proteins | sample KBSM54metaG_FD_81523 | JGI IMG/M metagenome (GOLD analysis project Ga0105245, IMG submission 81523) | Miscanthus rhizosphere microbial communities from Kellogg Biological Station, Michigan, USA - KBS M5-4 metaG | ecosystem: Host-associated > Plants > Roots > Rhizosphere > Soil | place...
CGCGTGATGGGGGAGAACGCCCGGCGCGCGGCCTGGCACTACGACCGCCGCGTCGCCGTGCAGTCGTACTACGATCTCTTCGCGAGCCTCGGTCGCGGCGCGGTGCCGGCATGATCAAGCGCCTCTTCGACGCGTCGCTCGCCGGCGCAGGCCTGCTGGTGTCGGTGCCGCTCTGGCTGGTAATTCCGCTCGCGATCAAGCTCGAGGACGGCGGGCCGGTGTTCTTCCCTCAGGCCCGTGTCGGTTTGAACGGCCGGGTGTTCAAGGCGCTGAAGTTCCGGTCGATGCGCCCCGACGCTGAAGCGCTGACCGGTCCCGTGCAGGCGACCGAAAACGATCCGCGTGTGACGCGCGTCGGGCGTGTCCTGCGCGCGACGGCGATGGACGAACTGCCGCAGCTCGTCAACATCCTCGTCGGCGACATGAGCTTCGTCGGCCCTCGGCCGCTCCGGCCCGGCGAGTTGGAGGTCAGAGGCGACGGCCAGGTGACGCCGCTCTCGGAAATACCCGGATATCAGGAACGGCATTCGATCCGGCCCGGGCTTACGGGCCTCACGCAGGTCTACGCGCCGCGCGACATCTCGCGCACGAGCAAATTCCGTCTCGATCGGCTGTATCTGAAGCGCGCCGGCTTCTGCCTGGACATGAAGCTCATCATGTTGTCCTTCTGGATCACCGGGCGCGGCTCCTGGGAGGTGCGGGGCCGCAAGGTCTGAGCCGGCGGAGGAGCCGGGAGAGGAGCCGGGAATTGTAAGCAAGACCTTATAATGTCGGCGTTGGAAATCGACGTCCTCGTCGTCGGCGGCGGACCGGCCGGCCTCTACGCGGCAGAGTGCCTGGCGAGCCGCGGAATTTCGACGCTTGTCTGCGAAGAGCACGCGCGCATCGGCGCTCCCGTTCACTGCACCGGCATCCTCGCCAACGAAAGTTTCGACGCCCTCGGCCTGCCCCGCGACGCGACGCTCAACACCCTGACCACGGCGCAGTTCGTATCGCCATCGGGGTTGAGGATCCCGTACTCGACGCCGACGCCGCTCGCCGCCGTGATCGATCGCGTGGCGTTCGACGGCGCGCTCGCCAGAAGGGCAGAGGCGGCAGGCGCGGAGGTGCGGGTCGGAACCCGGGTTTCTGCGGTCGAGACGGGGCCTGCGTCGGTGCGGGCGCTCGTCGGCGACACCTGGATCAGCGCCCGGCTGCTCGTCATGGCTTGCGGCGCGAACTACGCCTTCCAGCGGCGCTTCGGTCTGGGGCTGCCGCGAAGCTACCTGCATACCGCCCAACGCGAGCTCGTCGCCCGGCGTCCCGGCGACGTCGAACTGCATTTCGGCCACGACATCGCGCCCGGCGGCTTCGCGTGGGCGGTGCCGATTATCCGCGAGTCGGGCACCTACGTCCGCGTGGGCGTGATGACCGCCCGCGACCCGGTCGGCGGCTACTCGCGCATGCTGGCGCGGGTGGCGGGGCCGTGGGGCATCGACATCACTCCTGAGCCGCCACGGCAGAAGCTTCTGCCGCTCGGCGCCATCGATCGCACGTACGGCGACCGGACGCTCATCGTCGGCGATGCCGCGGGGCTGGTGAAGCCGACGACCGGCGGTGGGATTCACTACAGCATTCTCAGCGCGAAGCTGGCGTCCAGCGTCGCGGCCGACGCCCTCGCGAGCGACCGCCTCGACGCGGAGTCGCTGGCCTCGTACGAGCGCGCCTGGCGCGACCAGCTCGGCGAAGAGTTCGCCGAGCAGCGCTCGTTGCGCGATCTGGTCACACGGTTGAGCGATCGCGAGATCGACAGCTTCTTCGAGCTGGCCCGGACCGACGGCATCATGCCGATCGTCAGGAAAACGGCGCAGTTCAATCACCATCGTCACCTGATTCGCGCGCTGCTCCGGCACCCTCCTGCGCGAAAGATCCTGTTTCGCTCGATCCTCGGATGATGCGCCTCGCCCGCAAGTTCTTCCGGCGCTCCGCGTCCGATCGCTGGCTGCTCGTCCGCGCCTTCGGCGTGCACGCCTGCGTCGCGCTGCTCCTTCGCGTTGTCCCGTTCCGCGCGCTGAGCCGTTGGCTGGCGTCCGGTGATGTTGACCGCGCCGTAGGCTCGAGTGAAATCGACGGCGCCGTCGTCGAACGGGCGGTCTGGGCCGTTCGACATGCCGCCGCCGTCGCGCCGTGGGGCCGCACGTGCCTGACCGAGGCGTTGACGGCGGCCGTCCTGCTCCGGAGCGCCGGCTGCGAGGTGACGCTGCGGTATGGCGTGGCGTCAGCCGGCGCAGGCGATATCGACGCACACGCGTGGCTGGAGCACCGCGGCGCCGTGATTCTCGGTCAGTCGTCGCGGCAGTACGCCGTTCTCCACCAGGCCGGGCGGACCGCATGACGGCCCCGACCCTCGACGCCGCGTTCAGGATCCCCGACGAGGTGATCTTCCGCGAGCTCGACGGCGAGGCCGTCGTCCTCAACCTCGATACCGGCGTCTATTTCGGCCTGGATGCCGTCGGCACGCGCATCTGGCGTCTCATCGAGGAGCGCAAGCCGCTCCGTCTCGTCCTCGAGACGTTGATCGACGAATACGAAGCCTCGCCCGATCGTTTGCAGAGCGACTTGCTGGCGTTCGTCGAGCGGCTGAACGGCAAGGGCCTGCTCTCGGTCGAATGATCGCCGTTCCATGAGCGCGCTGGCCGGGATCGTGAGGTTCGATGGCGGACCGGCCGATCCGATGACCGTCGGGCGCATGATCGACTGCGTGGAGCATCGCGGCCGCGACCGGAGAGACGTTCAGGCGGACGGCGCCGCCACCCTGGCGTACCGCTGGCAGCGTACGGGGCCCGCACAGGCGGTGGATGCTCAGCCCCTGTTCGACCGCCTGTCCTGCGCCGCCCTGGTGTTCGACGGCAGGCTCGACAATCGTGCCGACCTCGCCGTCGATCTCGACATCTCAGACGACGCGTCGGTGTCGGACGCGGCGATCGTGCTGGCCGCCCATCGCCGCTGGGGAGGCGGCCTGCTGCCGCGGCTGATCGGCGATTTCGCGCTCGCGCTCTGGGACGGACGCGAACGGCGCCTCACGCTGGCGCGCGATCCGCGCGGCATCAGGGCCATCTCGTACGCGGTGATCGACGGCGGCGTGGCGTTCGCGACCGAGCCGCGCCAGCTGCTGCGCGTGAACGGCGTCGATACTGCCCCCAACCTGGGATTTTTCGCCGAACGCCTGACCGGCATCGTGTCCCACGCCTCGGATACGATCTTCCGCGGCGTCCATCGCGTGCCGGCGGCCCACGCGGTGACGGCGACATCGGCGGCGCCGGCCGGAATCGTCGTCGCCAGGCACTGGGACATCGAGCCGCGCCACGAGCTACGCTACGCCGACGACGCCCAGTACGCGGAGCACTTGCGGGACCTGTGTCAGCGTGCGGTGACGGCACGGCTCCGCGGCGTCGATCGAGCCGCCGTGCTGCTCAGCAGCGGCATCGACTCTGCGTCGGTCGTCGGCCTGGCGTCGCGGGTGAATCCGGTCGGAGTCCCCGTGCAGGTGCGCGCCTACAACCTCGCGTTCCCGGACTTTCCGGACGCCAACGAGGAGCCCGGCGCCAGGCGGATAGCGAACCATTTCGGCGTGCCGTTCTTCTCGGTGGCGCTCCAGCCCGCGACACCGCAGCATCATCTCGAGCGCGTCCGGCAGCTCGAAGACACCGCCCCGGGCAACCTCGGCGTAAGCGACGATGTGCTGGCGGCCTCCATGGCACGCGACGGCTGCCGCGCGGTGTTGTCGGGCGTCGGCGGCGACGAGTGGTTTGCGGGCACCTATCTGCACACGGCCGACATGATCAGGAACGGCCGGATCATCGCGGGCGTCCGGCAGTTGTGGCACGATGGACACAACCCTGACGCGTTTCACGGCGTCGGCGTCCTGGCGACGTCCTGTCTGTGGGCCGTGACGCCCGAACGTCTCAAAGGGGTCGTCAGGCGAGTGCGGCCGGCGCCGGACCGCACGCCGCCCGGCTTCGACCGCGGGTTTGCCACCGCCGTGTCGCTGGTTGATCGAGTTGCGCCGGTGCCCGTCGATCCGCGCTTTTCGACGCTCGCCGCAGGCGCCGGGTACCGCGCGGCGATGCATCCGCACGGTATTTACGCCTGGGAAGAAAGCACGCGCCAGTCCAGCCTCTTTGGCTGCGAACCCTCGGCGCCGTTGCTGGACCGCCGAATTGCGGAGTTTGCCGCCGCGATCCCGGAAGAGCAGCGGTGGTCTGGCAGACAGACCAAGCGCGTGCTGCGAGCCGCGATGGCCGGCATCGTGCCGGACGATGTCCGGATCAACCAGCCGAAGAGGGATCCCGGGGCGGCCATCTATGCGCAGGTCGAGCGTCAGTACCGGGCGGGCACGCTGACGAACCTGGAACTCTTCGACGCCCGCATTCTCGACCGGTCGGCCGTGGACGGCATGTATCGTGAGATGGTGCGGCTGTTCACCGGCGGGCAGAATCGCTATAAGGTACTGGCGTTTCGCCTGTGGACGTTTCTGGCTGGCGATTGCGTCTGGCGCGGGCTGTTCGGACGCGATGCGCGCGCGGCCCTGGTGAGCTCTCGAACGGAGGTCTGCAGTGGAACGGAAACGGCAGGAACGAGACACGAATGACAGCGACGCGGCTCGTCTTCCGAAAAAGACGTACGCCACGCCTGTCATCACCGAATACGGCAGCGTCGCGAAGCTGACGCAGAGCGGTTACGGCTCAATCTCCGACGGCGGCGGCTTCACCCAGCTCAAGAACTGCCTCTAAGTCTGACGTGTCGCTTGAACTGGACGCGCATCGCCGGTTCGTGGGCGACCGGCCGCGCGTTGACGCCCTCACCCATGCCATCGCCGCCGTCGTCAGGCCCGGCGATGTCGTCATTGACCTGGCTTCCGGCACCGGCATTCTCGGGCTGCTGGCCTGTCGAGCCGGGGCCGCTCGCGTCTACTGCATCGAGTCCGGATCCATCATCAGCCTCGCGCGCGATCTCGCCCGTTCCAACGGGTTCGAGGATCGCATGCAGTTCGTCTTCGCCCACTCCTCCCACGCCCACCTCCCCGAACGCGCCGATGTTCTCATCAGCGATCAAATCGGACAGTTCGGGTTCGAAGCCGGCCTCATAGCGGCGGTGGCCGACGCCCGGACGCGACTGCTCAAGCCGGGCGGCCGCGTCATCCCGGGGCGGGTCACGATGTATCTCGCGCCCGTCGAGACGGCGGAGCTCCGCGAGGACCTGGCGTTCTGGGCCGGCGACCCGGCCGGATTCCGCTTCGGGCCTGCTCGAGACATCGCCGTCAACAGCGGGCACCGTATCCGTCTCGAGCCGGACCAGCTGCTGGGCGCCGGCGTGAGCGGCGCTGCGTTCGATCTGCATACCGTCGTGGATGCGCCGTTCACCTGCGAGGCGGTCGTCACGGCATCGCGCGACGGCGTGCTCGACGGCATCGGCGGCTGGTTCGTGGCCGACCTGGCGGGCGGGATCACGATGACCAACGCTCCCGGCGATTCGAATCGCATCGATCGCCGCAACGTGGTGTTTCCCATCGATCCGCCGGCCCGGCTGCACGCCGGAGACGCCATCACGGTGTCCATGCGCATCAGGCCATCCGATCTGCTGGTGCGGTGGACGGTCGAGCTGCCGGACGGCCGGCGATGCTCGCATTCGACGCTTGCCGGCATGTTCATCCCGCGTGAAGATCTGGAGCGCACGCATCCGGCCTTCATGCCGCGTCTCACGGCCCGTGGCTTCGCACGCCGGACGGTGCTCGAACTGTGCGACGGCAGACCGCTTCACGAGATCGAGCGAGAGGTTTACGAGCGGCATCGTGATCTGTTTGATTCGGAAACGGCGGCTCACGTGTTCGTGGCCGAGGTCGTGACGCGCTACTGTGTCTGAGCGGCGCTGCTACCGCTGGGCGTCGCTGGTAATCGACTGCGACATCCCGCTGCCCGAGTTGACGCGGCTCCCCGGCCGGCGTCGCGCCGACATCGTCGTCCGGCGCGCCTTGGCGGCTCAGCGGCGCGGCCGGCCCGCGGGCCATCGGTGGCGCCTGCCGGATGGCACGAGATGGGCATCCGTCGCGAGCACGGGCGGCGAGCACGTGATGCGGTTTCGCCGCTTCGCCGAGTTTGTCGTCTTCAACCGGGGACGGTCGATCGCGTGGCATGCTCCGCCGGGCACGAGGGCTGAAACGGTGCGCCACCTGCTGCTCGATCAAGTGCTGCCCGCGGTCGCGTTTGAACACTCGCTCATTGGACTGCATGCGTCGGCCGTGATCATCGGAGGGGCGGCCATCGCGTTCGGCGGACCTGCCGGCCGCGGCAAGTCCACGCTCGCGGCAAGCTTTGCCGTCGACGGGCACGCGGTCGTGACCGACGACTGTCTCATGATGGAATGGCGGCGGCCTGAACCGCGCGCCGTGCCAAGCTATCCGTCGCTGCGGCTGTGGCGCACGACGGCGAAGCGGCTGCTGGGCCGGACGCCCGGCCTTGCGCCGGTCGCGCAGTACACCTCAAAGCTGCGTATCGGTGCTCGTGTGCCGGCCGTCCAGTTTCGAACGCGGCCGGCCCAGGTACGGAGGATCTACGTGATCGAACGGCGGGCTGGTGCGGCTCGGGTTTTCCCGTTGTCCCGCCGTCAGGCTTACGTGGAGCTGCTGAAGATTGCGTTCTGTCTCGATCCGCTCGACCGCGAAACGGCCCGTCGCGGGTTCACGGCCCTCTCGGCGATCGTTCAGGCCGTTCCGGTCGCGCGGCTGCGTCTGCCGCTCGAGCTGGACTCGCTCGACGATGTGCGCGAGGCGATTGCCGCAGACTTGTCCGGCCCGCCTGCGCGAACGGTTCACTCGCGTTGACCCGGAAGTCCGCCCTTGCGGCAGTGATTGTCGGAACGTTGATCCGCGTGGCGGCGATTCCCTTTCCGGGCACCGGCGACGTGGCGATCTGGAAAACGTGGGCGTACAACGCTTCGAGGGACGGGGCGAGCGGGTTGTACGGCGTCGGCGCGACCGCGCAGCGGCCCGACCACTATCACCTGCTCCACTTCGATCGGTACGACGCGATCGCCGACTACCCGCCCCTCGCGTTGTTCGAGCTCGGAGCCGCCGCGTGGCCCCTCCAGGCGATCACGGGCGGCCGCATCGAGAACAACACCGCGTTCACCGTGCTCATCAAGACGGTGCCCGTGCTGTTCGAGGCCGGACTCTGCGTGCTCCTGTTCGTTGCGCTGCGGCCATGGGGAGAATTGCCGGCGCGCTGGGCCGCCACCGCCTACTGGCTGAATCCCGCGGCCATCATGAACGCGAGCGTCGGCGGGTATCTGGACACCTTGTTCGTGCTGCCCGCCGTGGGAGCACTGCTGGCGGCGGTCAGCGGCTGGCCGGCGCTGGCGGGCGGCCTCATCGCGGCCTCGATGCTCACCAAACCGCAGGGAATCTTCATCGTGCCAGCGGTCGTGCTCGCGGTCTGTAACGTTCGCGGGCGGACCGGACTGTTCCGCGCCGCCGCCGGCGGCGCACTCGTCTCGGCAGCCGTCCTGGCCCCCTTCGTCGCAGCAGGCGCCCTGTGGAACGTGGTGCACGGGGTGGCATCGCAAGCCCGCGAGATCTACCTGTCGATGGAGGGCTACAACTTCTGGTGGATGGCGGGGCACTTCCTGTGGGTCGGCTACGCGTGGCAGCGCGGCCTCGACGCGTGGTCCGTGTTCGTCGGGCCGGTGACGCGGATTCCGTTTGTGCGGGCGGCCGCCCACGGCCTCCCGTTCCTGCGCGTCGCCGGCACCCTGCTGGCGCTTGCCGGCATCGCGTGGGGAATCTTCGTCGGCCGCCGGGCCCGCGACCTGTCGCTGGTCGCGGCGGTCGGCGCGTTCTCGGTTCATGCGTACGCGGTCCTCGGGGCGCAGGTCCACGAGAACCACCTGTTCGCGGCGATGCCGCTCCTGGTCATCGCGGCGGCGACACGCCGGCGCTATGTGCCCGTGCTCGCCGGAGTCAGCGCCTTTCTCGCGCTCAGCATGCTCTTCTACATCTTCGGCGACGAGGAAGGCCGCTGGGTGCTCTCGCGATCGTTCACGCTCCTCGACACCACGTTGCTGCTGGCCGCGTTCAACTGCGGGCTGTTTGTCTGGCACGGCGCCGTGCTCCGGGCCGAGGCCGGCAGGTGAGAGGCCACCGCCGAACGCTTGCGCTCGCGCTCTGCGCCGGACTGCTCATCCGGCTGGCCGCGCTGCCGCTTCCGGGCGCCGGCGACGTGGACCCGTGGAAAGTGTGGAGCTATCACGCCGTGACCGATGGCGTCACGAAGCTCTACGGCACTGCATCGCCACCGGCCTACATTGATTTCACATTTCACGACAAGATCGCGCCGGTCAACTACCCGCCGCTCGCGCTGTACGAGATTGGCGCCGCGGGCTGGGTGTACTCGCTGGCCACGGACGGACGGTTTCCCGACACCGCCGCACTGACCATCGTCATGAAGATCCTGCCGGTGATCTTCGAGGCCGGCCTCGTCGCGGTGTTGTTCGCGTCCCTCCGCGGAACAACCGGCGAAGACAGCGCGCGCCGGGGCGTCCTGAGCTACTGGCTGAACCCGGCTGCCATCGTCTGCGCGAGCGTCGGCGGCTACCTGGACACGCTTCCGGCCGTGCCGGCACTGGGCGCGATTGCGGCGGCAGCATCCGGCTGGCCGGCGGCCGCCGGCGCACTTGCGGCGAGCGCCGCGCTGACGAAGCCGCAGGGCGCGCTGGTCCTCCCCGCTGTGCTGATTGCCGTGTGGAACGTTAATCGTGGAGATGGCGCGGCCCGGCTGAGGCGCCTGGCCGCGGCCGCGGCAGGTGGGCTTGTCGTTTCCGCCATCCTTCTCGCCCCGGTCGTCGGCGCCGGCGTCTGGCCAAACATGATCTTCATGCTGAAGACCATGGGTGACGATCGAAGCCTCTCGATGAGCGCGTACAACTTCTGGTGGCTGGCAGGCCACGCGATGACCGTCGGGTACGCGTCGATGCGGGGGCTCAGCGTTTGGACGGCGTTGACGGCGCCTGTCGAGTACGTGTCCTTCGACCGCGCCGCCGCTCACGGCCTTCCTCACCTGCGCGCGATCGGCAGCATGCTCGCGGCCGCAGGCATCTGTTGGGGCGTCTGGATCGGGCGGAAGAGCACCGACCTGGCGCTGACGGCGGCTGTGGCCGCCTTCTCGGTCTGTTCGTACGCACTGCTCGCGACGCGGGTGCACGAAAACCACGCGTTCCTGGCGGTGCCGCTGCTGGCCATGGCCGCCGCCGGGCGGCAACAGTTCACACAGGTGCTGTGGGCCGTCAGCACGTGGTTCACGCTGAACATCGTGTTCTACGGCATCACCGACGACGGCCGGTTCGCCGTATCGCGATCATTCACCGCGATCGACGCGACGTTGCTCGTGGCCGTGCTGGGTTGCGTGTCGTTGGCGTGGTTCGCGAAGGTGTTGTACGTGGAGTGCTGTCGGGAGTAGTGCAGACCGTCAGGTCTGCCGCATCTGGCAGGCCTAAAGGCCTGCACTACTTCTGATCAACGCGTAGAGCTGGTTCGCGCAGACCGCGTCGGTCATGTGTTCCAGCACCCAGGCACGCGGCTGGAACGCGCCGAGGCTGGCCAGGGTTCCTCGAAGGGCCCCTTCGAAATCGTCTATCGCCCGGAAGGTCACGCCGGTGGCAGGAGTGAGAAACGGGGCGGACGACTTCGACTTGAAGGTGCGGCCGCGCCACTCGGCGTCGCCCCGAGGGTCCCAGACGACCGTGGGCACGTCCATCGACCACGCTTCGGCCAGCGCGATGCCCTGCGTTTCGAACGTGCTCAGGAACACGCCGGCCATGGATCGGTCGAGCGCTTCGCGGTAATCGGACGGGTCGAAGATGCCGTGCTCGCCGTGCCGTGATCGGATGCGCAGCGGCTCCAGCCCGCATCGTCTCACGACGGCTTCGACGGCTTCGCAGAAACGTTCGTCGCCGCTCTTCCAATACACCACCGCGCGGCGTTCCCTGGCTTTCGGCACGCGCGCCGGTTTCCATACTTCCGCGTCCACCCCGCACGGGCACACCCGGCTCTTCGCCACGAGCTCTGGAAATCCCTCGTAGAAATCGACCGTCCACTCGGACGGCACGATGACGAGATCGATCTCGGGGGCCAGCAGGATGCCGCCGCTTTCGTCCGCGAACAGCGCGTTCACGGGCCCTGCCACCACGTAGTCCACGACCCTCCGCCGCTTCAACTCGATCGCCTGGCGCAGCGCCTCGTTGGCCGGCGCGTACACGACGCGCGCCAGCTCGCCAAACGTGCGCGGGTTGAAGGTGAAGTCAGCCCCGATCGACCGCAGCCCCTCCACGACGCTCCGCACCAGCGCGTAATGCCCCGGATAGGGCGATGGACGAGGCACGGGCACGCCGGGCTTGACGACGGAGCGGACAGCGCCGCGCAGGGCTTGATAGACGCGCTTCGGCGCCGGCAGGATCGGCAGCGTGAGCACGGTGAGCGAGGGCTGGCTCACGGGATGATGCGCCGCTTCGCCGCGCTCAGCACACGCCGCCCGAGCTTTCGCGCCCGGACGATTCGAGGCGGCAGATACGAACGATCGGGCCGGGGACTCCGGCCTGCCCGCTTGCGGAATTCCTGCCGGAGCGCGGGCACCTCCCAGATCTCGATCGGCTCGAAGAACGCTACGCCGAGCTCGTCGAACCACCGCAGGATGTCGGTCTCGTGCCAGGACGGCTGCGCGTCGACGGCCGTGTCCGGCAGCGTGACATCGTCCAGCCA
>Ga0105245_10005867_pt1 | contig 10786 bp, 9 predicted proteins | sample KBSM54metaG_FD_81523 | JGI IMG/M metagenome (GOLD analysis project Ga0105245, IMG submission 81523) | Miscanthus rhizosphere microbial communities from Kellogg Biological Station, Michigan, USA - KBS M5-4 metaG | ecosystem: Host-associated > Plants > Roots > Rhizosphere > Soil | place: Michigan...
AACCCCGGCCCTGCCGCGATCGGCGTCGTCCTCCGCGACGGCGACGGCGAACTAGTGGAGAAGGTGGGGGAGACGATTGGCGAGGCGACCAACAACGTCGCCGAGTACCGGGCGCTGCTGCGGGGGATCGAGCTGGCGAAGGAGCACGGCGCCGGCGAGCTGGAGCTGATCGGCGACTCGGAGCTGGTCGTGCGGCAGGTGGAAGGGCGCTACAAAGTCAAAAACGCCGGCATGAAAGAGCTCCACGGGGAGGTGAGGCGGGCGCTACGGGATTTCGACTCCTGGTCGATCCGCCACGTCCGTCGCGCCGAGAACGCCGACGCCGACCGTCTCGTCAACGAAGCGCTCGACGGGGTCCTCGATGGCTGACGAGACCGAGCGCCCGGTGCAGCCGATCGACCCCGGCGTCGACATCGGCCACGTCCATCTCAAGGTCGCCGACGTCGACCGCGCACTCGACTTCTACTGCGGCATCCTCGGCTTCGAGTTGATGCAGCGCTGGGGCGCCGACGCGGCCTTCGTCTCCGCCGGCGGCTACCACCACCACATCGGCCTCAACTCCTGGTCCTCGAAAGGCGGCTCGCCGCCTCCGCCCGGGACCACCGGCCTCTTCCACACGGCGATCCGCTACCCGACCCGCCGCGCCCTCGCCGACGCGCTGCGGCGGCTGAGCGAGGCGGGCTGGCCGCTGGAGGGCGCCTCCGACCACGGCGTCAGCGAGGCGCTCTACCTCTCCGATCCGGACCACAACGGCGTCGAGCTCTATTGGGACCGGCCGCGCGAGCAGTGGCCGATGGCGCCGGACGGGGAGGGGGTGGCGATGGGCACCGCCCCCCTCGACCTCGACGACCTGATCTCAGAGCTGCGCGACTCGTGAAAACGCCTTTGTCTCCGCTATGCGGAAAGAAGTGCGTTCTCAGGCGCCGAGGATGGCGCCGACCAAGTCCGGCTTGAACGCCTGGGTTCCCGGCACCAGCTGCAGGTTCGGGAAGCCGTGCGCCCGCGCGTAGGTGATCTCTCTGCCGATGTCGCCCGCGCCGTTGGTGCCGGCCAGGGGCGCGAGCTGCAGGGTGCTGAGGACGCCGATCGCCTGGCCCGCTTCGTTCATGAAGCCGCTTCCGGAGTCGCCGGGGACGCCCGGGGTGAGGGTGACGACGATGTGGCTCCAGCCGCCGCCTTCGTTCTGGATCACCGTGCCCTGCTTCGGGCTCAGCTTGGCGATGCCGCCGCGCAGCTCCGAGTTGCCGTAGGAGAAGACGGTCGAGCCGAGGTCGCCGACGGTGCCGACCCCGGTCGGGCCGCCGTATCCGGGCACCGAGGGGTTGACGCTGCCGACGTCGGCCGGGTCGAGCCTGACCAGGGCGAGGTCGTTGTAGGCGCAGGTGTCGGGGTCTTTCTCGCCCGCGGCCTGCATCGTCAGCCAGGAGTTGTAGGCGAGCGTGCCTTTCCTGCTCGCGCCGCTCACTTCCACCGGCGTGCCGATCGGCAGCGAGCCGCTGGTGCAGCCGTCGGTTTCGGTCTGACCGCCGGTGCCGGAGCAGTGGGCCGCCTGGCCGATGAAGACGGTCGAGCCTTCCTGGAAGACGAAGTTGGAGGTGCACTGGGCGCCTTCGGTGAAGGTCTGGACGCCGGGATGCACCTTGGCGGTCCCGGCCGGTGCCCAGGCGGAGGCGACGCCGGGGAGGAGGGTGAAGACCGCTATGGCCATGGAAAGGGCGGTGACTAGCTTGATTCGCAGCAAGGCTGTGCCTCCTCGGTGTCGCGTGAAGAAAAGACGCGGCGCGGAGGAGGAGCGTCGGGCATCCGTGGCCAGGGAAAACGACGGTGCCGAAACGGGGAAAGGCTCATCCTCTGCGCCGCGTCCGGGGATGGATCAATGTGGGAACGCCATGATATTACCCAATAGTTGGTAGGGCAAACCCACGTACCGGGAAAAGATTCCTTTAGGTTGTTGAGATGGAGATCGCGATTGCCGGCGGGCATGGCCAAATCGGCTTGCTGCTGGGGAAAATGCTGGTCGCGCGCGGCCACACGGTCTTTGGCCTGATTCGCAATCCGGAGCAGGAAGACGACCTCCACAAGATTGGCGTCGAGCCCGTGATCTGCGATCTCGAGGGCGACGACGACGTCGCCGAGGCCCTCGGCGGCGCCGAAGCCGTCGTCTTCGCCGCCGGCGCCGGTCCGGGCAGCGGCGCCGAGCGCAAGCGCACGATGGACCTCGACGGGGCGCTGAAGCTGATCGACGCCGCCCAGGCCGAGGGCGTCGACCGCTACGTCATGGTCAGCGCCATGGGCGCTGCGAACCCGCCCGCCGAGGGCGGCGACGTCTTCGGCGCCTACCTCCGCGCCAAGGCCGAAGCCGACCGCGCCCTCGCCGCCAGCGGCCTCGCCCACACCATCGTCCGCCCCGGCGGCCTCACCGACGACCCGCCCATCGGTCTCGTCCAGGTCGGCGAGCGCCTCGACCGCGGCGAGATCCCCCGCGCCGACGTCGCCGCCGTTCTTGCAGCGGTCCTGGAGGCGGACAACGCGATCGGCAAGACCTTCGACCTGGTCTCGGGCGAGGTGCCGGTGGCGCAGGCGGTTTCGGGGCTGTAGTCATTCACGCATCGGCCGGCTAGACGCGGCATCTCATCTTGGGTTAAGGCGGTCGCTGCACCCTTCGGCGCCATGAACTCCCCTGCGATGTCCCCAGCCACAGTTCCCCCTGCCGACCGGTCGCGCTCGCTCGGGCGCCGGATGCTGAACAAGGTTCCCGAGATCACCGTCTTCTTCTGGGTGATCAAGGTGCTCTGCACGACGGTCGGCGAGACCTTTGCCGACAACCTCAACGAAAACCTCGGCCTCGGCCTCAGCGGCACCAGCTACCTGATGGGCGGCGCGCTGCTGGTCGTCCTCTTCTTCCAGTTCCGCGCCCGCCGCTACATACCGGGCATCTACTGGCTGGCTGTGGTGCTGATCAGCGTCGTCGGCACCCTGGTCAGCGACAACCTGGTCGAAAACTACGGCGTCACCCTGGAAGCGACGACGATCGCCTTCAGCGTCGCCCTCGTCGCGGTCTTCGCGACCTGGTACGCGGTCGAGCGCACGCTTTCGGTTCACACGATCTACACCACCCGCCGGGAGTCCTTCTACTGGCTGGCGATCCTCTTCACCTTCGCCCTCGGCACCTCCGCCGGCGACTTCCTCTCCGAGCAGCTCGAACTCGGCTATCTGGCCGCTCTCGGTATCTTCGCCGGGGCGATCGTCGTCGTCGCCATTCTCCATTTCGGGTTGAAGATGAATGCGATCCTCTCCTTCTGGCTCGCCTACATCCTCACCCGTCCGCTCGGCGCCTCGATCGGCGACTACCTCGCCTCGCCGAAGGCCGAAGGCGGCCTTGGCCTCGGCACCAACCTGACCTCGATCATCTTCCTCAGCACGATCCTGGCCCTGGTCGTCTACCTGGCGGTCAGCAAGCGGGACGTGATCCGCTCCGGGGCGCTGCCGGGGGCGGCGGCGTCGGCGGACGGCGTGCCGGCAGTGCTCGTCGTCCTCAACAAGGTCGAGGCAACCGCCCCGCTGCTGGAGGCGGTGCGGCAACGGGCGGCGAAGGGCGCGGCACGCTTCTTCGTCCTCGTGCCCAACCCGGAGCACGTCGCCTTCGACCGCAACAGCGCCGAGACCGGTGCGGGTGAGGCGCTTCTGGCGCGGACCCTTCCGCAACTGCAGAGCGCGGCCGGGGGGAAGGTCGCAGCGGCGGTCGCCAACAGCCCCAACGCCTACGACGACATCGTCGATGCGCTCGAGTCCCATCCCTACTCGGAGATCATCATCGAGACGCCGCCGAGCCACATCTCGCACTGGCTGCACGTCGACCTGCCGCACCGGATCTCCGAGCTCGGGTACCCGACGCTGGCGGTCGCGGCAGCGCAGTAGCGCCCTCATCTGTTCTTCATCTTCCCCGGTAATCGTGCTCGGCGTGCAGGTGCTCGTGGTCGAGGACGAGGTGAAGATGGCGGCGCTGCTGCGGCGCGGCCTGACCGAGCAGGGCCTCGCGGTCGACGTCGCCGGGAGCGGGGAGGAGGGGGTCGCGATGGCCGTCGCGACGGGCTATGACGCCGTCGTCCTCGACGTGATGCTGTCCGGCATCGACGGCTTCGAGGCGTGCCGGCAACTGCGGGCGCGGGGGGTCTGGTCGCCGGTCCTGATGCTCACCGCCCGCGGCACGCTCGAAGACCGCGTCGCCGGTCTCGACGGCGGCGCCGACGACTACCTGACCAAGCCGTTCTCCTTCGCCGAGCTGCTCGCCCGCCTGCGGGCGCTGGTCCGCCGCCGCTCGGAGGTGCAGGCGGTCGTCGAGGTCGGGGACCTGCGCCTCGACCCGGTCGCCCGCCAGGTCTGGCGCGGCGAGACCGAGATCGAGCTGTCGGCGAAGCAGTTCACGCTGCTCGAGGTCTTCATGCGCAACCCGGGTCACGTCCTCACCCGGACGCGGCTGCTCGAACACGCCTGGGAGTACGACTTCGAACACCGCTCCAACGTGATCGAGGTCAACATCCGCTACCTGCGCTGCAAGATCGACCAGCCGTTCGGGGTCAAATCGCTGGAGACGGTCCGCGGTGCCGGCTACCGCCTGCGAAAGGACGGGGGCAACTGAGCCGCCTCCCCTTCAGCCGGCTCTCGATCCGCCTCCGCGTCACCCTCGTCTTCGCTGCGGTGATGGCGCTGGTCCTCGGCGCCACCGGCGTTTTCGTCTACCTCCGCTTCGCCTCCGAGCTCAACAACGCCCAGAAACGGAGCGAGTCGCTGGAAGACCTGCTGCAGCTACTTCTGCTGAGCGGTCCGGTGGCGCTGGCACTGGCGTCGTTCGCGGCTTACTGGGTTGCCGCGGCGGCCCTGCGCCCGGTCGAGGCGATGCGGGCGCGGGCGGAGACGATCTCCGCCGCCGAGCCGCGGGAGCGGCTGCCGGTGCCGCCCACCCACGACGAGGTCGCCCGCCTCGGGTCGACCCTGAACGAGATGCTCGCCCGCCTCGGCGAAGCGCTCGAGCACGAGCGCGCCTTCGTCGCCGATGCCAGCCACGAGCTGCGCACGCCGCTGGCGATCCTCCGCACCGAGCTCGACCTCGCCCTCTCCGAAGGGCGCACCCCGAAGGAGCTGCGTGCGGCTCTCGCCTCCGCGACGGAAGAGACCGACCGCCTCTCCCAGCTCGCCGAGGATCTCCTGACGATCGCCCAGACCGAGCGCGGCGAGCTGCCCCTGCGGCTGGCGCCGGTCGAGCTGCGCGATCTGCTCGAAGGGGTGCGGCGGCGATTCGCCCGCCGCGGCGAGGAAGAAGGGCGGGCGATCGCGCTGCACGGGCCGCCGCGGGAGATCAGGGCAGACGGGCTGCGGATCGGCCAAGCGGTCGGCAGCGTTCTCGACAACGCGCTGCGCTACGGCGCGGGGGAGGTCGCGGTCTCCTTCGCCGCGGGCGCGGACGACATGGTTGAGATCCGGGTCCGCGACCACGGCCCCGGATTCCCGCCGGACTTCCTACCCCGCGCCTTCGAGCGCTTCAGCCGTCCCGGCGCCGGCCGCAGCGACGACGGCGGCAGCGGCCTCGGGCTGGCGATCGTGCGGACCGTCGCCCGGGCCCATGGCGGCGAGGCACGGGCGGCGAACGCCGAGGGAGGCGGCGCCGAAGTGTGGCTGACGCTGCCGCGAGAGACCGCGCTCCGCCAACCTGGCCGGCGGAGCGCGGTGGATGCCGATTAATCCCTACTCGGACGCCTCAGTTAGATAGGTAGGTGACCCCGACGACCGCAGCCATCGCGGCGTATCCGGCCTTGGTCGGGTGGATGTCGGCGTTCGGGCTTGCCGGGTTGAACACACCGCCCGGGCACATGGCCGTGAAGGCGCAGACCGTGGGAATGTCTCCCGCTTCCGGACCGCCATGGGTGCCGGAGAAGTTGATCACCCTCGCCGTGTTCGCGAAGCCGACCCCATAGTTCGCGGCCACGCTCTTCAGCGCGCCGTTGAGCGCTTCGACCGTCGCGTCTCCGGTGCCTTCCGGTTTCAGCACGGTCGGATAGGGGTTGTACTGCGAGACGAAGATGATCTTCGCGCTCGGCGCGGCCGCGCGCAGCTGGGCCAGGATGAACCCGACGTTCGCGGTGACGTGCCCGATCTCGGCTTCGATCTGGGCCTGGCTGCAGGTGAACGTCGCCGGGAAGCCGCAGGTGTGGCTGAGGAACTGCAGGATGTCGTTGGCGCCGATGTCGAGCGTGATCGTGCCGACCCCGGGTTCTTTCGCAATCGCCAGCGCGTCTTCGAGCTGCGTGCCGGGATAGGGGTGGTGCAGGAACGCCTTCGGGAAGGGGCTCCCGGTCGGACCGCCGGCGCAGAATTCAGGCCCGAACGCGCCGGAGCCTTTGATCATCGTTTCGGTGGTCTCGCCCGGACAGCCGTCGTTGACGATCTGCAGTTTGGGGTTCACCAGCTTCAGCGTCGCGCCGAAGTCATCCACGTAGCCGTCGTTGAAGTTTTTCGCTTCGACGAAGCCTTTGGTTTTCAGTTCTTCTTGGAACTGGGCTTGGTGGTAGCCGTAGGCAAGCGAATCGCCGAGCGCGAGATAGGTGCTTCCGACGCCGGTGGCGCCGGCGGCCGGAGCGAGCGCGAGCGCTCCGAAGGCGGCAAGAGCAGCAACGCAGACGAACAAGCGCGCGTAAGCGCGATACGGGGCAGACATGGGCCCTCCCTAGGTCAACTGGTTTTCAGAGTCGAGCTTCATTACTCAGACTAGCTTCTTCCATTGAGCCTCCGCCGCTGGCGACCATATTGTGGCCCGCCCTTGTACGACTCCTCTCAGCACCCGATCGGCGACGGGGCGCGTGCCCGGTCGCTCCCGGATTGGCCCGGTACCCGACCCCTTCGCTCATGGCAGAAGGAGGCGACCGAGGCTGTGCGGGCGCACTCGGCCAGCAGCTTCTTGGCCTCGGCTACGCCGGCGGCCGGCAAGACCACCTTCGGCCTGCACATCGCCCACCGGATGCTGAGCGCGGGGTTCGTCTCGCGTGTCGTCGTCGCCGGTCCGACCACCCACATCTGCCGCCAGTGGGCTGCCGATGCGGGCCGCTACGGCATCGACCTCGAGCCGAACAGGCCGAACTCGGACGGGCCGGAGTCGGCCGACTTCCACGGCGTCGCCGTCACCTACCAGACGATCGCGGCGGGGCCGGATACGCACCGGCTGGCGGCTGCCCGCCGGGCGACCCTGCTGATCGCCGACGAGCCGCACCACATGGGCGATCTGGCCGCCTGGGGCCTGCAGACCCGCAGGGCCTTCGACGGCGCCCGCTTCCGGCTGCTCCTCTCGGGGACGCCCTTTCGCTCGGACAACTCGGCCATTCCCTGGGTCGCCTACGACGAGGACGGCCTCAGCCGGGCCGACTACGCCTACGGCTATCCGCAAGCTCTGGTTGATCGGGTATGCCGCCCGATCACCTTCCTGCCGTATGACGGCGAGATGGAATGGGTCTCGGACGGTCGGCTGCGCAGCGCCGACTTCGATCTCGTCCTGCCGGCGGCGGAGGCGGCTCGGCGCCTGCGGACGGCGCTCAGCCCGGAAGGCGAGTGGATGGGGGAGGTGCTGCGCGACGGGGACGCCAGGCTGGGCGAGGTGCGCGCCGACGGGCACCCCGACGCGGGCGGCCTGGTCATCGCCTCCGATCAGGATCACGCGCGGGCGATCGCGGCGCGGCTCGGGTCGATCTCAGGGGAGCAACCCGAGCTGGTGATGAGCGACGAGCCCGGCGCCAGCCGGCGCATCGCCGATTTCGCCTCCTCCGATCGACGCTGGCTGGTCTCGGTCCTGATGGTCTCGGAGGGCGTCGACATCCCCCGCCTGCGGGTCGGCGTCTACGCGACGGCGGCTCGGACCGAGCTCTTCTTCCGCCAAGTGGTCGGTCGCTTCATCCGGGCCACCCCGAGGCCGCGCCGGCAGATGAGCTACCTCCTGATGCCGGCCGACCCGCGCCTGAAGGCGCTCGCCCACGAGATCGAGCTGGAGCGTCGTCACGCGCTCGACCTCTCGCCGAGTGGCGAGGAGGACGAGGGCGAAGAGATGGACGAGGGTCCGGAGCAGCGCAAGCCGGGCGAAGGCTTTGCCGTCCTCAGCTCGGGCGACGCCGAGTTGGACGAGGCGATCATGAGCGAAACCACGCTTCAGCTATTCCCGACCGACGATCCCGTGCCGGCGGCCAAAAAGGCGACGACCCTCGCCAGGCCCGAGGCCGCCTCAGAGGACCACGAACCCGAACGGGAATCGGCCTACGCGACCCGAGAGCGCCTGCGCGGCGAGCGCAGCCGCCTGGTCGCCAAAGTCGCCCGCCGCACCGGCAAGTCGCACCGCGAGGTCCAGGCCCGCATCAACCGCGCCACCCGGACGCGCTCGGTCGCCGGCGCCACCATCGATCAGCTCGAGCGCGGCAACGCGATGCTGCGCCGCGAGCTGTGGCGCTGAGACCCTTCGAGAAGTTTCAGTCGATCCGCTCGGCGAGCATCACGATGATCCCCTCCGGGCCACGGACATAGCAGAGCCGGTACACGTCCCCGTAGCGCACCACCTCGCCGAGGAGCTCCAACCCCCGGTCCCGCACCTTGGCGACGGCGGCGTCGATGTCGTCGACCGAGAACGCGAGGCGGCGGATGCCGAGCGTGTTCGGCGCTGCGTTCGTATCGCCCTCGCGCGCCACCGGGCTTTTGAACCGCATCAGCTCCAGCCGCCCGTGGCCGTCGGGGGTCTGCAGCATGGAGATCTCGCAGCGGACGTCCTCGAGTCCCACGACCCGGTCCACCAACTCGCCCGCCACCTCCGTTTCGCCCACCTGCTCCAACCCGAGCTCGAAGAAGAACGCCTTCACCGCCGCGAGGTCCTCGACGACGATGCCCACGTTCTCCAAGGATTGGATCGATCCGCTCATCTCCGCGCGAGCACGCTACCGGAGCAACGGGTTGAGTCCAGCATTGTTCCGTTGGGTTGGGTGGTCAGATCGTTCTCGCTGCCCAAACGATCAAGGGCGTCGGAAGATCGCGTGAGTGCCGATACGACGCCAGATGATGTGCGGCTGGCCGGACTGGATCTCCCCGCCGTACTGAAAGGTCGCACGGCCGTCATAGGCCCAGGTCATCTCCCAGACACCGGGCTGACCCTGCACCCGCTTCACTCGAAGTCGGGGATGAAAGCCTTGCTTATCTTCGGCGAGATTGGCGATGAATTGAGCCACCGCATCGCGGAATTCTCGCTGTTGCTTCGGGCTTAGCTGGTCCCAGTCGCGCCAGAACGACGCGAGAACTTCACGCGTCGGCATCGAGCGGCTTCGTGCGCTCGTCCAATGCCGCTAGGAACTCCTCGTCGCTCTCGAATCGCGAAACGCGGCCGGTAGCGAGGTCTTTGTCGGCTTCGCGCTCGCGCTGCTGCCATTCACGCGTCCAGAACCAAGCCTGCTCCGGATCGATCCGACCTTCCGTCACCTCGCGAAGCAGGATCGCTGCGCCATCAACCGCCTTATCTGGAAGGCGGTCTACGAGGTGATGTAGATCGGCCTTGGTCACGGAAAGCGGCTGAAGGGATTCGAACCCTCGACCTTCTGCATGGCAAGCAGACGCTCTAGCCAGCTGAGCTACAGCCGCACTGGGCGGCAGTTTACCGGGGCGGGGTTGATTGGGCCGCGGCGGCGCTGAGACGGTCGATTTGCCCCTGCGCCTCGGTGAGTCCCCTGCGACCGTCGTCAGCGCCGCCGGCTCTCACAAAATTTCCCTACCCGGTTGGAGCCAGGCGCTAGCCTGATCCAGCAAGAAGATGCTCTTCCGCCAGATCATCCACGAGGACCTCGGTTGCGCGTCTTATCTGGTCGCCGATCGGGAACACGGCGTCGCCGCGATCGTCGACCCTCAGTGGGACATCGACCCTTACCGGCGCCTGGCGCGCCTGCACGGGGTCCGCATCGGCCACGTACTCGAGACCCACAACCACGCCGACCACGTCTCCGGCCACGGCCGCCTCTGCCGCAGCACCGGCGCCACGGTCCACGCCCACGAGCTGGCCGAGGCCGAGTACCCGCACGAGCCCTTCGGCGACGGCTGGAAGCTGGAGCTGGGCGACCTGATGATCGAGGCGATCCACACGCCCGGCCACCGGCCCGAGCACACCTGCTTCCTGCTCAGCGACGCCGGCCGCGACGGCGCGCCGTGGGCGCTCCTGACCGGCGACTCGCTCTTCATCGGTGACGTCGCCCGCCCGGACCTTGCGGTGGAACCGCGCGAGGGCGCCGCCGACATGTTCCGCTCCCTGCACGACCGCCTGCTGACCCTGCCCGACGAGGTCGAGGTCTGGCCCGGCCACCTCGGCGGCTCGCTCTGCGGCGGCTCCGGGCTCGACCTCAAGACGTCCTCGACGATCGGCTTCGAGCGCCGCCACAATCGTGCGCTGCAGGTCTCCGACGAGGCGGAGTTCATCGAGGGCCAGATCGGCTCGCTCGGCGACAAACCGCCGAACGTCGAGCGCATCGTCGGCCTCAACAAAGGTCCGCTGGTCGAGGACTTCGGCACGCCGGCGCCGCTCAGCCCGCACGAGGTCGAGGAGCTGGTCGAGGCGGGGGCGGTGGTGATCGACGGGCGCACCAACGAGCAGTTCGACGAGGCCCACATCGAGGGCGCCCTCAGCGCCTCCTCCTACGACACCGGCTTCGCGACGAAGGTCTCGCGGGTCACCCCGGAGGGCGCCGACATCGTCGTCGTCGCGGCCTCCAGCGGCGACGAGCGC
>Ga0105245_10005869_pt1 | contig 10785 bp, 9 predicted proteins | sample KBSM54metaG_FD_81523 | JGI IMG/M metagenome (GOLD analysis project Ga0105245, IMG submission 81523) | Miscanthus rhizosphere microbial communities from Kellogg Biological Station, Michigan, USA - KBS M5-4 metaG | ecosystem: Host-associated > Plants > Roots > Rhizosphere > Soil | place: Michigan...
TGCGCTTTTTTCAGGAAGTCGCCAAAGCGGGCAAAATTGTTCGGGTTCGGCGGTGCCGCAGCGCCCTTTTTCACGATCAACAGCACTTTGCCGGCCCATGATGCGGAATTGTTCTTCATCTCGTCTTCAAGATGGTTGGAGTTTACCGCGACCACTTCGGCTTCTTCTCCGCCTGCTTTGGTGGAACCGACCCAGCCCATGGAATCGACCGTGAGCTTGCGATGGATAGGAACAACCAGTTCGGCTGTTGCGGAAACGCGTGTCCAGCCGCGCGAGATCTGCCATTTTTCCGCGCGAACGTTTTCCAGTCCCATGGCTCGCATCTTCTGTATGCCCCACTGGATGGCTTGCCCAGCTTCAGGCGATCCCGTCACGCGACCGCCAATGTAGTCAGAGAGTTGTTCCAGGTCGTCATACGCTTCATTGCTCATCATGCCTTGTCCGGCAATGGCTGTCAGGGCGGGCATGGTGCCGTCCTGGGCGGGAGCGACGGGTTCAGCCGGATTGGTGGAGCCGTTCGCTGATGCGGTCGCTGATGCGATCAAGGAAAAGCACAACAACATTGCCAGGCCGGTTGTCAGGGAGAGCAGTTTACGCATGTGGCTTGTACCTCTGGAATCTCTATTTACGTGAAGGCAGATTATATCCTCTTATTTAAGACGCAGGCGGTTCGTGACAGTGAGCAGCTACCTTCATTTAGAATGTGTTTCCGATTCGAAACCTTTATGAGAATCCCATTTTTGTTGTTGGTAATCTGCTGCAGCAGCGTCTTCGCACAACAACTGCCGCCCGCTCCCAAGGCCCATGTTATCGACGTAACTCCCAACGCCGGTTATTTCAACGAACCCGCCATCGCCGTGAATCCTAAAGGTCCGCAGCAGGCTGTGGTCGCATGGCAAGTGCCCGCAAGCGCCGCTTATTCCCATGACGGTGGCGAGACATGGAAGATCGCCGAAGGAACCGCGCCCGGAATGTACCGCGTCTCCGGCGACGTTTCTCTGGCCTATGACGCCGCAGGCCACGCGATTCTTTGTTACATCGCTTTTGACAAGCTTGGCAGCACCAACTATTGGGCGCGCGGAGCTACGCGCAACGGCATCTTCATCCGCCGGTCGCTCGATGGCGGCCAGACCTGGGAGCATGACGCCCGCACCGTGATTTCCCATGAGTCAACTCCGGACATTCCTTTTGAAGATAAGCCCTGGATTGTGGCAGACACGAGTGGCGCGCATGCCGGTAATCTTTATATCGGATGGACGCACTTCACTCTTGCCGCCAGCGAGCTCATGTTTTCTCGCTCCACCGATGATGGCATCACGTGGTCAAGTCCCATTAAGCTGAGCAGCGTTCCCGGTCTGCCGCGTGATGACAACGGCGCGCTGGAAGGTTTCCACGGCGTAGTTGGCCCTGATGGCGCGCTGTATACCATCTGGGATGCACGTGACGGCATCATGATGGCTGTCTCTCATGACGGCGGCGCAAGTTTCAGCAAAGATCGGCTCATCATTCCCGCAGGCCCCGGCTACTTCGGCATTACGGGCGTTTCGCGCTCCAACGGCTTTCCCCAGATTGGTATGGACATGCGCAGCAAACATGGCGGCAAACTTTATGTCGCGTGGAGCGACTACAGCAATGGCGATGTGGATGTTTTCGTTTCCTCGTCCGCCGACTATGGCAAGACATGGAGCGCGCCAGCGCGTGTGAACACTGATCCTATCCACAACGGCAATGATCAGTTCTTTCAGTGGATGGCCGTTGATCCGCAAAGCGGCGCCGTAAACCTCATCTTTTATGATCGTCGCACGGACAACCAGCAAACAACGGTGACACTGGCTCGCTCTACCGACGGAGGAAAAATATTCCAGAATTATTTGTGGGACCCCGATGGGTTCAACGCTGAAGGCGATTTCCTGGGTGACTATCTTGCCATCACCGCTTTTGGCAACAAAGTGTTTGGTGCGTGGGCGCACCAGACATCGGCAGAAGCAAAGACGGAGCGCGGCAAAAAGACACGGACGGTATTGCGAGTGGGCACCGCGGATTTTAATTAGGTTATTAATCCCGACAGTGATCGCGAATATGGAGGGAACCCTCTGGCCTGATCAATGCAACCGCTTGCCATAAACAGCGGTTGCAATCCAGCATCTAACTAAAGGACGCGGAGACAAGGAAATAGCGATCTCTCGCTGCGCTCGAGATATGAAAGCTGACATTCGCATCGGCACTTCCGGCTATCACTACAAGCACTGGGTGGGCACGTTTTACCCAACAAAGACGCCGCCAGCCAAAATGCTCGATTACTACGTCCGTGACTTTGACACGCTGGAATTGAACAACAGCTTTTATCGCCTGCCAACGATTGAAGCTTTTGAGTCCTGGCGAGACGCTACGCCGAAGAGTTTTGTCTTTGCCGTGAAGGCCAGCCGCTTCATCACGCACAATAAAAAGCTTAAAGACCCTGAAAATGCTCTCGATAACATTCTGCCCCGCGCTGAACACCTTGGCCGAAAGCTTGGCCCTGTACTCTTTCAATTGCCGCCCAAGTGGAAGATAAATCTTGACCGACTGGAAGGTCTGCTGGAAATTCTGCCGCGCGAACGTCGTTATGCCTTTGAATTTCGTGAATTGAGCTGGATGACTACGGAAGTCAATCGCCTGCTGGAGCGCTACAACGCCGCTTTCTGTATCTACGAGCTTGCGGGTTATCACACGCCGTTCGATATCACCGCCGACTTCGCTTATGTCCGCCTTCACGGGCCCGGCGCGGGAAAATATCAGGGCAGCTACAGCCACGCGCAGTTGCGAGCATGGGCGCGACGCATCGAGCAGTGGTCGGCGAAGTTGAAAGCTGTTTACATTTACTTTGATAACGATCAGGCGGGTTACGCGGCGCAGAACGCGCTGGAGTTGAAAAAGATGGTCTTCGGTCGGACGCGCGAAACCAATCGTCCTGCAGCTTGAAGGGGACGCCAAGTTTCTTCAAAAAAGCCAGCGGGGCTATGCCTGCCAAAAAGCGCAGATTCGATCCGCAAGCAATTGGAAGCAACTTTAAAGTGGAATAAATTCCTTGCTGCGCAGTTATTCAGCTAAATTTATTCGGAATGATATTTCTTGATCGGGGGGAACTACTTGCGGAAGACGCTTGCCGTCATTCTATTTTTTCATCTGGTCGCAGTTGCATGGACGCAGAGTTCTAATCCTGGATCTCCTTCCAGCGATCCTTACTACCATGACTGGAAAGCTGAACTCTATGGGGGCGGCATTCAGGACAATAGCTTTCTGATTGAAGAGTCTTATAACCAGGATTATGGCGTAGTGCAGCACATCAATAACTTTGAACGTTTGTGGCAGAGCAAGACGTGGGTTTACAGCTTCACCCAGGAATGGCCGGTTGATATTGCCCCCAAAAATCAGCTCAGCTATACGATCATGGCTACGCACTCCGGAGACTTTCCCGGCTCAGGCACAGGCGTCGGTGACATCGCGCTGAACTATCGCTACCAACTTGTAGGCAGTGGCGATACCAGGGTTGCGGTCGCGCCTCGCCTGAGCCTGCTTGTTCCTTCAGGCGATCCCAAATTCGGACGCGGCGCCGGCGGAGTTGGCGTGCAGACGAACTGGGCGATGAGCGTTGTCCTGAACAAGAAATTCACTACCCACTTCAACGCGGGCGCGACCATCACGCCACACTCCAAGGATGGATCAGGCAACTCCGCCGCAACCTATGCTTACAACCTGGGCCACAGCCTCGTATGGACAGTGCATCCTCGCTTCAACGCTTTTATGGAAACCACGTTCAATCGCGGTGAATCGGTGATTGGCCCCAGGCAAACGCTATGGGAGAGCGAGGTGTTTGTGAATCCTGGCATCCGTTGGGCTTATAACTTTTCCAGCGGACTCCAAATTGTGCCGGGAATTTCAGTGCCCGTTGGCGTGGGGCCAACCAGCGGCGAACGCGGGATCTTCTTCTATCTGAGCTTTGAACATCCGTACAGAAAGATTCCGCGCAAAGAAAAATAGAGGCAAGCTGGCGCTTTGCCTCTAGAATCTGCTTTATTTTGACCAGCGTTGTTCCGCATAAATCAGCGGCATAGGTTACTTCTTCCCCGCCACATCCAGTCTTGCTTGTGCGCGCTGCAATGCTTCCTGCGCTTCCTCATTAATCTCAAGGCCGGACTTCTGCAATTCGGCTTCGGCTTTTTTCTTCGCTGCCTCGGCGCGCGCGGTGTCTATCTCTTCTGCTTTCTCCGCGGCTTCCGCCAGGATCGTGACTTTTGTCTGCAGGACTTCCACAAATCCCCAGGCCACTGCCAGTCGTTTTGTCTGGTTGCCAGTGCGGTACGTGACTTCGCCGGGAGCCACCTCACTGATAAGCGGAGCGTGGCCGGGTAGGATGCCGAGGTAGCCGGTCTCGCCGGGAATCTCAATGTACTCGGCCGGCTCGCTCACCACCAGCCGCTCCGGCGTCACGATTTCGAGTTGCATGGTCTCTGCCATTGCTTACGCTGCCGCTCCGGCTTTCATCTTCTCAGCCGCTTCCAGCACTTCTTCAATCGCACCCTTCATGTAGAACGCCTGTTCAGGAACATCATCGTGCTTGCCTTCGATGATCTCCTTGAAGCTGCGCACCGTGTCCGCGATCTTTACGTAACGTCCGGCCATCCCGGTAAACTGCTGCGCCACAAAGAACGGTTGCGAGAGGAACTTCTGCACTTTGCGCGCGCGCGAAACGGTGAGCTTATCTTCTTCGCTCAGTTCTTCAATTCCCAGAATGGCGATGATGTCCTGCAAGTCGGTATAGCGCTGCAGGATTCTCTTCACGCCCTGCGCCACGTCGTAATGCTCCTGGCCCACAATGTGCGGATCGAGAATGCGTGACGTGGAAGCCAGCGGATCAACCGCCGGATAAATTCCAATCGCCGTCAATGGACGAGAGAGCACTGTGGTTGCGTCCAGGTGGGCAAAGGTCGTCGCCGGCGCTGGATCGGTAAGATCGTCGGCGGGCACGTAAATCGCCTGCACTGAAGTGATCGAGCCGCGCTTGGTTGAGGTGATGCGCTCCTGCAACTCGCCCATTTCCGTGGCCAGGTTCGGCTGGTAACCCACGGCGGAAGGCATGCGCCCCAGCAGCGCCGATACTTCTGATCCGGCCTGGGTGAAACGGAAAATGTTGTCGATAAAGAGCAGCGTGTCCGCGCCTTCATCGTCACGGAAGTATTCGGCCACGGTTAAGCCAGTCAGCGCCACACGCAGGCGCGCTCCGGGGGGCTCCGTCATCTGGCCATAAATCAATGCCGCTTTAGACTCCGCGGGAACGCCGGGCTTAATTACGCCGGACTCGCTCATTTCCAGCCACAAATCGTTGCCTTCACGTGTGCGCTCGCCCACGCCCGCAAATACTGAGTAGCCGCCGTGCTGCTTGGCCACGTTGTTGATCAGTTCCATGATCACAACCGTCTTACCCACGCCGGCGCCGCCGAACAGGCCAATCTTTCCGCCCTTTAGGAAAGGCTGGATCAGGTCAATGACCTTCACGCCGGTCTCAAACATTTCTGCTTTAGTCGCCTGCTCATCAAAGGCTGGCGCTGGGCGATGGATAGGCAGCCGCTTGGCCGCCCTCACCGGACCCAGGTTGTCCACAGGTTCGCCGATCACATTCATCACGCGGCCCAGCGTCTCTTTGCCCACGGGCACAGAGATGGGTCCGCCGAGATCGAGCGCGTTCATGCCACGCACCATGCCGTCCGTGGCCTGCATTGCGACGGTGCGCACGCGGCCTTCACCAAGGTGCTGCTGCACTTCCAGCACCACGTCAATCGGATCAGGCACTTTGAAGCCTTCGCTGGTAACGCGCAACGCCTGGTAGATCGGCGGCAGATTGCCATCAGGAAATTCCACGTCAACCGCGGGACCCGCGATCTGTATTACCTTACCTATGTTTTGAGTAGCCATAATCTCCCAGCAATTAGCAATTAGCGGTTAGCAATTAGCCTTTGTGTTTTGGCTGCATGCATTTTTGCTAAAGGCCAAATAAAGCTTGTTGTTGTCCAATCACTCGATTCCCTGATCCGCGTTAAGTCTTCTCAATCTGCGAAAATCTGCGGCGAAAGCCTTTGCTTTTCCGATCACCCGATGCCCCGATCACCCGATATCCTTACTGTGCCGCTGCCGCGCCGCTCACAATCTCAATAATCTCCTTGGTGATCTTCGCCTGGCGGGCCCGATTCATGGCCAGCGTGAGCGAATCAATCATGTCTGAAGCGTTGCTTGTGGCTGAATCCATTGCCGTCATGCGCGCGGCATGCTCTGCGGCTTCAGACTCCAGCATCGCCCGGAATATCTGGACAGCAATGTAGCGTGGCAGCAAATCACGGAACAACACGGCCGGCGGCTGTTCGTAAATGTAATCAACTTCCGCCGTGCCAAAGCCTGCTGCCTTCTTGTCCGCCTCTGAAGTATCAGCGCCGCGGATGGACGCGCCTGCATGCTTTGCCGCTTCCAGCCGTTGCTTAAGCTGTTCTTCCGTTGTCTCCTCGGTCATCTCGTGCACTTGCTCGCCGATGGCGCGTATTGGAAGCACGTCATCCACTACCAGCCGTTGCGCAATCACCGATTTGAACTCGTTAAAGACGATGTAAACCGAATCAACTTTGCCTTCTGTATAAAGATGTGTCACGCGCTCGGCGATCTCACGCGCACTGGCAAACTGCGCCCGGTTCATCAGGCCAACATATTCGCCCACAATCTGAATCGGCCCTTTGCGGTTCTCCGTTGCCTCGGCAGCTACCGGGTAGCGGCGGCGGAAGTAGTCGCGCGATTTCCGGCCCACGCTCAGGACGTCAATGTTCTTATCTTTCTTTATGTCAATAAACTTGGCTGCGGCCTTGAGGATGTTGGAGTTGAACGCGCCTGCCAAACCTTTCTCGCCCGAAACCACGATCAACAGCGCCGTCTTCTCCTCACGCCGGACCAGCAGGGGATGCAGCGCCTCGCCGGTCTGGGGATCATAGACATCGGCGCGCGCCACCAGCGACTTCAGAACATTGGTCAGCATCTGCCCGAAAGGCCGCGTCGCCAGCGCACGTTCCTGCGCGCGGCGCAGCTTGGCCGCCGAAACCATCTGCATGGCCTTGGTGATCTGCCGCGTGTTGCGCACGCTACGGATTCGTCGCCGGATGTCTAAAAGGTTCGCCATGTTTTATGCTAGGCCCTTGCTGCCGCTTTCTCGGATTGCCGTTCCGCGACAAAGCGCTGTTTGAATTCCTTCAGCGTCTTTTCAATCTCCGCCTTGATGGAGTCGTCAATGGTCTTCTTCTGCATGATCGTATCCAGCAGCTTGGGATTCATCGACTCAACGTATTTATTCAACTCTTCAGAGAAGGCGCGCACCTGCTCAACTTCCAAATCATCTAAAAAGCCGTTGGTTCCGGCATAGATGATCATGATCTGCTTGCCGAAGGAAAGCGGCTGATACTGGTCCTGCTTCAGAATTTCGACCAGCCTTTTACCGCGATTCAACTGCGCCTGCGTGGCTTTATCCAGATCGGAACCAAACTGTGCGAACGCCGCCAGTTCGCGATACTGCGCCAGTTCCAGCTTCAACGTGCCGGCAACCTGCCGCATGGCCTTGATCTGCGCTGAACCGCCTACGCGGCTCACAGAAATGCCGACGTTCACCGCCGGACGCACGCCGGAGTTGAAGAGATCGGTTTCAAGAAAGATCTGTCCGTCAGTGATGGAAATAACGTTCGTCGGAATGTAGGCGGAAACGTCGCCGGCCTGGGTCTCAATCACCGGCAGCGCCGTAAGCGAACCGCCGCCCATTTTGTCTGACATTTTTGCCGCGCGCTCCAGCAAACGTGAGTGAAGATAGAAAACGTCTCCGGGATACGCTTCGCGTCCCGGCGGACGGCGCAGCAGCAATGAAATTTCGCGGTAGGCCGCAGCGTGCTTGGAGAGATCGTCATAGATCACCAGCGCGTGCTTGCCAGTATCGCGGAAATACTCGCCCATGGCGCAGGCCGCGTACGGCGCAAGATAAAGCATTGGCGCGGGCTCTGAAGCTGAAGCTGCGACCACGATTGTGTAATCCATGGCGCCGTTGTCTTCCAGGACCTTGACCACCTGCGCGATGGACGAACGCTTCTGCCCAATCGCGTTGTAGATGCAAATCAGGTTATTGCCCTTGCTGTTGATGATGGTATCCAGCGCCACGGCGGTCTTGCCGGTTTGGCGATCGCCAATGATCAGTTCGCGCTGGCCGCGGCCCACGGGAATCATGGAATCGATCGCCTTGATGCCGGTCGCCATAGGCTCACGCACCGGCTGGCGATCAATCACGCCCGGCGCAATGCGCTCAATCGCAATCTGCTTGTTGGAGGCGATTGGCCCTTTGCCGTCAATCGGCTGTCCCAGCGCGTTCACCACACGCCCAATCATGCCTTCACCCACGGGGACTGACATGATGGTTCCGGTGCGCTTCACTTCATCGCCTTCTTTGATTTCAGTGAATTCGCCCAGCAGCACCGCGCCTACCTGGTCTTCTTCCAGGTTCATGGCCAAACCGGAAACGCCGTGCCCGAACTGGAGCATTTCGCCGGCCATGACTTTATCAAGCCCATGGATGCGGGCGATTCCGTCACCGAGCGAGATGATGGTGCCCACCTCATCCACGGAAACCTTGGATTCGTAATTTTCAATCTGCTCGCGGATGAGCTTTGTTATTTCGTCTGCTTTGATTTGAGCCATAGATCTTGTTTTTCCCCTGCGATCCTTCTTGGTTGAGGTCCTTCGACTCCCCTTCGACAAGCTCAGGGTCGCTCAGGATTTCGGCAGCAGGCTCCCGCTACGCTCACGCCTGCTAATCGCCTCAACTTTGATTTGAGCCATAAATACCTTGTCGTAATCCCTGTCTGCGTCGCCAATTGGTAATTGGGTAATTTAGTAATTTGGTAATTGAAAACCGTAGCTTCCGGCATCTTTCAATTACCCAATTACCAATTTACTCATTTACCAAATCCGGATTACCCATTTACCAATTTCCCCTACGCTGTCGCCAGTTCCTGCCGCATACGCTGCAAGCGACCATGCACTGATCCGTCGTAAATTGTGCTGCCCACGCGCACCAAAACGCCACCGAGCAGACTGGGATCTTGCGAATATGTTGCCCGGACAACCTTGCCGGTAATCGCGGCCAGTTGTTGTTCCAGCGATTTCTTTTCCGCCGAAGACAGTTCGCGCACTGAACTCACCTTTGCATCGGCGATGCCCATGCGCCGGTCCAGTTCACGCTTGAATTGCTCCAACAGATCGCCAATGTTGCCGATGCGGCGGTGGTCGATCAGCACAGCCAGAAAGTTCCGCAACATTTTTGTCGCGCCAATGTGCTGGATGATCGAATCCAGCAGCTTAAGTTTCTGCTCGCGGCTGACAGCCGGATTCTGCAAAACATTCCGCAGTTCCCGGCTACTATTCACCACATCAGCCATCTGCTGAAATTCAGCAACCGTCTTTTCAGGATTTAATTTGTACGTGACCGCCACTTCAGCGTAAGCGCGTGCGTACCGACCCAGGACTGCTGCCATTTAGTTGCCGTCCTTTCCCATTTGCGCCGTGAAAGCACGGACCAGGGCTTCGTCAGTATCGTTGCTCACGCGAATTTTCTTTTCCGCCAACTGCACTGCCAGTTCCGCCACGTAGGCTTTCAGCTCGCGGCGCGCTGTGTTTGCGGCCATCTCAATTTCCTGCTCGGCGGATGTAACGATGCGGCGGCGCTCTTCTTCACCGGCAGCCAGCAGGCGCTGCTCTTCGGCCTTGGCGTTCTCGTCGGCTTCACGTCGCATACCAGCGATTTCCGAATCCAGACGCGAAAGGCGTCCTTCCACCTCAGCCAGGCGACGGCGCGCGTCTTCACTCATCTTGCGCGCTTCCTCAATGCCTTTTTGAATGGTCGATGTGCGTCCCTTGAAATAACCGGGCAGGATCTTGCGCATGAGGCCCGCAATGGCAAGAAAGATGATGGCAAAGTTCAAGCCGATGCAGAGCCAGTAAGCCTGATTTTTTGTAAGGCCCGTGAGCTTGGCGATCCACTTGACCGCAGGAGCATTGCGGATGGCGTCCGCTTCTCCGCCTTGTTCCAGCTGCTGTTCACCTTCATGTCTGGGTGAGGGCTCCGCCGGCTTTGCTTGACCGTGAGGCGCCGAAGTGCTCGCGGGGTTTGGATTTTCCTGAGCTCGCAAGTTTCCGATCGGCGTGAGCGCGATTGCCAGCACCGTGATTACGGCGTAAATCCAAACTCTTTGGCCGAAACTTTTCATTCTAACGGCCCCCTGCTGCCGCAGCCGGCTTTAGTACCGTTGCAATCACCTGGTCGGCCAGCACATTGGCCTGCTGTTCCAGTGCAGCTTTAGCGCCAAGAGTGTCTTTCTCCAGGGCCGCACGGGCTTGCTTCACCATTTCACCGGCATTTTTGCGGGAATCCGCCAGGGCGGCGTTGCGCTCATCCATTACGCGCTGCCGATTGGCCTGCTGTGTCTTATAGATCTGTGACCGTGCCTCGCGCACCCGCTGTTCGTATTCCGCAGTGCGTTTTTCTGCAATGGCGATTTCCTGCTGCGCGCGTTCGATGGCGCCTTCCGTCAAGGCGTGCCGCTGCTGCAGCACCTGGCGGAGCTTGTTATGCACCAGGAACGTGTACGCTGTCCACAAGATCAGCACAGAGATGATCGTGGGGATGGAATTAACCAGTAATTCGCCTATTTGCCTGAGTATCGCGTCCATGCAAAA
>Ga0105245_10005870_pt1 | contig 10783 bp, 10 predicted proteins | sample KBSM54metaG_FD_81523 | JGI IMG/M metagenome (GOLD analysis project Ga0105245, IMG submission 81523) | Miscanthus rhizosphere microbial communities from Kellogg Biological Station, Michigan, USA - KBS M5-4 metaG | ecosystem: Host-associated > Plants > Roots > Rhizosphere > Soil | place...
GCAACGAGGTCGACCCGGAGCTCGAAGTCGGCGCGGCCGCCGCCCCGGGCGAACGGACCGCTCACCCGCGCAGCGCGGAGGGGTTGACCAGGTACGTCGGGCGCTCGCCGGCCAGCATCGCGCGCAGCTGCTCGGCCGCCTTGCGCTGCAGCTCAACCAGCGACGCCTCCGAGTAGAAGGCGGTGTGCGGCGTGAGCACGACCTGGTCGAGCGCGAGCAGCGGGCTGTCCTCCGGCGCCGGCTCCTGCTCGAGCACGTCGAGCCCGGCGCCCCCGATGGTGCCGTCGCGCAGGGCCGCCACGAGCGCGTCGGTGTCGACGAGGCCGCCGCGGGCGGTGTTGAGCAGCACGGCGTCGGTGGGCATGGCCGCAAGCACCTCCTCGTCGATCAGGTGCGTCGTCTCGGGGGTCAGCGGCGCGTGGACCGAGAGCACGTCGGACTCCGCCGCCAGGTCGCCGAGCGATCGCCGCCGCACCACGCCGTCGGGCCAGTCGCCGTCGGGGACGTAGGGGTCAAACGCGGCCACGCGCAGGCCCAGCGCCGCGGCGGCGCCGGCCACCGCGCGCGGGATCTTGCCCATGCCCACGAGGCCGAGCTGCAGCTCGCTCAGGCGCCGGATCGGGCCGGCCGAGAACGGGCCCCAAGTCCCCTCGCGTACCCGGCGGTCGAGCTGGGCCACCCGGCGCTGGGTGGCCAGCAGCAGGGCGACGGTGTGGGCGGCGACCTCCTCGGTGCAGTAGTCGGGCACGTTGGTGACCGGGATGCCGCGCTCGCTGGCCCGGTCGAGGTCGATGGTGTCGACCCCGATGCCGAAGCGGGCGATGCCGCGGCACCGCTCCAGCGCGTCGAGCGTCCCGGCCGGCACGGGCGCATAGGTGTTGAGCACGCCGTCGGCGTCGGCGCAGGCCCGCGCCACCTCCTCGGCCGTGCTGCAGTCGTGCTCGACCACCTCGTGGCCGGCGGGCTCGAGCACCGCACGCGCCGCTTCCAGGTGCGGGAACGGGTGGTCGGTGACGGCGACCAGCGCCATCAGCCCTGCGGGCCGCCCACGGGGTTGCGCAGCACGCCGATCCCCTCGACCTCGACCTCGACGACGTCGCCCGCGTCCAGGAACACCGGCGGCTCACGGAAGCCGCCGACGCCCCACGGCGTGCCGGTGAGCACGAGGTCGCCGGGCTCGAGGGTCGTGAACGCGGAGAGGCAGCTGAGGATCTCGGCCGTGGCGCAGACCATCAAGCTCGTCGACGAGTCCTGCATCGTCGTGCCGTTGACCCGGCTGGCCACGGCCTTGGCGTCGGGGTCGTAGCCGTCGGCGGTCACGATCACCGGCCCGATCGGGCAGAAGGTGTCGATGCTCTTGCCCCGGATCCACTGCCCGTCCGAGAACTGCAGGTCGCGGGCGCTGACGTCGTTGGCGGCCGTGTAGCCGAAGGCGTGGTCGAGCGCGTCGTCCACCGACACGCCGGACATGCGCCGGCCGATGACCACGGCCAGCTCGGCCTCCCAGTCCACCGAGGTGGTCAGGCCGGCGGGCCAGCGGATCTCCTCGTCGGGGCCGAGCAGCGACGAGGTCAACTTGGCGAAGATCAACGGGCGCTCGGGCCGGTCGAGGCCGGTCTCGCGGATGTGGTCCTCGTAGTTGAGGCCCACGCAGGCGATGTTGCCGGGGGCGAGCAGCGGCCGCGCGAGCATGCCGGGCTGCAGCGGCTGCGCCTCCGCCAGCGCCTGCGTGGCGGCGTCGGCGACGTCGACCCCGCTGGCGATGAGCTCGTCCACCGTGGCGATGCCGACCCGGTCGGCCAGCGGCGCCACCCGCCCGTCCTGCACCACCGCAAGCGGCGCCTCCCGGCCGGCCAGGTGCGCCAGCTGCATCAGGTGCGGGCGCGCAGGTGGTAGAGCGTGGCCCGCTGGCCCTCCTCGGTCTGCGGCACGGCGTCGGCGAGCTTGGGGATCTCGCCGAAGACGTCGGGGTCCAGGGTGTTCACGTCGGGCCAGTCGAGCTCGACCAGGTTGCCGCCCGGGTCGCGCAGGTAGAGCTGCACCGTCCCGTCCGGCAGCTCCCAGATCGGCGAGTAGAACGCCTCACGGTCGAGCATGTCGAGTTCCTTGGCGCGCTTGTAGGCGCCCTCGAAGTCGTCGATGTTGAGCCCGATGTGATGGAACGGCGGCGCGTCGGTGTTCTCGCGCTGGAACACGTGCAGCTGCACGTCGCCGAGGCGCAGGTAGCGGGTGGGGAACGCGAAGGTGTAGGTGTCGATCGGCTCCAAGCCGAGGACCTCCACGTAGAACCGCACCGACGTCTCGACGTCGACCGACGAGATGCTCACGTGGTTGAGCCCGGTGACCCGCACGGCCCGGGAGGTTGCCGCACCGGACCGCCCGTGTCCAAGAGTGCTTCGCTTCGGCGCTCATAGCTGCTGGCTATTGTCTCTCTGCTTCGAGTAGGAGAGCCCAATTGGGAACGTTCCGGCAGATGGCCTACTGGCTCGCGATCGTGGAGGAGGGATCGTTCACGCGCGCGGCCGCCCGCATGCACGTCTCGCAGCCTTCGCTGTCGCAGCAGGTGCGCGCGCTCGAGGAGGAGCTCGGCGGCGAGCTGCTCGAGCGCCTGCCGCGCTCGGTGCGGCTGACCAGCGCCGGCAAGGCCTTCCTCCCGCACGCGCGGGCGGCCGTGCACTCGGCCGACCGCGCTGTCCGCTCGGCGCGCGAGGCGCTACAGCTGAAGACCGGCGAGCTCGAGATCAGCACCGTGCGCTCGATCGCCGTCGGCCTGCTGCCCGACGTCATCCAGTCCTGGCGCGAGCACTATCCGGGCACCTATGTCCGCCTGCACGAGTTCACGCACCGCCGGCTGGCCGAGGACGCCGTGCGTGAGGGGGTCAGCGACTTCGGGATCGGCCCGCCGCCGATCAAGTGGGCCGGGCCGGTCTGCCGCTTGGGCTGGGAGGAGTTCAAGATCGTGCTCCCGCACGACGACCCGCTGGCCGATCGCGACATGATCAGCCTGGGCGACCTGGCCGACCGCGAGTGGGTCATGTTCGACGCCGACAACGGGCTCTACGACCTCGTGGTGGCCGCGTGCGCGACCGGGTCCACGCCCCCGTTCATGCCCCGGCCGGCCGTGCTCACGTCCCAGGTCGAGGCCGCCGCGCGGCTGGCCTCGGCCGGCGTCGGGCCCGCGCTGGTGCCCGAGAACGCGGTCCCGTCGGACCTCCACGCGGCCGTCGTGCGCGCCGATCCGCCCATCGGCCGCGAGCTCACGGTCTACGCCCGCGCCGACTGGACGCCGCTCGGCAAGGCCTTCCTCGAGCTCATGCGCGCGCGCCCCTGGCACCACCCCCCACTGGACGCCACCGTCATCGCCTAGATATTGGTCTCCCGTGGAGACCGCCGCCCTTGGCGCGATCCCCGCGGGACTGCAGGATGGATCGGCCAATGCCGCCGCTTCGGGTCATCGTCATGGGCGGCTCGCTTGCGGGTCTTGCCTCCGCGGTGTTCCTGCGCCGCGCCGACGTCGACGTGGAGGTCTTCGAGCGCTCCCAGCGCCCCCTGGTCGGGCGCGGCGCGGGCATCGTCCTGCACCCCGCCGTGTTCCGCGTGCTCGACCGCGACCCGCAGGAGATCAGCGCCCGCGCCGACGTCCTCCGCTACCTCGACCGCGACGGCGCCATCGCCAGCGAGCAGCCCTGCTCCTACCGCTTCATCTCCTACGCCGCGCTGCACCGGGCGATGCTCGAGTGCCTGGCGCCCGACACCTACCACCTGGGCGCGGAGGTGACGGACTTCGCACAGGACGCCGGCGGGGTGACGGTGGAGGTCGCCGGGCACGAGGCGCAGCGCGGCGACGCGCTGGTCTGTGCCGACGGCATCCACTCCACCGCCCGGCGCCGGCTCGTCCCCGACGTCCAGCCGGTCTACGCCGGCTACGTGGGGTGGCGCGGCACCGTGGTCGAGAGCCGCCTGTCCGAGGAGGCGTTCGCGACCTTCGCCGACGCGATCACCTACTGCGTCCTGCCCAACAGCCACATCCTCGTCTATCCGATCCCGAGCCTGGCCGGGTCGCTCGAGCCCGGCGAGCGCCTGATCAACTGGGTCTGGTACCGCAACGCCTCACCGCGCGAGCTCGACCGGCTGCTGGTCGACCGCGCAGGCGTCCGCCACGCGGTCTCGGTGGGCAGCGGCGACGTGCGCGAGGAGGTGCTCGAGGGCCTGCTGGCCGACGCCGCGCTGCGGCTGCCGCCGCAGCTCGCCGAGCTCGTGGCCAAGAGCCCCGAGCCCTTCGTGCAGGTGGTGTTCGACATCGCCGTGCCCCACATGGCCTTCGAGCGCATCGCGCTGATCGGCGACGCCGCCTTCGCGCTGCGCCCGCACGTGGCCGTGGGCACGGCCAAGGCCGCGGAGGACGCGTAGACCCTGACCGCTGCGCTGGCCGACGCCGACCCCGACGGCGGCGTCCCCGACGCCCTGCGCGCGTGGGAGACGGACCAGATCCGCCTGGCCCTGTCCGCCATGGAGCGCGCTCGCGATGCGGGGGCGCGCTCGCAGTTCGACAACAGCTGGCGGGTCGGCGACCCGCTCCCGTTCGGCCTCTACGAGGCCGGCGACAGCCTGCTCGCGCGGAGCGGGTGAGACCGAGAACCCCGGATGAGGAGAGCAACGCCATGAGCAGTGCGACCGAGAAGGGCACGTCGAGTGAGGTCCGCGACGGCATGCAGATCGATTGGGACGTGCCGATCGAGGTCGACGACGGGCTGGTGCTGCGCGCCGACGTCTATCGCCCGGTGGGCGACGGCCGCTACCCGGTGATCCTGACCTACGGGCCCTACGCCAAGGGCCTCCCGTTCCAGGAGGGTTACCCCAGCGCGTGGGAGCGGATGGTCGAGCAGCACCCGGATGTCGCGGCGGGTTCGACGAACAAGTACCAGAACTGGGAGGTCGTCGATCCGGAGAAGTGGGTGCCGGACGGCTACGCCTGCGTGCGTGTCGACTCGCGCGGGTGCGGCCGTACGCCGGGCGTCATCGACCACTTCGCGCCGCGCGAGACCAAGGACTTCGCCGCGTCCATCGAGTGGGCGGGCGTGCAGCCGTGGAGCAACGGCAAGGTCGGCCTCAACGGCATCTCCTACTACGGGATGAACCAGTGGGAGGTCGCGGGCGAGCGGCCCGAGCACCTGGCCGCGATGTGCGTGTGGGAGGGGGCGTCGGACTGGTATCGCGACTCCACCCACCACGGCGGGATCCTCTCCACGTTCTGGACCAACTGGTACGACATGCAGGTCAAGACCGTCCAGTACGGCCTCGGCGAGCGCGGCCCGGTCAACCCCAACACCGGGGTGCTGGTGTGCGGCGACGACACGCTGGACGAGGCCGAGCTGGCGCGCAACCGGTCGGAGTTCGGGGCCGAGATCCTCGCCCACCCGCTCGAGGACGACTACCACCGGGAGCGCTCAGGCGGCTGGGACGCCCTGACCGTGCCGCTGCTGTCCGCCGGCAACTGGGGCGGCCAGGGACTGCACCTGCGCGGCAACGTCGAGGGCTTCGTGCGCGCGCCGACGCAGGACAAGTGGCTCGAGATGCACGGCATCGAGCACTGGACGCACTTCTACACCGACTACGGCGTGGCCATCCAGAAGCGCTTCTTCGGCCACTTCCTCAAGGGCGAGGACACCGGGTGGCAGGACCAGCCCCGCGTGTTGCTGCAGGTCCGCCACGCCGACGGCACCTTCACCGAGCGCGCCGAGAGCCAGTGGCCGCTCCAGGGCACCCGGTGGACGCGCATGTACCTCGACCTCGACAACGGCACCCTCGACGGGAACGAGCCCACGGGCGATGCGGTAAAGAGCTTCGAGGCGCTCGGCGACGGCCTGACCTTCACCACCCCGCCGCTGGAGACCGAGACCGAGCTGACCGGGCCGTCGGCGCTCAAGCTCTGGGTCTCCTCCTCGACCACCGACGCCGACATCTTCGCCATCGTCCGCGTCTTCGACCCCGAGGGCAACGAGATCACCTTCCAGGGCGCCATCGACCCCCACACCCCCGTCGCCCAGGGCTGGCTGCGGGCCTCGCACCGCAAGCTCGACCCCGAGCGCAGCGAGGAGTACCGGCCCTGGCACACCCACGACGAAAAGCAGGACCTGCAGCCGGGCGAGCCGGTGCAACTCGACGTCGAGATCCTCCCCACCTCGATCGTCATCCCCGCCGGCTACCGCATCGCCCTGACCATCCAGGGCCGCGACTACGAGTACGCCAAGCACACCGGAGCCCGCCTCTCGAACTTCAAGAACGAGCTCCTGGGCTGCGGGCCCTTCCTCCACAACGACCCCGACGACCGCCCCGCCGCCATCTACGGCGGAACCACCACCGTCCACGCCGACGAGGGCCGGCGGCCCTGGGTGCTGCTGCCGGTCGTACCGCCGCGATGACCAGCGTCGCCCTGCTGGGCACGGGGGTCATGGGCTCGGCCATGGCGCGCTGCGCTGCCGCCGCCGGCCTCGAGGTCGGGGCCTGGAGCGTGCCGCTGGGCGACGCCGAGCGGCTCGCGCCCGACGGAATCGCCGTGCACCCGACCGCCGCGGCGGCCGCGGCGGGCGCCGACCTCGTGGTCACCATGGTCCCGGACGCCGGCGCGGTGGGGACGTTCGCCGAGGGCCCCGACGGGTTCCTGGACGCGATGGCGCCCGACGCCATCTGGGTGCAATGCAGCACCGTCGGCGTCGAGGGGGGCGACGGCCTCATCGCGCTGGCCGAGCGCCACAGCGTGACCATCGTCGACGCGCCGGTGCTCGGCTCCCGCGTGCCCGCCGAGCAGGGCAGGCTGATCGTGCTCGCCTCGGGCCCGGAGGACGCGCTGGCGCGGTGCGCGCCGTTCTTCGCCGCGGTCGCCGAGCAGGTGGTCGCGCTCGGGCCGGCGGGCAAGGGCAGCCGCATGAAGATGGTCACGAACACGTGGATCATGGCCGCCGTCGCCAGCGTGGCCGAGACGATGGCGCTGGCCGAGGCCCTCGACGTCGACGGCGCCCTGTTCCTCGAGGCGATCGCCGGCACGCCGATGGACATGGGCTACGCCCAGAGCAAGGGCGGGATGATCGTCGCCCGCGAGTACCCGGTGCAGATGAGCCTGGAGAACGGGGCCAAGGACGCGCGCCTGGCCGCTGCGGCCGCGCGCGAGCTCGGCCTGCCCGCCCGGGTGATCACCGCCGCTGCCGCACTCATGCAGGACGCGGCCGATGCCGGCCACGGGGGCGTGGACATGGCGGCCGCGTTCCACGGCGCCGTCGCACAGGCGAAGACCGAGACGGGAGGACGGGCATGACGGTGCCGGGACCCGGCGACTACAGGGACGAGACCGAGGTGGAGCTGCTGGGGCGCCGTGTGCGCCTGCTCGAGCTCTCGCGCGAGGTGAGCACGACGATGCCGGTGTACCCCGGCCACGTCGGGGTCGCGTTCTGGGACCACCTCACGCACGAGCAGGTGCGCCGCACGCGGCTGCCCCCCGATTCGCCCTTCCGGGGCTACGTCGTGCGCGGGATCGTGGCCTCCGAGCACGTCTCGACCCACGTCGACGCGATCTGGCACTTCAACCCCGACCGCCCGGATCTCACGATCGACAAGCTGCCGTGGGAGCACCTGATCACCCCGGCGGCGTGGATCGACGTGTCCGACGTGCCCCCGCGCGAGCACATCCGCCTGGACCGCGTGCGCCGGGCGCTCGACGACGTGGAGGTCACCCTGCGCCCGGGCATGACGCTCCTCTACTACACCGGCGTGGGGCAGCTGTGGGACGAGCCGTTCCGGTTCCTGTCCGAGTTCCCGGGGCTGGACCGCGAGGCCAGCGAGTGGCTGCTCGACCAGGGCCTGGTCAACGTCGCCACCGACGCGGTGAGCACGGACACGCTCGCCGACCTCAGCTACCCCAACCACATGGTGCACGCCGAGCGCGAGGTGGTGCACACCGAGAACGTGGCCAACATCGAGCGCATCCCGCGCCACGACAACTTCTCGGTCGGGTTCTTCCCGCTGCGGCTGGTCGGCGGCACGGGCTCGCCGGCGCGCGCGGTCGCGCTCTGGGAGGTCGATTCGTGACACCGGTCGACGGCGTCGCCGGCGTCCACGCGCTGGTCACCGGCGCGGGCCGCGGCATCGGGCGCGCGGCACGTTCCTGGTCAGCCGCGCGGTGGGGCGCGCGCTGCTTCAGGCGGGCCGCGGCGGGAGCATCGTCAACGTCTCTTCGCAGATGGGCGCCGTCGGCTATCCGGGGCGGGCGGCGTACCGCGCGAGCAAGCACGCGGTCAACGGGCTGACCAAGGGTGGCCTGGTGAGCAAGATCGTGAAGCAAGCATCGCCGCAGACCGCGGCCGCAACGCAGGAGATCCGCGACACCGTCGCGCAGATCCTGGCCGACGTCGAACGCGAGGGCGAGGTGGCGGTGCGCCGCTACTCGCAGCGCTTCGACTCCTGGGACCCGCCGTCGTTCATCGTCAGCGACGACGAGATCGCCGCCGTGGCCGAGTCGCTGGACGGCGAGCTGCGCGACCACATCGCGTTCGCCGAGGACCAGGTGCGCGGGTTCGCGGAGCTCCAGCTCGAGCAGCTGCGCGACTTCGAGACCGAGACGCTGCCCGGCATCGTCCTGGGCCAGAAGCACATTCCGGTCAACGCGGTGGGCTCGTACTCGCCGGGCGGCCGCTACCCGATGCTCGCCTCGTCGATCATGACCGTGGTCGTGCCCAAGGTCGCGAGCGTGCACCGCGTCGTGGCCGCCGCGCCGCCGGCCCACGCCAAGGGCATACACCCGCCGCAGCTGCACGCCATGGCCACCTCGGGCGCCGACCAGATCCTCTGCGTGGGCGGCGTGCAGGGCCTGGCCGCGCTGGCGTTCGGGATCGAGGGCGTCGAGCCGGTCGACATGCTCGTGGGCGCCGGCAACGCCTATGTGGCCGAGGCCAAGCGCCAGCTCTTCGGCCGGGTCGGCATCGACCTGCTCGCGGGCCCGACCGAGATCCTCATCATCGCCGACGCGAGCGCCGACCCCGACCTGGTGGCGGCCGACCTGCTGGGCCAGGCCGAGCACGGCCCGACCTCGCCTGCGGTGCTGGTGACCACGTCGGAGGAGATGGCCCGCGCCACGCTGGCCGCGGTCGACCGATGGCTGGAGACCTGGCCCACGGCCGAGGTCGCCGGGCAGGCGTGGCGCGACCGCGGGATGGTGGTGCTGGCCGACGACGACGACGAGGCGGTGCGCCTGGCCGACGAGATCGCCACCGAGCACCTCGAGATCCAGACCCGCGACCCCGACTGGTACCTGCAGCGGCTGACCAACTACGGCTCGGCCTTCGTCGGCGCGGGCGCCACGGTCGCGTTCTCGGACAAGGCGATCGGCACCAACCACGTCCTCCCCACCGGACGCGCCGCGCGCTACACCGGCGGCCTGTGGGTGGGGAAGTTCCTCAAGACCGTCACCTACCAGAAGGTCACCGACGAGGGCATCCGCGCTGTGGCGCCGCCCACGGCCGCGATCTCCGACGCCGAGGGCTTCGGCGGCCACGCCCTGACGGCGCGGATCCGGCTCGAGCGCGTCGAGGGCGGCGGCTAGCGCGCGCCGACGTAGTGGTAGCGGTTCAGCGGGCGGCCCGGGCCCCGGGTCTCCCGCTCGACCCGCACCGCCCCGATCACGTCGAGGTAGTCGAGGTAGCGGCGGGCGGTCACGCGCGCGACGCCGATCTCGCGCCCGACCTCGTCGGCGCTGAGCGCCCGGTCGCTGGAGGCGATGGTCGAGCGCACGGCGGACAGGGTCGAGCGCTTGAGCCCCTTGGGCAGCGGGTGCAGGCGCGGCGCGCCCGAGCCCTGCACGAGGTCGACCGCGTCCTGTCCGAGCTGGGCCCGGCGCAGCGCGCGGGCGCGCTGGGCGAAGGCACCGAGCGCGCGCTGCAGGCGCTCGGGCGCGAACGGCTTGACCAGGTAGTCGATGACCCCGAGGTGCAGCGTCTCGCGCACGGTGGCCGCGTCACGCGACGCCGTGACCACGATGACCTCGAGCGGCACGCTCTCCTGCCGCACCCGGCGTAGGAAGCCGCGGCCGTCGGCGCCCGGCATCGAAAGGTCGACGATGGCCAGGTCGGGCCGCAGGCGCGTCACCGCGCGGTAGGCGGCCTCGCCGTCGGGCGCGACGTCCAGCGCGCTGAACCCAGGCGTGGCCTCGACCAGCCGCCGGTGGACCTGGGCGACGACGTGGCTGTCCTCGACGATGAGGACGCGCCAGACTCCGTCGGCCCGCTCGTTCCCGGAAACCGCTTCCATCGGCACGCTCACGATCCGTAGCTGACCATGACCGAGAGGCCGGCGGGTCGCTTGGGCTCGATCGTGATCGTGCCACCGGTGCGGTCGACCACGCTCTTGACCAGGTGCAGCCCCACGCCGGAGTGCCCGGCCTTGGTGGTGTACTCGCGGTCGAACAGGCGCGGCACGTCCTCGGCCGCCACGCCCGGGCCCCAGTCGCGCACGCGGAACACGGTCTCGTCGCGGCGCTGGAGCAGCGCCACCGAGACGCGGCGCCGGCTCGGCGGCATGGGCTCGACCGCCTCGACCGCGTTGTGAAGCAGGTTGCCGAGGATGGTCACGGCGTCGAGGTCCTTGACCCCCGAGGGCAGCTCGCGTAGGTGCGAGCGCCGGTCCAGGGCCACCTCGATGCCGCTCTCGCGCGCGATCGCGGTCTCGGCCACGAGCAGGCCGGCCAGCGTAGGGTTCTCGACCCGCGAGGTGGCGATCCCGTAGACGCTGTGCGCGC
>Ga0105245_10005871_pt1 | contig 10783 bp, 3 predicted proteins | sample KBSM54metaG_FD_81523 | JGI IMG/M metagenome (GOLD analysis project Ga0105245, IMG submission 81523) | Miscanthus rhizosphere microbial communities from Kellogg Biological Station, Michigan, USA - KBS M5-4 metaG | ecosystem: Host-associated > Plants > Roots > Rhizosphere > Soil | place: Michigan...
AGCGGAACCGTGAGGCGGTAGATACCGGGGACGATTTCCTTGGATTCAAATTGCTTGACCGAGCTGACGGGGAATACCGGCTTGCCTGGCTTCTTTCCGAAATCGAGATCGCGCTGTTTTCCGGAAGGATCCACGCTGAGCAGAGCCAGGTCATCGATGCTGGCTTTCTCCCCTAGTCGAAAAAAGAAAATCGCGGAGGGGCCTGCGGCGCGGGTCTTTGCGGCGTCGCCGATCAGGGAACCAATGATGTGGCCACTCAACAAACCGCCCGATAGCGAGGACATCTTGCCCGGCTGCTTGGAAGGCACCACGGGCTTGAGGTCGAGCGTGGCAAAATCCACTTCGCTCTTCAGGTAATAGATCCCTGCCTCCGGAGGCAGTTTGAGTATTCGCGGATCCGACGGCGGCTTCGATTTTGCCGGCTGCGGCGGCTGTGGCGGCGAACCCGCACCGGACGTCGTAGGGGGAGGCGGTGGCGGCGGAGGGGTATAGGGCTGGCTGGGATTCCGCATGTAGCCGATAACGGCATCGCTGATACCCATATCTCTGAGCGCAGCGACCTCATCCGAATTCAGATCAAAGGGTTTCGCGTTACGCTTCACCTGGTTGATGATGAATTCGTCCGTCATCCCTTGCTTGGCGTAGGTGAGGACGTCCTCAAGCGTCAACGCTCCCTCGGACACTTTGGGTGCATCTTGGGCGCGCAAAAGCGAAAGGGCGGCTAAAACGACCCCAGCAACCCATGCTCGTGTCATAACATGCCTCATCAGATCAGCCTGTGGTCCTTGCGTGCTGTCTGCGGAGAAGATAGCCTAAGAAATACTGTCTTTACCCGGCAGAACGATGCAACCCACTAATTCGTCTCCGACGGTATCCCGGTCCGATACACTCGCATTACTGTATCAGAATATCCTAACCGGGATCGTGCGGATACAGGGCGGGCGTCAGCCTCTGACCGACGTGGACACCTTCCGCCGGCGAATGAGGGCTGCGCTTCAAGAAGTGGAGCGGGAAGCCAGCGCCGCCGGTTACGGATCGGCCGAGCTGCGCGACGCCGAATTCGCGGTGGTAGCGTTTCTGGATGAAGCTATTCTTTCGTCCAAGGAACCGAAGGCTGAGGAATGGCGCAAGAAACCCCTGAATGTCGAGCTTTTTGGGCAGGCCGTAGCGGGCGACGTATTCTTTGATAAGTTGCTGGACATCGAACGCCGCCGCGACTCGGCGCAGTTAGCCGATTTGCTGGAGGTGTACTTACTTTGCCTCCTTTTGGGTTTTGAAGGACGATTTGCTCCGCCCTTGCGGGGGGAAGCGTATCGCATCATGGAACGGTTGCGCACGCGCATCGAATCGATCCGCGGATCCGACTACAGAGTCTCCCCGCCCATGGAATTCCGCGCTGAGATGGCGGTAGCTGCTCCCGTAGCCTCCGAAAAGTGGAAATGGTGGGTCTTGGGATCGCTAGCCGCGCTGCTCCTCCTGTTCCTGGTCTATAAATGGAGCTTGTCCTGGCGGGTAGACCAGTTGGAGTCGTTCCTGGCGGGTCCGAAAACCACAGACGCGGCTACCATTTTATGATCCGCAGACTCCTGTTCATCCTGTTCTTATACATCCTGCTAGTCTGGCTGATCGTTTTCTACTTCTATCACTCCGATACCAGTGAAATGCTGGATAAAGGGCTGATATGGACAGCCGGTGGGGTGGCCGCACTACTGGTGTGGCTGGTCGTTGAGTGGGTTTTGGGATGGTGGCGTGTGCGACGCGCGCAACGGCCGGCTACTCCGGTTGCGCGCACGGCGGCTCCCGCGCCGACTCATGAAGACGACACAGCGCTCCTGAATTTGCTACGTGAAGCCGACCAGCGGCTGGCACAGGCGCCCGATTCCCCAGCGGCTAAGGCTTTGGATCTCCCGCTGTATTTGATCCTGGGACCGGAAAGCGTCGGCAAGACCGCGGTAGTATCTAACGGCGGGATCGAACCCACGCTGCTTGCGGGTCAAGCCGCGGGCGGCGCAGGCGGGGTCAATCCCACTCGGGTCGCAAATCTGTGGCTGGCACAGAAATCCCTCTTTCTTGAGGTAAGCGGCCGCGTCTTTGCAAGCGACCCCGGCCGCTTCGCGGAATTCCTTAGCCGTTTGCAGCCGGCATCAGGCCAACCAAAATGGAAGTCCTTTTGGAAACCGGCACAATCCACGATTCCCTTACGGGCAGTCCTATTGTTTTTCGATTCGCGGGAGTTTTCTGGAACTCCGGAATTATCCAAACTGGATCGCGCGGCCCAGCAGGTCCGGGAACGCCTTTCATCAGTGGCCAGCGTTCTCGGGGCCGAGTTCCCGGTCTACGTCGTCTTTACCAAGCTCGATGCCCTGCCCTTCTTCGGAGACTTTTTCGCCCGTCTGCCGGACGGAGAAACCGGGCAGGTGCTCGGCGTTTTGGCGCCCGAAAACCCTCAGGGCGGAACCGAGGATCGGGTATGGGCCGAAGCTGCCACCAAACGTCTGAACGCCTGTTTCAACTCATTGTTCTTACGGCTTAGCGATCGGCGCCTGATTGCTCTGGCGCAGGAGCTGGATGCCAGCCGCAAGCCCTCCGTTTACGAATTCCCGCGAGAATTCAAGCGAATCCGCACACCCCTGGTTCAGTTTCTGGTGGACGTATTCAAACCCGATCCGTTGAAGGCGGGCCCGCGGCTGCGCGGGTTTTTCTTTACGGGCACCCGAAAAGCGGAACGTGCGGGAGCCCCCATCGACCTGGGAGCGACCACCAGCTTTCAGCCGCTGAGCGGCGCCCCGGGAGCCACCCAGATCTTCCGGCCGGACGTGACCTCCATGTTCTCCAAAGTCCCGGCCAAATCCGGCTCCGTCTCTTTGGTGGATCGCTGGATGTTCGTGACGGATTTCTTCCTTAAAGTATTAGCTCAGGATCGTCCGCGCGTACGACATGTCGCGGCTCGATCGCAGCTCGAGCCCTACCGGCAAATCGCCATCGGAGTCGCGGCAGCCTTGGTCCTGTTCTTTGCCTTTGTGTGGACGATCTCCTGGATCGGGAATTGGCGCCTGGTGTCTGCAGTCAGGACTTCGGTCGAAAACGCCCAGCGCGGCGGCGCGGCATTGAACCTGCCCAATTTGCAATCGCTCGATCGACTGCGGGGACAACTGGAAGCCTTGGAAAAGGACAAGCCCTGGAGCCTGCGTTGGGGCTTGTACACCGGCGACACTCTGTACGCCAACGCACGAAACGCCTATTTTGACCGGCTGAAAGCGTTAAGCCTGGACCGGCTCAACTTGACGCTGGCGTTGAAGTTAACGCAGGCCGGGAAGAGCAATCCGTCGGAGGGTACGACGCCCACTTATGACCGCCTAAAGACTCATCGCACGATCACGGCACTGGGCTGCGCAGTGGACCAGCCCCTTGTTTCGCGAGTTCTGAAGGACACGATCACGGACGCCCATCCCGGTTTGGACGACGAGCAAATCGTGTTTTTGCGCGCGCAGTTGGATTACTACGCATCGCATTTGGGCAAGAAAGACGAACTCACGGTATCGCTTCCCGAAGATCCCATGGCGGAAGCGAACGCCCGCGCGTTTCTGCGCCAGGCCGGCGGAGTCGAACAACAGGTTCGTGCCCTGATCAGCGATGTAAACCAACAGATCAAACCGCTTTCCGTCGCGGACTATGCGGATGACTATAAGTCCGTTCTAACGGGGCCAGCCGAATTCCCCGGGGCCTTTACAAAGCCGGGGCAAGCGCTGTTTGAGGGCCGGGTGGATAAGGGAAATTTTGGCAGCGGCGGCGAACAGTGCGTCATGGGGGATTCGGGCGTTGCGGGGCAATTGAGCGGGGACCTACTCGTGAAGGACAGGCTCAAGTCACTCTACTACAGGCAGTACGCGGACGCGTGGCGAGAATTCATCGCTTCCTATAAGGTCATCCCATATAGATCAACTGAAGATGCAGCTGCGCGGTTAGGGAAGTTGGCCGGACCCCTCTCTCCTCTGCTCGGGATCGTGAAGATGGCGGCAGTGAATACGAATTTTCCGCCTCCTAAGCCCGGTGAGCTGAGCGCCTGGGAAAAAGGGCTGCAGACTGTTGGGTTAGGAAACGCAGTGCAGGCGAGAGCCAAAGGGACCAAGGCCCTCGAACAAGTTAAGCAGCTCGTCCCCGATGATTCGATCGCAATGACACCTAGTGATATCTACCGGTTGTTCCATCCGGTTCTATTTACTAGCATGCCGGATCAGAACCGTCTGGTCAGCGACAATGCCCTCCCGTATGTCACCGCACTGAGAACCCTTCAGCAAAGCCTTGAGGCGCTGGGTCGGGCAACCTCCTTGGCGGAGCGAAATGCGGCCATTCCGATGGCGCAAACCGCTCTTACGCAAGCCCGGAACGCCCACGCCGCACTGGCGGACAAATTCGAGGATGTCGGCAACCAGGGTCTAAGGCGTCCGTTGGGGAGTTTTCTCGAACAACCGATCACGCTGACCGATCCGTGGATTCCGAAGACCGTTTCGCCGGGTCCGCGGAAGAACCAGGAGCTAGTGAGTTTTTGCCGCGAGATACGGCCGACCCTGTCCAAGTATCCGTTTAACCCTATCAGTCAGCAGGAATCAGATCTGAAGGAAGTCAGCACTGTGTTCGCCCCGGGGGGATTGGTTTCGAAGTATATTCAGAGCTCTGCGTCGGAATTAGCCGTGCGCACAGGGCAGAGCTGGCAGCCGAAACCGGACTCGGGAATGAAGGTCTCGCCCGAGTTGCTGGCATTTCTGGACAGGTACCAACAACTCGCGGGCGCGCTTTTTACCGCAAACGGAATGGTGCAGCCGAAGGTGCAATATGTGTTGCGGAGAGTGGCCGGCCTGACCATCACGGTCCGCCTGGTTCTCGACGGTGCCGAATTCGATTCCGTGCGCAACGTGCTTCAAGCAACCTTCAACTGGCCGGCTCCCCCGGGAGCCACCCCTGGAGCTTTCGGCGAAATGATTGCCCAAGGCGGTTTTAACGCGCCATTCGGGAGATTCGACGGCCTCTGGGGGGTGTTTCACTTGTTTCAGAACGCGGACGATCGGGCCATAGGGACAAAGGTGGTGACGTGGAGCGAAAGCCGGGGGCGCGGCGGATCAGTGTTACAAAAGTTCAACGTGCCGGCCAAGATCGAGATTGTCGAGTTTCCCGGCGGCGTGGACCTATTCAATCCAAAATTCTTCGAGACCCTGCAATGCCCGACGCGGGCGGTGGTGCCGAACTAGCGCAATCGATCAGCGGTTATCCAACGTCGCTGTTCAAGCGTCGATTGTCCATGTTGTCAAACTGGTATCCGAGCACTTCCCCTGGGCTGATTCGCCCATCCGGAAATCGGTGCACCTGACGCTTCGTCCAGATTTCAAAATGCAAGTGAGGTGGCTCACCGCCGGCATTCCCAGTGGTTCCAGTGAACGCAATTACACGCCCCTCTTTAACATCGCCATGGGCGCCTGGGTGGACGAGGGCTTGCTTTAGGTGGGCGTAAAGCGCGTATAATGTGCGTCCACGGAACGAGAATTCCAGTATTGCGATGTTGCCATATCCGGTGATAGTGCCAACCTGTACGACCTTCCCATCGGCAATTGCATACGCGGGCGTGCCAGGTTCTGCGTACAAATCCCAACCAGCGTGGTTTTTCGCACCGTGTCTCCTCACGCCCGTGCCCATGGTGCCTCCGAATGGATGTTTTAAATGCCCAATGTTTGGATGATGCTTTTTCGGATAACGGGCCTCATCCAATTCAGGAGTGCGAATGACCATTTCATTGAGAGGAGTTTTCATCTTTTCACTCCAGGCATAATAACTCCTTTTTAGCTCGCGGGAGCGCATAGTCCTTGGTCCACGAAAGCCACAAAGTGTTTGGTGCGCTTGGGTGATGTGGCTGTCACTTACGAGTTACCATCAAATAGTAGTCCGCATGGCCAGGCTTATCGGCAGATACGAGATCTTGACCGAAATCGGCCGCGGCGGTTTTGGGCACGTGTATCGCGGGCTCGACCCCACCGTGGGGCGATCCGTCGCCATCAAGACTCTCGCCTCCGATGGCGATGCGGGCATGCTCACGCGGTTCCGCAACGAAGCCACCGCTTCCGGCCGCCTTCGACACCCCAACATCGTTACTATCTATGACTTCGGCGAACAGGACGGGGTGCCCTACATCGTCATGGAGCTGCTCGAAGGGCAGGATCTGCAGCAGGTCATCTCGGGAGCCACGCCGGTATCGGCGTTGAACAAAGTCCGGATCATGACTCAGATTGCCGCGGGCCTGCAACACGCCCATGCGCACGGCGTCATTCATCGCGACGTCAAGCCGGCCAACGTCATGGTCCTGCCCGATGGCAGCGTCAAAATCATGGATTTCGGAATCGCCCTGATCACCCAGGCGACCGAATCCCGACTGACTCCGCGAGGCGCCATGATCGGAACCTTCCGTTATATGGCGCCGGAGCAGTTCCGCAACGCCCAGACCGATGCGCGCAGCGACATTTTCGCCTACGGACTGATTTTTTACGAGCTGCTCAGCGGCGTCCATCCGTTTCATGCGGCTGACGCCGGGGCGCTCATGTACAACATTCTCAGCGTCGATCCGGTGCCCATCGGCGAACTCGTCCCGGATTGTCCCAAGGAACTTCAAGCCGTCATTGGAAGACTTTTGAAAAAGGATCCAGAGGCCCGTTACCAAAACCTGGACGATGTGCTGTTCGATATCGAACCGGCTCTTGGCGAGCTGCGGAAGAAACGAGCCCAGGAGCTGTTGCTGGAAGTGGAGACGGCCAAATCCGCGCAGCGCTTCGATACGGCGCAAGACTTGGTACGGCAAATTCTTGAGCTGACCCCCGGCGACGACGGAGTGCGCAAGCTGCGCGAAGGAATTCAAATCGAACTGCGCCGTCAGGCCGTTCGTCCCAAAGTCGACGCGCTCATTAAAACCGGCCGGGAAGCGCTGGCTGCCGGCAGACCGTCCGATGCGGTCGAGAGATTTGAATCGGCTATACGGCTTGCGGACGTGCCGGAAGTGGGACCGCTGCTCGAAGAGGCTCGTGCGGGGGTGCAACGATCCCGCGAAGCGTCTCGTCTGGCGTCGGAAGCGGAGAACGCTCACAAGAGCGGGGACCTCGCGGGCGCGGCCGGACTGGCCCGGCAGGCCCTGGAACTGGCGCCGGATCCCGTGGCTCAACGAATTCTTGTCGAGGCGGAAACCGCGCTAGCCGAAGAAAAGCGGCGTACGCAGCTGGCCGAGGATTTGGCGCGGGCTCAGCGTCTGATCGATATCCGGTCCTGGGACGAAGCCTCGGCGCTGATCGCCAAGATCGACCGGGAATTTCCCGGTAGTTTCGAGGCGGCCGTCCTGGCGGAGAAACGGCGCGCGGGCCTGGCCAAGGAAGAGCGCGAAAAACTGTTAGCATCCGGCTCGGCCGCCGCCCGGCAGCAGGTGCAGCAGGGAGATTTGTCCGGCGCCCTGGCGACGCTCGAAAAGCTCGCCGCCCAATATCCGGAGTCCAGCGATGTTGAAAAGATGCTGGGCTTCGTGAAACTGGAGCTGGAGACCAAAACTCGCCGCGACTTCATCGGAAAGAACCTGGATGACGCTAAGGCCGCGGGCGCGCGGCGCGAATTCGACCAAGCCATTCATCTGTTGGATACGGCGCTGGCCCGCTATCCCGGCGATCCGGATCTGCAGAGAGTCCGGCGCAGCATTGCTGCCGAACAACGCGAGGCGCTCCGGCGCTCTGACGCAGAAAAGGCGACGGCCGCGGCGAATTCGCTCCGCTCGCAGGGACGTTTCCCGGAAGCGTTGCCGCCACTCGATGACTTTCTGGCTGCGCACGGCAACGATACCGCAATTACGAATTTGCGGGACCTGATCCTGAAAGAGCAGGAGGCTGCCCGCCGCGCCGCCGAGCTGCACGAATTTGTTCACAGGGCCAGGGATCTGATGGCCGAGGGCCTGGCTGAAGACGCGACCGCATTGCTGAAGGCTCCACCTTCCCATCTGAAAAATCACCCTGAAGTCACCGCCCTTTTGGGTGTAGCGCAACTGCAGCTCCAGGAGCAGGCCGAACGCAGGGCGGCCCTGGAGAAGGCCCTAGTGAGCGCTGACCGGCTGCGCCAGAAGGCATCCTTCGAGGAAGCACTGCGCGCTCTGGATGCCTTTCAAACCAAGTATGGGCCAGACGCGAAGATTGAAGCCGCCCGCAGCGAACTACGGCAGGCACAAAGGGACAAGGCGTCCAAGGATCTGCTGGCACAAGGCACGGCGTTGCTGTCCCGAGACCCCGCTGGCGCCACGGCGCTGTTTGCCGCTGCGCCTCCCGATATTCGTCAGCAGCCCGAAATCCAGAATCTTGAGCGTGCCGCTTTGCGCGCCATCGAGGAGCAAAAAGCGAGCGCGGCAGCCATGGAATCGGCGATTTCTTCCGCCACCGTTCTGCGCTCGCAGGGAAACTTTTCAGGCGCCCTTCAGCCACTGGATGGTTTCCTCGCGAAGTACGGCGCCAGTCAAGCAATCGAGGATCTTAGAGAAGCAATCCTGCAGGAGCAGGAAGCTGCCCGGTTAGCCGCCGAACTTCGTGGATTTGTCCAGCAGGCCAAGGCCTTAATATCCAGTGGCCTTTACGATGACGCTGCTTCCTTGCTCCGCTCCGCTCCGCCGCATGTGCTTGAGCAGCCCGAAATCGGACAGCTAGTCGACTCCGTTCAAACCCAGCTACGAAAGCAAGCTGAGCGGGCGAAGGCTACTCAAGATTTGTTGACGCGAGCGACCACCATGTTGGCCAGCGATCCTGGCGGAGTCACCGCTCTGTTAGGAGGCGCTCCTCAGGATCTTCGTCAACAGCCTGAAATCCAGAGCCTCGAACAAGCTGCTCTGCGCGCCATCCGCGAGAAAGAGCAGGAAGCCGCTCGGCGTGCCGCCGAGCTTCAACAGCTGCTGCAACATGCCCAGGATCTCCTGACTCGCGACCGGCCCGGCGATGCGGCCGCTCTGCTCGAAGCGTCGCCCGCTTACTTAAAAGATCGTTCGGAAGTAGCCCAAGTTTTGGCTGCTGCTCGGGTCCAAATACAACAACAAGCCGAGCGGGCAGCGGCTGCGAAAGAATTATTGGCGCACGCCAAATCCATCTTGCCGAGCGATCCGGCGGGTGTAATCGCGCTCCTCGCAGCAGCTCCGGACGATCTTCAGCGTCATCCCGAAATCCAGAGTATCCGGCAAGCCGCTTCGCAGGCGATCGAGCAACAGCGGCTGCGCGATTTGGAGCAGCGTGAACGGCAGCGCCTCCGCCAGGAAGCCATCGACAAGATCCGCGACTTGATCGCAAAAGATCAGTATGAGGATGCCACCCGCGCCCTGATGTCCCTCCTCAGCAAGGATCCCGCGGATGGCGAGCTCCTGAAACTTCGGACGGAGCTCGAAACGCGTCACGCAGCCTGGGCCGCTGAGCGCAAAGAGCGCAAGATTCGTGAAGGCCTGGAACGGGCGAAGGATCTACTGGCTGCGACGCCGGACGAAGCGCTTGGATTGCTCGACGCTCTCAAGCGCGATTATCCGGATCGCGAAGAGGTCCTGGCGGCGCATCGGGAAGCTTTGGAAGCGGTCAGCCGCAAACAGCGGCGCGACCTCATCCAGGACGTCGAGCGGCTCTGCCAGCAGGACGAGTTCGATGCGGCGCTCGCGCGCCTGGCCACGGCGCGGGAAGATCGTGAACTAATCCAGCTGCGCAAGCGGGTGGAGTCCGATCAGAGGCAGGCTCTCGACCGTCGCGTCGCGTCGGCCGTCCAAGCGGCCGCAAACTTGCGCCAACAGGATCCGAAGCGGGCGTTGCAGGATTTGCAGACGCTGCCCGAACCGCTGCGAAAGCGTCCCGAAATCCAAGCCGCTGTCAAGGAATGCCAGCACGCGATCGCCACAGCCGAGCGCCAAGCGGGCGTTGCCTCGATCGAGGATTTGATCGCGCGCGGTAAGTTCCGAAAAGCTCGCACGACCCACGCAGAAGCGGTAGCCCGCTTCGGGACCGATTCGCAATTTAGCAAACTGTTGTCGGAAATCGAAGTCGGAATTCAGCGTTCGCCGCAGCCTGCTTGGGCGAAACCCGTCCCCTTGGCGGCGGGACTTGGCACGCTCGCGATCCTGGCGACCGTGGTGTGGATTTACGTTCACCGGCCCGCTCCTTCGGTTACCCCACTGATGCAGGTCGAGATCCGTACCGATCCCGCGGGAGCCGCAGTCCGTATAGGCGACCGTTCCTGCCAGACGCCCAATTGCAACTTCGATCTTCCGCCGGGGAGCTATTCCGTGCGCACCCAGTTGGAGGGCTACCAGCCGGCTGAACGAACGCTCACGGTCGGAGCGGAACAGCGTCTTTATTCATTCAACGTATCTCTAGCGCCGGTGGTGGTTCCTCCTGCGCCGCCGGGGCGGCCCACCGGCACACTGGTCGTACAGACGAAGCCACCGGACGCGGTGGTTTTCGTGGATAACAATCCAGTGGGGCGAACCGATTCTCAGGGAAGACTCAGCTCCATTCTCGAAACCGCAACGCATACCGTTCGAGTTGAGAAAACCGGGTACCAGACGCCTCCGGGACAGAGCGTTCGTATTGCGGAGAACCAGACTCAAACCAGGGCCTTCACTCTGATTCCCCAAAACCCGATTCCTCCGGACAAGCAAGATAAGCAAGACAAGAAGATCGAGACGAAAAGCGGGCCGATCTCCACCGGTGTGACGACCGTAACTGGTCCGGTGATCGTGCAGCCGCCTCCTCCC
>Ga0105245_10005873_pt1 | contig 10782 bp, 12 predicted proteins | sample KBSM54metaG_FD_81523 | JGI IMG/M metagenome (GOLD analysis project Ga0105245, IMG submission 81523) | Miscanthus rhizosphere microbial communities from Kellogg Biological Station, Michigan, USA - KBS M5-4 metaG | ecosystem: Host-associated > Plants > Roots > Rhizosphere > Soil | place...
TGACAGCGCTCTTTAAGTGTCATGTCCAGTCCGTGCTCAGTAACCCTTGAGCATGGCTGCGACCATGGCGCCGCTCAGTTCCACAGGATCTACCTGGTACTGGCCGGATTGCACAAGTTGGGTCAGACGCGCGACGCGGCTGGTATCTTCCGCGCTGGGAGTCATCGCCAGAGCACGAAGCTGGTCCTGGCTCTGCAGGGCCACGCCATCTTGCAGGCCCGGCGAAGGGTTCTTCGCTGTCCTGGAAGAGACTTGGGACTTCGTCTCGTAGACCTTCTCAGACTGGGGTTTCTGAGTATTCAAGGCTTTGCGCTCGTCAATCTTCATTTTTGGCGCCCCTTTACATATCGCAGCGAACTCACTTTTGTTGAAGGAATAAATCCGGCATGCCGCCGTGAGGCGTTGGGCCGTAGTACTAGATAATGCTTCAGCCTGAATACCTCCTCATGTAAGGCATTCGATGCACCCCCTAGGCGTAGCTCCATTTCGAGCAGTCGGGTGCGCCGTTTCCGGAATGCCCTGGCCCACTGGGCGGCTCTCCAAAGGACACCTCCCAGGAAACCTTCCAGCAGCAGGATTGCGATCCGCCTGATCACAAGCTGGCGGCCTTTCCCGGACCTTCTCCCGAAACCAATTCCAACACGCGTACGCCATAGTGGCCGTCCACCGCTACCACTTCTCCGCGCGCGATCACCCGATCGTTCACCCGGACTTCCACGTTGTCATGCAGTCCCTGATCCAGCTCCACTACCGAACCCGCAGTCAGGCCCAATAGATCCTTCATGCGTATCTGGGTGGCTCCGAAGGAGACCGACACGGGCACCTGCACGTGCATGAGCATATCGCTGGGCTTCATCCGGCCCGCCGGTGAGGGAACGGACACGGCAGCCTGAGGTTTCGCCACGCTGCCCAGAGCGTCCTCGAATTCCGGGCTCAGCACGCAAGCGGCGGCCGGCCACTGCCCGGCGGGATAGCGAATCTCGATGGCAATCCGGGTCCATTCATCCGATGGTGCGCCCGACGGGCCCGAATCCTGAGCCGTAGCTCGACTTCCGAAACACTCCTCCACCGCCTTCGCAAAACAGCGGCTCACCAGCGCCGAGCCGTTTTCTAGCGCATTCTCAGAACCGCCGCTCCGGCCGAGCTTTTCCCAGGTTTCTTCGGAGGCGCCGATAAAGAAGTTTGCTCCGGGATGCGTGCTCAGTCCACCGGACCACCACGTCCAGGAATCCGCATCGGCCTGGGGAGAGGTCGTCAGGTTCCAGTCGATCTGGATGGCTTCGGGTCCTGTTTCGGAGAGAGCGGCCGCTACCGCGCGCGAGAAAGCGTCGAGTATTCCGGAGACGAGTTCGTTTTTTTCCATTGCTAATACGTCCCCTTAGGTGTGGGCCAATGCCGTTGCAGATAATTTCGCAGCCGCAAAATGGCCTGCGCCTTAATTTGGGAAACACGCGTGATGTGCAGATTCAGTATGGGCGCAATCTCGCGAATACCCAGTTCCTGGCGGTAGTAGAGATCCAGCACCAGACCTTCCACTTTGGGCATCTTCTTCAAACCTTCGGCGATCAGCTTTTCCAGTTCGGAACGCTCCAGCAGACGCGCCGGCGAGTTTTCCTCGGGCGTGGCGATGAAATGAATCAGGCTGCGCGAATCCTCACGCTGCGGTGCCGAATCCAGGCTGCCAAGGCTAACGCCTCGGAGTTCGAGGAGCGCTTCCTGATAGGCCTGCAGACTGATTCCCAGTTCGGCCGCGATCTCTTCTTCCCCGGGCGCGCGCTGCAAGCGTTGCTCCAGCGCTCCGACCGTCGCCTGGATGTGTTTCAAGTTCTTGCGCTTGTGCGCTGGAATCCCGTCCATGCCGCGGATGCTGTCCAAAATGGCCCCACGAATCTTATGCTCCGCATAGGTCTTGAGTTTTACGTTGAACTGCGGATCGAAATTGTCGATGGCGTTGATCAGGCCGACGATGCCTATGGAAATCAAATCTTCCAGACTGGTGGAATCTGGAAGCTTCTCGTGGATCCGCGTGGCTACCCAGCGCACCTGGGGCAGGTGCTCTAGTATAAGCCGCTCCCTGTCGCTCGACGGCTCGGCCTCGGGCGCGGAGTACGAGAGTGTGCTGAGACTGGCCATTCGTTTCCTACGCTGCCTTAGCAGACGCGGCCCGGGCGTGCTGCCGATCCCGTGCCATCGCCAGCAAATCGTCTCCTGTGGCTGCCCGAATATCGTCCGGAATGCGAGTTCCGTTCGCCACAAACGAAAGAGCCAGCCCCGCAAGAGCCGCCTCCGAGAATACAGTGCCGAAGGTCTCCGCCTCGTCCATCTTTGTGACCAGTAACTTGGAAGGCTGAAAGAGGCGATGCCGTTCAATGGAATTTCGCAGGTCGCGAGCTTTCATGTAGGCCGGCGCCACCAGGTGCACGTCGACGTCGCCGCAGGCGGCCAAGGCCGCCGCCAACTTCTCGGCGGCAGGCTGCTGCAAGCGGCTGTAGCCGGGAGTATCGATCAATACACACTCGTTCTTCCGCGCCTCCGCCAGCAGCTTGGGAAGGCTCTCGATCGAATCGACAGAGGAGAACTTGATCGCGGAAGTGGCCAGCGAACCGAGCATCTGCTGCACTCCGTTATGCGACTTATCGAGCGAGATCAACCGCACAGGACGTTGTGCGCTGGCCGCGATTGCGAGCTTGGCCAAACTCGTCGTCTTTCCGCTGCCGGCTGGACCCACCATCACGGCGACGGCGCCCTTGGCTCCAGGTACACCGAGTCGCGGCCGCAGCGCGACGCGACTCTCCAGTTCGGCGCGCAGGAATTTCTCCACCCGAGCTGGATCAGGGTTTAAGGTCTTCCAGCGATTCTGCATTCCTTCGGGTTCCGGACCCGCGAAAAGGAAGAAGGCGTCGGTGGCCATTGCAGCTTCCAGGCGATCGGCAATGTCTTTGCAAAGAAACGGATCGACTTCCGCCGCGATGAGGCTAGCATAAACTTCCGCGGTCTCCGGAACCGATCGCTGCGCGGCCCATGCATTCTTCGCGGACCCCACCAGCAAGCTCTGCAGCTCATCCATTTGCGCCCGCAGCTTGGCCATGTCGTTAGCCACTTCGTTTTGCGCCACGGCTGGACTAGGCGGGATTGCGGCGGCTGGAATCGGCGGCGGAGCAGTCGTGCGTCTAGGCGCCGGCACAGGCGTCGCGGCTTTGGGAGTGGGAGCCGAACCGGCTACGCCCATCACCACTTCGTAGCCTGCGCCCATCCCGTTGTCGGCGATCTTGCGGGTGTTCAGAAGCAGAGCCTCCGAACCCAGCTCCACGCGCGCCTTGGAGATGGCCTCATCCACCGTCTTCGCGAAATAGGACTTGATCTTCATGCCGTTTGCGTCCTTCATTCAATGACTCCCCGCGACCGTACCTTAATTTCCGGCGGAATTTCATTGTGCGAAAGCACTGTCAGGTTAGGCAGACTTGCTTCCAGCATTTGCCGCAGGAAATATCGTGTTCCGGAACTAGTCACAACGGCGGCGGATTCGGCTTTCTCTACGCGGCGCTTCACCCGCGTGAGAATATCCGTGATAGTCTCCGGCGCCACACTCGCGACACTGTTCCATTCGCTGTGTTCCACCGTCGATTCCACCACGCGGTCGAGCGCGGCATCCAGCAGATAGGCCGGCAATTCCCCTTGCGCGTTCACCAGCGGCTGCGTGATGGCGCGTCGGATCGACTGCCGGACGTATTCGGTCAGCAGTACCGGGTTCTTGGTGGTTTGAGCCGCTTCTCCCATGGCTTCCAGAATTCCCACGGCGTCACGGATTGGCACGCGCTCCCGCAGCAGGTTCTGCAATACTCGCTGGATCGTCGCTAGAGAGAGCAGTTTTGGGACCAAATCCTCGATGAGCTTGGGATTCTCCTGGCCAACGCGATCGCAATAGTTCTTGGCATCCTGCCGCGTGAACAATTCGTGAGCGTGGCGGCGCACGATTTCCGTCAAATGTGTACCGATGATACTTACCGGATCGACCACCGTATATCCGGCGCTGCGCGCCATGGCGGCCTGGTCCTGGCGAACCCACAAAGCGGGTAATCCAAACGCGGGATCCCGCGCCGGTTTGCCAGCGATCCCGGTATCCGCCGTACCACTGGAAATAGCCAGTTCATGGCCTTGCATCAACTCATAGCGTGCGATTTCCATGCCGCGCATCTGGATCACATATTCGCGCGAGCGCAGGGCTACGTTGTCCTTCACCTTGACCGCCGGAAGCAGGTATCCGAGCTGGCTGGCAAGCTGTCTCCGGATCGCTCCCACGCGCAGCAAGAGAGGCGACTGCTGCCCTTGCTCCACCAGGTTCACCAGGCCCAGGCCCACGTCCAGCGACAAGGGCTCCAGCTTCAGCAAGCCTTCAAGATTTTCCTTGGCTTTGGGCTCAGCAGCTGTCAGAACTGCGGCTTCTTTGTCAGTTTTCTGACGCAAGCGCATTGCAGCGACGCCCACGCCGCCGCCTAGTAGGAGGAAGGGGATGGTCGGCAGTCCAGGCAGAAGGCCCAGGACCATCAGGACTCCGCTCGCCAGCATCAGGGGTTGCGCGTTGCCTAGCACTTGCCTCTGGAATTCAGCACCGAGCGTATCCTCAGAGGCTGTGCGAGTCACGATCAGACCGCCCGCAATCGAGATCATCAGAGCGGGGATTACGGTGACCAGGCCGTCACCGATAGTTAGGACCGTATAGGTTTCGAGCGCGCGGCGCAGTTCCATGCCGTGTTGCAGCACGCCGATCAAGAATCCGGCAATGATGTTAATTCCCGTAATCAGGATGCTGGCGATCGCATCACGCTGGGTGAAGCGCGAGGCTCCATCCATGGCCCCGAAGAACTCGGCTTCCGACGACAGTTGCCTCCGGCGCTTGCGTGCTTCTGCCTCGTCAATGAGCCCGCCGTTGAGATCGGCGTCGATGGACATCTGCTTGCCCGGCAAAGCGTCCAACGTGAATCGTGCCGTGACTTCCGAGATGCGCACTGCACCATGGTTGATGACGACGTATTGAATCGCGATCAAAACCAGGAAAATAACGGCGCCGATGATGTAGTTGCCGCCCACCACGAAGCTTCCGAAAGCTTCGATCACATGGCCCGCCGCGGAGATTCCCGTATTTCCGTTTAACAAGATCAGTCGCGCGGAAGAAATGTTCAAGGCCAGCCGGAACATCGTCAGCAAGAGCAGTGTGGTGGGGAAGACGTTGAAATCCACGGCCTTGCGGATGTACACCGAAACCAGCAGCACGATGACCGACAAGGTGATGTCCACCACGATCAGGAAATCGAGCAGCATCGACGGCATGGGCATGATGAGCGCCACGACGATCGCCACCACGGCGAGCGGGACGGCCATCTCGCTCCACCCGATAGGGGAACCAGGTATCGCCAGAAGCTTGGGTTTCGCTGCTACCGCTGCTGTAGTGCCCTGCGCCATTGAATTAAGCGGCAACTATGCCGCGCCCGCTACGTACTCCTGACCTTTTAGCTTGTAGAGCAGCGTCGTGCGCTTGAGGCCCAGCGCTTTCGCAGCCTTGGCTTTGTTTCCGCCGTGGCGCCGCAGGGCTTGCTCCAACAGAAGTTTCTCCACCTTACCCATGAGGTCCTCGAACGGAAGGTCATCGGTAGGCACATCCAGCGGAAATCCCACGCCATGGGATGTTGTGCTTAATTCGCGCGCACTAAATTCACGCGAAGACGGCTGCAGATGCACGTCGATGTCGCCCAGATAGATGGTCTCGCGGTCGCCAGTCAGGGCCGCAGCCATTTCCATGGCATGCTCCAGTTGGCGGACATTGCCGGGCCATTCGAATTCCGTCAGCTTCCGCAGAGCTTCCGCGGTCAGCTTTTTCTGCGGCAGATCCTCGCGCTGGCACACTCGTTCGATGAAGTGCGCGGCCAGCAGGGGAATATCACTGCGGCGTTCACGCAGCGTTGGCACGCGAATCGGGATGACGTTCAAGCGGTAATACAGATCTTCACGAAAGCGCCTTTGCGCCACGGCCTGGTCCAAATTCGTGTTGGACGCGGCGATGATACGCGCGTCCACCTTAACTGTCTCTGAGCTGCCCACCCGCTGTAGTTCACGCTCCTGCAGCACGCGCAGCAGTTTGGGTTGCAGCACGAGCGGCGTTTCTCCAACCTCGTCCAGGAACAATGTGCCGCGGTGGGCCTGCTCGAATCGGCCTGTCCGGGCTCCGATTGCGCCGGTGAATGCCCCTTTGGTGTGCCCGAATAACTCGGCTTCGATGAGGTGTTCCGGAAGGGCCCCGCAATTGACGGCCACCATCGGCGCTCCCGACCGGCGGCTGGCCATGTGGATGGCTTGAGCCACTCTTTCCTTGCCAGTGCCCGTCTCACCCGTAATCAGCACGGTCGACTGGCGCGGACTCGCCAAGCGGATAATCGCCCGAAGTTCCCGCATCGGCTGGCTCTCGCCGATCAGCAATCTGTTCCAGGATTCCTGGGATTCGAAGGGACACTTCTGAGAAGCGACTTGCAGTGCGGCCGAAACACGGGCGGCGATCTCTTCCGGTGAGGGGTTTCCGATAATATGCTGAAATGCACTAAGCGAGGGCCCGATAAGAGATTCGTCCAGATCCCCTTCGCGATCCAGGATCACCACGGGAAGGGGCCGACTCGCTGCCTGGGCGGTTGCCATCACCTCTTGCACGAACGCCGAAGACGCCGGAAGCTCCAGTACGATCACGCGGCAGCGCCGAGTGTCTCGCTTCTTCCATTCCGGTGAATCCGCCGCCGCCATCACGGCTTTCAGTCCAGTCTGCCCCGCCACTTCATCTGCTAGCGTGGTGTCCCTGCCGAGACTGATCCAGAGCATATCGCCTGTGCCCAACTTTCTTCGAGGAGATTAATACCTAGAACCTGAAGGGCTTTTGTTACATTGCCGGCGGTTGCACGTCTCTATCTCGCCCGGCAGGGCCCACCCAGGTCCTTACCTGTGAAGGAGATCGCCAGAATTGAGCCAAAGGCTTAGGGCCACTTTGAGGATGAGAATACCCCCGTTGGGGGGTAACGGCCTCTCAGGCAAAACAGTTTCACCCGTGGAATCAATGCGCGAAAACGTTCTAAACTGGCTGGGCATTTGCGATATGAAGTTCGTGCCCAGCCCCGATCCAGTGCAACAAGCACAGCGCGACTACCTGGAGAGCCGTGTCCTCTCGGCCCAGCCGGCGGAGTTGGTCGAGATGCTTTACCAGATCGCGATTCAGAGCCTGAAGAAGGCGATAGGTCATCTGAAAAGCGGCGATGCCCTGGCGCGCGCCGGAGAAATCAGCCGGGCGCAAGAGGCCGTGAATGAACTGATGGCCGCCCTGGATCCCTCCGTGGGCGCTTCCTTCACACAAACGCTTGCGTCCCTGTATGCCTACATCCAACAGCAGGTTCTAAAAGGCCACACGGGACCATCCGCGGAAGCGTTAGAGCGAGCCGTCGGGATTTTGACAACTCTGCTGGAAGGCTGGAGCGGAGTTTGCACTGAACTGGCCAAAGCGAATCAACCCGTCGCACCTCCGGCCCCCCAGATCGAACCGGAACAGCCGCAGGAACAACCTGTCGGAACCGGCGACCGTTCGGGCGATTACTACCAGGAAGCCGTTCCGGTGACCTCGCGCGGTTGGAGCGCCTAAGCTCCCCTTAGTCCATAACGATCTTGGCCGTTTTCCGGCATGCTGCTACCCTTAACTCTGCATGCTTCGGAAGCGTTTCGAATGGAAGTTCCGCAATAAGACTCTGCAACTCGGCGAGCGGACGCTGCTGGTGGGAGTGCTGAACGTCACTCCGGACTCGTTTTCCGACGGCGGGAAATTTCTCGATCCCGACCGCGCTTTTGCGCACGCCATTGAACTCGAGGAGGCGGGCGCGGACATCATCGATATAGGGGCGGAATCCACGCGTCCCGGCGCCGTACGGATTTCAGAAGCCGAAGAGCTTCGTCGCCTGGTCCCGGTGCTCAAGCGCCTGCGCGACAAGCTGACGATTCCGCTGTCGGTGGATACCTACAAAGCGGCCATTGCGGAGAAAGCCCTGGAACTCGGCGCGGACATTATTAACGATCCCAGCGCGCTCACGATCGATCCGGACTTGGCGCGCACCGTAGCGCAGGCCAACGCCGGCTTGATCCTGAACCACATGCGCGGGTCGCCCGAAACCTGGACCAAGCTACCGCCGCTCAAAGACGTGATGCAGACCATCGTGAAGGAACTCGATGCCTCCATGCATCGCGCCCTGCGCGCTGGCCTCGACCGGAAACAGATCGTCATAGATCCTGGCCTGGGCTTCGGCAAGCGCAAGGAACAGAATGCCGAGATCCTGGCGCAGCTGGATGTTCTCGCCCGCCTGGAGATGCCCATCATGACGGGTCCATCGCGCAAGCATTTTTTGGCGCGCGAATCGGAGGAAGGCACGGAGTTCGCAACCGCCGCTGCTGTCGCCGCGTGTGTGCTCAACGGCTCGCACCTGGTGCGGGTGCATGACGTGAAAGCGATGAAGCCGGTGGCGGAAGTGGTCGACGAGATCCTGCGCTACGAGGTTTAGCGGGCAGGCGAGGTTTTGAAACGGTCTTCGCAGGACTATACCGCCAACAGGTATTTGGCTAGTGCACCCATGCGGTCTAGTGTTTCCGGCCGCATTCGCGCGGGCAGGGTTTCGTCCGAGGTTTCCGTCCGACGAATGTAAGCGCCCTGGATCGAGCGTCGGGGGGAATCGGTACGATTTGGACCGTGCCCGTGCCACACTGATCCGTTGAAGGCAATCACAGAGCCGGCTGGGCCGCGAGCTGGCACCAAGCTGGAGGATGCTGGGGGCGTACTTGTGCCCTGTGAGCCAGGTATGAAGCACGTCGCGCCGTTTTCAGCCGTAAAGTCATCGATCATCAGAATGAAGCCGACCATCGGCCATCCCTGCACATCGCCGGGAAAATCCACATGGAGTTGTTGTGCAGAGGTTCGCGGCCTTAGTGTTCTTGCGTGCATAGTGCTCAGCTTGAAGGGGTGTTCGATGACGCAGCAACATGCTTGAAGAAGCGGCGGATACAGAAAGAGCCCGTCGAACTCCGCGTCGCGGTTGACAAAATCCCGAACTCGCGTTGTCGTGCTGCCGATCTCTATGTCATCGGGAAGCGCCCCGGATACTACTTCATCGTAGAGATCCGCCCATCTTGCCGCGCGCACGGGCCCTGGCATTACGACAAACCCATCGGTTCTCAAAGCATATAGTGCCTCAGGTGAAAGCTGTGTTCCCCCTGAAACCGACTCGAACCATTTGTCCATAATCATGCTGAGCGTAGCATCAGTTGAAGCGAGGAACTGCATCCCTCGCACTATGCCGGATCGTGACCGGGCAGGGCCCTAACGCATTACTTCTTCTGGCAGTGTGGGCAATAGTGTGTTCCGCGCTGCGCCACCAGGATCTTGCGGATCGGCCGGCCGCAGTTCGCGCAGGGCTCACCTTCGCGGCCGTAGGCGCGGTGCTCCATCTGGAACCAGCCGCGCTCGCCGCGACCGTTGACATAGTCGGAAATCGACGATCCGCCCAGTTGAATCGCGTGTCTGAGTATGCCGCGAATCGCGTCGTATAGTTTCTTGGCGCGGGCGTCCGTCAGCTTGCTAGCGGGTGTCAGGGGATGAATTCCGGCGGCGAACAGGCTTTCGTCGGCGTAGATGTTGCCCAATCCCGCCAGGAACGTTTGGTTGAGCAGCAAGGCTTTCATGCGCGTCTTGCGCTTGAGCCGCGCCCGGAATTCCTCGAAACTGATTTCGAGGGGTTCCGGACCCAGCTTCGCAATTCTCGGCGGCGCGCCGGCGCTCCACTCGATGCGGCCGAACTGGCGGGGATCGTGATAGAGGAGCAGTCCGTCATCCAAGGTGAAGACACCGTGCGTGTGTTCACCGGACTCGCCTTCCAGCAAAAGTTTCCCGGTCATACCGAGGTGCACGGTGAGATTGCCCTGGTCGAGGGCGATCAGAATGAACTTGCCGCGGCGCGTCACCGATTCGATGCGCCGGCCGGCTAACCTCTGAGACAGCTTTGCACGGCTTCCGGGGGTCACAAAGCGCGAGGTGAAGCTGGTGCTAACGATCTTACGTCCAGCCAACTGCGCAGCCACCGAACGAACCACGGTTTCGACTTCAGGCAGTTCCGGCATTAAGGAACATCAATAAGTATGTCGTCGCCGTCGAGTTTCACTGGGACCTTCGCCACCATGAACCCGTCGTCCATTTCATTCGCTCCCGAGCGACAGTCGTACTCCCAGGCGTGCCAAGGGCATACCAAGGTGGTGCCGTGCAGGGCGCCCTGCCCCAACGGTCCGCCCGCATGGGGACAGATCCCGTCCAGGGCGTGAATTTCACCACCCGCGTTGCAAATGGCGTAGGTTCCGTTTCCGACCAGGGCTTCGACGACCGATCCAGGAGGGAACTTGGAGAGCGAACCTACCTTGACGAAGGCCATGGTTTCATTCTTCCACGTCTTCGCCGGGCGGTCGCTTGTGTTTGGGCTTTTTTCGAGCCGTGGGAGGCGGAATTGGACGCGAAGGCTTCACCGGACCCACCCGTTCGCGGGCGATTGCCCGGACATCCTTCTTCTGATTAAAACGCTTTTGGATGGAACTGGCAGGCTTGCTCTTCATGGTACACTCAGGTTGCAAGGAGGCCATATGAGAAATATAGGCCCAATGGAGCTGCTGGTTATCCTCCTGGTCGCCCTCCTCCTGTTCGGCGGCAAGAAGATTCCGGAGCTAGCA
>Ga0105245_10005875_pt1 | contig 10780 bp, 6 predicted proteins | sample KBSM54metaG_FD_81523 | JGI IMG/M metagenome (GOLD analysis project Ga0105245, IMG submission 81523) | Miscanthus rhizosphere microbial communities from Kellogg Biological Station, Michigan, USA - KBS M5-4 metaG | ecosystem: Host-associated > Plants > Roots > Rhizosphere > Soil | place: Michigan...
AAGCCTACCTGCCGGCGGCCGTCGATCCCGCCGCCGTGGACGATGCCGTGGCGGCCGCGATCGCCGAGACCGGCGCCACGTCGGCCAAGGATATGGGTCGCGTGATGAAGGCGGTCATGGCGAAGCTCGCCGGACAGAACGTGGACGGCAAAACCGTCAACGAGCTCGTGCGCCGCAAACTCGGCGCTTGACGCCGCAGCGCCCCCCGCTGCTTGCCCGCGCGGCCGGCCTGACCGGAGCGGCGACGCTCACCAGCCGGGTGCTCGGCCTCCTCCGCGATCAAGTGCTCGCCGCGATCTTCGGCGCGAGCAACGACATGGACGCCTTCATCGTGGCGTTCCGAATCCCCAACCTCGTTCGCGACCTGTTCGGCGAAGGCGCCATGAGCGCCGCGTTCGTGCCGACGTTCACTGCCCGCCTCACGGTGAACGGGAAGGACGACGCCTGGCGGCTGGGCAACAACCTCCTGAACGCGCTGGTCGTCGTCACCGGCGCGCTCGTGGCGATCGGGATGATCTTCACCCGTCCGCTCGTCACGGTCTACGCCGAAGACTACAGCCGCGTCCCCGGCAAACTCGAGCTCACGATCCGGCTGACGCGGATGATGCTGCCGTTTCTGCCCATGGTCGCGGTGGCGGCCGCGGTGATGGGCATGCTCAACTCCCTGCATCACTTCTTCGTGCCCGCGCTGGCGCCGGCGATGTTCAACGTCGCGACGATTGCCTGCGCGTTCGTCCTCGTGCCGCTCATGCCGTCGCTCGGCCTGGCGCCCATCACGGCGATCGCGATCGCCGCGCTGATCGGCGGAGCGCTCCAGGTGCTCGTGCAGTGGCGGCCGCTGCGGCGCGAAGGGTTCCGCTATCGCTTCTTCCTCGACTTCAGGGAACCTGGGCTGCGGCGCGTGCTCATGCTCATGGGCCCCGGAACCATCGGGCTTGCGGCGACGCAGGTCAATCTCCTCGTCAACACCCTGCTGGCCACGAGTCAGGGCACAGGGGCCGTCTCGTGGCTGTCGTATGCCTTCCGGCTGATGTACCTGCCGATCGGGCTCTTCGGCGTCTCCATCGCCACGGCCGCGCTGCCCGCGGTGTCGCGTCACATGGCGTCCGGCGACGAGGACGGCGTGCGGCGAACGGCCGCGCAGGCGATGGCGATGATGATGGTGCTCAACGTTCCGGCTACGCTCGGCCTCGTTACGCTGTCGGAACCCATCGTCCGGCTGCTCTTCGAGCGCGGGCACTTCACGCCCGCCGACACCGCGTCCACGGCTGCCGCGTTGCGGCTGTATGCCGTCGGCCTCGTCGGCTACGCGACGGCGAGGATCGTGTCGCCGGTCTTCTACGCGATGGGGCGCAGCCGCGTGCCGGTCATCGTCAGCCTGTGCACGGTCGCGCTCAACCTCGCCGCCAACGTCGCGCTCGTCCGCGTGATGGGGTTTCGGGGGCTCGCGCTGGGCACGTCGCTGGCGATGCTCGTGAACGGCCTCGCGCTGCTCGTGCTCCTGCGGCGCCGGCTGGGCGGGCTGGAGGACGGCCATCTCGGCCTGACGTTCGCGAAGATCGTGGTCGCGGCGCTCGTAATGGCCGCCGTATCGGCGGGCGTGGAACAGATCTTGGCGGGCGCGATACCCGGCTCGGGAACCCTGACGCAGGCGCTGCGCCTCGGCGCGGCCATTACCGCCGGGCTCGTGGGGCTGGCCGGCACCGCAAAACTGTTGCACATCCGTGAATTCGACAGCGCGGTGGCCGGGGTCCGCTCCCGACTGATGTAGTACGATCCGGAGCCTCAGCGATGCCCCGATACCCATCTCGCTACTCGTCACAGTCCTCGTTCTCCTTCGGACCCGGACCGATCTCGACGGCGATCAAGATCATCATCGGCGTCAACGTGGCGGTGTTCGTCGCGGGGTACATCCTCCCTTCGTTGTGGGTCCAGGAAAGCACGAAGATTCTCGGTCTGGTTCCGACGTTCGTGGTGGAGTTCGGGTGGATCTGGCAGGTCTTCACCTACATGTTCGTCCACGCCGGCCCGATGCACATCCTGTTCAACATGCTGACGTTGTGGATGTTCGGGACCGAGCTCGAACGCATCTGGGGCACGCGCTTTTTCCTGAAGTTCTACTTCATCAGCGGGATCGGCGCAGCAGTCATCACGGTGCTCGTGTCGCTTCTGCCATTCGCACCGACACACCAGTTGTACAGGAGCAACATCGTCGGCGCGTCTGGCGCCGTGTACGGCCTTCTGCTCGCGTACGCGCTCTATTTTCCGAATCGCCAGATCTACATGTACTTCGTGTTTCCCATTCCGGTGCGGATCTTCGTTCTCATCATGGGTGGGCTGGCCTTCATGTCGTCGATGTCGGACAACGGGGGCGGCGTCGCGAACGCGACGCACCTCGGCGGGCTGCTCGTCGGGTACGTGTACCTGAAGGGCCTGAGAATGCGGCTCAGCCCGTGGGCTGAAGTGAAGTACCGGTACGTGAAGTGGAAGATCGGCCGGGCGCGGAAGAAGTTCGACGTCTACTCCGGCGGCCGCTCAGAGGGTCGCGGTGACAGCAACCGCTGGGATCGCCGCGTCCACTAAATCACTGCCGACCGCTGACTGCTGACTGCTGACTGCTGACTGCTGACTGACTGAGGCTATCCCCTGAGATAGTCGTCGGTGTGATCCAGCCAGTCCTGCCGGATAGGACTGAAGACGTCGAGCTCGAACGTATCTTCGAGCGCCTCCGCCTGGTGCTCGACGCGCGAGGGAATGTGCAGCACCTCCCCTTCGCGCAGCGTGACCTCCATCCCGCCGACCAGGAACTTCAACGCACCCTGGAGGACGTAGGTCATCTGCTCGCTCTCGTGCGAGTGCATCGGCACGAGGCAGCCGCGCTTGAGGTACACCTGCGCGAGCATTTCGCGCTCGCCGGTGACAATCTTGCGCGACAGCATCTCGGTGACTTTTTCCAGCGCGATTTCGTCCCACCGGTGCAGGCGAACGGGCGCGGCGCTCGTGTTGTCTGGGCTCACCGGGCCAATACTACCATTCGCGCCGGATGTATAATCCGGATGGCATGAAGGCCTCCACCGTCGTAAACGGCGAGGCGGCAGCGGCGGCGACGGCGCCCGTGAGTCAGTCCGACGCGGGCGGCACCGATCCAGGCGACGCCGACCTGTTGCGGGCCTACCGCTGCATGCTCCTCTCGCGGAAGATCGACGACAAGGAAATCCAGCTCAAGAACCAGAGCAAGACGTTCTTCCAGATCAGCGGCGCCGGTCACGAGGCCGTTCTCGTCGCGGCCGGCATGGTCCTCCGGCCGGGCTACGACTGGTTCTTCCCGTACTATCGCGATCGCGCGTTGTGCCTGCAGCTGGGCGTGAAGCCGCTCGACATGCTGCTCGCCGCTGTCGGCTCGAAAGACGATCCGAGCTCCGGCGGCCGCCAGATGCCGTCCCACTGGGGCGCCGTGGCGCTCAACATCGTGTCGGGTTCGAGCGCCACCGGCATGAAGGTCCTGCACGCGGTCGGCGCGGCCGAAGCCGGCGTCATCTACGATCGCGTCGGCGCCATCGCCGACCGCGCGAACCGGTACCGCGGCGACGAGGTCGTGTACGTCTCGCTCGGCGACGGCACGACGAGCGAGGGCGAGTTCTGGGAAGCCTTGAACGCCGCCTGCCTGAAGCGCCTGCCGGTGCTGTTTCTGGTCGAGGACAACGGCTACGCGATTTCGGTTCCCGTCGAGGTCCAGACGGCCGGCGGCGACATCTCGCGGCTCGTCCGCGGGTTTCCCGGCCTGCACCTCGAAACGGTGGACGGCACCGATTTTCTCGCCAGCCACCGCGCGATGCGAACGGCCGCGGCCTACGTTCGTGGCCGCAAGGGCCCCGCGCTCGTGCACGCGCACGTCACGCGTCCCTACTCGCATTCGCTGTCAGACGACGAGAAGTTGTACAAGACGCCGGCCGAGCGCGCGAACGAGCAGAGCCGCGACCCGATCACTCGCTTCGCCGACGTCCTGCGCGCGCGGGGAGCGGCAACCGACGCCGACCTGAGCGGGATGCTCGCCGCGGTCGAAGCCGAGATCAACGAGGCCGCCCTGGCGGCGCTTCACGCGCCGAAGCCGGCGCCGGACACCGCCACGCTGTGGGTGTACTCGCCGGACGTCGATCCGACCTCGGATGCCTTCGATACGCCCGCGCAGAACGAAGGCAAGGCCGACACGATGGTGGCCGCCATCAACCGCACCCTCAGGGACGAGATGGCGCACAATCCGCGCATCGTCGTCTTCGGCGAGGATGTGGCGGACTGCAGCCGGCCGGAAGCGCTCGACGTCGTGTCCGGCAAAGGCGGGGTGTTCAAGCTGACGCACGGCCTGCAGCGGCTGTACGGCGACGACCGGGTGTTCAATTCGCCGCTCGCCGAAGCCGGCATCATCGGCCGCGCCGTCGGGATGGCCGTGCGCAGGCTCAAGCCGGTGGTGGAGATCCAGTTCTTCGATTACATCTGGCCGGCGATGATGCAGTTGCGCGACGAGATGTCGATGCTGCGATATCGATCGGGCAACCACTTCTCGTGCCCGATGGTCGTCCGCGTGCCCATCGGCGGCTACGTCAAGGGCGGCCCGTACCACAGCCAGTCCGGCGAGAGCATCTTCGCGCACTGCCCCGGGATCCGCATCGCGTTTCCGTCGACGGCGGCGGATGCGGCCGGCCTGCTGCGGACCGCCATCCGCTGTGACGACCCGGTGATGTTCCTCGAGCACAAGCATCTGTACCGGCAGACGTACAACAAGAGCGAGTATCCCGGCAAAGACTTCATGATCCCGTTCGGCAAGGCCAGCCTGCGGCGCGACGGCTCGGACGTCGTCGTGATCACGTGGGGCGCGCTCGTGCAGCGATCGCTCGTGGCGGCGCACCAGGCCGAGCGCGACGGTATCAGCGCCGCGGTGCTCGACCTGCGGACGATCGCGCCGTACGACTGGGAAGCCATCGCCGCGCTGGTCGCCCGCACGAACCGCGTCGTCGTGGCGCACGAGGATCAGATCACGTGCGGCTTCGGCGCCGAAATCGCGGCGAGAATCGGCAGCGACCTCTTCGAACACCTCGACGCCCCCATCCGCCGGGTAGGCGCGCTCGATACGCCCGTCGCGTACTGCCCCGATCTCGAGGACGCTATCCTGCCCCAGCCCGCCGATGTCCTCGAGGCTATTCGAGAAACCGCGCGCTACTGAACGGCTCGCCGCGGCCGCGCTGTGCGCCTGCGTGTTCCTGAGCCCGATCGTGCTGTACGCGCTTCGAGCCGATGTGCTCGACTCGGTCGATGCGATCCCGGCGCACCTGGCAGGCCGATTCAGGGACGTCACCGGCTTCGAACGTGCGGCGTCCGGCCAGTATTTCATCTTCGATCGCCGGAGCCAGATTGTGTTCGGCGTCGACGACGGGCAGGCGAGCGCGTGGGAGATCGTCCACATCGGCAGCGAGCCGGGCCGGATCATCAACCCGGTCGCATTCGCCATCGACCGGCGCACCGGCGTCTTCGTCGTCGCGGACTCGCCGGAGAACCGCGAGCGCATCCAGGTCTTCTCGCCGGCCGGTTTCCGGATCAACGGGTTTTTCCTGCCGGGCCGGACGCGGGCACGCGTCGTCCTCGACGGCCTCGCGCTCAACGGCATCGGATCGCTGCAGTTCACGGGCGACTCGATCCTGCTCTCGCAGCCGGACACCGGTTTCCTGATCACGGAGTACTCGCTCGCCGGCACGCCGATCCGGTCGTTCGGCGAGCTCAGGCCGACCGGCCACGAAGACGACCCGCCGCTCCACGTGGCGCTGAACGGCGGCTTGCCGGTCATCGACCCGCAGGGTGGGTTCTTTTTCGTCTTTCAGTCGGGCGAGCCGGTGTTCAGGCGGTACGACCCGTACGGGAAGCTGCTGTTCGAACGGCGGGTCCAGGGCCGCGAGATCGACGAGTTCGTCGCGCACCTGCCGACGAAGTGGCCGCGGCGCCGGGCCGACTCCGGCGAACTGCCGCTCGTGACGCCGACGGTCCGCACCGCGACGGCCGATGCCGGCGGCCGGCTGTGGATCAGTTTCGTCGAGCCGTTCACCTACGTGTTCGATTCAGACGGCGACAAAATCCGGACGGTGCAGTTTCGAGCGGCGGGCATCCGCTCGCCGAACCATCTCTTTTTCGACACAGCCGGGCGTCTGCTCATCACGCCCGGGATGTTCGTCTTCCAGCCGTAGCGTCCGCCTTCAGGCGGACGGCTGTTCGTCCGGCTGAAGCCGGACGCTACGATTTGATGCGGACCTCGAAGGACACGGTCCGCTTCAGGATGTCGCCGAACACGTGCTGCTGGATATCCTGGTTGAACAGGTTCGTCACCTTGACCAGCCCCGCGACCTTTCCGTTCATCCATTTCGCCCCCACGACGCCGTTCACCATCGTGTAAGCGTCGGTGTAGCCGAAGTACGGACTCGTCAGCACATCGCTCCAGAACGCCTTGCCGGCGTAGTTGACCGACGCGCTGCCGATCATCTTCGGGCCGTCGAAATTGAATCCGGCGTTGAACCGGTTCGTCGGCGGCAGCGCGAGCTCCTGCGCCGGGTACGGCTTGGGGTCGTCGAGGATCTGCGGCTGTCCCTGCCAGGAGTAGTTCACGAACGCCGTCAGGTCCCTGCTGATCTGCTGATCGAGCGAGACCTCGATGCCCTTCTCGCGCAGCGGCCCCAGGTTGAGATACGTGAACGCCGTCCTCGGTAGGTAGATCCCCTGCTGGGCCATCGCGGTCAGGATGATCGGCGGCAGCGGCCAGCCGGGCGGCGGGTTCGCAGCGGTGTATGGATCCAGGTTCGACGGCAGCTGCACGAAGTTGATGCTGTCGTCCAGATCGTTCACATAGAACGCAAACCCGACGGTGCTGCGCTTCTTGATCGTGCCGGTGTACGCGATCTCATACGCCGTCACGGATTCCTCCGTCAGCTTGGGCTGCGGCGTCGAACCGATTGGCAGTTCGCTGCCAACCGCGCGGACGACGAGCGGGAACGGGTTGGCCACCAGCGGCCGCAGGGGCGGCGGAAGGATCGGCGCCAGGCCGCTCAAGTCCTGGGGCGAGACGATGTTCGCCTCGAGATAGTTGTTGATCACGGACGGCGACCGGAAAGCGCGGTTGAAGGAAAATCGCACCGACTGATCCGGCAAGACCTTGAACAGCGCCGCCAGGCGAGGCGAGAAGACGGGATCGTCGAGGTTGCCGAACTTGTCCACGCGGCCGCCGATGTCGAAGCGGAACTTGTCGAGGATGATTTCGTCCTGGATGTAGCCACCGATCTCGTTCCGGTCCTGGGCCTTCGGCGCCAGCGTGATGTCGAAGTTGTTACGCCGGATATTGCCGCCGTACGACAGCACCTGGTGACGGCCGATCGGGCGCGCGTCGCCCGCCTCGAAATCGTAGGTCTGCGTCGTCAGCGTCAGCTGAAGGGGCTTGCCGGTCGCCGGATCGGGGAACATGAGGTTCGGCGCGTCAGCGCTCAACGCGTTGATGAAGAAGCTGGCCTTGAACGCGTTCCGGCTGTAGTTCACGCGGCCGAACCCGAGGTAGGTCCCGGACTGGATGTCGAACGGGCCGACGCCCGTGTAGATGATCCCCGAGGTGCCGGAGACGCCGCCTTCGTACGTCAACCGGCCGCCATTGGACAGTTCCTGATCGACCCGCGCGTCGAACTTCGGCTCGCTGGTGCCGCGGTTTTCGTAGGATCGCCCGACGGGCCCCACGCCGTCGACCGGGTACGCCGCGCCTCCGACCTTGGCGGCAGGATTCCGCGGATCCGTGATGACCGGAATCGTGCCGGCGGGACGCGGGAATGCATCGGAGTTGAAGTACCCGCCCGACACGCGATACGACCAGACGGAGTTGGGGGCCGCCGAGAACGACGCGTTGGCACCGAACAAACCGCCCGCGCCCTTGCCGACGCCCGACCCCGCGTCGCGGTTCATGAACCCGCCGGTGAACGAGGCTTCCCCGCCAAGCGACTCGCGCGGCGACTTGGTGATGATGTTGACGACGCCGGTCATGGCGTTCGCGCCCCACACAGCCGACGCGGGCCCGCGGATCACTTCGATCTGCTTGATCTCGTTCATGTTGGCGGGCAACAGGTCCCACAGCACGATGCCGAAGAAGTCGAGGTAGACCGTGCGGCCGTCGAGCAGCACCAGCTGTGAGTTCGACAGCGTCGAGGTCGCCTGCCGGCTGGTCACGTTGATGTCCCGCGCCGTCAGCTGCACGACGTTCAGCCCCGGCACCTTGCGCAGCACGTCGCCGTAGTTGAGCGCCGGCGAACTGACCAGCTCCTGTGCCGTCACGACGCTCATCGTCGCGGGCGCATTCACGAGAGCGCCTTCGACCTTCGTCGCGCTGACGACAACGGTTTCGCTGAGGTTGGCGAGGTTCAGGACAATCGCCGGCACTGTGACGTCGGCGCCGGCGACGACGACGTCGCGCGTCGCCTGCGAAAAGCCGATGAGCGACACCGTCACCTGGTAGGCGCCGGCCGCGAGTCCGGCGAAGCGGTAGGCGCCGCTTTGACCGGACGTCGTCAGCTGGCGACCCGCCGGTCCCGTCAGCTGAACCGTCGCGCCGGGAACGCCGCCTCCGGTCTCGTCAACCACGGTTCCTGAAATGCCGGCGGTTTGCGCGCGGACGACGGTGGAACACGCGAGAACGAGGCACGCAGCGGCGATCCAGCGAATCATGAATCCTCCTGTAAGGACGATGACGGCTGTCGGCGGGACCGCGCATTGTAACATTGGGGGTTGATGTCGCTGATTCGGTCGGTAGCGGTGCTCGGCGCTGGAACGATGGGCGCGCAGATCGCGGCGCATTTCGCCAACGCCGGCGTTCCCGTCCTGCTGCTGGACATGACGGCGAATGTCGCTCGCGACGGCCTCAAGCGCGCGCGCGGACTGAGGCCCGATCCGTTTTTCACGGCCGAGGCGGCCTCCCTGATCAGCACCGGCGGCTTCGACACCGACTTCGCTCGCGTCGCGGGCGCCGATTGGATACTCGAGGCGGTCGTCGAGCGGCTGGACGTGAAGCGCTCGCTGGTCGAGCGCATCGAGGCTGTCCGGCGACCGGGCAGCATCGTGACGTCGAACACGTCCGGCCTTCAGTTGTCCGTCATCGCTGACGGGCGTGGCGCCGAGTTCCGCCGTCACTGGCTCGGCACGCACTTTTTCAACCCGCCCCGCTACCTGCAGCTGGTCGAGGTCATCCCGACAGCGGACACCGATCCGGCCGTCGTCGCCAGGGTGTCCGAGTTCGCCGATCGCCGGCTCGGCAAGGGCGTGGTGGTCGCGAAGGACACGCCGAATTTCATCGCCAACCGCATCGGCCTGCACGGTGTCATCTCGGTGCTGCGGACGCTCGAAGCCGGCGCGCTGACGATCGAGGACATCGACGCCATTACCGGCCCGGCGCTCGGGCGTCCCAAAAGCGCCACGTTTCGGACGATGGACATCGCCGGCCTCGACGTGCTCGGCCACGTCGCGCGCAACCTCAAGTCGCAGCTGCCCGAGGACGAAGCGAAGCAGTTCGCGCTGCCGCCGATGGTCCAGACGCTCATCGAACAGGGATCGATCGGTGAGAAGGCTGGCCAGGGGTTCTACAAGCGCGTCAAGACGGCCGAAGGCTCGGAGATTCTGACGCTCGACCCGGCGACGCTCACCTACCGCCCCAGGCAGTCCCCGCGCCTGCCTGCGCTCGACGCGGCGCGGGCGATCGATGACGTCGCGGAGCGGACGAAGACGCTGTTTCTTGGCAGCGACACCGTCGGCGCCTTCCTTCGCGCCACGCTCGGCTCGCTGCTGCTGTATGCCGCGCGCGTCACGCCCGAGATCGCCTACTCGATCGACGACGTCGATCGTGCGATGCGATGGGGCTTTGGCTGGGAAGCCGGCCCGTTCGAGATCTGGGACACCATCGGCGTCCGCGAAGTGCTCGCAGCAACGGGCAACCCGGAGCCCCCGCCGATGGTCGCGGAGCTGCTGCGCGCCGGGCGCAATCGCTTCCGCGACGGGGCCCTGGCACCGCCCGGACCAGACCGCCAGCTCCTTGCGACGGCTCGCAAGAGCGGCGGCGTCGTGAAGACGAACTCCGGCGCGAGCCTGATCGACCTGGGTGACGGCGTGCTGGCGGTCGAGTTCCACTCGAAGATGAACACAGTGGGCGGAGACACCCTCGAGATGCTGCACGCCGGCGTGCGCGAGGCCGCGTCGAACTTCGCCGCCCTGCTCGTCGGCAACGACGCCCCGAACTTCTCGGCCGGCGCGAACCTGATGCTCCTGCTTCTCGAGGCGCAGGAAGGCAACTGGGACGACATCGACCTGATGGTCCGCACGTTCCAGGGCGCGACCCAGGCGCTCCGCCACTCTGATGTGCCGGTCGTCGTCTGCCCGGCGGGGCTGACTCTTGGCGGAGGCTGCGAGATCGCGCTGCACGGGGACAGGATTCAGGCGGCCGCTGAGGGATACATCGGTCTGGTCGAGGCCGGCGTCGGGTTGATTCCGGCCGGCGGGGGCGCCAAGGAAATGCTGGCGCGATCCGTCGAGGGCCTGGCTGACCCACGCGCGGATCTGCTACCGCGCGTGCAGAAAGTGTTCGAGACGCTCGGGTTCGCGAAAGTTTCGACCAGCGCGGCCGACGCCGCGCGGCTTGGCTTTCTGCGCGACGTCGATGCGATCACGATGAACCGGGAGCGCCTGATGGCCGACTCGAAGGCGATCGCGCTCGAACGCGTGA